>Ga0070740_10003231_pt1 | contig 17674 bp, 19 predicted proteins | sample Coa_R2_FD_67286 | JGI IMG/M metagenome (GOLD analysis project Ga0070740, IMG submission 67286) | Surface soil microbial communities from Centralia Pennsylvania, which are recovering from an underground coalmine fire - Coalmine... | ecosystem: Environmental > Terrestrial > Soil > Unclassified ... | reverse complement strand
CAGTCGATGACTGGCAGGATGTGCGGTCCATTTACCTTGAGGGCATCGCGACCGGAAACGCCACTTTTGAGCAATCCGCTCCTGAATGGGAAACCTGGCATGCCGCGCATCTGAAAGAATGCCGCCTGGTTGCTCGCCTGCATAAAGGGCTGGTCGGCTGGGCAGCGCTAACGCCCGTCTCAGGGCGTTGCGTGTATGCAGGCGTAGCGGAAGTTAGTGTTTACGTGGCGGAGCGAATGCGCGGGAAGAAGATTGGCCAGCGGCTATTATCCGAATTAGTAAAGGAATCCGAAAAGCATGGAATCTGGACCTTGCAGGCTGGAATCTTCCCGGAAAATATCGCCAGCATTGAGGCGCATAAGCGATGCGGCTTTCGTGTGGTGGGCACTAGGGAAAAGCTGGGCAAAATAAATGGCGTGTGGCGCGACGTTATCCTGATGGAACGACGCAGCAAGGCATTGTGACTGAATAGCTGATCTGGAAGTAGCAGCGGGACACAATAGTGTCCCGCGTTTCTGAACTAGGCAGCACGAACGGGATCTTCTATCTCGCCATTTTCGATTTTTTCCTGGCAGTCCCTGCAATATGGCGCCCACGGGACCGCCTCCAATCGCTTTACTCCAATGGAATTGCCGCATTGCAGGCATTCTCCATAGGTGCCTTCGTTAATCCGGGCGAGCGCGGACCGAATCTGTGAGAGTTGTAGATGCCCATTTGTGCCCTGTGTGAACAGCAGTTCCTTCTGATACGAAGTAACTGCCTGGTCGGCCACGTCCTGGGTAGCATCGGCTACAGTCTGGCGGCCTTGTTCTACGGCGGTCAACATAGAGCGCTCGAGCAGGTTCTGCTGTTCGCGCAGCTTCGCTTCCATTTGCCGCATGTTTGGAAAAGACTGTGTCACGTTACTCGAACTCCTTTGGTTGAGGACGCATCCTCTCTTCTTGCAAGACAAATATTGGACGCTAAAACCGCCGGAAAAGATTTGTCGGAATGATGCGGAATTTTCTTTCCTGCCTAAGTGGATTCCGGACGCTCGCTTGATGAGGCCGCGCCAGCCGTATAGGCTAAAAGCAGCTATGTACGAAGATTTTCATGTAACTGACCGCTGGACGGGTGAAGACCTGCACTGCCGCTGGAAAGCAAACATTATTGCTATTGCTACTCGCCACGCTGATGCTGTCGATGTGCGTTTCGACGTGAATCAACGTCCTGTATGGATTGCCATGCCCTGCGAAGCCTGGGTGGAGCAGAAGAAACGAACCGGCTACGTGATCACCGACCAGCTCGCCGCTCAGATAGCCGGACACTATCTGAAACAGGCGATTGAATCGGGCTACGACAACGGACGCGAAATGTACACGATGGGCGTCGAAGAGGTGCTGGAGCATTTGGAGGTAGTCTTGCGCGAAGCCGGCCATACCAGCAAGCTGCCCACTTTACCGGCAACCGATGACGCGCAGCCTGCCGCCTGAATGTGGATGTAAACCATCATTCTGAACGAAGTGAAGAATCTCAAAGGAAATTCGCTTATTTTGAGACTCTTTGCTCGGATTGATAACCTTCTTTGGCCGGAAAACTCACCTGCAAACAAGTGATCCGGATATGAAAAAGGCCGCATACGCGGCCTTTTTCATATCTGTAAATCTCTTTTTGGCCTAGTAGCGTCCGCTCCGCTGCCGCCGGGAATCGCGTCCGCCCGATTGCGCCTGGTAGCAGCTCTTGCAGAAGACAGGCCGATCGCCGCGTGGTTCAAATGGAACCGTGGTCTGCTGGCCGCAGCCTGCGCAGATTACAGACGTTCCCTGCGACGCATTCTGGCGATATCCACCACCGCCTCCATATCCGCCGCCTCCCTGATCGTTCTTTTTTGCCTGGCGGCAGGGCTTACACCGCTTGGGCGCAGAGTAGCCGCGCTCGCGGAAAAACGCCTGATCGGCAGCCGTAAAGGTGAATTCCTGTCCACAGTCACTGCAGGTGAGTTGCATATCTCCAGTCATATAGTTCCCTTCGCATTCCTCGTTCCCGTCTGGAGAGTTCCTGCGCTGTTGCACGAATCAACCCGGTACCCTGGCGGAGATCGACAGAAAGTCTGAGCAGCGGTTCGGTAGTCTGCTTATTATTGCACTGTTCCGTGAATCCGACCATTGAATTACATGGAATCCAGCGTCTGCCGAATGCCCTCTTTATAGGGCGTTTTGGCCAGGTCGCCCAGTAAGGCCTTCAGGCGCGAGTCGTCCAGAATGACTGGAGAAGTCTGCAGATAATGCATCTCAACCAGCTCGCGCAGCACAGGGTTAAAGAGCCCAAAGAGCCGCAGCGCCGTCTTTCCTGCAGCCATGTACTTCGGCTTGCGCCCTGCCTGGGCAAAGATTTCTTCCACCACGGCGCGTGTTGATGTGACTTCTGCGCCACCCAGGTTCCACGCCCTGCCCCATGCCTGCGGTTCTGCGATCAAGCGAGAGATAGTAACGCCTGCGTCGGGCACATAGACGAATTCGTGAGGCGTATTGATAGGGCCAATCAGTTGAGCGCGTTTGCCGGTCTTCGCCGCTTGAAAAGCGCTCCACAGAAAGCTCTTATCCACGCCTGGACCATAGAAATCAGGCAGCCGAAGAACGGCCGTTTGGATCCTGCCGCTGTCATGCGCGGCGAGCACGATGTCCTCCTGTTCTTTGCGCATGCGGCCTTTGAACGTATGCGGCTGTCGCGGATGGTCTTCGCTGACAGGCTCGCTCTGCGGAAGCCCATACGGATAGACAGTTCCGATGAGAAGCAGCTTTTTCAGGCCTGCGGAGATGGCGCCGTCGAGGGCCTTTTTCATCAGCTGCGGATGCAACTCAAATTGCCAGTAGTTCACGCCGACCATATAGATGGCCGTATCCACGCCGGTAAGCGCCATGCGAATCGTTTCCGGCTTATCGAGGTCCCATGGAGCGATAGAGGCGAGCGGATACTTCTCAAACGCGCCACGCAGCGCAGCTTCCGATCTTCCTACAACGCGAAATGATGTGCTTCGCTGACTCAGAGCGTCAGCCACCGCATGGCCCAGGCTGCCGCTCGCTCCTAAAAGCGCAATTGAACTCATTCCATCTCCTGTTGTCGAGATCACATCATTTCATAGTGATTTGCCGCATACAGATGCTCAATATTCAGCAAAACAGGTTGAAAATGTGATGAAATGCGCGTTTTATCAGTCATATCGAGCGCAATTATCAACACTTTGCTGCTCGAATCGTTTTGCCATCTCACTGTTCAGGATGGCACAATAATCGGTTTGCCCAAGGAGCAAATGTATGGGAGCTGCCACGTTGGCAACTGACCTCCGAACTTTGACTGACGGTCCGCATGTTCACCGGAATCTATCGACGCCGCAACTGGTTGAAACATCGATTGCCCGCGGCGAAAGCCGCCTGGCTTCGAATGGCGCGCTGGTAGCGCTTACAGGCGCCCGCACTGGACGATCGCCAAAAGATAAGTTCACCGTAGAAGATGACCAGACCCGCAGCCGCGTGGACTGGGGCAAGGTGAACCAGCGCTTCGACCCGGCAAAGTTTGAGGCTTTGCTGGATCGCGTGGTAAAGCACATGGCCGAGCGCGACCTGTATGTGATGGACCTCTATGCCGGTTCCGATCCGGAATACCGCCTGCCCATCACGGTGATTGCCGAGTACGCATGGCACGCGTTATTTGTGAAACAGCTCTTCGTGCGCCCGCAATTTGCCGAGCTGCGGCATCATGTTGCTGAATTCACAGTGATTGCGGCTCCGGAATTTGAAGCTGTTCCGGAAAGAGATGGAACAAAGTCCGGGACATTTATCCTGGGCGATTTTACGCGCAAGATCATTCTCATCGGCGGCACAAAATATGCCGGCGAGATGAAGAAGTCGATCTTCGGCGTGATGAATTATCTTCTGCCGGAACGCGATGTTTTTCCCATGCACTGCTCGGCGAATATTGGCGCCGACGGCGATACAGCTCTGTTTTTTGGGCTCTCGGGAACAGGCAAAACTACACTTTCCGCTGATCCGCTGCGGCGTCTGATTGGCGATGATGAGCATGGCTGGAGCCCGACGGGCGTATTTAATATCGAGGGCGGCTGCTACGCCAAATGTGTTGACCTTTCAGAAGAAAAAGAGCCGCAGATTTACCGTGCCATCCGTTTTGGAGCGGTTCTGGAAAATGTCGTAATCGACCCAATCACCGGCGTTCCTGATTATTCCGACATTCGTTACACGGAAAATACCCGCGCCGCCTATCCCATCGAATTCATAGAGCATGCCGTGATTCCAGGAATAGGTGGACATCCCAGAAATGTGCTTTTCCTGGCTGCGGATGCGTTCGGCGTCCTTCCTCCGGTTGCGAAGCTGACGCCCGAGCAGGCAATGTATCACTTTCTCTCCGGCTATACTGCGAAGCTTGCCGGAACCGAGGCCGGGCTGGGCAGTGAGCCGGTCCCCGAATTTTCAACCTGCTTTGCATCGCCCTTTCTGCCGCTTGCGCCCGGCGTTTACGCAGAAATGCTTGGCCGCCGCCTGAAGCAACACAATGCGCAGTGCTGGCTGGTAAATACCGGCTGGACCGGCGGCGCATTTGGCATAGGCAGGCGCATGAGCCTGAAGCATACCCGTTCCATCGTGCACGCGGTTCTGGATGGAAGACTTGCCAAATCCGAATATGTGACCGAAGACGCATTCGGTCTTTCGATTCCCACATCCTGCCCGGACGTTCCGAGCGAGATACTGAATCCGCGCAATGCATGGGCCGATAAGCGGGCATATGATGTCCAGGCGCAACAGCTTGCCGCTAAATTTGAAGAAAATTTTGCCAGGTTTGATGTTCCGGAAGACGTGCGCGCCGCAGGCCCGAAATCACTCAAGTAAACTAGGGCCTGGATGTTTGCCCGCAAGCTGAAGATAGAAAGCATCAGCGCTGACGGAAATCCGCAGCCCTGCCCGATAGCATGGATCGACAACTTCGCCATGCGCAACTTCACAAATGACGCGGTCTTCGACGACACCCTGCCGGTTGCCGATGGCCTGTTGGAAGCGGGTTACCGGGTGCCCCTCGACCGCTTGCACTCAGCCATGGAGGACTGGTTCCGGCGCAAGAGCTATCTCAAGCCTGATGAGCGGCTGCGCATCACTGATCTTCAGGCGGAAAGAACGGATAATATTCCACGTAAATAGACGCGTCGAAAGGAACAGGTTGACCGTCTTTCATTCGCGGTTCGAAAACCAGGTTCCTGGCAAATTTACGTGCCGCTCCTTCCAGATGCTTGTCATCAGAATCAATAATCGATTCTTTGGCGACATGCCCCTTTTCATCCACCGAGACCTCAACCTGAATATTTCCATAGCGCGCATCTGACTGGTCCAGCGACTTGGATTTAATGATCTTGTATTGGCTTTCCGGAGAAGGCATCGAAGGCGCATCCGGAACCTGCATGAAATGATCCGGAAATTTACTGACCGCTTCGACCGTTCCGGTTGCCTCCACCAGTAATTTCTTGTCCTGATAAATGTGGATGGATCCCGGCACAGAGTGAGTGCCAATCGGCAGCCATTGGTCGTACATGATGGTTCGGTTGAACATCTGCGCATACGCAAAGAGGTGAATCAGCGGACTGAAGCAAATCGTCGTTCCTGCCTGATCATTCGCACAGAGCAGAGGTGTATCTTCAAGCTGCTGCATCTGCATTGGCTTGATGTTCTGCGGCTCCTGCGCAAAGCGGTCCACCGCGGTCCGCGGAAGGATTACGGCGCGTTCAAAATCAAGAATTTTCAGGGGAACATCGCCAGTGTAGTGCTGCCAGTCCACATGGTCGCGCACATTTGTGATGTGGGTAAGCTGATAATCGCCCGCCTTGATTTCTGTTCTCTCATACAGGATTGGATCGCGATAAATATCATATGTCGCTGTGCTCTCGTGCCCCTCGCGGTCATACAGCGTCAAGTCGTAATGAATGTGGTGGGGAATGTCATTCGTAGTCAAACCGGCAAGAAGCGATTCAGCATGTTGCAGCTCCTGCTGGTAGTTTGTGTTCTGCATAACCTGGCCCTGACTCGATGCAGCTGCCATCAGAGCGGTTCCCAATGCAACGAATTGTGTGAAACGACGCATCGGGCGCTATGTTAACGTCCCTGCGATATATGAGCAACTCTCCCTGACAAAATGCTAATTTCTTCTTCCAGCCGCTTCGCTCAGGTTTACCCGAATTGCATTTATGGCATCCCATCTTTGTTCGTCAATCTTTCTACCGAGGTGTGTCACATGAAACTGGAAAGCATGAGAGAGCTTCTGCTGGACGAACTGCAGGACCTTTATTCGGCTGAACAACAGATCACGAAAGCCTTGCCCAAAATGGCGAAAACATCCTCCAGCTCCCAGCTGAAACAAGCCTTTGAAAGCCATCTGAAGGAGACGGAAGGACATGTCGAGCGTCTGGAGAAAATATTCGACCTTCTTGAGGAGAAATCGAAAGCCAAAATGTGCGAGGGCATGAAGGGTCTCCTAAAAGAGGGTGATGAGCGCATTAAAGAAGGTGGTGAGCCGGAAGTGGTGGATGCCGGCCTGATCTCGGCTGCGCAGCGCGTTGAGCATTATGAAATTGCTGCGTACGGTTCAGCCCGGACATTTGCCGAAATGCTGAACGAAACCGAAGTGGCCGACCTGCTGGAGCAGACACTCGAAGAAGAAAAAGCTGCCGATCAGAAACTCACGAAGATTGCCGGTACTGTGAACCGTAAAGCCGAAGCTGCCTGATTTGCTATGTCTGTAATTGTGAACTCATGTCCGGATTGCAGATAACTGCGATCCGGACATCCAACGATTCAAATCGAGAGAACGAGGTGATGGCATGTTTTTAATTCTGGCGCTCATCCTGGTTTTGGCCTGGATTGGCGGGTTCGTTGTATTTCACGTTGCTGGTTTTCTCATTCATCTGCTGCTGATCTTCGCTGTCATTTCCATCATTCTGCATTTTGTGCGCGGCTCCCGGGCCAAAGCCTGAGAAGCGTTATTCGTTGTAATGCAGAAGACTGAAAACATCGTAGTCCTTGAACTTCTCGCGGCCTTTCAGGAAATCCAGCTCTACGGCAAATCCCAGTCCAGCGATGTGCCCGCCTAACTGCTGCACCAGCTTCACAGTCGCATCCATTGTGCCGCCAGTTGCAAGCAGATCGTCCACAATTACCACGTTCTGCCCCGGCTCAATGGCGTCCAGGTGAATCTCCAGCGAGTCCGATCCGTATTCCAGGTCATAGGTGACGCGGGCTACTGGAGCGGGCAATTTGCGGGGTTTGCGGACAGGAACAAAACCCGCATTCAGGCGATAAGCAAGCGCCGGCCCGAAGATGAAGCCGCGAGCTTCAATGCCGAGCACGAGATCGATGTCTTTGCCGATGTAATGCGCGGCCAGCGCGTCAATCAGCTGCGCGAAGCCGATCTTGTCTTTCAGCAAAGTGGTGATGTCATAGAAGAGAATTCCCGGCTTCGGGAAATCCGGAACGGTGCGGACGAGCGTCTTCAACGGCTCGCAGTCAAGCGAATGAGTCATATACTGGCGTTACCAGGCTCCTTCAATCTGAAATGTTCCGAGGTCTTTATCTTCGGAGTCGGCGAGTTGGTGTTCGATCACCTGATCGACCCGGCTGCCGCGCGACCCTTTTTTTAGCAAGACAGCCAGCGTAGCCAGGTCTTCCGGATCCCCGGCAGCCAGGACTTCCACGTGACCGTCCTCGGTATTGCGAACCCAGCCGCGAAGATTCAGCGCTCCGGCCTCACGATGGACGTACCAGCGAAAGCCCACACCCTGCACGCGACCCTTGATGAGGTAATGACAGACCATATGGGGATGATTCGAAGACAGTGTTGCAGATGCCGGCCCACTACGCAAGGGAGCCGTGCGCCTCGTAACGGATGATCTCGACTATGAAACGCAGCCGCGCGCAGCAGAAGCGAATACGACGCTGATCTTCAGCTTTTCTCCCTGGATATCAGCAATGTTGCAGTTTGTTCGCTCGCCTCTGCGTTCAAATTCAAGCGCCAGCCGCGACGAGCCAATCTTTAGATTGTCAATGCGCAGCTGATTCAGAAATGGAGGCAGACACGGATCAATAATGGCCAGCTCTCCGCGCTCTGCTGATGGTCGAATCCCCAGCAAACCAGTCAGCAGCAGGAAAGGCGCTCCGGCAGCCCACGCCTGAGGCGAGCACGAGACGGGATAGTGCACAGGCCCGGCTTTCAACTGGCGCTCTACGCCGCAGAAGAGCTCCGGAAGCCGGTAATCGCGGAAATACAGGGCGGCATCATAGAGCGCCTGAAATACGATACAGGCTTCGTCGTGCAGACCGTAGCGGGCCATGCCGTAGCCAATCACGGCGTTGTCATGCGGCCAGACTGAGCCGCAATGATAGCTCATTGGATTGAAATAACTCTCAGATGAAGAAAGGGTACGGATACCCCAGCCGGCAAACAGTCCTTCGCTGAGCAGACGCTTCGCTGTTTGCTGGGCGCGTTCACGGCTGATAGCGCGGGAAAACAACAAATGTCCAGGATTGGAACCATCGACACGTAGCGGAGCCTTGTCGCAATCAAGCGCCATTGCATAATATTCGCGGTCCTGCATCCAGAACCGTTTTTCAATCAGCTTCTTCAGCTCTTCCGCGCGCGTGGCTGCCCGGCTGCCAAGCTCCTCTTCACCCAAAAGGCTTAGCAGCTCCGAAACAACTGAGAGAGCGCGCATGGCATAACCTTGCACTTCAATCAAAGCTATGGGCGGCTGCGCTATGCTTCCATCACTGTGCCGGTTGGCGTCGCTGGAATCCTTCCAACCCTGATTAAAAAGTCCTTTGGGGTTTCGGCGGCAATATTCGATCAATCCATCGCCATCAAGATCGCCATAGTCGAGGACCCAGTGGGTAGCTGCCCTGATCGGCTCTTTCAGCTCCTGGAGAAGCGCTTCATCGCCGGTCCAGCGAAAGTATTCGCAGGCAAGAATCAGAAACAACGGAGTGGAATCCACAGAGGCATAACTGCGTCCAAAGGCAACTTCATGGGTCGCTGTCATTTCGCTGGTGCGGCGCTCGTGCAGGATCTTTCCCGGGTCCTCGTCGCGCTCGTCATTCCGTTCCCGTCCCTGATATCGGGCAAGTACCTGTAGTGTGCCCCGCGCAATTCCTGGATCGAGCACCAGCGTTTCATAGCTGGCCAGCAGGGAATCTCGTCCGAACAGAGCGGCAAACCACGGAACACCCGCCGCAATGGTGGTTCCGGCAGGCTCCGGCATCCGCAGTGCGTAGAAATCTTCGGTTGAAGTTTGCAGCAATACATCGAAAATTTCGTTGTCCGACTGGAAGCGCGTGCAATTCTGGTCCCAATGCTGATGCTTTGTTGCAGCCTTGGCATGCACCTCTTCAAATGTCGGGGCTATGTCGAGTGCGGGAAGCGGCTTCGAAGGTTCGCCGGCCATCATGCTTACCGTCATTGCCAGGCGCGTTCTTCCATGCGGCTTCAGTCTGCACTGCCACACCGCGCGGCTGCCATTCAGAGGCTGGGGCTGAGGCTCGAAGCATAGTTCTGTAAGCCGGCTTCTTTCGTCCAGGCCTTTATAGCGAAACTGGACCCGCTGGCCTTCTGCTTCCGGTTTGAAGTACTCGCCGCTTTTGCCGCGAAGCAGGCCGCGCACCTGGAAGATATCCATGAAATCCGCAGCGAAGCGCAACTCAACCGTGAGCGTCACTTCCTCATCATGGAAGCTCTCAATTTCGAGCACATCATAGAAATGGTCGCTGCCCAGCAACTGCTCACGGTGCACATACACCGTGTTCACAGGAAGATCGAGATTCTCTCCGGGAACAGAGCCTCCGCGCACGGTAAGCTCCACGCGCGAGTTATGAGCATCTACTGCTGTTGACGAGAGGACCAGCGGCTTCTGCCCATTGATGATCAGCTCAAGCTGGCTGAGAAAGCGTGTGTCCTGACGAAAAAGGCCGATATGCGGAGCGCCGGGAGGCATCAGGTCCCCCAACCGGTTCGCAGCGAAGAATGTGGTCCCCTGAATCAGCGCCAGCAGTTCAGTCGAATCCAACAGAGGCTCAGGGTAAATCAGCTTGGGCTCCATCGGGGGATCAACAAGAAGGGCTGTGGAGCTTTCCGCGGATCGTTTCAAGCAGCTGCCTCCTCTATATCAAATTTTGCATCCGGTGAGGGCTCATCTTCCAGCAACTCGCTGTAAAGACGGCGGTATTGTTGCGCCATGGCATCTGCGGAGAACCTCTTTTCTGCCCATTGCCGCACGATGTATGGATGAAATGTGTTCGTCTGCAATGCAGACGCTGCTTCTTCCACATTGCGGCAAACCCGTCCGGAGATCCCGTTCTCAACAATCTCTTCCACGGCTCCGCCGGGAAATGCAATGACCGGCGTTCCGCAAGCCATCGCTTCGATCATCGCCAGACCAAATGGCTCCTCCCATTCGACAGGAAAAAGCAATGCGGTTGCGTTGCTCAGCAGTTCACATTTCAGGGCATGATCGGCTTCGCCGAGAAACTCTATAAATCTCCCATCGATGTGCGGCTTGATCCTTGTTTCATAGTATTCCCGGTAGATAGGCTGTATCTCACCCGCAATTTTAAGTGGAATACCGGCGCGCCTCGCGATCTCGATCGCATTGTGTGTTCCTTTGATGGGGCAAATCCGCCCCAGGAAACACACATACGGCTGTTTCTGCCCGACGAAGCGATAACGGCTCATGTCGATCCCGTGGTGAATCACGCGTGGCATGAGGCTTGCATGCTGAAGTGCCTGATATTCGCTGATGGCCACATAGCTGACTTCATTGTGCCGCCCATATAACTCGGACAATGCTGCCTCATAAGGATGATGCAATGTGCAGACAACCGGCTTGGTCGTAAGGCGCGAAAGGGGCACCGCCAATGCGCTGTTTACATGGATCACATCACAGTCGCGGTCTGCTTCAGCTATGGCCCAGGAATTATGGTCAACCTCCTTTGTCGTGCCCGCCAGCTCGGAAGAAAGTGGCCATTCATGCTTTGGATATATCCAACGAACATCGGCATTTACCGCAGATTCTCCATTGGTATACACCGTGACATCCATGTCTAACCGCTGCAGCCCTTCGGCGAGATTAGCAATGAAGAGTTCCGTTCCTCCATATGCCAGAGGTGGAACAGAAATGAAAGGAGAAGCAATTAAACCAACACGCACACCACATACCCTCAGAGTTTCGTCTTGCCGCTTGATTGTTAGATGCGGCGCAGAAGGAATGCGTCGAGTCAGCGGATGCAGATGTCATCGGTGGGTCGTTGAAAAGAATTCTTATCGCCTGCTGCTTCTTCGCTCCGGTAAAAGCACGTCGCGAAAGTAGAATTCCTCCGCAGGCTCTCGTCCTGATCTGGTTTTCAGGCTCACCGAGCCATCGGATCCGAACTCGAAATCATAGCTTTCATAACATGGCCCACAGAGCCAGTAGTGTTCCACTGAGGCATTTTCATCTTTCCCACGGATGACGCGCACCACGCGTCCATCCTGTAAGTAATGCAGCTTTCTTTTGCAGACCGGATTGAAGCATCTGTCGATCATGAGACACCTCCGGAACATTCACTCTGCCTCTGATGCGAGGGAACGGCTGAAAGTAGGCTGATGTTATTTATCCAGTTGTGATAAACGCAATCATTGCACCGCGCGCTTCAATAGTACGCCTGTTATGCAGCCATAGAACAACATTGATAACTCAGGGAATATGGCAGTCCTGAACCTGCCCGGAGACGATGTAATGAATGTCAATCTTGTGGCCTGTGCCTCCAAAAGGGGGACAAATGCTGGCAAGAGCCTTAGGGCCGGGATTCGCAAGAGCCTTTGCCCATTTGTTCAGCGTCACTTTGACATTCGTCATCGTGATCTGAGAATTTGCCGCGCTGTATGTCCCCCAGATCGGCCCGTTTTGCGTGATGGCTGCTTTATCCGCAAGGCGGATGTTTTCAAACGTTACCTGCTGATATGGGGCCTGCGGAAAGCGAATGCCCGGATAGATATTGTTGAGGAAAGAGGAGTCGTATGTAGCGTCGACATTGGCAATCTTGAGGTTTCTGCTGGTCAGGATGTCCAGAAATCCATCAGGGCGGTATGACTTGTAGCCGTCAACCACGCTGTCAATCGCGCCGATCTTCAGCGAATTGGCGTAGCCGCTGCTGCTGTCAGAACCGCCGCGGTCCCGTGCCACACCTACGCGTATACCATAGTCAATCACATCCAGTATGCGGATGTTGCGGTTCTCGAGGCCGGTATGCGCCGGATCGTAGTTCAGATATATCAGGTGAGGCGGCGCAAACCATTTGTCAACACCTCCGACATTTCCACCCTGATCATCCTGCAGATCGCCGTAGCGATGGGCGCGTATGTGCTCAAACGTCGCGTTCTGGAACTGCCCTTGCCAGCCCATGTAATAGCCGTCGAGATCGATGTTCGAAAACGTAATATTGCTGGGAATGGAGTAATGCTCCGAGGTCCAGAGCATCTGGTGGTTATAGCTTCCGTTGCTGTTGCCGCCTAGGATCGATGAAAACACCATCGGAATAAACTGACTTCCTTTTGCATTGGAAGCGACGAACGCCTTGAAATTATCTACGACTACATCCTTCGTGCTGCCCACAAGAAAAAATATTGCCGAGGTATTGGTTACTCCCCCCCAGGGCGTTGCCTGCGCAAAGTGGACCGCTCTGTTCGTGGACAGCCATGAGGTCAATGTGCGGTCGTTGAACTGCGAGGATGGCTGATAGCCCTTATTCTGAACGAGCGTGCCGTTATCGTAATAGCCTGCCACGGTCTTATTAACTGGCTCCTGCCCTGTGTACTGAATCCGCCAGCCCAGCAGCCGGATATGTACGCTGTTGGCAATCACAAATGCAGGAACCTGGACATTGTCCACCTTAAAAAGACCGTTTGTGGTGAACTGCACGGTTGTTCCGCTGTCAATAAAAATAGGATGGCGAATGTCCATGCCGACATGGATGAAGACCGGGCAATCAATGACCAGGGTGAAAGCGTCATTTTTTGCAGCCGCAAACGCGGCAATTACGCCGGCATCATCATCGGTTTTGCCGTCGCAATGAGTCCAGTTGCGTATAGAACGGCTTGGGGCCATTGCAGGCTGAGCGTCTGCAATAGCAGCCGCAAAATAAAAGAGGAGCGTAAGAATAAAAAATGAAAAAAGCCGTCGCCTATTCAAGATTGAAAATCTCCTTAATCGGGAGTTTAGTCCACTTAAGACGAGAGTGAGTCGTAGACTCTAAGCTGCATGAACAGCAAAGCTCATGCCAATAACAAAATTTCCTTTGTTCAGAGCACACGTCTGAAGTACAGTTATCCGTCTGTAAAACTCTTTTTGCCTTGGGAATCTTTGATGAGACCTGTTGGCTGTCGGGCGCGTGGCTTTACAACTGTTTGAAGCGCATAGTAGGGGTGGCGAGCGCGTTTCGTAACAATGCGATTCAGTGCTGAATCAATGCATGAATTTTGGCTACACCGATTTCAACCGGTGGCCTCTCGGACTGTAACCTCGGGCATCGTGCAGAATGTTACTTTTCACGGCAATCCTATTTGCATATTTCATTGATCAAACGTCGGCAAATCATTCATATACGAGGACTGCTTTATGATTGCGATGAGAGGAACAGTTGCCTATCTGGAGGACAGCCGAAGTGCACCAGAACGAATTTGTAGCAGCTCATTTCAACGAGCACAAAGAAGTAATTGTTAAAAGCTTTGAAGCTTTGCAGGAAAAGATTGAGGTTACAGGCGAAATTTTGACAACAGCTCTGACTCAAGGCAGAAAAATAATTGCCTTCGGCAATGGGGGCAGCGCAACTCAGGCCTCACATCTCGTAGGAGAGCTGATTGGCCGTTTTCTTGGAAATCGCCGTCCTCTGCCTGCCATTGCGCTCGCGGCTGACCCAGGTGTTGTGACATGCATCTCGAATGATTTCGGATACAACATACTCTTTGAGCGCCAATGCCAGGCCCTTGCAACTGTCGGAGATGTAGCGATCGGATTTACGACGAGCGGACGATCCGAAAATGTACGACTTGGCCTTGCTGCAGCCCATGAGAAAGGCGCAGTGACAATTGCATTAGTTGGTGAGTCTCCTGTGCAGGAGGGATTCGCTGATCACGTTCTGCAGGTTCCAAGCAAGACAACAGCATATATACAGGAAGTTCATTTGATGGTTCTTCACATCTGGTGCCACTATATCGAGGCACAATTCAAATAGGCCACCCAGAGCAGGTCGATTACAACCTCTTGTTCCGCTGGTTTGTGGGCCTTGGGATGGACGATACGGTGTGGAACCGCATCACGGTGGGGGCGGACAAGGCTTACGACACGAAGGATTTTCGTCAGTACGGTGCGGGAGTTGAACGTGACACCGCACGTTACGAAAAAGGAAAAGGGCAGCGCCGGCAATCTGGACCGCAGCACCAGCGGTAATTACTGCGCAGCCATCACGGCGCGACGCTTTGCCTTCAGTGTGTTTTCCAGCGATTCCGACGCAAAGGATTCTATCGTCGAGCGCAGCAGCGCTCCCATGCCGAATGGGATGGAGCGTGCCAGCGTAACCACTTCGCACTCGATGTAAACGCCGCCATCGCGCTGCTCAACCCGCCAGTAAGAGTTCATCGCCCACAGAAACCCCATGCCACCGCCCTGCGGCAGCACCTGCTCGTCAGGCTGGCCGGCATTCCGCACTTCACGCACGCTTTCGGAGCGCGACCGCACCGTATAACGGTCATTCGCTACAGGCGAAAAATCGATGTCATGAACCGTATCCAGCACCACCGTCACAACTTTGTGCTTCTTCAGCCGGTAAAAGACCCGAAAATGATTGCCATCATGCGAAAGCAGGCGTGCCTGGACAATCTCCGGCGCATAATATCGGGAATAATTCGCGTAATCCTGGTCAATTTTGAGCACCTGATCGAGCGTCACATGCGGCAGAAATGCCCCGCCAATCCAGTCTTCAATGGTTCCATTTTCAATCTGTGGAGCATGAATCTGCTGGACGGATACCCCTCCCTTGAGCACAGCTTCGCGCCGCTGCGGGTCCTGGTCGATCCACAGAAAACCGTCGCGCGAAGCATTTTGAGCATCTACTCGCTTCTCAACTGCAGAAATGTAGTTTTGAAATGCGGTTCTGGCCTGCGCCGGCTCCTCACCATGAACAGAAACAGCAAGGGCAAGCAGCAGCGTAAGCGTAGCCGTCCAGTATCGTTTCACCACAGATAAGAATTTTATTGTGGCGCACTGGTCAATGGATATAAGCCGTTGTTCTGGTAACTGCAGTTTGCATTCTTAGCAGGAGTCCAGACTTCGCCACCCACATACGTCACCTGCTCCAGCGTGACACGAACCAGCCCATAAGCAGAAACATTCAGCGGCAGAACTTCTCCGGAACGGCCCGTAAGAGTCATATCACGCCCGAGCGTCACTGCATCGAGGTCATAAATGCTTCTCTTCGCTCTCAGCTCAACGCGAACTGAAATCGACTCAATCTGTTTCCCGCTCAGGTTCCTGTAATTGAATTCCAGGCTGCTCTCCGGCGCAGGCTCCAGCTTCACCGGCATGTATCTCGCATTCTGCTTAAAGACAACATTGGTAAAAGCCACGGGGCAGCCGGTCTGCAGGTTCAGATCGCCCAAATTTTGAATCGGACCGGGAGGCAGCACTTTTACGCCTGGAATCGGGCTTTCCGCCGGCTTACTGGTTGAGTTGTTCTGGGCCCACGCGCTGATCGCCGCCAGAGTAATGATGACAAGAGTTACAAGCTTCATAGAGCTACGTCCTCTCTCACATGCGCGCAAGCTTAACACAAATTGGATGCCTTGATCCCCGCCAAATGCCGTAATCTGCTCAAATGAAAGTGCATCGTGCTACGCTCCGGGAAGTTGACGATGCGTATCGCATCGTTTCGGACTATTACGACGAAATCGGCGTCGTCGCTCGCGATGATCGCGCCGCCTTCGAGCAGCAATATTTTGTCGACGGAGCCGGCGTTTGGCTGGCATCCGAACATGGCGCGATCATCGGCTGCATCGCATTGCGCAAGCTGGCAAATCCCGCAAAATCCGGTGAGATCAAGCGCCTCTATGTGCGCGTCGAGCACCGTGGAAAGGGCATCGCCGAAGCTCTGCTTCAGGCGCTTGAGGAATACGCGACGGAGCAAGGCTATGCGTCACTCTACCTTGACTCCAAGAAAGACCTGATGCCGGCCATCCGTTTTTATCGCCGCCACGGTTACTCGCTCTGTGAACGATACAATGACAATCCGCAGGCGACGATCTTCATGCGCAAGCTGCTCCCCACCAATAAGGCGAGCGTGGCGACACTACTTGGAGTTGGAGCACGTTCCAGGACTTAAAATATTTTCCCTGGGCGTAAGACCGGACATTGTCGTCATTCTGAGCCGTCTCGGGGACCCCGACACGTGATTTTTGCGTGTTGGGGTGGGCAGGCGAAGAATCCCCAGCCTGGCTTGTGATTCTTTCCTTCCTTCGATCGTCAGGAATGACGGCACTTTACACTTAAAAATCCCTAATAGATACTGCCGTTCTGCTGTGTCGAGCGAATCTGCCCGCCATCCACGCGTAGCTGATAATCCACCGAATCGCCGCGCCATATCGACACGTCGAACTTTCCGCCCGTCGAAACCTTCTTAACGGAAAAATGGGCCGAAGTTAACGGCATTCCTTCCGCCAAAACCGGGGCCTTCTCCGTCGACGAAAGAAAATAGACGGCCCCCCGACCCACCACAACGCCCTTCCCATCCGGCTCCATCAGGAAAGCCGTCTGCTCATCCACGCCCATCCCTTTCACCAGATGCGCCGAACCGGACGCTAGAATACGCGCCATAAAAACCAGCAACCGTCCCATGCGGTCGCGTGTGTTGAAATGCGTATCCGTAATGGTGTCTTTCAGCGCCGGATCATCGAGAAATCCATGCGCGATCACCACCTGGTGATAAAACGGATTGCCAAGCGCAAGCTTCGAAGTCAGGTCAGGGCCTTCCGGCGGATCATTCTGCGCCGAGTAGATATATTCTCCCTGCACCGCCAGCCCGGCGCTGGTGCCGCCAATCGGAACACCTTTTGCAATTGCGGCATTCAACAGCCTCTGCACCGGAGTGTCGCGCCAGACGTTGATGTAATTGGCCTGATCGCCCCCGGAAATAAAAATCGCTTCCGCCTTGCTGATCGTCTCTGCCGCAAACGGATCTTCCGCTGCGGCTTTGTTTGGGATCACCAGCGTGGCTACCGAATTTGCATGGCAAAGGCCCTGGATATAAGGGTTGTAAGCGTCTGTACCGGTCGCCCGCAGGACCAGAAAATCGCCGCCCCCTGATCGCTTGCACATCCAGAGAAACGCAGCATCCAGGTCCTTGCCGCCCCCGATAAGCGCAAAACCAGGTTCAGTTTTCCTGCTCACATCCGCTGGATTGCCGATACGAAAGTAGCGATAAGGCGTGGCGGTCTGTGCCTCTGTGAAATGAAAAGCCGCAAACAGAATGATGAAAACAGCGGCCGCAAGAGCAATTTTTCTCATACACCTCGAGTAAAGAAGCGTTGGAATTCTGAAACGACTATACAGACATACGTGAGCTTGCAG
>Ga0070740_10003230_pt1 | contig 17675 bp, 15 predicted proteins | sample Coa_R2_FD_67286 | JGI IMG/M metagenome (GOLD analysis project Ga0070740, IMG submission 67286) | Surface soil microbial communities from Centralia Pennsylvania, which are recovering from an underground coalmine fire - Coalmine... | ecosystem: Environmental > Terrestrial > Soil > Unclassified ... | reverse complement strand
GCGAGTAGCGTCATGAGTGTCTCCTGCTACGAAACGAAAAGACGTCTTGTAGCAGCAGCATCTCTCACGACGGCCCGAGCGGCCTTTGCCCGCCTTAGCTCGTTGCGCATCTCGTGGGCCGGCACTTTCTAATTCTCGCTGAACACTGCCTCCGCTGCCTGCTCTCTCTGCTCGCTTCCGTGCAGTGTCATTGTCGCACAGGGCAGCCCACACGGTCGAGGAGGGCGGTGGGCCCTGGCCTGGGCCGGGGTACACGGGGTCAGGAACGCTCTGGGAGTGGGAGACCCGCTCAAGACGTGCACGGCAGATGAGTAAGGTGGCACCGATGACGGGCCGCCCGGTCCCAACCCGGCCAGCTCGCCGCCAAGGCTGCCGCCTGGTCCGCGCTACACTCTGGATGTCACGGCCGCTGGAACAGCCGATTACACAGGTTCCGCCGGCGGCGGGGAAAGGCCGGCTCCGTGTGGAGCGCCGCCGCCACCACGCCACGTCCGTGGGAACGCGCGTTTGCGCACGCACCCAGCCTCACACGGCTGCGGCCATGGCGCTCTCCCGGCCGGGCGGCGTGGAGGGCGTCGCCGCCGCCTCGTCCGCCTCCTCCGTGACCAGGGCGCCGGCGGCCTCCTCCAGCAGGGTCCGTACCGTCGCCTGCAGCTGCTCCAGCCCGCGCAGGATCTCCCGCTGGCGCATCTCCATCAGCTCGCCGTACAGGGCCATGCGCGCCTTCATTGGGGGAGGAAACGACCCCGGCAGTATTGGGCCATTTGACACTACGTCGTAACAAGAGACTATGAAGGATCAGCTGTCGTTGTATTTAGCGAACAAGAGTCAGTCAAAAGAGGCGCGTGTCTGATGCGCTCGACGCGGACTGTGTGCCGACTCTATCCGCTAGTCATCTGAAGCTGAACCGCTCAGCGATGTTTGTGCTGCTTTTATGTCAAATGGCCCAATAGTGCCGGGGTCGTTTCCTCCCCCTACTGCGTCTCGGGCCGCCTGTCCCTTTCTGGCCGCCCCACGCCCTCCCTCACCTTGAAAAGCAACTGGGACTGTCCGTCTGGGCGCCCTTCACGCCGAGGCCGCCTGCTCCAGAGCCGCCAACTCGGCCGCGGTCCCGATCACCGCCAGCGCGTCCCCAGCGCCCAGCGTCGCCTCCGGGCCGGGCGTGACGACCACGCGCTCCCCCGTCTGCAGGACCAGCACGGTCACCTCGGGCATGTAGCGGCGTCGCGCCTCGGCCAGCGTCAGCCCCACGAGCGGGGAGCCCGGCCGGATCTGCACGTCCTCCAGCAACACGTCGCCCCGCTTGTTGCGCAGCACGGTGTCCACGAACTCCACCGAGAGCGGCCGCAGTGCCAGCATGGCCATGCGCATGCCGCCCAGGCTATAGGGTGAGATCACGCGATCGGCCCCGGCGCGCTGCAGCTTGGCCTCCGCCTCGGGATGATTGGCCCGCGCCACGATGAACAGGTTGGGCCGCAGGCTGCGTGCGGCCAGGGTGACATAGATGTTCTCCGCGTCGTTGTCCGTGGCCGCGATCAGGCCACGTGCCGAGGCGAGCCGGGCCTGATGCAACACTTCATCGGTCACCGGACTGCCCGGGATGACCGGGTAGCCCTGCGCCTCGGCCGCGGCCAGCGAGCCCTGGTTGATATCGATGAGCACGAATGGCACGCCCTCGCCCTCGAACGCGGCCACGATCCGACGCCCGACGCGGCCGTAGCCGCAGATGATATAGTGCCCGTGCAGACGCGCGATCTCGCGGTCCATGCGCTGCCTCCTCATGCGCTGGCTGAGCTGACCTTCGGCCACATAGATGACCAGGCTGCTCAGGATATAAAAGCTCGTGGCCACACCGCCCAGCACGAACACCACCGTGAAGGCCATGCCGGCAGGCGTCGTGGGACGTTCCACCCCCAGCGTGGTCAGGGTCGTCACCGCCGCGTAGAACGCCCGGCCGGGCGACCAGCCTTCGGTCAGCATGTAGCCGCCCGTCCCGATCGCCATGAGGAGGGCGAACAGCGTGAGAGCCACGCGCAGATTCAGCCGTCCGGCCATGCCTCCCCCTCGCACCGGCGGCGTCGCCCGCGCTGGTGCGCCACCGGTGAGCCGGAGCGCCCTGCTCGCCGGCCACCACCTCCCGCGCGTCCCCGGCGCGTTCCGCCGCTCGGTCCGACGAGGTGGCATCCTTCCTCCCATGCATACCTAGTCATGTGCCTAGCATAGACATTACTCGATGGCCCGATGACGTGGCACGCCTGGCCGCGGGGTCATGACACGTCCCGTCGCCCCACGGCCTGGGGCGGGAATGTCGCGCCGCCGGTCCCGGCCGGATCAGCCGCCCGCTCCGACCGGCTGGGCTGCCAGACCCCGTCCACCAGGCGGGCCTCGGCCCGGCCCAGGGCCAGCAACAGCCCGTGCAGGATGGCCTGCGGGCGCGGCGGGCAGCCCGGTATGTAGACATCCACGGGCAGCAGCCGATCGAGCGGCCCCTCCACGGCGTAGCTGGTGGCAAAGACGCCGCCGTGAATGGGGCAGACGCCCATCGCGGCCACCAACCGAGGCTCGGGCATCACCGCGTAGGCGTCCAGCAGGGCGCCGCGCAGGTGCCGGGTGATTGGCCCTGTGACCAGCAGCATGTCGGCGTGGCGCGGCGAGGCCACGATATCGATCCCGAAACGCTGCACATCGTAGAGCGGGCCGGTGAGCGTATTCACCTCGAACTCACAGGCGTTACACGAGCCGGCATCCACCTGCCGGATATGCAGCGAGCGCCGGAACAGGCGGCGGGCGGCGGCGCGCAGGGCCTCCCCGGTGCGCTCGATCTCATCGCCCGCGGTCTCCATCGGCCCGACATCGCTGCGCTGTATGCTCATTTGGTCTCCTCCGCTGCTCGCGGCGCTGGTCTCGCATCCGCCCCGCCCCCCGCGACGGCGGGCACCGTGGCGCGCAGCACGAGGTCCTCCCGGCGCCGCGTCGAGAGCGCGTAGTCTTCCGTCATGCGCAACGCGGCCGGCCCGCAGGCCTCCGCACAGCGCCCGCAGAAGATACAGGCCCCGTAGTCCAGCCGGAAAGGCCGACGCGCCAGCCCGGCCGCGTGCTCCGGCGGCGCGACCGGACCCAGGGCGATCGCTCCTGTTGGGCAGGCCCGTTCGCAGGCGCCATCGCCGATGCAGCGCTCCGGGTCGAGCGCCGGACGGCCCTTGGTCCCGGCTGGTGCCGGCCCTTCCAGCGCCCGCGGTGCGGCCGTGATCACCCCGGTGCGCCAGGCCCACGTAATAATACGCCACATCTTGGTGTCAGATCCCCCTCTCTGCGGCGATCAGCGGTCCAGGCAGGAATAACAGAGCTCGAAGCTCTTGTTGATCAACGGAAAATCCGGCAACATGGCAGCCCGCACCGTGAGGGGCACCACCGGCCAGTTGCAGTAGGAGGCGGCGCGCACGCGCAGCCGGTCGATCACGCCCCCGCCCCCAATGCGCAGCCAATGCACGTGCTCGCCGCGTGGCGACTCCGTCCAGCCGAGCGCCTGGCCGCCGTCCGGCAGCGTCCCCACAGACGCCCACACCCCGCCGGAGGGCAGGTCGGCCAGCACAGCCCCGATCAGGCGGGCCGACTCATGCGCCTCGCGCACGCGGACCAGGAAGCGGGCGCGCACGTCCCCGGCCGTCTCGGCTACCAGGCGTGGGGGATAGGCGCCATAGGCGGCATAGGGATGCGCCAGCCGCATGTCGCGTTCCACACCCGAGGCGCGGGCGGTCACGCCGACCGCCCCCAGATCCAGCGCGGCCTGGCGTGGCAACACCCCCGTCGCCTCCATCCGGTCCATCAGCGAGGGCGTGCCCTGTAGCAGCGCGCTCAGGTCACCAAAGGTGCGCGCGATCCGATCGACGCTGGCGCGCAAGTCGGACACCGCCGCCGCTCCGAGGTCGCGGCGCAGGCCGCCGGGCCGCACGACACCGCGCAGGTAGCGGCTGCCCGTGAGGCGTTCCCCGAGCGCCTGCACCTCGTCCTTCAGGCGGGCGCCGGTCATCGTGCCGACGGCCAGCCCCACGCCGGCGCAGATATTGCCGACATCGCCGATGTGGTTGTACAACCGTTCCAGCTCCAGGAGCACCGTGCGCAGGGCCACGGCGCGCGGTGGTGGCTCGGTACCGGCGATAGCCTCGACGGCCTGGCAATACGCCGTGGCATGGCTCAGCGTGCAGACACCGCAGATGCGCTCCACGATTTCCAGGGCCCGCTCGACCGGCAACCCCTCGCACAGCTTCTCGATGCCGCGATGCACGTAGAACAGGCGCGCCTCTAGGTGGATCACGCGCTCGCCGATCATGCTGAAGCGAAAGTGACCCGGCTCGATGATCCCGGCGTGGATCGGACCGACCGGCACCTCGCTGATGCCGTGGCCGTGCACGGGCCGGAAGGGGAAGGGCCGCGTCTCGCCGCGCGGCGGGGCGCTGTGCCCATCCACGCTCTTGCGCAGCGGATGGTAGCCGCGCGGCCAGTCGTCGTGCAGGACGAGCCGGCGCGGGTCGGGGTGGCCCACGGGGACCACGCCGAACAGATCGCGCGCCTCGCGCTCGTACCAGTGTGCCGCCGGCACAAGCGGTGTCACGGAGGGGAACTCGAGATCGGCGAGCGGCACCGCACAGGCGACCGTGGCGAAGACGCCCGCGCGGCGTTCGGGCGGATCGGCCGGCAGCGCGAAGACGTAGCGCAGGGTCACGTCCGCACCATCGTCGGTGGCCACCATGGTCAGGAGCGACGCGCCCGACGCGGCCATGGCCGCGCAGGCCTGCGGCAGCGCGCTGCGTGACACCGCGGCCGTGATCTCCTGGGCTGTCGTGGTGATGGACGCGCCGTGCGCCTGCAACACCCGGGTCAGGGCGGTCTGGGTGGCCTCAACGGTCATGCTCACCCTCCCACCACGGTGCTGGCCCGCTGCAGGAGCGTCACCAGGGTATCGGGCACATGCACACCCAGCAGCAGCACCGCGGCCGCCGGTATGGCGAGGGCGCTGCTGCTCAAAAGCGCCGGGGCGTGACCCAACTCACGGGCGCGCGCGCTGCCCTTGGTCGCGCGATGGCAGGCCGGGCCGAGGGCGACGTGGCCGAGCTGGGCCAGCAGGCTGCCGAAGGCGACGGCCAGCAGGGCCAGCAGCACGACGCCAGCCAAACCGACGCCCTGCGCGATCGCCGCGCGTACTGCCGTGAATTCGCTCAGGAACGGGCCAAACGGAGGTGAGCCGGCCAGGGCGAGGCCGCCAAGGAGCAGCACCGTCGCCAGCGTGGGCGCCACGCGTGCGGCGCCGCCCAGCCGCGTAATGTTGCGGGTGCGCAGGCGCTGTATCACCGTGCCGATGGCCAGGAACATGCCGCACTTGGTGAGCGCGTGGTTCAGCAGGTGCAGGAGCGCGGCGAACAGCGCCAGGCGGCCGCCCACGCCGGTGGCCGCGGCGATGATCCCCACGTGCTCCACGCTGGAATAGGCCAGCAGACGCTTGACGTCGTGCTGGATCAGGATGAAGGGGATGGCCACCGCGACCGAGACCAGCCCGAAGGCCAGCAGCAGGTGGGTCGAGAAGGCGGGTCCAAGGGCGCGCATGGTGAGCGCATGGTAGCGCAGGATCGCGTAGAGCGCGCAGTTGAGCAGCGCGGCGGAGAGGATGGCGCTGACCGGCGAGGGCGCCTGGCTATGCGCGTCGGGCAGCCACGTATGCATGGGGGCCAATCCAGCCTTGGTGCCGAAGCCAATCAGCACGAAGGCGAACGAAAGGCGCACCAGCGCCGGATTCAGATGGGGTGCGACCTGCAGGAGCGTCGCCCAGTCCAGGGCGCTGTTGCCATGGCCCAGGAGGGGGGTGGCGGAGTAGTACATCAGGACGGTGCCGAAGAGGGCCAGGGCGATGCCCAGCGAACAAATCACGACGTACTTCCAGGCCGCCTCCAGCGCATCGGGCCGCCGTGAGATGCCCACGAGCACGCCGGAGAGCACCGTGGTCACTTCCATGGCGACCCAGAGCACGCCCAGGTTGCCGGCGAGCACGGCCGCGAACATGCTGGCCACGAACAGGTGCAGCCAGAGATAGTACCAGCGCAGCGTGCCCTCCGGGAGGTGCCCGGCCGTGACCTCCGCGCGCATATAGCCCCGCGAGTAGAGGAGCGCGACCGCGGCCACCAGGCCGATCACCAGCACCAGCAGCGCGCTGAGTGCGTCGACGTAGAGGCCGAGGGCGTCCACCGTCCCACCGCACAGACCCGGTGGTGCCCCGCTGCGACAGGTTCCGGGCGTCCAGCCGGCGCGCACCGCGACCGCCACGGCCAGCGCGAGCAGCAGCGGCGCGCTGAGCACGCTCACTCCTTCGGCCACGGCCGCGGGCGCGGGGATCAGGCACAGCAGGGCCGCGACCAGGGGCACGGCGAGCAACAGGGCGGGCAGGATGGTGGGCATGATCTCTCCGCGTCTCCTAATGGCGCAGGCGGCGCAGTGTACTGGTGTCGAGCGATTCGGTGGCGGCGCCGATGTGGAAGGCGAGGCTGCCCAGGAGCAGCACGGTGATCAGTAAGTCGAAGGCAATGCCCAATTCCACCACCGGGGGCAGGCCCTGCGTCATGGCCATCGCGGCGGTGTAGACGCCGTTTTCCACCACGATCAGGCCGATCACCTGCAGCAGGGCCTTCTTGCGCACGGCCATGGTCAACCCGCCGATCAGGATCAGCGCCACCGAGGTCGGGAAGTACAGGCCGGTGATCAGGGTACCGGCCACCGCGACGGGCTGTATCAGGCCATAGGAGAAGAGCACCAGCGCGAGGGCCAGAATGAAGACGTTGCGGCGGCCCAGATACATCCGTCCCGCGTCGCCCGCTGCGGCACTCCGCCGCACCACACGCACCAGGGCCAGCGGCACCAGCACGGCTTTCACGACCAACGTCACGACCACCGACAGATAGATTTCGCCCACGCCGCTGGAGATCGCGGTGACCAGCGCGACCGCCGCCAGGCTCACCGACTGGAGCACCAGCAACCAGACGGCCCGGTCCACGCCGTCCACGACAGCGATCAAGACGGCGGAGACCAACAGCGCCAGGATGAGCACATCGAAGGGTGCCGTGGCGACGTGGAAGCCCGGCGTCGTACTCCAGGGGACGAGGGAGCGCAGCAGATCACGCATGGAGCAGGGCCTCCGCGGCGAGTCCTAGCAGAGCGAGGGCGAACGCGGTTCCCATCAGATCGGGCACGCGGAAGATACGCAGCTTGGCCATCCCCGTCTCCGTCACGGCCAGCGCCAGGGCCAGCAGCCCAAGCTTGACCAGGTAGACCAGCGCGGAGAGGATCAGGGCGCCCGGCTGGTTCGCGTCGGCCGCGAGCCCCCAGGGCACAAAGACGTTGGCCAGCAGGCTCAGAAGCAGCAGTTGCTTGACCATGGCGCTCCAGTGGAAGAGGGCGAGATTCGGGCCCGCCGCTTCCAGGATCATGCCCTCGTGCATCATCGTCAACTCCAGGTGGGTGTCGGGATTGTCGACCGGGATACGGCCGGTCTCGGCCAGGGTAATGATGTAGAGCGCGGCGAAGGCCAGCAGGCCGCCCGTGCTGGTCAGGGCCGGGCCGGCGGCCACGATGTGGGTCAGGGTGCTGCTGCCGGCCTGGACGATCAGCACGAAGAACGCCAGCAAGAGGACCGGTTCGGCCAGCGCGGCGATGGCCATCTCCCGGCTGCTGCCCATGCCCCCAAACGCGCCACCGGCATCCAGGCCCGCCAGCGCCGTGGCGAAGCGCGCCAGGGCGAAGAGATAGACCAGGGCGATCAGCTCGCCAGAGGCCTCAAGCGGCGCCCCGCGCAGCAGCGTCGGCACGAGCAACCCGGCAGCCAGCGTGGCGGCAAAGGCCACCGGCGGGGCGGCCCGGCTGATCCAGGAGGCGTGCGTGGAATAGGCCTGGCCCTTGCGCAGCCACTTCGCGAGATCGTAGTAGCCCTGCACGAGCGCGGGACCGCGGCGCGCCTGCAGGCGCGCCTTGGCGGCCTTGATGACACCGTTGACCCCAGGGGCCAGGGCGAGCAGGACCAGGACCTGCAGGGCCGCGGCGCCGACGGTCGCCATCAATGCGCCACCACCAACACAATGAGTAGGGCGACGAAGACATAGGCCAGGTAGGCATGCACACTGCCGTTCTGCACCAGGCGGACCAGATGCACCACGCGCAGCACTACGCGCTGGACCGGCGTGTAGAGCAGGCGCCGAAAGAGCGGCTTGAGGGACACCTCATAGCTGATCGCCTCGACGAAATACGGCGCATGGGTGTAGCGCACCTCCTGCGTGCGGTCGGGCCACACGATGGCGCTGAACATGCGGCGGATGGGCTGGGCGAACGAGGTCGCGCTGTACTGCATCCGCGGGGTCAGGGCCACGCCGCAGTTCCACGTCTCACTGAGCCGCGTGGGGAAGCCGACCGGGCCGCGCGATGCGATGTTAGCCCGGGGCGCGCCGGCCCATCTCCGCCCCAGGCCGCGAACCAGCACGGTGGCCAGGACGCTGAGGCCGGCCAGGGCCAGCGCCAGGGCCAGGGGGTGCCAGGCCGTGCGGGCCGTCATCCCGGGGACGACGATGGCGCCCAGGGCTCCGGCAAGTCCGGCCGCTGAGCCGGTGGGTGGCGCTCCGACCAGGGCCCTGGTCACCGGTCGCAGGGCCTGGAGCACGGCCAGGGGCAGCAGTCCCAGGGCCAGGCAGGCCACGGCGAGGATCACCATACCCGCACGTTCGGGCCGGCTGGCCTCACGGGCCTCGGCCGCGCCCCGACCGCGTGGCAGGCCCAGGAAGGGGATGCCCACGGCTTTGACGAAGCAGGCGGCGGCGAGGGCGCCGGTCAGGCCCAGGGCGCTGCCGGCCAGCAGCGCGCCGCCCCCCACGCCCGCCGCGCCACCGTGCAGACCGACCGCAATCAGCACTTGATAGACCAGCCACTCGCTGGCGAAGCCGTTGAACGGGGGCAAGGCCGAAATGGCCGCAGCACCGACCAGGAAGCACGCGGCGGTCCAGGGCATGCGCCCGATCAGTCCGCCCAGCCGTTCCAGTTCACGGCTGTGCGCGGCGTTCTGGACGGCGCCGGCCCCCATGAACAGCAGGCTCTTGAAGATGGCGTGGTTGAGCGTGTGGAAGAGGCCGGCGGCCAGCGCCACGGCGGCCAGCGCGTGCTGGCCGCCCGAGCGCAGGAGCAAGGCGGCGCCGAGCGCGAGCAGAATAATGCCGATGTTCTCCACGCTGTGATACGCCAGTAGGCGCTTGAGGTCGTGCTGCATGAGGGCGTAGAGGACGCCCAGGAACGCGGAGATGCTGCCCAGGACGAGCACGAGCAGGCCCCACCACGGGGGGCCAGGGGGTAGGAAGGCGAACCACGCCAGCACGAGGCCGTAGATGCCGGTCTTGATCATCACGCCGGACATGAGGGCGGACACATGGCTGGGCGCCACGGGGTGGGCCCGCGGGAGCCAGACATGCAGCGGCATCACGCCGGCCTTGGTACCGAAGCCCAGCAGCGCGAGCAGAAAGACGAGCGTCGCCGCCCCGGGCGATAGGTGCCGCCCGGCCGTCGCGAATGCGTCAAAGGAGAGCGACCCGCCGGGGGCGGACGAGCCGAGGATCAGGAAGCACACGATGATGCAGGCCGTGCCGGCGTGGGTCATCACGGCATAGAGGAGTCCCGCGCGCACCACCGGGCGCTCCCGATGATCATAGACCACGAGCAGGTAGGAGAGCAGCGCCATGGCCTCCCAGGCCAGCAGGAAGCCGAGCGCATCGGTCGCACTGACTACCAGGAGCAGCGCCGCCACAAACAGGTTGAAGACGCTCCCGAGTGCGCCCAGACTGTAGCGGCCCGGGGTGGTCCTCGCGCCATGATGGTCGCCCTGTGCGCCGGGATCGTGGGCCTGCACACCCTCCGTGCCGGGGCGCGCGTGCGTGTCGCCCGGGGCATAATGGCGCGCATAGCCCGCCGCGTAGATGCTCACGGCGCACACCGGCAGGCCGATCACCACCCAGAAGGCGGCGCCCAGCGGAGTGAGATGGAGAGCGATGGCCGTCCCCGGCAGGATCGTCAGCAGGCGCACCGTCGGCGTGGGCGCGCCGACCAGCGCGCCCACGCCCGCGCCGGCGGCAAACGCACCGGCGAGTGCGGTCGCCCCATAGCCCAGAGCCAGGCACGCATCGGTGCGCCGACCAAGGAGGGCGGCCAGAACCGCGCCCGCGAGGAGACAGACGAGGGGAACCAGGAGCAGGACCGTGGGCATCAGGCGCGATATCCTGCGTCTTCGTCGCTGCGCGCCTGCGCCACGGCCATCTCCTGCATATCGACCAGGTGGTTATTGAAGATCTCGCGGGCGACGTCGAGCAGGCGGAAGAGGGCGGGATCGCGCACGGTGTAGTAGACGCTGGTGCCGGTGCGCCGCCCATCGACGATGTTGCGTGCACGCAGGATGGCGAGTTGCTGCGAGACGCTGGAAGGGTCGATGGCCAACCGCTCCTGCAACTCGCTCACCGTCATCTCGCCGGAGCGCAGCAACTCCAGGATGGTGATGCGCGCCGGATGGGCCAGCGCCTTGAAGAACTCGGCCTTGAAGCGCTGCAGCGGCTGGTTAACGGGCACGGCGGTAGCTCCTGACCTCTGGGTGAGCGGCACGATGCGAGCTCCTGACCTGTGAATCTCAGTATATACAAAGATTATAGATGATCGGCGCCCATCTGCATAGAGGAGCGCCGACCGCGATAATCAGACGCCGACCAGGCCCTGGATGTGCAGGTGGCCGCATCCGTCGCGGAGTCGGCCGTCTTCGTCCGGAGGGATGTTCAGTGGACACACGACGTGGCGCGTCGTTGGACCGCCATCATGGCGACCTTCAGCGGTGCGAGGGCGACGACGTCGGTCCCGCAATAGCCCCACCATAGATGCCAGTCACGCGGACGGACGACCAATCCACAGAAGCGCTCGTCGATGTAGTACTCGTACACGTCCTGTGACGCGGCGATCCAGCGAGAGCCGGTACAGCGCACCAACTCGGCCCTGTCCCCGTGGATGCGAGGTGTACCAGGGACATCACGTGGGTCCAAGATGCGCTCATCCACGGCGGCATCCATCGTGCGGGCGGCGGTGCCCGCCACTCGACGACCATCTCCGCGACGTATCTCGCCCGGTCGTCGGGCCTGTAGGTCCGACATCACACATCCTGAGTGGCATGATAAGGCAACTCGTCTGCCCGCCTCCAGCCAATGCGAGGTCGACGCACGTAAGCGTGGCCCACCTCTCCCGCCGCTGCGTAACGCGCAGCCCCGATGGCGCTTGAGCCATGCGCCCCCACCACCTGCACAGCCGAATGGTGCCACCGCATGGCACCGCTAGCGGCCAGCGCACGCACCGACCGTTAAAGATGACAATATAACTATCTACAAATATTATAGTATTTGCGGCGTTGATGGCAAGAGTGCCGCCGCGCGGGAAGCGCCGTTCTGGGCTGTGTTGACGGCGGCGCGGCCGCCTAGTGGCGGTCGGCGAGCAGAGTGGACAGGCCACGTGAACGGCCCGATGCAGCACACACCTGGGCAGATGGAGCTACTGCCGCGCGCCTTATCCCTGTACCGTGGCACCATCGCATCGCACGAGCAGTGTCTTCTGCTCCATGGGCACGCTCCGCCGGTGATGCGGAATCCTGACCTGCGCCTGCTCCCCCATCTTCACACACCATATGCCGTTACATTGCAATATTAGAAGATTGTTGTATAATGGGGTTATTGAGGAGCATGGTGGAGGGCACCCGACGCACGTCCCCTGGACGGTGGCCATACGTGTCGACCAAGTGTGCCGCCGCCATACGGAACAGAGCACAGGGCGACGCGACCGGAGGTCGGGCCCCGGGGATCCAATTCTGCCGGGCAAGAGCCTGTGTCTTTCCACCCTCATCAGGCAAGCTGGGGTGGTGAACATGGTCATGGGCACGGTGTTAGTGATTGACGATGAACCCTCAATCGTCGCGCTCATTGAGGAGGTATTGGGAGTTGAGGGCTATCGGGTGGTGGCCGCGGTCGGCGAGGCCGCGCTCCAGTGTGCTCGCGACGTGCACCCTGATGTGATCTTGCTCGATCTCATGATGCCGGGACTGGATGGTGTGGAGGTCAGCCAGCGTCTCCGCGCGGACCCGGCAACGGCCCGCATCCCCATCGTCGCCATGTCCGCGTGTACCCAGCCTCGCTTGTCGGCCACCGTCGGACTGATGCGGGCCAATGACCAGCTATCCAAACCGTTCGACATGGGGCGTTTGTGCGCCACGGTCGCTCGTTGGGCCGAGGCCATATGAAACGCCGCACCGCGACACGCCCATCGGCTCCGCGGTTCATGGACCAGGGTGGCGTGGCGTACGGCCGCCGAACCGACCTATCACACACTGCGCTGTAGAGAGGAGACACGTGCCCATGGCGTCCGAGCCGACCATAACGTTGTCCGTAGCGCGGTACCGTCCCGACACGGAGGCGGCGCCGAGCAGGCAGTCGTACACTATCCCCTACCGCGAGGATATGGTGGTCCTCGACGCGCTCAACTATGTCAAGAGTTACGTCGATGGTTCGCTCTCTTTCCGCTGGTCCTGCCGCATGGGCATTTGCGGGAGCTGCGGCATGACCGTGAACGGCGCGCCCACCCTGACCTGCGCGTCCTTCCTGCGCGACTTCTACCCGCGCGACGTCGTCGTCGAGCCGCTCGCCAACTTCCCGATCATCCGTGACCTCGTGATCGACCTGAGCGACTTCATGCATAAGCTGAGCATGGTGCAGCCCTGGATCATCCGTGAGTATGAGAAACCGATCTCGGAGGGTGAGTATCTGCAGACGCCGGCCCAGGTCGACGAGTACCACCAGTATAGCGCCTGCATCAACTGCATGCTGTGCTATGCGGCCTGTCCGGTCTACGGGATGGAGCCCGCCTTTCTCGGCCCGGCGGCCATCGCCCTGGCGCGACGTTACAGCAGTGACTCGCGCGATCAGGGCAGCAGGGCGCGCCTCCGGGTGCTGTCCGCCAGCGACGCTATCTGGAACTGCACGTTCGTGGGCGAGTGCTCGGTCGCCTGCCCCAAGGGCGTGGATCCGGCCAAAGCCATCCAGCAGACCAAGCTCGACACCACCATGGATTGGTACAAAAAACTATTGTTACCATGGACGAGACGATGAGCCACACACAGACAACGGTGAGCTGGGTGCGCAACGTGGCGACCGCCCCGGCCGGCTATCATAGTGCCACCCGACCGGGCCTACCCTGGGGCTGGTGGCGTGCCAACCACCGTTACACCATCTATATGCTGCGCGAACTGTCCAGCCTCTTCATCGCGCTCTGGTCGGTACGCTTCGTGATGCAGCTTGACCGCATGCGGAGCGGCAAGAACGCCTACGAGGCCGTCGTCGCCGCGCAGCGCCATCCGCTGTCGGTCCTGTTGAATCTGGTCACACTGCTCTTTGCCATTTTGCACTCGGTGACGTTTCTGCAATTGGCCGGCACCGTGCAGACGGTGCGTCTGGGCGCGCGCAGGCTGCCGGCCGAGCACGTGACGGCCGGCGCCTTCGCCGGATGGGCGGCTGCCTCGTTGATGCTGTTGGTGACGCTGCTGTGCGGTGGCCGCAAGGAAGGGACGGGACAGACAAGGTGACCACGCCACCGCGCAAACGCAACGGCTTCTCGGGCAACGCTTGGTGCATCAGCCGACGCTCATGCCTGAAGGCCGGGCCCCGGCCCAAGGCACTGTACGACGCGGATGCCCTACGCGTCCCGGGATACATTCGGACAGTGCGACGTTGCTGGCCACAACACCTGCGGTAGTAGACCGGAGTGTGATCCGTTCCTTTCCACTGTCGACTAAGAATGGTCAGTCCATTGGAGGTCTTTCTATGGAACATCGGCAACAGGGAATCGAGGACAACGAGCCGCTGTGGTGGGGGCTGTTCGCGGCTGGCGGCGGCATCGCGGCGCTATGCATGCCCGCGCACATCGTGCTGCAGAGCCTGCTGGGTGCCTTCGGCGTACCGGTCGCGACGTCGAGCTACAAGCGAACCCGTCGCTTGCTGGCCCACCCATTGGTGCGTATCTACCTGCTGGCGCTGACGTCGCTGTCCTACTTTCACTGGGCGCACCGCTTCCGTTACTACGTCATGGACCTCGGCATCAGGGGCGGCCGGCGCCCGATCGCGCTGGTGTTGTACGGCTCCGCCATCGCCATGACGCTCAACGCGGCGCGGACGATGCTGCGGCGACCGCTAGGAAAGCGGAGGCGATGATGGACGCTGTAACCCACGATGTGGTCATTATCGGCGCTGGCCTCGCCGGGCTGCGCGCGGCCATCGCCGCCGCCGAGGCCAGTGAGCGCCTGACGGTGGCGCTGGTGTCCAAGGTCTACCCCATGCGCAGCCACAGCGTGTCGGCTGAGGGCGGGGCCGCGGCCGTGTTGCGCTCCGACGACTCGCTGGATGGCCACGCCTTCGACACCATCAAAGGCGGCGACTACCTGGCCGACCAGGATGTCGTCGAGACCTTCGTGGCCCAGGCACCCGCCGAAGTGATCCAGATGGAGCACTGGGGCTGCCCGTGGAGCCGTGAGCTCGACGGACGGGTCAGCGTGCGCCCGTTCGGCGGCATGACCACCTGGCGCACGCTATTCGCCTCCGACAAAACCGGCTTCCACATGCTGCATACCCTCTTCCAGACCTCGCTCAAGTACCGGGGCATCGTGCGCTACGACGAGCAATTCGTCACCGCCCTCCTGGTCGCGGACGGACGCTGCGTCGGCGTGACCGCCATCGACGCGCGGACGGGGGCCATGCGCGCGCTGAATGCCAAGGCCGTGATCCTGGCCACCGGCGGCGCCGGCAAGGTCTTCCCCTTTACCACCAACGCCAACATCTGCACGGGCGATGGCATGGCGCTGGCCTACCGCGCTGGGGTCCCGCTCAAGGATATGGAGTTCGTTCAGTATCATCCCACGGGTCTGCCCGGTACCGGCATTTTGATCACCGAGGCCGCGCGGGGTGAAGGTGGATACCTCTTCAACAAGGATCAGGAGCGCTTCCTGGCGCGATACGTGCCGGGCAAGATGGAACTTGGCCCGCGCGACCTGCTCTCGCGCGCGATCATGACCGAGTTCGAGGCCGGACGCGGTATCAAAGATCGGGATGGTTTCCACGTTGACCTCGACCTCCGCCACCTGGGCGAGGCGGTGATCGACACCAAGCTGCCCTTCGTGCGCGAGTTGGCACGCAACTATGTGGGCATTGATCCGGTCCATCAGCCGATTCCTGTGCGTCCCGTCCTCCACTATATGATGGGCGGTGTGCATACCGATGGCGACGGTGCGACCGGACTACCCGGCCTCTACGCGGCTGGCGAATGCGCCAACGAGGGCCTCAACGGTGCGAACCGGTTGGGCTCCAATTCACTGAGCGAGTGTCTCGTCTTCGGGCACCGTGCTGGCAACGCCGCCGCCCAATACGCCCTGGGCACACCGGTGGTGAGCGCCACCTCCGTCGCCGAGATGGCGGCGGCCGAAGAGCAGCGCGTCCTGGAGACCTACTTGCGGGAGACGGACGGCGGTGAGCGCATCGCGCGGATGCGCGACGACTTGCAGGGCACCATGGAGCACGGCGTGGGCGTCTTCCGCACCGCCGAGGGGCTGAAACAGACCTGTCAGGACGTGGGAGCGCTGCGCCAGCGCTACACGGACCTCCATCTCGACGATCATAGTCGCGTCTTCAATACCGAGCTATTCGCGGCCTTGGAACTTGGCTTCATGATCGATGTGGCCGAAGCCATATGTTACGCGGCGTTGGCCCGCGAGGAGTCACGCGGCGCCCATGCACGGCGGGACTTCCCCTCGCGCGACGATACGCGCTTCCTGGCGCACAGCATGGCGTACCGGACCGAAGGTGCTCCACGCATCGATTACCTGCCCGTGCGTATCACGCGCTGGGCGCCCGAGGAGCGAACGTACTAAATGGCGATGACCCGGCGACCTGGCGACGCGGAGAGGCGCACGCATCAGCGTGAAGCTCGCGACGACAGTTGCCTCACCGTCGCGCCGAATGCGAGGAGCCGCAGGTGCCGCGACCGCTGCCGCGTCGGGGGCGCATGCACCACCGTTCTCACGCGGTCAATGCGCTCACCCGCATCACGGGCGCGACCAACGCTTGGCGAGTTGATCGGCCGAGGGACCAGAGGCTCTCGCCTCCTGGCCGCTGTCGAGGCGGCACCCCACATAGGGACGCACGTCACGGCGCGCGAGGATAATCTCCCTGCCAGTGGCCACACCGCTCAGTATGTCACCGATGTCCAACCGGGCAAAACAGACCATACATAAAGGAGAGGGGGTATCCATGGTAGTCAGGGCCGTGGCGGGTGCGCAGTCCCGACGCTTGTCATTCGCGACTTTCGCCGACGTGCTGCCCATGCCGAATCTCATCGCAATGCAGCTCAGTTCCTTTGAATGGTTCCGGGCTGAGGGACTTCAGGAGCTCTTCACCGAACTCTCGCCGATTCAAGATATCTCCGGCAAGATGGAGATGGAATTCAGCGTTCCCGCCGACCCGTTCGGCGAGCCCCGGTATACGGAAGCGGAGTGTCGTGACCTCGACATGACCTACTCCGCGCCCCTGAATATCCGTGCCAAGCTCCTGATCAAGGAGACGGGCGAGATCATGGAGAGGACGATCTTCATGGGTGAGTTCCCTCTCATGACCAAACAGGGTACCTTCATCATCAACGGGTCCGAGCGCGTGGTGGTGAGCCAATTGGTGCGCTCCCCCGGTGTCTACTACACCTGCGACATCGACCCGGGCACGGGCCGCACCCTGTACAAGGGCAAAGTGATCTCGAATCGCGGCGCCTGGCTGGAGTTGGAGACCAGCAACCGCGACGTGCTGACGGTCAAGGTCGATCGCAAGCGCAAGATCCCGGTGACGACGCTCCTGCGCGCCATCTGCTACGATCTGCCCGCGGAAGAGCGCTTTGACACCGATGAGAAGTTGCTCCAGCTTTTCGCCGATGTCGATGTGCAGCCCGACCATCGCTACATCGCCAGCACGATCCGTAAAGATCCGGCCAAAGACGTCGAGGCCGCCCTGCTGGAGATGTACAGGAAGTTGCGGCCGGGTAACCCGCCCACGCGAGAGACTGCTAAGACGCTGCTCCAGTCGCTCTTCTTCAACCCGCGGCGCTATGACCTGGGGCGCGTCGGCCGCTACAAGCTGAATCGCCGCCTCGATCTGGATCGGACCAATACCGAGCGCACCCTGACGCGCCAGGATCTGGTGGCGATCGTCAAGAAGCTGATCGAGGCCAACAACTCGGTGGACAGCGAGACCGGGCCGATCCGCGAGGACGATTTCGACCACCTGGGCAACCGGCGGGTGCGCTCGGTGGGGGAGCTCTTGCAGAACCAGTTCCGCATCGGGCTGCTGCGCATGGAGCGGGTGGTCAAGGAGCGCATGACCATCCAGGACGCCAGCGCGGCGACGCCGGGGGCGCTGATCAACATCCGGCCGGTGGTGGCGAGCATCAAGGAGTTCTTCGGCGGCAGCCAGCTCTCGCAGTTCATGGACCAGACCAACCCCCTGGCCGAGCTGACGCACAAGCGCCGCCTGAGCGCGCTGGGTCCGGGCGGG
>Ga0070740_10003229_pt1 | contig 17679 bp, 10 predicted proteins | sample Coa_R2_FD_67286 | JGI IMG/M metagenome (GOLD analysis project Ga0070740, IMG submission 67286) | Surface soil microbial communities from Centralia Pennsylvania, which are recovering from an underground coalmine fire - Coalmine... | ecosystem: Environmental > Terrestrial > Soil > Unclassified ... | reverse complement strand
CGAGCATTACAGCGCCGACGTGACGCGCACGTTTCCCGTCAACGGCAAGTTCAGTCCCGCGCAGGCCGACATCTACAAAATCGTCCTCGCCGCGCAGGAGGCGGGCTTCAAGGCCATCAAGCCGGGCGCATCGCTGCCGGACGTTCACGAAGCGGCGCTCAGTGTCATCAGAGACGGGCTGTTCCGGCTTGGCCTCATCACCGACAAGAATTCCGCTCAGTACCGCGTCTGGTTCATGCACGGAACGTCGCACTACCTCGGCATGAACGTCCACGACGTGGGCGTCCGCTTCTCGAAGCTTGAGCCGGACATGACCTTCACGGTCGAGCCGGGAATCTACATCCGCCCCGACGCGCTCGACTACCTGCCGAAGACGCCGGAGAACGAGAAGTTCATCGCCGCCGTGCGCCCCGCGTTCGAGAAGTACCGCGGGATAGGCGTGAGGATCGAAGACGACGTGGTCGTCACGCGTGACGGCTACCGCAACTTGTCCGGCGCGCTGCCGCGGACTATTCCCGACATCGAATCGTTCATCGCGCGGGCGCAGCGCGAGGTTCGCTGACTCATTCGTAGCTCAAAGCATCAACCGGGTCTTGCCGCGCGGCGCGGAGCGCGGGGTAGAGCGCGCCGACGGTGCCGCCGACGAGGCCGATGGCGAGCGAGATGAGCAGCCATCTAATTTCAATGTCAACCGTGAGCGTCGTCATCCGCATGACGACGGCGCGCGCGCCGAGCGTCAGCAGTATGCCGAGCGCGACGCCGAGGATGCTGACGACCAGAGCCTCCTGCTCGATGACCCACGCGACGCCCGCGCTCGACATTCCGAGCGACTTCAACACGCCGATCTGCCGCGTCCGCTCCGTCACCGTCGTGTACATGGCGAGCAGGATGACGAGGACGCTGATGACCGAGGCGACGCTGACGACCACGTCAATGAAGACGTTGAGCGCGGGCACGCCCGTCGCGTAAAGCTCCGGCAGGTCGCGCGTGAAGATGATCTGGTCGTCGGGGAAGACCTGCCGGATGCGCGCGGCGACGGCGTCCTGCTCGGCGGGGTTGTTGCACGAGACAAGCACCGCCGTGCAGAAGCCCGCGCTCCCGACCTGATCCTGCATCGTCGAGAGCGGGATTTTGATGCGGCTCCCGCCGGGCGGCTCGTACACGCCGACGATGGTGAACTCTTCGCCGAAGACCTTGGCCGTGTCGCCGACCTTCGCCTTGTGCTCGCCGACCCAGACCGAATCGACAATCGCCTCCTTGCCGCCCTGGAACGGGCGGCCCTGCACGATGTGGAGGCCGGAGAGCTGCGCGTAGCGGTCGAACTCTACGCCGTCAATGACGCGCAGGCCGAAGCCCGTGTCGCTCGTGTCGGTGTGCTGGCCGATGGCGGCGGTGGCGCGCACGCCTTCGAGCTTCTGAATCTCGTCGGCGCGCGAGACGGGCAGGTTGAAGCGCTGCGTGCCGGCCAGCCCCACCGTGCCCGACGCGCGAATCATTATCTCCGCCCCGACTTCCGACTCGCGACGCCCGCGCTCGCGCAAGACGCCGTGCGCGAGTCCGACCGTGAACGCGATCAGGAGCACGCCGACGCCCACGCCGAGGATGCTGACGAAGGTGCGTGCCGGGCGGTGCGTCATGTTCGAGAGAACGAGGTTGTCCATAACTTCTCGCAGTCGTGGGTTACGTTGAAATAGTTTCCGCGTCGCGGCGGGCGCGGTGTGCGTGACGAGCGAAAGCAGCCCGATGAGCGCCCAGACGATCATCGAGGCCTTGCGGACGATGCCGATGGTGACGCCGGTCGCGACCGCGTAGCCGAGCGTGTGCAGGATGAATCCCGTGCCGCCCTCATAGACGCCGATGGTCGCGGGCACGAAGCCGAAGACGAGGTTAACGACCTTCGTCAGCGAGTCAATGATGTAAGCCACGCGCGCCGTCGGCTCGAAGCTGAGCATGCCGAGGATGATGTAAACCTCGGCGGCGGTCGTCACGTGCGCGCCGAGGTCGCAGGCGAACATCGTGAAGAGTGCGGCGGGGCGGTGCTTGTAGAAGTCATAGACGTTCGCCTCGACGCGGTGGAAGTGCTCGCGCTTCGACTCGAACCACGCGCGCTTGAAATCGCGGCGGATGAAGAAGTCAACCGCCCCCGTGACGGGCATCGCGTCGCTGACGACCGCGCCGGCGACGACGACGATGACGAGCGTCATGCCGGCGGCGATGGCGACGAGCGGGAGGCGCGCTCCGGCGGGCAGGTCGTAGGTCAGCAGCATGACGCACGCGCCGGTCGAGATGAAGAGCGCGACCGAGAGGTTGTAGAGGAGGTTGTCAACGGCGAGCGCCTGCACGCCGGAGGCGAGCGGCACGCGCTTGCGAAGCAGCGCGGCCTTCGTCGCCTCGCCGAGCACGGGGCCGGTGAAGGTGAAGAAGCTGATCGTCTCGCCCGCGAGCCGCGTCGTGAATGCCTGCCAGAAGGTGAAGCGTCGGTGTTCGGGCGCGACGGCGAGGCTCATCGAGATCGTGCGCAGCACGTGGCGGAGGCCGGCTATCGCGAGCAGCAGGAGGAAGCCCGCGCCGATCTGTCGCAGCGCGTCGAAGATGGGCGCGACGCCGACCGCGCGGATGAGGAAGAACAGGAGCGCCGCGCCGAAGACGAACGCGAGTATGTGGATGTAGAAGAGCCAGCCGCGACGCTTGCCGACGCCCGCGCCGGCGTCGGTCGTGAGGTGAATCTCCGCGTCGAGAAGTTCGTCGCGGTAGATTTCTTCGTTGTCGGGTCGAAGCGCTTTGGCCCCGTCTCCGCCTGCGAAGGTCAATGCCTTGCCTCCGTGAGCGTTGATCCAAAAATCATTTCGGAAACAATCCTCTTACCGCCCGGATGCGCTCCATCCGGCACGTTCAGACTGCGCCCGCGCGCACGTCTCGAAGTGTTCGGCGGCGGCTCGTGCGCCGCTTTCACAAGACACGGCGGCTCGAAATGCAAAGCCTGTTCCTGCGGCGCGATAAATCTACACGAAGAGAGGAAAGCGTGACAAACGAAGAACGAAAAAGCTCGACAGTTTTAAGGCCGAATTAAGGCCGACACGGAGTCGGGGCCGCCGACACTCCGACTTCAGTGCGGCTGGTTGGCGGGCGTGTGAGCGTCCTTCGCCTGTGTCGTGTTGGCGTTCGCGGCCTGTGCGTCCGCAGGCTCCTCGTGCTTCCAGCCCGCGCGTTCGAGCAGCGGGTAGGCGAAGCGGACGGGCACGGCGTAGTTCTGGTCGGGCAGCTCGGTGAAGGTCGCGTAGTTGACGCCGATGACGCGGCCCGACTGGCCGAAGAGCGGCGAGCCTGAGCCGCCGACGGCGTTGCGCGCGTCGTAAACGATGCTGCGGCTTTCGAGGTCTGTGATGTGCCCCTGCGTGGTGAGCGGCTTGATGTAGCCGCGGTCGGAGAGGTACGTCATCAGGCTCTCGACCGAAGCGCCGTAGCGCTCGCGTATCTGGTGCGCCTCGGCTTCCGGGATGGTCGCGAGCAGGCGGTCTTCGCCGCTGGGGTAGCCCATCATGACGACGGTCTTGCCGATGGTTCCGGCGTCGGAGTCGCGGTCGAGCGGGAGCGACGGCAGGTCGGCGGGGAGCGTCTGCGGGTCAATCGTGCCGACGGCGATGTCGTCGCGCGAAGAAGTCTGCCGGACGCGGATGACGAAGGGCGCGCGCACGCCCGGAAAGAAGGCGACGATGCGCGTGACGCGGAACTGCCCGTGGACGCTCGCGCTCAGGGCCTGCACGCCCTCGTCCGCAGTCCAGGGTTCGACGGCGAGGTGGCGGTTCGTGACGACGTAGCCCTCGCCGACGTGGAAGCCCGTGCCGACGAAGTCGCGGATGAAGGGCGGGCCGTTGCCCTCGGTCGTCAAGAGCGGCTGGTCGCCCTGCGTCTGAATCGTCTGCCCCGAATCGTTCGTCTGCGTTTCGGGGTAGCGGAGCGGTCGCCCGGTCGAAGGGTCGAAGAGCATGTACGAGCCGGCGATGAGACAGACGCCGTTGCCGTACTGGCTGCGGAGCCGCGGCGCGAGCGAGAGGCTGTCGATGATCTCCTGATTCTTGCCGGCGGCGACGTTCAGTTGCTCGTTCGTCTGGTTCAAGTCGCCCTGCAAACGCGCGAGCTGCTCGTTCTGCTTGTCAATCAGCTCGCGCCCGCGTCGCATCTCCGTGTAAACGGCGTTGCCGAGGTAGAGGACGCCGCCGACGAGGACGGCGACGATGACGAAGGCGATGATCTTCGTGCTCCAGTTGATCTCGCGCAGAAGCTCGCGCGAGAACTCGCGGAGGAAGACTTTGGCGTCGTCGCGGCGGGCGGTGGCGGCGGCCTCAATCGCGGCCTGCTCGATGAAGGGCGCGACGCTCGCGCGGCGGTTCGCGACGACCGCCGGGAGGTTGCCGACGGGGAAGAACTGCATCGCCACGTCGAACGCGCCGAAGCGAAGCTCGTCGCCGTCGTCAATCTTCGCGCCGCGCGCGAGCGGCTTGCCGTTTAAGGTGATTCCGATTTCGGGGTCGAACTCGCTGACGCGGAAGTGGCCGTTCTGCCGTGCGAGTTCGAGCAGGACGTTCGAGTCGGTCAATAGGTCTGTTCCGAGCCGGATGTTGCAATTCTCGCCGGGGCCGATGAGGACGCGCTCCTGCGAGAGCACCTCGGTGTGGCGCTCACTGCCCGCTGTGATGTGTACGACAAGACCGCTCGCCATCTGAAAGGCTCAGGACTTCCGCAAAGACTGAACGTGGCGAGCGCAAGGCGACCGTCACCGGGGACTACCGACGGCACTTGCGTTCGCCAACGCGAGCGATTTTATACTAACATTCCACGCACGGGCAAAGAGTTGACGAGGGGGCGGCGTTGTGGCCGGGCGTGATTCGACGATCCGGCCTCGCGCGCCGGGAAATCCAGAACGTCGGACGGCGTTCGTTCTCGTGGACGCGGAAAGGCGGCGGGCGCGAACAGCTTTACAGTGACGGTCAGGCGAGGAGAAACTTAGGCGCGCGGTCGAGCGTAACAGAGTCCGGCCACTTTGGAGGCGGCGCGTCGAAGGGTCGGATGATTCGCTCAGCCGCCGCGAGACTCGTACAACAAATTTTCGACAGGCGGGCATCAAACCAAGCGCGGCAACCTCTTCCCGCGCGGGCCGCGTGCCCGACCAACCGAACATTCAGGAGCTACCGAGATGCTTCGACACAAGGTAACAGTTCTACTCCTGTGCGCGCTCGTCTTCGCGCCCTTCGCGCGGGCGGCGTCGGCGCAGACGCGCGTGCCGCCGATCAGCCTGAAGGAGCGCACGCTCGCCAACGGCCTCAAGGTTTACAGCGCGCAGGAGCGTTCGAGTCCGACCGTCGCGATCCAAGTCTGGTACAAGGTCGGCTCGAAAGACGACCCGCCCAGCCGCAGCGGCTTCGCGCACCTCTTCGAGCACCTCATGTTCAAGTCGGCGCGCAACCTCCGCGACGAGCAGATGGATCGTCTGACGGAGGACGTGGGCGGCTGGAACAACGCCTCGACCGGCAACGACGTGACGAACTACTACGAGGTCGTGCCGTCGAACTACCTCGAAACCCTGCTGTGGGCCGAGGCCGACCGGATGAGCGGACTCAACGTCAACGAGACGAACTTCCACAGCGAGCGCGACGTGGTCAAAGAGGAGTTCAACACGAGCGTGCTCGCACCGCCTTACGGTCGCCTCTTCTACGACATCGACAAGGACTCTTACGCCGTTCACCCGTACCACCGCCCGACCATCGGCAGCAAGGAAGACCTCGACGCCGCGACGCTCGAAGACGTGCGCGCCTTCCACTCGACTTTCTACCGTCCCGACAACGCCATCCTCATCGTCGTCGGCGACTTCGACCAGGCGCAACTCGACGGCTGGATTGACAAATACTTCGGCAGGATCGCGAAGCCGACGACGCCCATCCCGCGCGTGACCGTGCAGGAACCGCCGCGCACCGCAGAGAAGCGCTACGACGAGACGGGGCCGAACGTGCCGCTGCCCGCGGTCGCGATCACGTACCTGACGCCGCCGGCTTCGAGTCCCGACGCCGACGTGCTGCGCGTCGCCGAGTCAATTCTTTCCGAGGGCGAATCTTCGCGGCTCTACCAGTCGCTCGTCTATAACCAGCAGGTCGCGCAGGAGGCTTTCGGCCAGGCAGACTTGCGTCAAGGCCCCGGCATCTTCGTCTTCGGCGCGATCCTCGCGAGCGACAAGAAACCCGCGGACGCCGAGCGCGCGCTGCTCGCCGAGTTGAAGAAGATGCAGGACGCGCCCGTCACACAAGCCGAACTCGACAAGGCCGTCAACCAACTCGTCGCCAACCAACTGCGCGAGCGCGAGACGAACAGCGGCAAGGCTTTCGCCATCGGCAACGCCGCCGCGATACTCGGCGACGCCAGCCGCGTCAACACGGACATTGAACACCTTCAGGCCGTGACCGCCGCAGACATCCAGCGCGTGATGAAAAAATATTTCACCGACACGAATCGCGTCGTCATCACCTACACGAGCGAAGCGCCGAAGCCCGCTTCCACGGGAACGGCGGAGACGAAGCCGTCTTCGACAACAGCCGACAAGGTGGCCGAAAGCGCCGCCCCGTGCGACGAAAAAAAGACAGGCGGTCTCGGTTGTTTCAAGTTAAGTTACGAGCCGCCTGCAAAACCTGCCGATGCGAAAAAGACACCTGAAGCAGACGTGATTCTTGACGTTGTCGTTGACGAACAGGGGAATGTAGAAAGAGCGAAAGCGAAGAGTGGCCCGAAGGCTTTACGCAAGACGGCTGAGGAAGCGGTGATGAAGTGGAAGTTCAGCCCAACTCTAGTGTCAGGCAGGCCGGTGAAGGTTGAAGGGACGGTCACAGTAAAATTCGTGCTGGATGATGAGAAGGCCGCGGCGAAGTAACTCGGCAAAACGGACAGTGAGGTGGACATGTCTCAAGTCAACACAAATTCTCGCAAAATGTTTGTCGGGCTACTCGGCATCTTTTTTCTAAACGTGTTTGCCATGTCGGTGGCGGCACAGCAGGCCGCGCCGCAGGAAACTCCGCCGCCGCCTTCAGCGCCTCGGCCCGTGAACGTGCCGAAGCCGGTCGAGCGCACGCTGCGAAACGGCCTGCGCGTCATCGTCATCGAGCATCACGAGACGCCGCTCGTCGTCGCGCAGTTGATGATTAAGAACGGCGGCGAGGTTGATCCGCCGGAATTGAGCGGCGTCGCCGACATGACCGCGTCGCTTCTGACGAAGGGCACGAAGACGCGCACCGCGCCGCAGATCGCCGAGGAGGTCGAAGCGCTCGGCGGGCAGTTGAACTCCGGCGCGGGCTGGGACGCCTCGCGCGCGACCGTCAACGTCCTCGCGTCGAAGACCCCCCAGGCGATGGCGATACTCGCCGACGTTGTCCGCAACCCTGTCTTCAAAGAAGAAGAGATTGAACGCCTGCGCCAGCAGTACCAGGACTCCTTGAGCGTCGGGATGAACAACCCCGGCCAACTCGCAAGCTGGGTCGCGGCGCGCGTGGTCTTCGGCGCGGATGCTTACGGCCACCCGATCTCCGGCACGCCGGAATCGCTCGCGCGCATCAAACGCGACGACATCGTTGCGATTCACGACAAGTATTACCGGCCCGACAACGCCGTCCTCGTTATCGGCGGCGACATCAAAGCCGCTGACGCTTTTCAAATAGCGGAACGGACGTTCGGTGACTGGGCGAAGCCCTCGACGCCGACGCCCGCGCCGCAGTCGAACGCCGCCGCGGAAAGCGTCGCGGCGGGAGCGCAGCGAGTCGTCGTCGTTGACATGCCCGGCGCGGGACAGGCCGCGGTTCTTTTCGCGCGGCGCGGCATCGCGCGCACAGACCCCGAATACTACACGGGCCTCGTCGCCAACTCTGTGCTCACGGGTTATTCGGGAAGACTGAATGAAGAGATACGAATCAAGCGCGGCCTGAGCTACGGCGCGGGAAGCTCTCTGCAAGTCCGCCGCGCGGTCGGCCCGTTCATCGCTTCGGCGCAGACGAAGAATCAGACGGGCGCGGACGTTGCTTCGCTGCTCGTCGGGGAGTTGACGCGCCTGTCGAACGAGCCTGTGGCCGAGTCGGAGTTGACGCCGCGCAAGGCGACGCTCATCGGCGGCTTCGGTCGCTCGCTTGAGACGACCGAGGGGCTTGTCGGGCAGATCGCCTCGCTCGCGCTCTACGGGCTGAGGCCCGACGAGATCAACAGCTACATCGCGAGCGTGCAGGCCGTCACCGCGCCGCAAGTCCAGAAGTTCGCGGGCGCGCGCCTCGGCGTCAAGGACGCCGACATCGTCATCGTCGGCGACGCCAAGGACTTCATCGAGCCTCTACGCAAGCAGTTCCCGAACGTCGAAGTCATCAGGCGCGACGATCTCGACCTGAACAGCGCGTCGCTCCGCAAGTCTTCGGCGAGCGCGACGAAGTGACGACGGGCGGTTGAGCGCGAAGCAGGAATTGAAAGGAAGAGATTTGCGATGACAGTCAAACGCGCCCTGATTTTTGCGCTGCTCGCGGTTTGCGTCGCGCAGTCTCAGGCCGACGCGTCGCCGGTTCGATCTTCGCAGCAGGACGACGCGGCGAACCCTTTGAAGATTGACTCGGCGACGGTCGCGCAGAAGCTTTCGAGTCCGAACCCGCTCGAACGCCGCGCCGCCGCCGAGTACCTCGCGCGCCTCGCGGCGGTCGAGCACCGGAGGCTCGTCGAGGGCTATCGCCAGCAGGAGAAGGACTCGCGCGCGCGCCTCGCGATGGACTGGGCGCTCTACCGCATGGGTAAGAACGAGAGCCTCTTCGCGCTCGTCCACGCGCTCGACGAGAAGAAGCTTGCCGACCAGGCGGTCGCTTACCTCAAACAACTCGAAACGCCCGAACCGCTCTACGTCTTCTTCGGGCACGTCAACGGCAACACGCAGATTCGCCTCTTTGAAGCCCTCGCCGCGGTCGGCGATGCGGGCACGATTGAACGCATCAAGCCCTACGAAGAGTCAACAGACCCCGGCATCGCCGACGCCGCCAAGTTCGCCGAGCGCGAGATCAACATCCGACTCCAAGAGACTCCGACCGTCGAGCCTAAACGCCCGCGCAAAGTCGGCGACACGGACGACGACAACAAACCGCCGCGCGACTGACCCTGCAAAAAGGCCGACGAGTTTGCTCACCCCTTCGCCTCGTGTTTTTGACTTCGACACTCCTTGTGTGTAACTTGCGGCTGAATGCACCGAAACCTCCGCTCGTTCCTCGAACTGCTCCGGCGCGAACGCGCCATCGTCAACGTCGAGGCGGAAGTTGACCCGTACCTCGAACTCGCCGAAGTTCACCGCCGCGTCATCGGGCGCGGCGGCCCGGCGCTCCTCTTCAAAAGGGTGAAGGGCAGCCGCTACCCCGTCGTCACAAACCTCTTCGGCACGGTCAGACGCATCGAACTCGCCTTCGGGCCAAGGCCGGAAGAGTTCGTGCGAAGAGCCGTCGAAGTCGCCGAATCACTCCTGCCGCCGCGCCCCGCCGCGCTCTGGCGTCAGCGCACGCTCGCGCTCGAAGCTTTAAAGCTCGGAACCAAGAACGTTGGGCGCGCGCCCGTCGCGGAAGTCGTCGAACGTCCCGCGCGTCTCGACGAGTTGCCGGTGCTGACGACGTGGCAGGAGGACGGCGGCCCGTTCTTCACTCTGCCGCTCGTTTACACCGAGAACCCCGCGACGCGAAAGCACAACCTCGGCGTCTATCGAATGCAGCGCTTCGACGCGCGGACGACGGGGATGCACTGGCAGATACACAAGGGCGGCGGCTTCCACTTCGGCGAGGCCGAAGCGCGGAATCAGCCGCTGCCGGTCACAGTATTCTTGGGCGGCCAGCCCGCGCTCATCCTCGCCGCCGTCGCGCCGCTGCCCGAAGACGTGCCGGAACTCGTCCTCGCTTCGCTCCTCGCGGGCGAGAAAATCCGCGTCGCGAAGAATCCGCTCGAAGGCCATCCGCACCGCCTCGTCGCCGAGGCCGAGTTCGCGCTCGTCGGTCGTGTTCCTCCCCGCGTGCGGAGACCCGAAGGCCCTTTCGGCGATCACTACGGATACTATTCACTTCAGCACGACTACCCCGTCTTCAACGTCGAGGCCGTCCTTCACCGCAGGGACGCGATCTACCCGGCGACCGTCGTCGGCAAGCCGCGGCAGGAAGACTTCTTCATCGGCGATTACCTGCAACAACTCCTCTCGCCGCTCTTCCCCTTAGTCATGCCCGGCGTGCGCGACCTCTGGAGCTACGGCGAGACGGGGTTTCACTCGCTCGCCGCCGCGGTCGTGCGCGAGCGCTACGCGCGCGAGGCTCTGGTCTCGGCCTTCCGCATCCTCGGCGAAGGCCAGCTCTCGCTGACGAAATTCCTGCTGCTCACCGACACGCCGCAAGACCTCCGCGACTTTAAAAAATTGTTCGAGCACGTCCTCGCGCGCTTCCGCCCCGAAAGCGGCCTCTTCGTCTTCACGAACACCTCGATGGACACGCTCGACTACGCGAGCGGAACGATCAACCGCGGCAGCAAGGCCGTCATGCTCGGACTCGGCGAAGCCGTGCGCGAGCTGCCACGCGAGTTCAAAGGCGAGCTTCCCGCCGGCGTCGCGCGCGCCGAAGTCTTCTGCCCCGGCTGCCTCGTCGTCGAAGGCAGGCCCTTCGTCGAAGACGAAGAGCAGGCGGCACGAATCGCGTCTGACGCGGCCTTCGCCGAGTGGCCTCTCGTCGTGCTGCACGACGACGCGGGCGTCGCGCGCGCGGCTTCCGACTTCCTCTGGGCGACGTGGACTCGCTTCGATCCCGCGTCAGACATTCACGCCGCGCGAACAACAGTCCGCAAACATCACCTCGCCTACACCACGCCCATCGTCATCGACGCGCGCATGAAGCCCGGCTACCCGGACGAACTCGTCGTCCGCCCCGACATCGCCGAACTCGTCACACGCCGCTGGTGCGAATACTTCCCGCAGGAGCCGGAGCGTCTCGACGGCTAATCAACTTCAAACAATTTTGAGTTGAAGGTTGGCGTTCAGGCCGGAAGGCGGAGCGTGAAGACCGCGCCGCCGGTTTGCGAGTTCGACGCCGAGAGCGTGCCGCCGTGGTCGGTCGCGACGCGGTGCGCGAGCGCGAGTCCGACGCCGTGGCCTTTCGACTTGGTCGTGAAGAACGGGATGAAGATGTTTCGCAAATCCTCTTCGGCTATGCCCGTGCCCGTGTCTTCGATTTCGACCGCGGCCCAGACGCGCCCGTCCGCGTCAAGCTCTCGGCTACCGCGGACGACGACGCGGCGCTCCGCCTTCTCTTCGGGGATGGCCTCCGCCGCGTTGCGCAGAAGGTTGAGCAGAGTCTGACGGAGCATCCGCTCGTCGGCGTGAACGTCAGCGAACTCGCCATCGATTTCGAGCGAGACGCGGCGTTCTTTGAAGAACGCGGCGAGGTCTGCGGCGCACTGTTCGATCAATTCGCCGAGCGAAACGTCGCCGAAGTCGGGCGGCTTCGGGCGCGCGAAGTTGAGGAACGACGTGACCATCTCGGAGAGTCCGCGCACTTCCTGAAGCAGCGCCGCGGTCGCGGAAGCGCGCGCGGCGTCCTTCATCCGCGCGTTCTGCAACAACTGCGCGTAGCCGTGGAGCGTGGCGAGGGCGTTCTTGAATTCGTGCGCGAGTCCGGCGGACATCTCGCCGAGGCTTTCGAGGTTGCGCTTGCGCGCGACCGCCTCGCGAAGCTCCGCGACCTCGGTGATGTCGGTCAGCATGCAGAGCGCCCCGCGCTCGCCGCCCGCGCGCGTCGGGTCAATCGGCGCGACCGTGACGCCGAGCCTGCGCGCGCGACCGCCGCCGACCTTCGCCGAGACCTCTTCGCGCCTGTAAGTCTCGCCGGTCTGCAAGCAACGCTCGACAAGCCCGACCAACTCCGGCGCGCAGGCGAGCAGCGAGGCGAACGCTTCGTCGTCGCCCGCGCCGTCGAGTCCGAGAATCGCGCGCGCGGGCGCGTTGATGACGGTCGAGCGGCCTTCGGAGTTGAACGCGAGCAGTCCCGAAGGGAGGCTCGCGACGACGCGCTCGCTGAACTGCTCGGCTGTCGCGGCCCGCGCCGCGGCGCGCGCGCTCAGGCGTTCGAGCTGCCCCTGCTTCGCCCGAAGCTCGGCGACGACCTCCTGAAAAGTTTCCAGCACGAACTCCGTCTCGTCGCGCGCGCCCTCGCGCGAAGACGGCGAAGAGACGGGCGCGCGCTCGGCCTCGTCAACGAGTTGGCGATAAGGTCGCAACAGCCAACGCGGGAGCAGCAGAATACTCGGCAGGCTGACGACGAGCGTGATGATGAAGACGGTGAAGAGAATCGGCGCGCGCTCCGCACGCGTCGCGGGCGTGAGCGCGACGAGCGCCAGCGTGAACAGGTTGGCGACGAGCAGAAGCCCCACGACCAGGGCCAGCGCCAACTGCATCCTGTTTTCGTAACGAGGCATTTGAATCAAATGCGGTGACGAGTGACAAGTGACGAGCGACGAGTTTAAAACCCAAGCTGAAAGCCGGAAGCAAAGAATCAACGGCTATGAACCGACTTCGTTGACTGCTTCCGGCTCGTCACTCTTCACTCTTCACTGCTTTAGAACTTCGCAACGTACCAGTCAATGATCGCCGCGCCGAAGAGGAGGCTGACGAGCGCGCCCGCGCTGAGGAAGATGCCGAAGGGGAGGAGAAGTTGCATGTCGCGGTCGCCGCGGCGGAGCATCACTGCGACTCCGGCGACGGAGCCGGCCAGCACGCCGACGAAGATCGTCAGGAGCGTGAGCGGCCAGCCGAGGTACGCGCCGACCATGAACATCATCTTCACGTCGCCGAGTCCCATCGCCTCGACGCCCCGCAGACGTTCCCAGAGCCAGCCGACCAGCCAGAGAAATCCGCCGCCGACGAGCGCGCCGACCAGAGCGCCGCCGAGTGAGAGAAGCCACATGGGGATTGCGGGGTGCGACGCGTGGAAGAACTCGACGCCGTAGAGGTTCGGCACGACGACGCGTGCGACGAGCGCGACCGCGAGGCCGGGGTACGTGATCGCGTTCGGGAGAATCATGTGCTCGGCGTCAATGAAGGCGAGCGCGACGAGCGCGGCGACGAAGGCGAGGTCGAACGGGAGCGAGAGCGTCAAGCCCGAGTGCAGCCAGAACGTGAGCGCGAAGAGAATTGCCGTCAGCAGCTCGACCGCCGGATAACGCGCCGAGATCGGCGCGCGGCACGCGCGGCAGCGCCCGCGAAGCACGGCCCAACTGACGACGGGGATGTTGTCGTAAGGGCGTATCGCCGTCCCGCACGAGGGGCAGTGCGACGCGGGGAAGGCGATTGACTCTTCGCGCGGGACGCGGTGAATGACGACGTTGAGGAAACTCCCGATGACGGCCCCGACGACGGCGACCGCCGCGACGAAGAAGGCCGCGGGAAGCCCGGTCTCGGCTTCGAGTGTCAAGAATTTTTGTAGATTGTCCATTCGACGTGGATGAATAAATGAGTTTGTGTCCGCCGAGGTGGAAACGCTTGACGCGACGCTCCCGAACAGCATATTAAATCTTTGTGGAGCTTTGCGAAAGCTGTCTCTTGCGGGAGTTGAGTTTCAGGGGGGGCGAGTTTTGAATCCTCGTAAACCGATCTACGCGATGCTGCTCGTCGGCGTCGCGATCATCATCGCGCTGACGTTCGCCCCCTACGCGCTCGTCATGCGCGCGCGCAAGGCCGTCGCCGCGTACATCGCCGTCCCCATGGGCACTGCGCCCGCCGAGGTCGCGCCGCCGACTCCGACGCCTGCGCCGACGCCGGCCTTCGACGTTGTCGGCTGGTACACGCAGCGCGGCGAAGACCCCGCGAGCCACGCCGTCCTCGCCGAATCCGCCGACGGCAAAGCCACCCTCGCCGAACTCAACGCCGACGTTGGATTCAACCCCGCGTCTCTGGTCAAGCTGACGACATCGCTCACCGCACTCACGCGTCTGGGCAAGGATTACAGGTTCGAGACAAAGGTTTTCATTGACGGCAGGCCGGACAAGTCGGGCGCGCTCGCGGGCAAGCTCTACGTCGTCGGCAACGACCCGACGTTCGGCGACTACAACGCGTCGCTCATCTCGAAGAACCTGAGCGAGCGCGGCGTCAAGAAGTTCGCGGGCGAGCTTGTCGTCTCGCCCGACTTCGTCTTCAACTTCGACGACAAGCCGGACGAGTCGGCGCAGCGGCTGGCGAAGGCGCTCAAGCTCAACCCGAAAAACGTCTCGGTCGGCGACGCGCCCGCGGGCGAGCCTGCGTTCTCCGTCCAGTCGTACCCGCTCAGCGACATCCTGCTCTACATGAACGCGCATTCGAGCAACTTCGTCGCGCAGCACCTCGGCGACCTCGTCGGCGGCCCCGCGGGCGTGCGCTCGTTCCTCGTCAATGACCTGAAGCTGCCGCCCGAACAGGTCTCGCTCTCGACCACGTCGGGACTCGAAGTCAACCGCCTGACGCCGCGCTGCCTCATCGCGGTCATCCGCGCGCTCGACGCCGAGACGAGCCGGCAGGGCTTGCGTCTCACGGACGTGATGGCCGTGGCGAGCGACGACTACGGGACTCTGCGTAAGCGGATGGTCGGCACGCCGCTCGAAGGCGCGGTCGTGGCGAAGACCGGAACGCTCGTCCACGACGACGGCGGCATGGCGAGCCTCGGCGGCGTCGTGTACACGCGGAAGTACGGCAAGGTCTATTTCGTCGTCCTCAACACGGGTTCGGGCGTCGCGCAGAACCGCCAACTCACCGACCAGCTTCTCTCCGACATCATCGTCAGCCAGGACACGCCAGTCCAAATCCCCATGCCCGACAAGCCGAGGCACATGCTCGAAAGCTCAGACCTCGCGGTGCAGGGGGAGTGAGGAGTGAAGAGTGATAAGTGATAAGTGATGAGTTGAGAAATCTTCTTGCTCATCACTCGTCACTTATCACTTGTCACTGTTTTTGTCCCTTCTGCATTTCCCAAAGCAGCAGGTGTTTTAGAAAGGCGTTGTGCGCGGCGAAGCGCGCGATGGCGAGTCCGGCGAGTCCGTCGCGGAAGCCGGCCTTGAGGACGTAGCTGCGGACGAAAGCCGAAGGCGCGGCGAGCGCGACGCGCAGAGGCGACGTGCGCCGCCCTTCGTCGAACATACGCCGCGCCGAGAGCGGGGCGTATCGCTCGCCGATCATGCGGTGATGGTGAGCGGCGTCGCGGACGCTGAAATGAAGTATGTCGCCCGCGAGCGTTTCGACGCGCGAGCCTTCCCGCATCTTCACGGACTCGTGTACGTGAGCGCCTTCCCAGCGGCCTTTCGCACGGCGGTAAAAGCGGAGTTGAAAATCAGGATACCAGCCGCCGCCGCGAATCCAACGGCCCATGTAGAAACTCCGGCGCGCGATGCGGTAGCCGTCGGCGAGACTCGACTCGTCCGTTTCGCGCAGCGCCGCGACGCTCGCGCGGAGTTCGTCCGAGACGCGCTCGTCGGCGTCGAGGCTGAAGACCCATTCGTTGCGCGCCTCTTCAGCCGCGAACTGTTTTTGCGCCGCGAAGCCGGGCCAGTCGCGCTCGACGACGCGCGCGCCGCACTTCTCGGCAATCTCGCGCGTCGCGTCGGTCGAGCGGGAGTCAACGACCAGAATCTCGTCCGCCCACGAGACCGACTCGCAGGCGGCGGCGATGTTGTCCGCTTCGTTGAAGGTGATGATGGTCGCGGAAATCTTCAAGCCGTTTAATGGAGCCGCGGTCGAAATCCGCGAGCGAGGATACGAACAGGCCGCGCGAGCGTCAACCTTGCTTCGCGTTTGCCCAAACAAAAAGGCGACAGTGAAAACTCTTCACTGTCGCCTCGTCAGTTGTTAAGCCGTGCGCGCTACCTGTTAAATTTTTCGGGAGCCACGGGCGATTCGACGATGACGTTGTTGGCCCGGAGCGTCGTCGAGGTCGCGCGCTGAAGGTCGGCGAGCGCCTTGTTGTAGTCGGTCTCGGCCTGAAGCTCCTGCGCCTGCGCCGTGATCAGCTCGTTCTCGCGCTGGAAGAGGAGGAACTGCGTCGAGCGCCCGACCTGAAAGAGCCTGCGCTCGCCCGCGAGTTGTTCCTCGGCGCTCGCACGCGCCTGCCGCGCCGAGAGTACGCGCTCTCGTGCCGTCTCGACGGCCTGCACGGCGTTGCGCACGTCAACCTCGATGACCTGAGCCTGCGAGCGGGTCTGCGCCGCCAACTGGTCGCGCTGAATCTGCGCGGTCGTGTAGTTGGCCCGCGCCGTCCTGTTCCTGAGCGGGATTTGTATCGTCGCGCCGACGACGATCTGCCGCGTGCTGAAGTTAAAAAGGTTCGCGAGCGTCTGGCCGTAGCCGCCGACGAAGCGCGTCGGGATCGCCGTCGAAGTGGTCGTCACGTTCGGCGGCGTGACCGCGGCGAGTCCGAGCGCCGTGCGCGTCAGGTTGAGCTGCTGCAAGAGGAACGCTGACGCGTTCGTCGAGGCGAAGCTGTCGTCGAGGATCAGCGGCGCGGTGCCCGACGTGACGGTGCCGATCTGTGGCGTGCCGGCCAGCCCGTTCGTCTGGATCGTGCCCGTCAGGTCAATGCGCGGCTTCGTCTGGTTCTTGAAATACTGGAGGTTGATCGCGTTCACGTCCTGTTCGAGTTGCAGGCGGCGAAGCTCCGGCCTGTTTTCGCGCGCCTCCTTGAGCGCCGAGTCGAGATTCACCGGCGTCTCGTCGAAGGAGGGCTGGTCGGTCGGGCTAAGAACCTTCTGCCAGTCGGGCGAGAGCGGGTCTTTGATGATCAACTGCTTCAGGACGTTCTCGGCGCTCGTCACCTGCTGGTTGGCGATGAGCAGCGCCGACTCGCGCGTGGAAAGCTCGGTCTCGATCTCGGCGCGCGCGAGCGGCGCGGACGCGCCGGCGGCGACGCTCGCCTCGGTGCGGCGGAAGTCTTCGCGCGCGAGGTTCACGTTCGCGACCTGATTCTCAAGGTTCCGTTTGGCGAAGACCAAGTCCCAGTACGCGCTCTGCACCTGCGAGATGATGCCGATGGTGATGCGGCGGAAGTCCGCGTCGGACTGTTCGAGCCGCTTGCGCTGGATGCGTATCTGCTGGCGGTTGCGGTCAATCGAGCGGTCGCGCCAGAGCGGCTGCGTGAACTGCAAGCCCTGCGCCGCCGAGTAGAACGGGTTGAGCGTCTGGTTCGTCGCGGAGGTGTTCTCGCGCGTGTTGTTGAAGAAGTAAGTGAAATTCCCGCCGCCCGTGCCGAACTGCTTCGTGACCGAGAGGTTGTTGTTGTAGTCGGTCGTCGAGACCGTGCCCGAAGTGCCCGCGCCGCCGAAGACGTTGATGACGGGCCGGACGCTGTTGTTGATTTCGGGCTGGTAGTTGAAGACCGGGTCGAAGACTCCTTGCAGGGCGATCAACTGCTGCTCGGCGATGCGAACGTCGGCGCGCGACGACTCGATGTCGTTGTTGTTTTCGAGCGCGCGGCGAATCGCCTCGTTGAGCGTGATCGGCATCGTGTCCGTGCCGATCACGCCGACGCGTTCGAGCGAAGGCAGCGGCGGCACGGGGCGCGGCTGGACGGTCGGGATGTTTGGCTCCTGAATCGTCTGGTCGGTCGTGGTCGTGTCGGTCGTCGGCGGAGTGTTCGACGGGACGCC
>Ga0070740_10003228_pt1 | contig 17681 bp, 16 predicted proteins | sample Coa_R2_FD_67286 | JGI IMG/M metagenome (GOLD analysis project Ga0070740, IMG submission 67286) | Surface soil microbial communities from Centralia Pennsylvania, which are recovering from an underground coalmine fire - Coalmine... | ecosystem: Environmental > Terrestrial > Soil > Unclassified ... | reverse complement strand
TGCTCCGGTGACCTCGCAACGTTGGCAAAGCGGCGATCGGATGCCGGCGCTGGTGAGATAGCATTTTGTGCGCGGCGCTCCGGCACCCGCCGCGACAAATGAAGGCCTCCCGCATCTTGAGCAGACTGCGCTGCACGCAGCCTCCCGCTCGGCCGCACCGAGCCCGCAAAAGCCTATTCAGATTTTTTTATTATGGCGAGAGTGAAATTTCGCCGGTGGGCCGCCCACAATTTCGTAGGGCCGCAATGGTCAAAAATAAACGAGGCGTCGGGGATCACCCGACGCCTCGTGATTGGCTCGCTATCGGCAAGTCAGGGAATCAAACCCCGACCGTCCTGTTGCGAAATCGATCAACCCGGGCAGACCGAGAGGCCGGTGCAGGCACCGAGGGTGTAGTTCCCCGCTTCCTTGCCGCCCGCCGCGATCTCCAGCGCCTCATCGGTAACGTCGAAGGCGAGGATCTCTTCCTCAATCTGCTCGATCATCTGGTTCTTCATGGCATTGATCCCTTATGTTGGCCAACGGCGCCAGCAGTCAGCAGGCTTCAGGAGAAGAATCCGGAGAAACGCCCCCCTCCCAGCGCCATAATCCATAATCCGATGCGTACGGGTTAAAGTCAATAAGTTGGCCCCGTGCCTGTGCAACGACTTCTCGTTCATTTTCAATAGCAAAGCCGCAAACACGATGTCTCCAAACGGGACATGGCGCTATACAGTACAGCTATGGATGCCAATGTGCGCTGCCTGTGACACGAAAGACACGCGTGCCGCGCCTGTGCCGTGACATCACAGCCGCTGGACACAGCATGAACGAGAGGCGCCGCAAGAATTTAATTTGCTGAGGCCCGGCAGAGACACGTTGCATGGATGCATATTTTGAGCGCCTGGCCGTCAGCGCCGCCACCATTGACGAACTGCTGTCAGGCGATTTCGAGCCGCTACCCAACGCCCACTGCGATGCGGCCTTGGCGGAACGCAGGCTTGCCGCATGGCGTCACTCGAGCGCGGGCGGCGACCAATCCTTGTTCGCGCGGCGTCTGCAACGAGACGGCCACGATCTTACGCGTGTGCAAACTCTGTTTGGCGGCGCTACGCGCAGAACCGCGGCCGCGGCCCCGGCCTGGATCACCGATGCCTCGTGGCTTGTCGAGGCGTTGCAGGCGCCTGCGGGCGGCGCATCGCCAGACCCTTGCGCATTCGAAGAGCTTTTGGCGCCGGTGGCGGACCGTGCTGCGGCGCACCTGTGGGCAGACATCAATGGCGCAGCGGCAGAGAACCTGACAGCACAAGCCCGCGCCGGCTTACGCCATTCGCTGCTGCATAAGCTTTCCGAGCTGGCCGCGCCTGCGCTCTACGAATGCTTCGCGGGCGCGAGAAAATCGGGCAGCAGCTACGCACAATTTGTCGCCCACCTGAAAGCCGGAGGCGTGCGCGCCTTTTTCGCCGACCGCCCAGTGCTGTTGCGGCTGATGGCGACCGTGGCGCGGCAATGGATCGATGCCACGCGCGAGATGGTGCAGCGAGTCCACGCCGATTTGCCCCTGCTGCGGCGCGAGTTCCTGCGCGCGACCGACCCAAACCGGGTCGCCGCGTGCGCCGCTGATCTTTCCGACGCCCACAACGACGGCCGCGCGGTGACCATTCTCACGTTCGAGGACGGCGCCCGCCTCGTTTACAAGCCGAAAGACCTGCGGCTCGACGCCGCTTGGCACGAACTGATCGCGCGCCTCAACCAGTCCAGCATTCCCATCGCGCTCAAAGCAGCGCGCGTGCTTGCGCGCGACGGTTATGGCTGGGCCGAATTCATCGCGCACACCGGGACCGACACTGCCGGCTGCGAACGCTATTTCCGCCGCGCCGGAGCGTGGCTCGCCCTGCTCCACTGCTTCGCCGCAAACGACATGCACCAGGAAAACATCATCGCTTGCGGCGAGCACCCGGTACCGATCGATCTGGAAACCATCCTGCAGCCGCCGGAAACGCATGAGGCCCCGGCGCCGGAGGACGCCGCCTTCGCGGCCGCGGTCGAGACGCTCGCTAATTCGGTGATGGCGGTCGGCCTGTTACCGGCCTACGGACGCTCGCCCGACAACAAAGTGTTCGCGATCGGCGGGATGACCGCCAACTGGAGTTCGCGGATTAGGATCGCTTGGGAGAACATCAATTCCGACGCCATGCGGCCGACGCGGGCGAACGAGACGCGTGCACACAATCCCAACTTGCCGCATGTGGGCGGCCGCTATGCCAAGTTTTCCGACCATACGGAGGCGTTCGTTGCCGGATTTACCGACTGCGCCAAATTTCTTGCCGGCCGCACCGACTTGTTCGACGGCTTTGCCGGCGCACCGGTGCGCCGGGTCGTCCGCCCCACCCGCTTCTATTCCATGCTGCTGCTGCGCCTGCGCGACTACCGCAAGATGGATGACGGCATCATCTGGTCCGCGCAAGCCGACTTTCTGGCGCGACTCGCCGATTGGGACAAAGACGATCCGCTATGGCCGGTGCAACGAGCCGAGCGTGCGGCCTTGCTCGCGTTGAACGTACCGCACTTCATCTCGTTGAGCGACGGCAACGACATTTGCGATGCGGCCGGCTTTGTCCTGCGCGCGGGCACCATGAGCGGCCTTGCGCGCGCGCGCGCGCGCGCCGGCAGTCTCGACGCGCAGGAGATCGCCTGGCAGGCCGACATCATCTGTGAAAACGCCATCGTCAAGCGGCCAGGCATCGCGGTGACCGAGGCGCCCGATCTCGCTGCCGCGCCGGCGGCGCCGGATCGCGCCATGTTCGTCGCCGAAGCCGGCCGCATCGCCGAGGAGCTGTCCCGCTACGCCATCCGCCGCGGGCCCGGCGCGGCCTGGATCGGCCTCGACTGGCTCGGCGATGCCGAGGTGTTTCAGCTCGTCTGCCTCGGCGCCGATCTCTACAACGGCGCGTCCGGCATCGCACTGTTTCTGGCGGCGCATGCGCGCGTCACCGCGTCGGAAAGTTCGCACGCACTGGGCTTGGCCGCGCTGACCCGCTTGCGTAAGAGCCTGCGCAGCCGCACCGCCGCACGTATGGCGCGCGCCCTCGGCCTCGGCGGGGCCACCGGTCTCGGCTCGGTCGTTTATGCGCTGACGACGATTGCGCAATTTCTTGACGACAAGGCTTTGCTCGCCGATGCGGAGACGGCAGCCGCGCTATTCACCGATGAACTGATCGCCGCCGATCGGCAGCTCGACGTGATCAGCGGCAGCGCCGGCGGCATTCTCGGCCTGCTGCGTCTCTACCGCGATACTCAATCGGGCGACGCGCTGCGGCGCGCCGTCAAATGCGGCGAGCATCTGATGGCGCAGAGCCGCGCGGGGCCCCAGGGACGCCGCAGCTGGGTCGGGCTCGGGCTCGGCGCCAAGCCGCTCAACGGCATGTCGCATGGCGCCGCCGGCTTTGCCTACGCGCTCGCCGCGCTCGCCGCCGCGGCGCAGCGCGACGATTTCGCCGAGGCCGCGTCGGAGTGCATCGCTTTCGAGGACTCCACCTACGACGCGACGCACCATAACTGGCCCGATTTGCGCGGCGCCGAGCCATCCTGGCCCTGTCAATGGTGTCACGGCGCCTCCGGCATTGGCCTTGCGCGCCTCGGCGTCAGGAGGCGCGGGCAGATCGAGGCGGTTACGGTTTCGGCCGACGTGCACAGCGCAGTAGAAGGCGCGACGCGCGCCTGGCCCGGCACCGTCGACACCCTGTGCTGCGGCACGCTGGGCAGCATCGAATTCCTGTGCGAAGCGGGAGCGGCGCTCGGCCGCGCCGATTTGCGCGCCCTTGCCGCACAGCGGCTTGCCGCTGTCCTCAACACGGCCGCGGCCAAAGGGGACTACCGCTGGAACAGCGGCCAACGCCGCTTCAATCTGGGCCTATTCCGCGGCCTCGCCGGCGTCGGCTACACCGCGCTGCGTCTGGCCGATGCTGGCCTTCCCAACGTGCTGATATGGGAATAGGTGCTCACTTTGGCGCGCAGCTCGCGGTGACCACCGCCTTGAACATGTCGAACGATTGCACTTCGAGGCGGCAATTGGTCGAGCCGTTGGGCGAAACGTTGATGACGTCGCCGCTGACGGCGGCATAGCGCTTACCGTTGATGTTGATGGTGATGTTGTCGTTGGTCGGCGTGCCGACCAGACCGATAGTCAACAGCCCGTTGTCCAGCATCAGCGATTCATTGGGGTTGAGGTTGTAGGTATCTTTCGTCGGCATCAGGGCGTTCAGGGCCGATCGCGTTTGCGACAGCTCCGCCTGTAAGGTGACCAACGTCGCCGCCTGCCCGGCAATCTCCTTTTTCAGCCGCTGCCCCTCGGCCTGCAGCTGAGCCACCAGTTGCTTGGCTGCCTTCAAATCCTCATGAGCGAAGAAATAGCCGAGACCGTAACCGCAGGCGAGGCCGAGGACGAAGGCGAGAAACACGACCAGGCGGCTGCGGCGCTGCAGCAGCGCGCCCTGGGGCCGGTGCGAGGCTCTGCCGCGAGGCCGATTCGTTGTCTCGGTCACCATTCGGGTCCCTGTCTCAGGTCGGTCAAGGTGTTATCCGGCGCACTATTATTTCGGTTTGCCATCGGTTGCCTGTCCGGTCGCCGATTTGTTCGGATGCAGCCCCTGCGAGATGCGCGAAAGGATCGCGTCGAGATCGGAGACATCGAGCGGGATGTTCAGGCTCGGGCGCCCCGAGGCGTTGGGCGGTTTCTCTGCAACCGCCGGCGCCGGCGGCGGGGCGTCCGGCTGTGTCTTACTCGCGCCGGCGACGGTGCCATCGGGCGGAATGACCTCCGAGGTCGTCGAATTGTTCGCCGGAAGCTTGCCCGTCGTGCCGGGCGGCGGCGACTGCGGCGGCGCGCTCTGCTCGTCCGGCGCCTTCAACTTCAGGCTGGGCGCGGATGGATTGTCGACATTGCCCAAGATGATGGGCAGACCGTCTTTGCCGCTGCCGATGATCACGATCTTGGTGTTCGGCGACTGCGCTAGCGCCAGCGTCGCCTCAATGCCGCGCCAGCGCAAGTATGAATCGGATATGCCTTGGCTCACCGTGCGCTGAAACGCTGCAATTCCGTTCGCCTCGATCTGCTTGCGCCGCGACTCCTCCGCCTCTCGCTGCACGCGGTATTTGAATTCCTGAATCTCATAATACTGCTGCGTCTGCCGGTTGATCGCCGCCACGATCGGCGGCGGCAATTCGATGCTCAGTACAGGGGTGTCGAGAATCTGGATCGAGTTCTGCAGGAAGTCGTTGTAATGCTTCGGGTCCGGCTGCTCCATGGCCTCCGGCTGCACCAGGCTATTGAGGTGCGCGCCCAGGCTCTTCTGCGAGCTGTTTCTGATCTTGGCTTGGATTTCCTCGCGCGAACGGTAGACTTCCTGCGCGGTGTACTGCGAAATCACCTCACGCGTCTGGCTGCCGATTTCAGGGCCGACCACCGAGTCCAGATAATCGGGGCCGATGAACTTATGCAGCACTGGAACGTGATCGTGCAGCAGCTGGTAGCGTATGCTGACCTGCACCGCGACGTTGACGCCATCCTTGGAGATGGCGTTGTAGGTTTGTGTGCTGTTTTGCAGACGCAGGTTGTAGAGAAATAATTTGTCCCAGGGCCAGATCAGGTGCAGGCCTTCGTCCCTGAGCTCGCGCGGGTCGAGAATGGTGCCGCGGCCGACGAAGCACCAGCAATAGAGATCGTAGCCGTTGAAACGCTTCCACAGCACCCCGACCATGCCGCTCGGCACTGTGATAACGACATAGGGGAACAGCACGACGGCGACGAGCAGCGCCACCATCAGCGTCAGGGAGACCACCGGGAGATTGCGGCCGATGAAACGCCACCACCAGCGCCTGGGCTGCGCCGCGGGTGGCATCTCGCCGAGGGTCTCGTGATACGTCACCATTATTTCCCGTTCTCCCCCCGCCTCAGCTCATCGAACGCTGTTCGACGATGCGGCCTTCGTCCATCTTAATCCGGCGTGCAGGCAAGTGTAGCTCGTCGAGATAGCGGTCATCGTGCGTAATCACTACGACGGTGGTCCCCGCGCGCATTAAATCGGGCAGCAGCTCGTCATAGAATTTGCGCCGGAATTCCGGGTCCTGCTCCGCGGTCCATTCGTCCAGCAGCAGGATCGGGCGTTTTTCCAGCAGACTGACGATCAGCGCCAGGCGGCGGCGCTGCCCGCCGGATAGATCGAGCGTGCGGAATTGGCCATTGCTGATGCCGGTCTTGTCCTCCAGCCGGAATTGCGTAAGCAGCCGATCGACCTCGGCAGGATCCGGATCGGCAATGCCGTAGAGCCGCTGAAACAGATGATAGTCGAAGAAGATGCCGGCGATCAGGCCGCGATAGGCGTCGCGCGTGTGGTCGTTGATGCGCATGCCGTCGAGCAGGATTTCGCCCGAATCCGGCGGGTAAAGGCCGGCGAGCACGCGCAAGAAGGTCGACTTGCCGGAGCCGTTGCCGCCGGTGATGAATACCAGCTCCCCCGCCCGCAGACTGAAATCGATCGGGCCGATCTGGAAGGTCGTCGCGGAAAACTTGTCGACATAACGAAAACGAATGCCGTGCATGTCGATGTGATCGAAGCGCGTGGGCACTTTGACGTCGGCGTCCTCGGTGGAGACGACAGCTTGCAGAGCGGTATCCAATTGGTCCATGCGATCTGCCGCAGCGTTGGCATTCATAAGTACCGGAATCGACTGCACCAGGCCGAAGCAGGCGCCGACAACGTAGAGCAGCGCCGTGGTCACCTTGGTGATCGAAGCGCCGCCCAAAGTTGCGCTGAATTGCGGCGCCACAAACACCACTGCGCCGAGCAAAATGTACATGTAGCTTTGCGCCGTCACGATCTGCTTGAAGGTCTCGGCCTGGGCATGAATCTTGATGTTTGCGGCCGTGCGCGAGACATCGAAGGCGTCGTCATAAAGATCGTTGCTGCGGTTGACGTTGAGCCTGACCTCCTTGAAGCCGTCGAGAAAGTCGCCGACGCGGTCGAAGAGCCGGCGCTCCTGCTCGGCCGCTTTGGCCCGCTCCAAGGTCAGCCGGCGGCTGCGGAAGTGGAACATCGTTCCGGCAAAGCCGACGATGAGAACGCTCAAGACGAAGGCGGCAAACGAAAGATAGGCGACATACACCGCGACGAAGAAGATCAGTACCGGCGCCTGAAACGAGAAGCTCAGCATGTTACTGGCTTGCGTCAGCACGGACGAGTCGCTGGTAATCGCGGCGACGATACGTGCGCGGCCGATGCGCTCGACCGAGAGAAGCTCCGAGCGGCGTACGTGATCCATCAGCCGCACGCGCATGCGATGGATGATCGCTTCGATCTCTGCGGTAATGGTCGTGGTGACATAGACCTGCGTCTTTAAGAACAGGAACAGAGCGACAACGAACAGCATCATCGCCCACAGACTGGCCTTATGGCCCGTATCCGCCGCTGCCGCTCCGGCGTTGATGGAGGCGAGGATTGCTGCGTTGCTGACGCCGCCGAGCGCGGACATGAACACCAGCTTCCGCAGCGAGGTGTGCATATCCCGGCGAACGAGCTGGAAAAATGACATTGGTGTGACGCCCGCCCGCCCCTTACAAACCCACCCCGTCGACGGCTGCGGCGAGAATACGCTGGCTAAGCCCGATAGAACAACCGCTCTAAATGCGGCGATGCCACTCCACGTGGCGCGAGGGACCGGTGATCAACAAGAGCGGCAGCACCACCAGCGGCGTGGTGACCACGGCGAGCAGAAAGGTCCCGAAAAAGCCCATGCGCCGGTCGACGCCGCAGAGTCCCGTGAGCACGCAGAACACAATGTAGATGATGGACTCGAGCATGCCTCGCCCCGCGGTCGAGAATTGCCGCACTTTCCGGGAAGCGGAACCCGCTTCTCGGTTCACCTTCGGCCGGAGTGCCGATGCATCAAGAGCTGGCCGCCGCGGCTCCCGAGCCGCCCGACGTCGTCGAGCGCGAATCCCACATTTCCTTGTGGGCTCTGACGAACTCACGATAGTCCGGCGGATTGAAGTCGAGCAGCGTGCCGCCCGACGCGAAGTGCTGCACGAACGCTTTGCCGATGGCATAAGTCGCCCCGGCCGACAACGCCGGCATGACAAAGCCGCCCGCGAGTGCGCCGACAACGGGCACGAACTTGAACATGCTGGAGGCGCCGATGCCGCTGGTCGTCGGAATGAGGCAGCCGGCGAGACTGGCGATCAGCGCCTTGCCGCGGTTCTCCGAGAACGGCACGCCGTAGATTTGCGACAAGCGACGCAACATCTGAATCTGCAACCCGCCCACAGCCGCAATGTCCACGATCGGCAGCGGGATCAATCCGGCCACACCCGACCAGATGGCGAAGCGGTCAACAAGCCGGGACGCCAGCGCGTCGCGCTCTTCGGCCGTCATCTCAGCCGCCGTGGCTTCGCTTTTTTCAGAGCTCGCAGACGCTGTGGATTTGGTTGCCATAGCGGATCCTTTCTCGTCCCCCGGATGGCTCACCGCTTGATCGGCCAAGGCGAAAGGCTCCGCCGGCCCCGACCGCGTGAGCTATTTAGTGCGAAAAAAGACTAACATGAGGGGGTGGCCCTGCCAAGCGGCGGCGTTTCGCGCAAGACGCCGCCTTGCCAGTGCGAATGCCGTCTCATAAAACGTGGTCAGGTCCGGAGGCGAACGATGCGACCGCGTGCACCGCACAGAACCGTTCGGCGGCGCGAGCAAGCGCGGCCGCCAAACGTCCAAGTGCCGCAGGGCACGCCACCGACCGAGCGAACGCCGCAAGCAACTGAGCCGCAGGTGCCGACCTCGCCCTCGACTAAACTCGGTTTCGCTTTCGAATGGGCGTTTCCGCTGTCCGCGCGCTTCGACTAGATACCAACGATCGCGAAAGCTGATCGCGCATAGCGTTCACCATCGACGTGCCGTGGCGATGCACGGCCGCTTCCGCTACTTTGGCCTTTCGCAAAGCGGAATAGTCGATGACGACCGTGACCATGCGCGTCTCGCGAGACAGCGCCCTCCTCCCGGGCACCAGGCGGCGTGACGAATGAGTGCTATCGCCGGCCTTCTGCGCTTCGACGGCAGCCCTGTCGGCCGTGCGGAGCTTGAGCGCGCAGCCAGTGCCTTGCATCAGTATGGGCCCGATCGCTCGCGTGTCCTGACGAGCGGTCATGTTGGTTTTGCTCATGTGCTGATGCGCATGACGCCGGAAGATCGCTTCGACCGGCAGCCGCTGCACGGCGCAAACGGCGCATTGCTGACCGCAGACGTGAGGATCGACAATCGCGATGACCTCTTGGCCCGCCTTGGCCTGCCGGCGAAAGATACGGCCGACTGGCCCGACGCGCGCATACTGCTCGCCGCGTGGGAAACGCTCGGCGATGCCGTCTGGCCGCTGCTGCGCGGCCCGTTCGCCGCGGCGATCTGGGATCCATGCACGCGCGCGCTCACGCTCGCTCGCGATCAGCTCGGCCTCAACGTCGTAATGTGGCACAAGAGCCCGCGCTTCTTCGCCTTCGCCACGATGCCCAATGGTTTGTTCGCGCTCGCCGATGTGCCGCGACGCCTGAGCGAGGAGAAATTTGCCGACTTCCTGGTGCTCAATCATGCCAGGCATGAGACGACGATCTATCGCGACCTGTTTCGCGTGCCGCCGGGGCACATTCTGCGCGTGAGCGCCGGCGGCTCCGTCGTATTGACCCGCTACTGGTCGGCGGCGGAGATCAAGCCGATCCGGCTGCCGACCGACGACGACTATGCCGAAGGCTTGCGCGCCTGTCTCGATCGCGCCGTGCGCCGGCAAATGCGCAGCGCGTATCCCGTCGGCGTGCTGCTCAGCGGCGGGCTCGATTCGTCGTCGGTGTCCGCGCTCGCCGCGTGCGCGTTGGCGGAGCGAAACGAGCGCCTCGCCGCCTTTACCGGCGTGCCGCGGCGCGGTTTCGACGCCGCGGTGGCGGCAGGCGCCTATGCCGACGAGACGCCCTATGTGGAAGCGATCCGCAGCGCGATTCCCAACCTCGACGTGAACTACGTGCGCAGCGAAACGAGCGGCCTCGCCGAACTCGAGCGTGTATTCGTGGCGCTGGACGGACCGGTGCGCAACCCGAGCAATCTCGGCTTCATGCTCGCGCTGCTGCGCGAGGCACGCGCGCAAGGCCGCCGCGTTTTGCTGAGCGGCATGTTAGGCAACTGCACCGTCAGCTGGAGCGGCTGGTCGCAGTCTGCCGGGCACCTGCTGCGCGGGCGCATGCTGACCGCATATCGACAATGGCGCCTCTATCGTCGCTGTACGCATCAATCGCGCTGGACAGCGATGCGCAAGCTGCTGCTCGAACCGCTCACGCCTCGGCCCCTCGGCGACTGGCTCGACCGCCGCCGTCACCCCGATCGTCTGGCACCGTGGCAGGCGCACGCGCCGATCCGCGCGGATTTCGCCGTTGCGATGGGCGTGGACGCCCGCGCCAGATGCGACGGTCACGATTTTCTCTATCGGCTGCGGCCCGACGAGCGCCGCCGCAGCCTGGCGCATGTCGATTACGCGGGCGATTGGTACGCCGCGGAGAAGGCACTCACCGGCGTCGAGGTGCGCGATCCGACGGCAGACATCGACGTCGTCTCATATTGTCTCGGCGTGCCGAGCGAACAATATCTCGCCGAAAGTGCCGACCGCTCGCTGATCCGCCGCGCCATGCGCGGCCTGCTGCCGGACTCCATTTTGCACAACCGTCTCAGCGGGCTGCAAAGCGCCGATTGGCACGAGACGCTCGCGCGCGAGCGCGATGAATTGGCCCGACAGCTCGCCGAGATCAAAGAATCGCCGCTGGTCTGCCGCATCATCGACCTGTTGCGACTCGAAAACGCTCTGACAAGCTGGCCGGCGAGCGGCTGGCACACGCCCGGGGTGTTTCAGGAACATCATCTCGCGCTCACCCGCGGGCTGGCCGGCGCACGATTCCTGCGTTGGTTCGAACAGGCCAATTGAGCGTTTCTGAGCATTGACTAGGCGACGACCTTGCCTCACCCTGCCATCGAAGCGTGCGCTTGCCGCCGGATCGGTGGATGACGCCTGATTTTTCCGAACTGACGGAATTCGTCGCCGCGCATGCGCATTACGCGCATGGCATCGTGTTCCTGCTCGCCCTGTCCGAAGCCATTCCGGTCGTCGGTACGTTCGTGCCCGGCTCGACCCTCATCCTGGCCATCAGCGCCATCGGGGCCAATGCCGGTGTCAACCCGTGGCTGCTGCTCGCGGCGGCGAGCCTCGGCGCCATCGCCGGCGATGGCGTGTCGTTTTGGCTCGGCCAGCAGTTCAGCCACAGCATCCTCAATGCGTGGCCGATCAACAAATATCCGCATGTCATCGCTCATAGCGAGCGGTTCATCGCGCGTTACGGCGCGGCCAGCGTGTTCCTCGCGCGCTTCACCGCGGTCGTGCGCGCCTTCGTGCCGCTGGTTGCCGGCATTCTGCGCATGCCGCCGCGACAATTCTATGCCGCAAACATTTTGTCCGCGCTCGCCTGGGCGCCGGCGCATGTGTTTCCCGGCGTGCTGCTGGCGATGTCGCTGCAATTCACCAGCATGAGCTTGATGCAACGCACGCTGCTCGTGATCGGCGTGCTGATCGTCATGAGCTTCATCGGGCTCGCCGCACACCGCTATCTGAAGGCCAAGTGATCGCGCGCCTTCACAATCGCCCGCATAATTGCGATAAAAACGCGAGCGGCCCGATTCACTTCGTGCCGCCGTACCCGCGCGCTCGGAGGAGGGGGTAATGAACAGCCAAATTCTGGACTTGGCCGACATCCTCAATCGGATCGCCGAACGCGCCGCGCAGAACCTGACGGTCGGCAAGCTTCTGCTTGCGCTCCACCTCGATCCCAACAACATCACCTTCGATGCCATCTGGCAGCGCGTGTTCGACGTTACGCTCGCCAACATCAACATCGCGAATTTCTGCGCGCTAATCGGCGCCGCCTTCTATGCCGGCACCTTCCTGATGCCGACGATGGTGCGCTTGCGCGTGTTCGGCATTTTGAGCTCGCTGTTTTTCATGGCCTATGGCCTGCTGGCCACCGCCATTCCGACGTTTCTCATGTACCTGCTGCTGCTGCCGATCAACGGCGTACGCCTCGTGCAGATTCTCAAATTGGTTAAGAAGGCGCGCATCGCCGCCAAGGGCGATCTCTCGATCGATTGGCTCAAGCCGTTCATGGACACGCGCAAATACGGCGCCGGCGATATCCTGTTTCGCAAGGGACAGCGCGCCGACGAGATGTTCCTCATCACCACCGGCCGCTTTCTGGTGAAGGAAATCGGCGTCGAGCTCTTGCCCGGCCACATCATGGGTGAATTGGGCTTCGTCGCGCCGAACAACAAGCGCACGCAAACCGTCGAATGCATCGAGGACGGCGCGGTGATGACCATCACCTACGACCGCCTGCTTGAGGTTTATTTCGAGTATCCCGATTTCGGCTATTTCTTCTTGCGGCTATCGAGCGACCGGCTGCTGCAAAACATCGCGCGGCTGGAGGCAAGCGTCGAAGACTACAAAGCCAAGCTGCAGGCCGCGTCAGCCCCCGCCCTGCCCGCCGCTCAGACTCCGTGATCGGGAATGATCTTCATGGCAACCAGCCGGTGCCAGATGAAGAGAATAATTACCGCACCGACAGTCGCGCCGATCACCCCGGCCCCCTGATGCGGGCCGTATAATCCGGCTGCGTGGCCGATGAAAGTGGCGAGAAATGCTCCGGCAATGCCGAGCACCGTCGTCAACACGAACCCTTTCGGTGTGTTCGGCCCCGGCATCAATAGACGCGCGATCACGCCGGCAACAAAGCCGATGATGCAAATCCAGATCAGAACACCCATCGCGGCACCTTTGTGAGTCGGGGGACAATTTTAGGACCGCGCCCACGTGCGTCAATGCGCACGGACGCGTGCGTGCCGAACCGCTGCATCATCCGCTCGTCTCCGCGAAAGCGGGAGCAGAGGTAAAATGGTGGATTCCGCCTTGCGCGGGAATGAGCGGAGTAAGAGCCGCTTCGATCTCAACTGATCAACTCTAGCGCAGGTGGCAGGCGACAAGCTGCCCCGGCTTGACCTCGCGCAACAGCGGCGTTTCTTTCCTGCAGCGCTCGACCGCGTAAGGACAGCGGGTGTGAAAGTGGCAGCCGGACGGCGGGTTGATCGGGCTCGGCACATCGCCCTGCAGCACGCGCTTGGGTCGCTTCACGCGCGGATCGGGGACCGGCACCGCGAGCAGCAACTGCTCGGTGTAAGGATGCAGCGCGCGCGTAAACAGCGTGCGCTTGTCGGTGTATTCGACGATGCGGCCGAGATACATGACGGCAATGTGATGGCTGATATGCTCGACCACCGCCAGATTGTGCGAGATGAAAAGATAAGCGAGCCCGAGCTCTTTCTGCAGGTCGAGCATCAGGTTGAGCACCTGGGCCTGGATGGAAACATCGAGCGCCGAGACCGGTTCGTCGCCGATGATCAGCTTCGGCTGCAGCGCCAGGGCCCGCGCAATGCCGATGCGCTGGCGCTGGCCTCCTGAGAACTGGTGCGGATAGTTCTCCATCTGCGCAGCGCGTAGGCCCACGCGGTCGAACAGCGTCGCCACTTTTTTCTTCACGGCGGCGCCGCTTGCGACGCCGTGCACGCGCAGCGGCTCGGCGACGATATCGCCGGCCGACATGCGCGGATCGAGCGAGGAAAACGGATCCTGGAAGATGATCTGCATCTGCCGGCGATAGGGACGCAGCTCGGCTTTGCTTAGCGTGGTAATGTCCGTCCCACCGATGCGGATCGAGCCTGCGGTCGGTTCGATGAGCCGCAGCACGGTGCGGCCGACCGTCGACTTGCCGCAGCCGGATTCGCCGACGAGTCCAAGCGTCTCGCCTCTGCGGATGCTGAAGCTCACGCCATCGACCGCAAAAACAGCGCCGGCCGTGCGCTGCAGCAGCCCTTTGCGGATAGGAAAGTGCTTTTTGAGGTCACGCACCTCGAGCACGGCCATGCCGGCGTCAGCCACCGCCACCTCCATAGAGCTCGCGCGAACGCCAGCACGCCGCCCAGTGACCGGGCCGTTTTTCCTCGTAGGGCGGGTATTGCGCCCGGCAGCGAGCTTCGGCATGCGCGCAGCGCGGCGCGAAGACGCAACCGGACGGCAGGTCGCTCAAGGCCGGCACCGTGCCGGGAATTTCCTGCAGCCGCTCCGCCGCCTCGGCCCCCTCGCCGCGCATCAGCGGCAGCCGCGGTATCGAACCCATCAGTCCGTGCGTGTACGGGTGCTGCGGCTGCGCAAACAGCTCCTCGACCGGCGCCTCTTCCACTTTGCGGCCGGCATACATGACGATCACCCGTTGCGCGGTTTCCGCCACCACGCCGAGATCGTGAGTGATGAGAATGACGGCGGTGCCGAGCTTGTTCTGCAGGTCGAGAATAATGTCGAGGACTTGCGCCTGGATGGTGACATCGAGCGCGGTGGTCGGCTCGTCAGCAATCAGCACCTTCGGATTGCACGCAAGCGCCATTGCGATCATGGCGCGCTGACGCATGCCCCCGGACAACTGATGCGGGTAAGCCTTGGCGCGCTGCTCCGGCTCGGGAATACGGGCGAGGCGCAGCATGGCGATCGCCTTGTTCCACGCATCCTTGCGGCTGACGTCTTCGTGCAGCAGCACCGCTTCCGCAATCTGGCTGCCGATGGTGAGCACCGGGTTGAGCGAGGTCATCGGCTCCTGAAAGATCATGGCGATGTCCTTGCCGCGCACCAGGCGCATTGCCTCCTCATCAAGCGCGAGCAGATCGCGCCCGGCAAGCTTGACGGAGCCGCCGGCGATACGGCCGGGCGGATCGGGGACCAAGCGCATGAGCGAGAGCGCCGTGATGCTCTTACCGCAGCCGGATTCGCCGACGATCGCCAGCGTTTCTCCCGGCGTCAGCGTGAAACCGACGCCGTCGACGGCTTTGACCAGGCCATGGCGGAGGTCGAAATAAGTGCGCAGGTTCTCGACTGCGAGCAATGGCGCGGCCGCGGCATTGGTTACGGACGTTTCCGCAGTCATGCTCATCAGTCGCGCAGCCGCGGATCGAGGATGTCGCGCAGCGCGTCGCCAAACAGATTGGTGCCAAACACGGCAAGACTGATGGCGAGACCCGGGAAGATCACCAGCCAGGGCGCGGTACGCACATATTCGGCCGCCGATTCCGACAACATGCGGCCCCATGACGGGTGCGGCTCCGGCACGCCGAGGCCGAGGAACGACAGCGAGGCTTCGGTGAGGATGGCGGCACCGAGCTGCGCCGTCGCGATCACGATCAGCGGCGCAATCGTGTTCGGCAGCACGTGGCGCACCGCGATGCGGAATTCGCTCATGCCGACCGCCCGCGCGGCTTCGACGAAGGGCTGCTCGCGCAGCGCCAGCGTGTTGGAGCGGATGACGCGCGCCGTATAGGGGATCAACGGGATGGAGATCGCGACGATGGTGTTGTCGAGCGCCGGCCCGAGCGCCGCCGCCATCACCAGCGCCAAGACCAGCAGCGGCACCGCTTGCAGCACGTCGACGACGCGTTGGATTACAAGATCGACCCAGCCGCCCAGATAGCCGGAGGTCAGGCCGAGCGCCACGCCGCAGATGCTGCCGAGGAACGTCGAACCGAGCCCGACCGCGAGCGAAATACGCGCGCCGTAGATGATGCGGCTGAAGATGTCGCGCCCCATCTGATCGGTGCCCAGCGCGTGCGCGGCGCTCGGATGCAGCAGGCGAATGGCGGAATCGGTGGTTGTCGGACTGTAGGCGGTAATGAAGTCGGCGAACACCGCGCAAAAGACGAACACGACCATGATTGCAGCGCCGATCAGCCCGAGGGGGTGCGCCGCCAGGTGATAACGCACTTTCGACCAGATGCTCTCCGGCCGTTCCGCAGTATCGGTCGCGATTGGGATGTCGGTGATCGCCATGGCTCAACTCGCGTACCGAATGCGCGGATCGAGCGCCGCATAGAGCAGGTCAATGAGAAAATTGATCGTCACCGCCACCGCGGCAATGAACATCACCAGGTTCTGCACGATCGGATAATCGCGCCAGCGGATTGCCTCGACCAGGAAGCGCGCCACGCCCGGAATGTTGAACACCGTCTCGGTGACGATGAGGCCGCCCATCAAGAACGCAGCTTCTATGCCGATCACCGTTACCACCGGCAGCAGCGCATTGCGCAAAGCGTGGCGATAGTTGACCGTTTGTCTCGGCGCGCCCTTGGCGCGCGCGGTGCGGATGTAATCCTGCCGCAGCACCTCCAGCATCGAGGAGCGCGTGAGCCGCATAACCAGCGCCGAGGAGCGAAAGCCCACCGCCGCGGCCGGAATCGAGAAAAGCCACAGCGTATTCCAGAAGCCTTTGGGCGGGTCGGTGTAGATCGGAATAGCGCCGAAGTAGTCGACAAACGCCATCAAAATCAGCAGACCGAGCCAGAACGACGGCAGTGACAGGCCGCTGAGGCTGACCACGCGCAAGATGTAGTCGAGCGGCGTATTCTGCCGAACCGCGCTGATCACGCCGAGCGGCACGCCGAAAACTACGGCGAATAACAGCGCAAGGCCGGCAAGCTTCGCGGTGATCGGAATGCGCGGCGCGATTTCGGCGAGCGCCGGCTTCTCCGACACGTAAGAATAGCCAAGGTCGCCATGGGCCAGGCCGCCGATCCAGTTCACGTATTGGATGGCGATCGGTTTATCGAGCCCGATATCGTGTTCGAGCTTTGCCTTTTCGGAAACGTCGATCATGCCGGCGGAGTCGAATAAAATATCGGCGATGTTGCCGGGCACCACCCGCAGCATCACGAAGATGAGTACCGATATTCCAAACAGCGTCAGGAGCATCAAGAAGAAGCGCCTGACCAGATAGGTGGCCACAAATGTCTCCGCGTTCTGTCGCGCGCGTCCCAGTCCCGCTCATTCCCGCGCAAGCAGGGATCCAGATCGGCCTTTCATTTTGCATCGCCGGTACTGGATCCGCCTTCGCCGGGGCGAACGAAAGCGCTTACTTGTCGAGCCACACGTCTTCGTAACGGTAGCCGTTATAGGCGCTGTTGTTCATGATCGTCATGTTCTTGACGTAGGGCTTCCAGCAGGTACCGGTGCGCGCGTGCATGAGGATCGGGCGCGCCACGTCCTCTTGCAGCTTTTTGTCGATCTCCCACACCAGCTTCTTGCGCTTCTCGACATCCGTCTCCTGCGACTGCTGATCGAATAGCTTTTGCAGGTCCTTGTTGCAGTAGTGCGTGTAGTTGCGCTCCGAGCCGCAGCCGAAATTCTCGTAGAAGGCCTGGTCGGGGTCGTCGATGCCGTTGCCGGTCAGGTTCAAGCCGACAGAATAGTCGCCGCGCGCCACCTTGGCGAACCAGGCGCTCGATTCGACGGGTTCGAGCTCGGCGTCGATGTAAATGGTCTTGAGCTGGTCGATCAGCACCACCGCCGGGTCGCGATAAGTGGCGAGATTGCGCGTGGATACCTTCAGCTTCAGAGGATTTCCGGCGCTGTAGCCGAGCTTGGTCATAATGGCCCGCGCCTGCTCACGATCTTTTTGCACATTGCCGTAGCCGGGAATGGTCTGGAGCATCTCCTTCGGCATGCCCCACACGCCTTCCGGCGGCGGCAGCAACGCGCCGCCGGCGTCG
>Ga0070740_10003226_pt1 | contig 17687 bp, 16 predicted proteins | sample Coa_R2_FD_67286 | JGI IMG/M metagenome (GOLD analysis project Ga0070740, IMG submission 67286) | Surface soil microbial communities from Centralia Pennsylvania, which are recovering from an underground coalmine fire - Coalmine... | ecosystem: Environmental > Terrestrial > Soil > Unclassified ... | reverse complement strand
GACGTGCGGCGCCGCCACCTTCAGCGGTTCCGGCACCACGCGCTCCAGCGCCGCGGGGTCGGTGCGGTAGGTGATGATCAGATATTCACGGTTCACAAACCGATAGGGACCGGGCGGAAACGAGGGGCTCGTCAACGGCATCGCGAACGCGTTGCGCACCACGTCTTCTGGCTTCAAAGTGCCCTCCATGCGCCCTTGGCCGCACCGGATCGTGCGCGCGAACTCTATTCGGGATCGCGGTGAAAGGGAAGCGCGCCGTGCCGATTCACGGCCGCTCAGCGCGCCGTAATGCGGTTGCCGGGCTCGATGTCGCCGTCAATCATCGCGAACTGCCCCGGTCCCTTGGTATTGCCGGCAAGGCGCGGCCCCCAGACATGGATCTCGACGCAGGTGCGCGGCACGCGCTCGTCCGCAGGGAAATCGAGGCAGAGCGTGCTGCCCGATACGCTCCAGCGCCGCACCGCGACGGTCGAGTAGGCGTTGCGATCCGGCTCCCAGCGCCGCATCAGCGCGCTTCCATCCGGGCGCAGATAGGCCTGGAACACCACGCGGTCGAGCGAGCCGCCGCCCTTGGGCGCCGCGCGCGGCATGAACATCACGGCGCTCAGCGTATTGCCCGCGAGCGCCTCGCTCAGCGTGGCCGACGCCTGCTCCGCCGCTTGGCCGGCACCCGCGGCGAGCAGCAGGGCTGCCGCCAGGGGCGCGGCATGGACCCGAGCACCCATGGTCTTCTCCCTCACTTGGCGTCCCCCTCCGCGGCGCGGGCATTGGCATAGGCCGTACGCGCATCCTCGCGCTTCGGATCAGCCTCGGTCGCGCGGCGATAGGCTTCGAGCGCTTTCTGGCGCTCGCCCAGCACGGCATAGGCACGCCCGAGCCGCAGCCAGCCATCGACATCGCCCGGTTCGCGCTGGAGCCGGTCGGCGAGGCGCTCGACCATGCCGCGGATCATGCTGGAGCGGTCCTCGGGCGACATCGCCGCGGCCGCCGCCACATCGGCCCGGGTGGGGCCGGGCGGCGCGCTCGCACCGGTCACCGGCTTCGCCTTTGCCAGCGCGGCGCGGCGCTTCATGAGTTCGTCGGCGCTCACACCCATGCTGCCGGCGAGACGTTCGATATTGGCGCGCAACCCTTCGAGCCAGGGCGCGTCGGCGGGCGAATCGGCCTCAAGCGCCAGCCAGCGTCCCAGCGCGTCCTCGCTCTTGCCCTCCTGCGCATCGGCCAGGCCGAGAAAGAAGCGGGCCCGCGGATCGGTGGGATCGGCCGCGAGCGCCGCGGCGAAGAGGCGCCGCGCCTCGGGCACCACCTTGCCTTGATTGGCGCTGACGAGAGCCTCGGCCGACTCGGATTGGGTCGCCGCATCGCCGCTCTTGGCACCCAGCGCCGCTGCGTGCCGTGCCGCGTCTTCTGCCTTGTCGTGCTGGCCGAGCAGCTCGTAGGAGCGCGACAGCAGGCTCCAGCCATCGGCATCATCCGGCTCTTTGGCAAGCCGCTGCTCGAGTTTTGCGACCGCGGCATTGAGGTCGTGCGGCGCCTCCTGGCGCGCCCGGTCGAGCAGCGCCTCGTGGCCCCCGCGCGGCGCCGCGAATTCGCCGTGGAAATAGACCGCGCCCGATACGCCGGCGAAGGGCAGGAGCAAGAGCAGCGCGATCACCGGTCGCGAACTCAGCACCGATCTGACGCGCGCCGAGACGCGGCCGGCGAGTGGCGCGGTTAGTGCCGCGACGCGCGCCAGCACCGGCGGCGCCGCGGTCAGCCACGCGAACGCCAGACCGGCGCCCGAGAGGATCGCAACGAAATACAGGATCGAGGTGAGCGAGTGACTGGTCAGGGAGCGCGTCTCGCAGCCGCAATTCGCAAGGCGAAGAAGGAGTAAATTGCCACACCGCCCGGCGTTGACATCCTTTCCGCCAAGGGTGCATCGTACGCACTAGACCTGCTTGTGTCCAGCAAGCGCGGGGGACTTCACGATCACACGCATCTTTCCGCTTGCGGGGCCGTCGCGGCCGGGAATTCGCGGTCCGCGCCGGGTGTCCTCCGTGCTCTTCGCGTTGGTTCTAGCGGCGTGCGGCACCACACGCGACACCGAGCCGCCGCGCATCCCGCAGCCCGTCGCGGCGCAAACGCCGACGCTCCTGGCGCCGCCGCCGGCGATCAATCGCGCGCTTGCGACCGTTCCCACGCCGAATGCCGCGAGTAGCGAGGCCGCCAGCCCAATTGTGGTGCGCGGCACGGCTCCGCCCGAGCTGTCGTTCCAGGCGCCGCCGGGAGCGGCCGTGAGCAGCGGCGGAGACGTGACGCTCAATTTCGCCGGCGCCGACATTCGCGACGTCCTTGCATCGGTTCTCGGCGAGACGCTGAAGCTCAATTACGTGGTCGATCCGGACGTCGCCGGCCCTGTGAGCTTCACCGTGTCGCGACCGCTGCGGCGCGAGGACGTGCTGCCGGCGCTCGAGGCGGTCCTGCACAGCCGCGGCATGACGCTGGTGCAGTCGGATGGGATCGTGCGCGTGATGCTTGAGCGCGCCGACGGCAAGCCGCGCGCCGCGGTTCCGGTGGGTCCCTTCACCCCCGGCGCGGTCGGCGAGCGCATCGAGCTGTTTCCGGCGCGCTATGTCTCCGCCAACGATCTGCTGCACGTGCTGGAGAAGGTGCTGCCGCCGGGGCAGGTTTCGCTGGCCGGCGCGCGGAATCTCCTCGAAGTGCGCGGCACGGCGGACGAGCTGAAGCTCGCTGAGGACACCGTGCGGATCTTCGATGTCGATCAGATGCGCGGCATGTCCGTCGCGCTGCTGCCGCTGCGGAACGCCGAGGCGGCGACCGTCGTGCTCGAGCTGCAGAACATTTTCGATGCGACGCGCAAGGACGCCGCCGATGTGGTGATCCGCTTCCTGCCGATCGACCGTCTCAATGCGGTGATGGTGCTGACGCGGCAGCCGCGCTATCTCGACGAGGCGCGCGCCTGGGTCGACCGGCTCGACCGGACGCGCAACATCAACGAGCGGCAGATCTACGTCTATTACCTGCAATACGACAAGGCCGCGCAGGTCGCGCAGACGCTTCAGGGCGCGCTCTCCGGCATGGATGTCGAGGTGACGGGGCCGTCGGTCGCCGAGCCGCAGGGGCTTGGCCTCGGTGACGGCGCCCGGCCAGCCCCTGTACCGCCGCCGGCACCGGGCTTCCCGACGCCGCCGCCGCTACTCGGCACGCCGCCGGCCCCGGCCGCGCCGCCTCCCTCCGCACCGGCGACGGCAACTTCGCGCCCGAGCGTGCGGATCGAGGCCGACGAGACGCACAACGCGCTGCTGATCACCGCGACGCCGCGCGATTACACCCTCATTCGCCAAGTGCTGGAAGGGATCGACACGCCGCCGCGCCAGGTGCTGATCGAGGTGACGGTCGCCGAGGTCGCGCTCAACGACACGCTGCGGTATGGCGTGCAGTATTTCCTCAACTCGCGCGGCCAGGCCGGCGGCAATCTCTCGACGCTGCTCACGACCGGCACCAGCGCTGCAATCGCGCCGACGCTGCCAGGCTTCTCGCTGTCGCTCACCGGTGCCAATCTGCAGCCGCGCGTGATTCTGCAGGCGCTGTCCGAGCTGACCCAGACCAAGGTCATCTCCACGCCGCGTCTCCTGGTGCTCGACAACCAGACGGCCCGGCTCCAGGTGGGCGACGTGGTCCCGATCATCACTCAATCGGCGGCCAGCACGGTGACGGCTAACCCGCTGGTGCTGAGCAACGTGCAGTACAAGGAGACCGGCGTGGTTCTCGAGGTTACGCCGCGCGTCAATGCCGGCGGGATGGTCACCATGGAGATCAACCAGTCGGTCAGCGACGTGGTGCCCACTACGACGTCATCGATCAATTCGCCGACCATCCGGCAGCGCCGGTTGACCAGCACAATCAGCGTCAAGAGCGCCAACGCCATCCTGCTTGGCGGGCTGATCCAGGATCAGGACAACCGTGATTCCGCGGGGGTGCCGCTGTTGCAGGAAATCCCGGTACTCGGCGCGCTGTTCGGCAATCGCAACAACACCTTCGGGCGGACCGAGCTCATCATCTTCCTGACGCCCTATGTGCTGAACAACGATACCGAGGCGACCGACATCACCGACAAAGTGATGCGGCAGTTCCGAACCGTCCTCGACCGGACCGGGATGCCCACCCCCCGGGTCCCGCCGCGTTGAGCGGGGGTGATCCGAGCGCACTCTCCTGCCGGTCGGCGGGGCAGAAAACTTTTGACGGGATGGAGGCGGCGGCGCATTCTGGGTGATCTGCACTTGGGAGGAAAGGCCATGGCCAATGCTGGCGGAGGCCCCGATTGGCTTTTTGACTTCAGCAAGATGGTCGGGGAAATGCGCACACCGGGGGTCGATCTCGAGACTCTCGTTGCAATGCAACGTAAGAACATCGAAGCGCTCACTCAGGCTAACCAATTGGCCATCGAGGGCGCGCAGGCCGTGCTGCGGTACCAGCTCGAGATGGCGCGCCGCACCATGGAAGATTTCTCCAGCATGTTCAGCACCCTGCTTCAGCCGAACGGCTCGATGGAGGACCGGCTCTCGAAGCACGCCGACTTCTCCAAGACGGCAATCGAGAAGGGCATCTCCAACGCCCGCGACATCAGCGACCTCGTCGCCAAGGCTAATACCGAGGCATTCAACGTGCTGACCCGGCGCGTGACCGAGACCCTTGAGGAGATCCGCGACCTCGCCCGCAAGCGCGCGGCCGAGTAGGGGGTCAGCGCGCGGCGATCTCGGTGACGAGCTTGTTGAGGATCGCTTCCGCGAACGCATCATAGTTGGTGACGGCGATCACGAACGAACCCGGACCGCCGATCACGTTGTCGCGATAATAGCCGTCGAGATTGGGCTCGAGCGTGAGGATCGGCAAGCCGTTGATCACGATCCCCTGCCTCAGCGCTTCGTCGCGTGCAAGATCGGCAGGCCGGCCGCGGTTGTTCGAGCCGTCGCCCGAGATGTCCATAGTCTGCCGAGGGCTGCGGAACGGGCTCTCCGCCAGAAGCAGCGCCGCTGCGTCGATCGCGCCGCTCAGCGACGTGCCGCCCCCGAAGAGCTTGCGCGGCGCGCTCGCGATCCGCTCCGACAGCGCCTCGGCCGAGGCTTGGTCGTGCACCAGCGTCCAGTCCACGACCAGCACATGCAGCGTCGGGCCGGTCCATTGCACCATGGCCACCGCGACGCGCTGCCGTGGCCCGGCGCGGATCGCCTGCAGGACGCGCGGGTTGCGAAACGCATCGGCGTAGCCTTGCCGCTGCAATTCGAACCGCTGCTGATTGACGCTGCCGGACACATCGACGGCGAGCACCAGCTTGAGGTCGACATCCGTCTGCGCCGCGGCGGGGTGGACGCAGAGCAGCGCCGCTGCCAGCGCGATCCCGGCGAGCGCGCGCATCGTCACGGCGTCGGCCCCAGGGCATGGTAGGCATCGGCAGCGCCCGGGTGGAACTCTGCGCCGCCTATCACCAGCGCCGACCCGCCGTCGCGCCGCACCTCCCTCACCAGCGCGTCCAGCCCCGAGAATAGCGGATTGAGTCGCCCGAGCGCCGCCGCGTTGGTGGCGATGGCGCGCGCTACGGCGGCGACCACGCGCGCCTCAATGCGTGCGTGTGTCACCAGCAGGTTCAGCACGCCCGCTTGCCGCAGATCCGCGTCGAGCCCCCGGATCGCGCCGCGCGGCATTACCGTGGCGCGGTAGTAGGGGATCGCGGCCAGAAGCCGCTCCAGCTCCCCGGCACCATAGGGCAGAACGCGGACGAGGATGCGCTGGCTCAGCGCCGTCATCACCGCGTTGGGGACGGGGCATTGCAGCTGCGCGTCGGCTTTGCCGGCCTCGAGCGCCGCGGCGCCGGCGGCGAAATCGAGATGCACCGGCCGAACGTTGCGGACGCCGAGCGCGTCCAGCATGACCCGCGCATGTTGCGCCATGCCGCTACGCTCCGGTCCGAACACCACGCGCCGGCCGGCGAGATCGGCGACGCGGTTGATCCCCGAATCGGCGTGCGCGATGAAGAAGAGCGGGCCGACATTCATCGGCGCGACGACGCGGAGCGCAATCGGCCGCGTAAAAGGTGGCTCGCCGCGCAGCGCGCGCGGCACCCAGTTCGCCGCCATGAAGCCGAACTCGATCGCCCGGGCATGCAACCGTGCGGCATTGGCGATGCTCGCACCCTGCGTCTCGAGCGCCATCACCGGCCGCAGCGCCGGCTCCGCTTCCAGCACGGCCTGAAGCGCCTCGCCCTGGGTGAAGAAGGTCCCGCCGCGCTCGGACGTGCCAATCCGGATCGGCATGGCGTCAGGGAATCTCCATCGCCATCACGCCGCCATCGACGAACAGGTTCTCGCCGAGCACGAACGATGCGTCATCCGATGCCAGGAACAGGACCGCCCGTGCCGTCTCCATGGGTTGTCCCGGACGCCCGACGAGATTGGTGATCGGACGGGTCGGGTCGAACGCATCCTTGCCGACGGGCGAGCCGGTTTTGTTGGGCGACACCGAGTTGACGCGGATGCCGTGCGGGGCGAGCTGCACCGCCATCGCTCGGGTGAGGTTGGCGACGCCGCCCTTGGCGGCGGAGTAGGCGATGGCTCGGCTGCGACCCCGGTGACCGGAGGTCGAGCCGAGATTGACGATCTTGCCGCCGCCCCCTTGGGCGATCATCTGCCGCGCTACGTGCTGCGCCATCAGGAACTGGCTCTTGAGCGTCACCGCCATCACCGCGTCCCATTCCTCCTCGGTGATGTCGAGGATCGTCTTGTTGTCGGAGATTGCCACGTTGTTGACGAGAATGTCGATGCGGCCGAAGCATTCGACGACGCCGCGAACGGCGGCTGCGACCGCGTTGCCATTGGAGACATCGGCGACCACCGCGATCGCCGTTCCGCCGGCATCGACGATCTCGCCCTTGGTCCGCTCCGCGCGCTCGCGATCGAGATCGATGATCGCGACGCGCGCACCCTCGTCCGCAAACAGCTTCGCGATTTCAGCCCCAATATTGCGGCCGCCGCCGGTAACGATCGCCACTTGGTCCACGAGCTTCATCTCGAGCGCCTCCGCCGCCGGCCACAGTATCCGCGAAAACCTCGCCAAAGAGAACCGGGCGCCGCGATGACGAAGCGTTCGGCGAACTTCTGGCGCAGCTCGAGGCTGCCGAACGTCGCCCGCTGCAACCCGGCGCCGCGCGACGGCGTTGTGCGTGCATGCGATGGGTGAAGCTCGCGGGCGCGGCGGTCGCCGCGCTGTCGGCGCTCGTTATCGCCGCCGGGCTCGCGATCTATCTCGGCGGCGACCGGGCCGCTGCCTGGGTACTCGAGCATCCCGGAAGCGCCCTGCTCGGGCGCAGGATCGCGATTGGCGGGCCGCTTACCATCGCGTGGGGTGATCCGACGCGGATCGTGATCCACGATCTCCGCGTTGCGAACGCGTCGTGGGGAAGCCAAGCGCAGATGCTTTCCGTGAAGACGCTCGCGATCGAGATCTCGCCGGCCAGCCTGATTGCGGGTCCGATCCAAATCCCGCGGCTCGTGCTCCAGGGAGCGCGTCTGGTTCTCGAGACCTCAGCTGAAGGCGAGGGCAACTGGAAATTCAGCACCGGTACGCCGAAACAGCGCAGCGAATTCCCGGAGCTGCAGCATTTCGAGGTGAGTGATAGCACTCTCATCTACCGCAACGGCCGAACGAAAGCTGAGACCACGATCTCGGTCCGCACGCTCGCGCTCGACGCGCCGGATGCGAAGGGGCCGGTGAAGATCGCAGGCAACGGTGCCTTTCAGGCGCTGCCGATCGGGCTGTCGGGCACGGTCGGCCCACTGCAGACGCTGCGCGGCAGCAACCAGCCCTATCCTGTGGCATTCGATGTCGGGCTTGCCGCACTCGATCTCTCGTTTCAGGGCGGTATCGCGCACCCGCTCGATTTCTCGGGCGTCGATCTGCGATTCTCGTTTGGCGGTCAAGGGTTTGAGAAGCTCGGCGATGCGCTCGGCCTGCCGTTGCCGGCGGTACCCGACGTAAGAGGCACTAGCGTGCTGGCAGGTGGGAACGGATCCTGGCAACTCAATTCAATTTCGCTCAAGGTCGGGCACAGCGATCTCGAGGGTGGCATCGACATCGATACCAGTCAGGAGGTCCCGAAGCTCGCTGCCAACTTCACGTCGGGCTTTATCGACCTGGCGGATTTCCGGGGGATCTACGGCGGCAATCCCAAGACCTCGCCGGCGCAGGAGCATGCGGCGCAGGGAGGGCGCGTCATGCCGAACACGCCGATCGCGGTGCACAAGCTGCCCGACGTCAACGCGACGCTTGAGTTCTACGGCACCAGGATCAAAGCGGCAGGCGATCTTCCGATCGAGGGCATCACGCTTGGCATCGCCATCCAAAACGGCCAGCTCGTCATCGATCCCTTGCGGTTTCATGTCGCGCTAGGCGACCTCGCGTTGAAGGCGACCTATGATCCTTTTACTCGAACGTCGCCGCCGCGGCTCCACGCGGATGGCGATATCAGCCACATCGATCTGCACAGGCTCTTCGGCGCACCGACCATGCCGGAGATCGTGCGGAGGACCGCGGGCACGGTCGGCGGGTTTATAAAGTTCGACGCGACAGGCGTGTCGCTGCGGCAATTTCTGTCCGACATGAATGGCGATGCCGCTCTCTTCATCGCGAATGGGCAGCTCAGCGACCTGCTGCAGAAGCTCGCGCCCATCGACGTGTTGGGCGCGCTCGGGGTCTATGCGCGGGGTGACCGGTCGGTGCCGGTCGACTGCTTCGTGGCGCGGTTCGGCATTCGCAACGGGGTCGCCACCGCCTCGACCTTGCTGGCGAAAACGCCCGGCACCACCATCGTCGGGTCCGGCAATGTGAATTTCGGATCGGAGACGCTCTACCTCGACTTTAAGCCCCACAACAATGACTTCACGCCGCTCACCCTGCACACGCCCATCGACGTGCGTGGCACGCTGCGCAAGCCGGAGTTCCATCTCGAGTCCGGCGGCCTGATCGCGCGTCTCGGGGCGGCGGCCGGCCTTGGCGTGCTGTTTCCGCCGGCGGCGTTGCTGCCGCTGATCGATGCCGGGCTCGGTCCGAGCAATGCCTGCACCGCGGCCTATGCGAGACAGGTGACGCCGGGCGTCAGCACCCCGCAAGCCGGAAGCAGCGAGCCGCCGCGACGCTAACGCGGCTCGCCCAGCGTATCGGCCATTTTCGCCCCGCGCCTGCCCATCGGTTCCGGCGGTCCGGTCGTGCTGTCGCGCGCAGTCTGGTGCTCGATCTCGGCGTTCATCTCGGCGCCCACCAGCACGGCGAAGCAGCTCAGATAAAGCCACATCAGCAGCACCACGACGCCGCCGAGCGAGCCGTAGGTCTTGTCGTAGGAGGCGAAGTAGGTGACGTAGATCGAGAACAGCGCTGACGCCACAAGCCATACCAGCGCCGCGACCGCCGCACCCCAGCTCAGCCAGCGCAAGCGCGCGCGCTCGCGCGAGGGGCCAAAGCGATAGAGTGCGGCGAGGCTCGTCACCACCAGGGCAATAAGCACCGGCCATCGCACGACCCAGGCCAGAGTCTTGCCGAACGCGCCGAGCGGCAGCAGCCCAAACGCGGCCGGCAGTACGACGATGAGCGCGAGCGACAGCGTCGCGAACAAAGTGCCGCCGAGGGTGAGCGCAATTGCCGTCGCCTCGAATGCGAGATAGCCGCGCTTCTCGTTCTCTTGGTAGGCGATGTTGAGCGCCGTCATCAGTGATGACATGCCCGACCGTGCGCTCCACAGGACTAGGGCGAGGCTGATGCCGAACGACACGCCCAGCCGTGTGCCGGAGTGCGACGCGATCGCCTGCAATTGGTTGCCGATCAAGCCAATGGCCTGATCGGGCACGACACCGCGCATTGCCTCCACTTGATGCTGCACGTCGCCGGGATTGAAGACGAGGCCGTACAGCGCAACGAGTGCGGCGAAGGCCGAGGGAATGGCGAGGAAAGCGAAGAAAGCCACGCCCGCCGCGACCAGTGTCGCGTTGGTGCGGCTTATGTCCTCGAACGTGCGGATCAGGATGTCGCGCCAGCCGCGCCAGGGAATGCGGCTCGGCCAGTCGGCATGTCGGCCGCGCCCGGCGGCAGAATCGGTCATTGCGCACCTCCGGGTCCGAGACGGTCCTTGTCGCGGGCTCCCGGGAGTCAACGCGGGGCGCCGCGGGATCGTCGCTCGCGGGCATCGGACTCTCTATAATTCCCCCTCCGGGAGGATGCGGGGAAATGATCGATCCGCCGAAGTCCGTGCGTCGCTTTGCCGTCGCCGAGGAAAGCCGCTTTCTCTCGCACGCCCTGATCGCGGCGGGGCTGCCCGAGGCGGATGCCGGAGCGGTGGCGGAGGCGATGCTCTTTGCGGACCTGCGCGGCGTGGACAGCCACGGCATCGTCCGCCTGCCGAGCTACATCCGTCGGCTCCGTGCGGGTGGCATCAATCCGCGGCCGCAGATCCGGCTGGTGCGCGAGGCGGACGCGACGGCGCTGGTCGACGGCGACAACCGCATGGGGCACCTGGTGATGCGGCACGCCGCCCGCGTCGCGATCGAGAAGGCCGAGCGCCACGGCGTCGCCTGGGTCGGCACGCGTGGCAGCAATCATGCGGGCGCCGCCGCGTGCTACGCGATGATGCCGCTCGCGCGCGACATGATCGGGCTCTATATGGCGGTCGCCAACAACAACCATATGGCGCCGTGGGGCGGGATCGAGCCTCTGCTCGGCACCAACCCGATCGCGATCGCGGTCCCGACCCTGACGGAGCCGCCGATCGTGCTCGACATCGCCACCACCGCGATTTCGTTCGGACGCATCCGCAACGCCGCGGATGCCGGCGAGCGCCTGCCCGAGGGGCTGGTGATGGACTACGAGGGCCGTTCGGTCACCGATCCCGCCAAGGCCGACCATGGCCTTCTGCTCCCGATCGGCGGCTACAAGGGGTTCGGCCTGTCGCTGATGTTCAGCCTGCTGGGCGGCGTGCTCAACGGCACCGCTACGGGCCGCGATGCCGTGAATATCGAGAACGAAGCGGTGCCGGGCAATACCGGCCAGGCGATCATGGCGCTCAGGGTTGCGAATTTCGCCGCGGTCGAGGACTTCAAGCGCCGCGCCGACAAGGTGGCGCGCGACATCCGCACCTCGAAGCCTATGCCGGGCGTGGGCGAGGTCCGCTATCCCGGCCTCAATGCGCACCGCACCGAGGAGGAGCGACGCCGGAGCGGCATCCCGCTGCGGACGTCCTTCGCGGCGTCGCTCGACAAGCTTGCGGCCGAGCTTGGTATCGCCTCGCTCGCGCCGCTGTGAGCGGAGAGGGAGACCCATGACGACGGATGCCAGCCGTAACATGCGCTTCATCGCGCGCTGCGATCAGGGCGGCAAGAGCGATGGCGTGCAATTCATGCTGAGCCGCGGCTACGGCTATATCGGGCATACGTTCAGCAACGGCGTCACAGTGGTAGACCTGCGCGACCCTGCGCACCCCAAAACCGTGAAATTCATCGCCGCGCCGCCCAACACGCGCGCAAGCCATCTGCAGGTGCATGACGATCTGATGCTCGTCATCAATGGCGCGAGCCGGCACACGCCACAATCGCTCGCCGCCGACGACAAGGATTATTATGCGCGGCCGCTCGTCGAAACGCTCGGCAAGTCGGACGATCGGGATTTCGCCGCGGGCATGCGCGTCTATGACGTATCGCGTCCGGCCGAGCCGCGCGAGATCGCGTTCATGCCGGTCGATGGGCTTGGCCTGCACCGCATCTGGTATGTCGGCGGCCGCTACGCCTATGTCTCGGCACATTTCGACAACTTCACCGACCACATTCTGGCGATCGTCGACATGCGCGAACCGACGCGGCCGGAGATCGTCGGGCGCTGGTGGCTTCCCGGCATGTGGCGCGCCGGCGGCGAGACCGCGGACTGGAAGGGCCGCTACGCGCTGCATCATGCGCTGGTCGCGGGCAACCTCGCCTACGGCGCGTGGCGCGACGGCGGCATGACGGTGCACGATCTCAGCAATCCCGAGAAGCCGCGGCTCCTCGTACACCGCAACTGGTCGCCGCCATTCGGAGGCGGCACGCATTCGCCGCTGCCGTTGCCCGACCGCAATCTCCTCCTGGTCGGCGACGAGGCGACGCAGGACAATTGCGAAGACGGCGTCAAATGCGTCTGGGTGATGGATGTGCGGGTGCCGGCCAATCCTGTCACCATCGCCACGATGCCGCGCCCGGCGGAAGCGGACTACTGCGCCAAGGGGGCGAAGTTCGGTCCGCACAATCTGCATGAGAACCGCCCCGGCTCGTTCCAGAGCTCAACCCTGATTTTCGCCACCTGGTACAATGCGGGCGTGCGCGCGTTCGACATCTCCGATCCCTACCGTCCGCGCGAGACCGGGTATTTCGTTCCCGCGCCCCCCGAGCGGATGATGGACCCGCGGCCGAACCGGCCGCGCGTCATCCAAAGCTGCGACGTCCATTGCGATACGCGCGGGCTGCTTTACGTGACCGACAGCAACGCCGGGCTCACCATCATCGAATATGAGGGGGCGAAATGACCATCGAAGGGAACGCGCCGGCCGCCGTCGAGCACCGGGCGCGCGGATCGACCGGTGCCGAAGGGGTGCCGCCGCTCCATCGCCGCTATCCCACTATTGCCGATCTGCGCAAGCGTGCGCGGCGCCGCGTGCCGCGTTTCGCCTTCGACTTCGTCGATGGCGGCTGCGGCGAAAACGAGGTGCGCGACCATAATCGAATTGCGCTCGACGCGGTCAAGCTGGTGGCGCGCTACGGGCTGGGCGGCGGCGGAGTGAACACCGAGCTCGAGCTGTTCGGCCGGAACTACGCGGCGCCGATCGGCATCTCCCCGATGGGCATGGGAGGTCTGCTCTGGCCTCGCGCGGAGATCCATCTCGCCACTGCCGCTCAGGCGATGCGCGTGCCCTATGTGCTGGCGACGCCGGCCAGCGCCTCGATCGAGGAAATCGCGGGCGCCGCGCCCGACGTGTTCTGGTTCCAACTCTACGGTGCGCCCAACAACGACAACCGCATCACCTTCGATTTGGTGCGCCGCGCCGAGACCGCGGGCGCGCACGTGCTGGTCGTGACCATCGACACGCCGGTTCGGGCGAAGCGGCCGCAGGATTGGCGGAACGGGCTCTCGGTGCCGTTCAAGCCCAATTTGCGCACGATCTTCGACATTGCCACCTCGCCGGCCTGGGCGATGGAGGTCTGGAAGCAGGGCGTGCCGCGCTCGGCGAACTTCGTCCCCTATACCGGGTCGCCGTCCCCGTCCGCCGCAGAAGTGGCCGCGTGCACGCAGCGCGAGCTGCGCGGCGGCTTCCTGTGGGAGACGGTGGAGCGCGTGCGCAAGGCCTGGCCGCGCCCGATGATCGTCAAAGGCATCATTCATCCCGACGACGCGATGCGCGCGATCGCGCTGGGCGCCGACGGCATCATCGTGTCGAACCACGGCGGCCGCACGCTCGACGCGGCGCCGGCCTCGATCGACATGCTGCCCGCGGTGGTGGAGCGGGTCGGCGGCCGGATTGCCGTGCTGATGGATAGCGGCATCCGCACGGGGCTCGACGTGGTGCGCGCGCTGGCGCTGGGCGCGAAGATGGTGCTGACCGGGCGTCCGTTCCTGTTCGGCGTGGCGGCGCTGGGCGCCCGCGGGGGTACGCACGTGTTGGAATTCTTCTCTGAGGAAATCCGCATGGCGATGGGTCAGGTCGGCGCCAAGACCCTGGCCGAGGTGCGGAACGCGACGGTGCTGCACCCGAATGCGCACAAGCTGCCGTTCTCCGGCGCCAACGCTTGATTGGCTTGGCTCGTCAATCGGCGTGAACCTGGCGCCAACCGAGGCGACCGGGACCGATGGCTGGTGCTCCCGTCAGCCCCCGGCGTTCGATGCTGCGACGCGCAGGGCACCGGATGCGGCCCGGCTGGCACGCTCCTCCACGTCACACGTTGACGGGTGCAAGCGGGGCACGGCCGCGGATCATGTCGGCTGCCTTCTCGGCGATCATGATCACGGGGGCGTTGATGTTGCCGCCGACGAGGTCAGGCATCACCGAGGCATCGACCACCCGCAGGCCGGCGATTCCGCGGACCCGCAGTTCGGGATCGACCACCGCGGTCTCGTCGCGCTCGCTGCCCATCTTGCAGGTGCCGAGCGGGTGGAACACGGTAGCCGCGGTCCGGCGCACATGCGCGTCGAGATCGGCGTCCGACAGGTTGCCTGGGCCGGGGCTCACCTCGGAGGCGACGAATTTGCGCAGCGCTCCCTGGCGGAAAATCTCGCGCGCGAGGCGGATGCCGGCGCGCATCCGCCTGCGGTCGGCCTCGGCGGCGTAGAAATTGAGGGAGATGCGCACGGCGGCGCGCGGATCGGCCGAGGCAAGGCTGAGCTTGCCGCGGCTCTCCGGGCGCAGCACCACGGGACGGCAGCCGAACCCGTCCGCATAGGCGCGCTTCCAGGGCGGCAGGTAGGGCCCGGCGTTCATCGGGGCCATGCGAAAGAGCATTTGAATGTCCGGGATCGTCTCGCTAGGCCCGCTTCTCAGATATGCCATCACATTGTTTGGTACGCTCGCGAACAGACCCTTGCCGAGAAAATGTGCTTGTGCCAGCGCTATTGCCGTGCGGTCGTAGCGCAACGCGCGGTGCAGCGGACCGGTATCGACGCGCAGGTAATCTAGATCCGCGGTAATGTGATCCTGCAGGTTCTTGCCGACGGCCGGGAGCGGCACCTGGACTTTGATGCCTTGACCTCGCAGCTCCTCCGGGTCGCCAATCCCCGAAAGCATCAGAAGTTGTGGCGAATTGATCGAGCCGCCGCTCAGGATAACCTCGCGTTCGGCCCGTGCGATCAGCCTCTCGCCCGCCTTCTCGTAGGCGACGCCGACGGCACGATCACGCTCGATGAGTACGCGGGTGACGAAGGCTTCGACCTCGATGGCAAGGTTGGGCCGCGCCATGGCCGGGCGCAAATAGGCGACAGCGGCACTGCAGCGCCGTCCGTCGCGAATGGTGGACTGCGCCTGGCAGAATCCCTCCTGTTGGGCGCCATTGTAGTCTGCGGTGGTCGGTAGGCCGGCCTGCTGTCCGGCTTCGATGAACGCATCGGCAAGCGGATCCGCGAACTGCGGCTTGCAGGTTGTCAGCGGGCCGTCGCCGCCGCGATAACTGTCGGCACCTTCCTCCCAGGTCTCCTGGCGCCGGAAATAGGGAAGGACGTGGGCGTAAGACCATTGCGGCAGACCGAAGCTCGCCCAGCGGTCATAATCTTTGCGATGCCCGCGCACGTAGGCCATCGCGTTGATCGAGGAGGATCCGCCAACGACCTTGCCGCGAAAGATGGGAAGCCGTTGCCCCGCGAGCGTCTCCTCGGGCTCGGTCGAATAATTCCAATCATGCCGGCGCTGCAGCGCGTTGCGGCCCCACAGGATGGGAATGCCAATCAGCGGATCTTTGTCCCATCCGCCGGCCTCCAGCACGAGGACGCGCACATTCGCGTCCTCGGTGAGGCGGTTCGCCAGTGTGCACCCGGCAGAGCCGGCGCCGACGATCACATAATCGTAGGTCTTCTCGCCCGCCATATTTTTCCCCCGCGGCTCGTCGCAGGATACTAGCCGCGAAACGGCAGGCTGAAAACCGCACCGCTTGTCTTCAAGTCTCCGAGGCGCGTACGAAGCACATGATGCCGCGCATCGGCGTCCAGCAGACCACGGCGCGCCCGGTCGGATTGTCAACGCGCTGCAGGATCTTGTCCTGCGGCACCACCACCCATCGGTTCTCGATCAGCGCCTCATAGCTGTCGCCATCGGTCCGGTAGTCGGTGGCTCGACAATCCGCCATCGAGCAGCACGAGGTTCCGGTGCCGGGCTGGCGGAGGCTCTGGAACCATGGTGCCAGCGCCGGATCGGCCCCTTCGGGCGGTGCAGCGGAAGCGCTCACCGCAGCGAGCATCGCAGCGGCGCAGATCAAAGCGCGCATCGCAATTCGAGTCCCGGTTGCTCCGATGGGCCAACGTCCGGTTCGCGCCTTTGTTTCAGTGCTTGCTGGATCAATGAAGCGATGCCGGCACGATCCGTGCCGGCGCAACCATGGCGCGATATGCCCGTCAGCTTTTCGCGCGTTCCTTCAGTTGATTGATGAGCGCCGACACTTTGCCGCCGTTGCGCTCGATGATCGAAGCGAACTCGTCGCGATAAGTGAGTGCTTGGCTGACCCCTTCGAGGCTAGCATCGCGAATCTTAAATCCGCCGCCCTGCTTCACGATCGACCAAGACACCTTGACGGGCGGCTGACCTGAATTCGGGCGCAAGATCTCGGTCGTCACCAGGATGGTGCCGTTGCCTTCATCGCGCTGTCCATCGACCTTGAAGCGCTCCCCGTTGTAACTGCTGAAGCGCGACCAATAGACCTGCAACATGTAGTTCTCGAACGCTTCGATGAACTGTTTCTTCTGCTCGTCATTGGCGCTGCGCCAGTAGCGTCCGAGCACGAACCGCCCGATCTTCGGGATCTCGAATGCGTCCTCCGCAAGCTGGCGGAACTGCTGTTTGCGCTGTGCCTCCGGCGTTTGCTTATCGTTGACGATGGCCAGCACGCGGTCGCCGAGGTTGGCCATGAACTGGGTTGCGTCGCCGGATTGGGCGCGGCTGCTCTGCGGCGTTGCGATTGTTACGAGCAGGATCAGGACGAAGGGGACCAAGCGGCGCATTCAATCCTCAGCGGCAGACCGTATAGGACGGGCGAATCCATAACAGACGCGCGCTCGCCTTTCCACTAGGACGGATCTCCCGTCAGTCGCAAAGGATGAGGGTGGCGTCTTGGGCGCGGTTCGCGGTACGATCCGGCGCGAACCATCAGGAGGAGGAGCCATGCGTACCAAACCGTCACTGACCGGTGCTGATGCGCAAAAGATGATGGCCGCATGCAAGGCGGAAGCACAGAAAAACAAATGGAATGTCTCTATCGCCATCCTCGATGATACCGGGACGCTGCTCATGTTCGAGCGGCTTGACGGCGCAGGTCCGGCGACTGTCGAAGTCGCGCAGGGCAAGGCCGTTGCCTCGGTAATGACGCGCCGCCCCTCGAAATTCATGGAGGACCGGCTGAAGGACCGGCCTGGCTTCCTGAAATTCCCGGCGGGCCTGCCGATCCAGGGGGCGGTTCCGGTGATGTATCAAGGTGAGTGCGTCGGGGCGATCGGCGTTTCCGGCGTGCAGTCGCACGAGGATGAGCAGATCGCGACGGCCGGCGCGAACGCACTGAGTTGAGTTCTGGGGCCCCGTCGCGCAGCAGCGTGGGGCCTCTCATCCCCAAGGGCCGCGGCGACGACGGGTCACGGAGAACGGGGTGGTTCGCGCAGGCTGCATGATCCGCACGCCCGGACGGCGCACGAATAGGACCAGGATCATTCCGGCGATGAACCCGCCGACATGTGCCCATGTCGCCACACCGGGCTCGTTCGTCGCTGCTGTGACCGCGCCCATCAGCTGCAGCAGGAACCAAATGCCCAGCAGAATGACCGCGGGCACGGAGATTAGCCGAACGAATACGAAGATCCAGATCAACACCACGACGTTGCCGCGCGGGTGCAGTACGAGATAGGCGCCGAGCACCCCGGCGATAGCGCCACTCGCG
>Ga0070740_10003225_pt1 | contig 17687 bp, 20 predicted proteins | sample Coa_R2_FD_67286 | JGI IMG/M metagenome (GOLD analysis project Ga0070740, IMG submission 67286) | Surface soil microbial communities from Centralia Pennsylvania, which are recovering from an underground coalmine fire - Coalmine... | ecosystem: Environmental > Terrestrial > Soil > Unclassified ... | reverse complement strand
GCCGCCTGAATGGCCGCGCGCTGCCCCGCCGGCCCGGAGCCGATCACGATGAGGTCGTAAGTGTGCATGGAAAGGGGGTTGGGGGTCGGGGATCAGGGATTAGGGGCGGGTTGACCTGCGGCCCCGAACCCCCAATCCCCAATCCCCAAAACCCCCGATCCCTACTTGCTGCTGTTGAACCGCTTCTCGATTTCCGGCCAGTTCACCACGTTCCACCACGCGGCCAGGTAATCCGCGCGGCGGTTCTGGTATTTGAGGTAATAGGCGTGCTCCCACACGTCCACGCCCATCACCGGGAACTTGCCTTCCATCACCGGGCTGTCCTGGTTGGCGGTGGAGATAATCTCGAGCTTGCCGCCGGCTTTGACCAGCCAGGCCCAGCCCGAACCGAACCGCGTCATTCCGGCCTGGCTCAGCTTTTCCTTGAAGGCATCGAAGCTGCCGAATGTGCCGGTGATCGCTTGCGCCACGTTGCCCACCGGCTGCCCGCCGGCGCCCGGCGCCATGATCTGCCAGAACATGCTGTGGTTGATGTGGCCGCCGCCGTTGTTGCGCACGGCCGTGCGAATATTCTCCGGCACGATGGCGCAGTTGTTGGCGAGCAGCTCCTCGATGGATTTGCCCTTCAGCTCGGGCGCCGATTCGAGGGCCTTGTTGAGGTTGGTGACATAGGCGCCGTGGTGCTTGCCGTGGTGGATCTCCATCGTCATCTTGTCGATGTGGGGTTCCAGAGCGGCGGCGTCATAGGGAAGTTGTGGAAGCGAGAATGGGGCGAGTTGAGGTGTCATTTTGTCTCCTTGTCTCCTCTCAAAGCAAGATCAAACATCAAGCGCGCAGACCGGAAGCCTGCGCCGCACTGCGTTCATAGGCATCGGCGAGGCGGAACATCGTGGCCTCGTCGAAATGCCGGGTCAGAATCTGCATACCCACCGGCAGTCCTTCGCGCGTGGCGCCGCACGGGACGCTCATGCACGGGATTCCCGCCAGGCTGCCCGTGATGGTGTAAATATCGGACAGGTACATCGAAACCGGGTCGTCCACCTTCTCGCCCAGCCGGAATGCCGGATAGGGCGAAACCGGCGCGAGGATGGCGTCGACCTCCGCGAAAGCGTTCGTGAAATCGCGGGCGATCAGCGCGCGCACCCGCTGGGCCTTCAGATAATAGGCGTCGTAATAGCCGTGGCTGAGCACGTACGTGCCGAGCATGATCCGGCGCTTGCATTCGGCGCCGAAACCTTCGCCGCGCGTGTTCCGGTACATCGCGGCCAGCGTGTCGGACTCGGGCGAGCGCGCCGTGTAGCGGACGCCGTCGTAGCGCGCGAGATTCGAGCTGGCTTCCGCGGTGGCGATCACGTAGTAGCAGGCCACGGCGGCATCGGTCGAAGGCAGGCTGATCTCCCGCAATTCGCAGCCCAGGCCCGCAAGCGTTTGCGCGGCGCGCCCGATCAGGTCTCCCGTCTCGCTCGTCAAATCCTTTAGATACTCGCGCGGCAGGCCAAGCTTCAAGCCTTTCACGCGGCCATCGAGCAGCGATGGATAATCCGGCACCTCCACCTCGGCGGAAGTGGCGTCGGAGGCGTCGCGCCCGGCGATTACCCGCAGCACCGTGGCGGCATCGCGCACGGAACGGGCGAAGGGGCCGATATGGTCGAGCGAGCTGGCGAAAGCCGTCAGGCCGTAGCGCGAGACGCGGCCGTAGGTGGGAGTGACGCCGACCACGCCGCAAAACGATGCGGGCTGTCGGATCGAGCCGCCGGTATCGGAGCCGAGCGCCACCACGGCGGTCCCCTGTGCGACGGCCGCCGCCGAGCCGCCGCTCGATCCGCCGGGAACGCGGTCCGGAGCCACCGGGTTGCGCACCGGGCCGAACGCCGAGTTCTCGTTCGAGGAGCCCATCGCGAACTCGTCGCAGTTGGTCTTGCCCAGGATCACGCCGCCCGCGCGCTCGATCCGCTCGATCGCGGTGGCGTCGTAGGGCGGAATGAAGCGATCGAGCAGCCGCGAAGCGCAGGTGGTGCGCACGCCCCGGGTCACGATAACATCTTTGACCGCGATCGGAACGCCGGCCAGCGGCCCGGGGTCGTCGCCGCGGGCCAGCGCCTCATCGACGCGGCTGGCTTGCGCCAGCGCGCGCTCCGGGCAGAAATGCAGCCAGGCGTTGGTGCGCGGATTCTCCGCTTCGGCGAAGCGCAGCGCTTCGGTGGTGAGCTCGACGGCGCTCGTGCGGCGCGCCAGAAGCGCGTCCCTCACGGTGGCGATGCTGAGCGAGGCGATATCCATGTTCAGCGTTCGATGACTTTGGGGACTTTGAAATAGCCGCCGCCGGATTGCGGCGCGTTGGCGAGAGCGGCCTGGCTGCCGAGCGGCGGAACGGGGATGTCCTCGCGCAGCGTGGCCGCCGGGCCGGCGGCGGAGAGGACCTGCGCCATCGGTTCGACGCCGGCCGTGTCGATCTCGTTGAGCTTGTCGAAATGGTCCAAAATGCCGCTCAGCTCGGCCTGGAAGCGGGCGATCTCGTCGTCGGTGAGCGCGAGGTTCGCCAGCGCGGCGACGTAGCGGACTTCATCAGCGGTGATCTTCACGCCAGCGCCCTTTTCCGGGAGGCGCGGTAAATGCCGCGCAGGATCGGGTCGGCAATGGAATCGGCTTCATCGGCGGCAGCCAGCGCGGGTATCGCCGCCTGGGTCTCGCGCTGCGGCTCGCGGCGGCGCGGGACGATCCGGAACTCGATCTCCTCGACGGCGCCCGCGCCGAGATGCCGCTCGAGATTGCGCAGGATCTGCCCGGTGAGCGCGAAAAGCTGGCGCTGCCACACGCGGTCCTCCACCTCGACGATCAGGCGCGTGCGGACCAGCCGCGCCGCGCGCGTATGCGCGGCGATGCGGCGCCCCACCGCGGCGGGCCACGCCGTACACGCGATCTCCTCGAGATTCAGAGTTTCGCCGGGTAACCGCAGGGTCCGGATCAGCTTGCTCGCGCGTTCCATTATGCCGGTGCGATTATTTTATCAACGCGAAGCCGCCGGACCAAATGTCCGGGAGCGCACGGTGAACCGCCACGGCCGTGCGGCGAATCCCGCGCCGCGCGATAATCGAGCCATGCCTGTCATTGCGGATGTGTTGCGGGCCCACATCGACTATACGGCGTGGGCCAGCCAGCGGCTTGTGGACGCGGCGGCCGAGCTCTCCGAACAGGAGCTGGTGCGCGATTTCCGGACCTCCGAGCGCAGTGTGCTGGGAACCCTGGTGCATGTGTTCGCCGCGGACCGGATCTGGCTCTGGCGGCTGGCCGGCGGCGGAGAGAGTCCCGGGTTCGTGGCGGATGCCGATTACAGCCTTGCGGTGTTGCAAAACGACTGGCCGGCGCTCCAGGAACGCTGGCGCCTGTGGGCGGCCGGGCTGACGGACGCGTCTACGGAGCGGCTGGTGGATTACAAGGACCTGAAGGGGAATGCGCACCGGCAGCCGTTGTGGCAACTGGTGCTGCACGTAGTCAATCACGGCACCCACCACCGCGGGCAGGTCTCCGGAATGCTCCGCGCGATGGGCCGCGTGCCGCCGCCGCTCGATCTGATCGTTTATTACCGGCAATTGGGCGCGGCGGGCGCGGCGAGCTAGCGCGCGGCGGCCGGGCTATACAATCACCATCTTGCCGACACCATCCGCGTAGTGCTCGACCGTCTCGAAAGCCGCGGCGATATCGGCCAGGGGACGCCGGTGGGTCACCAGGGGCATGAAGAGCGCCAGGTTTGCCACGAGGAAATCGCGGGCGGCTTCGGACTCGTGATTCGAGCGGCGGACGTTGAAGATCGCGAGCTCCTTGCGGCGCATGTGGGACACATCGAAGGGTACCAGCGCCGCGGAGTGGATGCCGGTCAGCACGACGCGGCCGCCGTTGCGCGCGGCGCGGATCGCCTGATTCGTGGTGTTCTCCTTGGCGGCGCAATCGATGGCGCAATCGACGCCGCGGCGGCGGGTGGCGGCGAGGAGTTCGTCCACGGCATCGCCGGCGACGGGATCGATGGCATCGTGCGCGCCGAGCGCGCGGGCCATTTCGCGGCGGTGCGGCACGGGCTCGACCGCGAGGATGCGGGAGGCTCCGGCGGCCTTGAGGCTGGCGATGGTCAGCAGGCCGATGGGCCCGGCGCCGAAGACCGCGATGGTTTCACCGATCTGCGGCGCGGCGAACCGCAGCGAGTGGAGCGCGACGGCCAGGGGCTCGATCAGAGTGGCGGCATCGAGCGGCAGCTCGGGCGGAATGGGGAGCAGGTTGTGCGCGGGCAGATTGACGAACTCCCGGAAGAAGCCGGGGATGCCGGGAGTCGAGAGGAAACGGATGTTGGCGCAGACGTTGTGGCGGCCGGCGCGGCAGAATTCGCAGTGATAGCAGTAGACCGCGGGTTCGAGCGCGGCGCGGTCGCCGGGCGCCCATCCGGTAACGCCGGCTCCGGCGCTCACCACCGTGCCGGCGGGTTCGTGGCCCAGGACCATGGGATAGACGCAGGGCGTATCCCCGATGGCGCCCTCGGCGTAGGAATGGACGTCCGAACCGCAGATGCCCACGGCGGCGACGCGCACCTGAATCTCACCCGGAGCGGGCGGCGCGGCCGGCTGCTCGGAGAGACGGAACTGACGATTGGCGATGAGTTCGGCTACCAGCATGATGGAAAAGGCGCGGAGGGGCCGCGCTCACATCCGTTAAGATAGCAGGTAGCATGCTCAATTACCGGGAGTTCGAAGCGGGGCCCGATCCGTTCGGCCGCAAGTTCCAGGTGCTGCTGAAGTACCTGCAGACGGCGATATCCATCCGCCATGCCGATACCGTGGACGTGAAGTTCGTGCTCGTGGACGAAGGCGGCAAGCAGACCGAAAAGGTCATCGCGCTCAGGCATCCGGACCTCGTGCGGCTGAGCCGCGAGACGGGGCGGCCGATGGACGACCCCTGGTGCGCGCGGCTGGCCGAGATGCACCTGCTGCACGTGATCGCGACGGGCGAGGACCTGGAGAAGAACCTGATCACGGTGCCTTACGCGGAGCTGGAGCGGTACGCGGCGGAGCTGCGGCGCATGGAAGAGGCGGCGATCCGGGCGAAGTAAGGGGATTGCGGGGAATTGGATTCACCGCCGAGACGCCGAGGCGCCGAGGTGAGGCGGAAAGCAGCCGGGCGCGAAGGGGTGAGAGCGCCTGAAACATGCTGAACTCAATCGTTCGTAAGGCATTGGCAGCGGTGTTGTTCGCCGTGGTGCCGCCGCTTGCGGTGTATGCGGAGACGGGCAAGCTGTGGATCGCGGCGGCTTCGGCCCTGCCGGGGCTGATCGTCACGCTCGTGATGGCGACGGCTTTCAGCCGGCGCCTCGCGCGGCTGACGACGTTCGTGAGCCACATCCTGGATGCCAATACCGCACGGCCGGAGCTCGACCGCAGCGACGACGAAGCCGGCGACCTGGCCGCGGCGCTGAGCGAGATGGCGCCGAAGATCGACGATCTGGTGAACCGGCTGCGCGCCGAGCTGACGCGGCGCGAAGCGGTGCTGGCGAGCCTGGACGAGGGCGTGATTGCCGTCGATGCGAAGCTGAACGTCACGTTTTGCAACAACTCCTTCCTGCAGGCGGTGGGCGAGCCGAAGATCGTGGAAGGCGGGCCGCTGATCCGCGCGGTGCGGGACCCGGAGCTGTTCCACATGCTCAAGGAAGTGATCGACACCGGCAAAACGGAGCGGCGGCGCCTGCGGTTTTCCGTGCAGGACGGGCATTCCTACGATGTTTCCGCGGGTCCGCTGTCGCACCTGCGATCGCGGGGCGCGATTGCGATTCTGCGGGACGTCACACCGGGAGAACGGCTGGAGCGGATGCGGCGGGATTTTATCGCGAACGTGTCGCATGAATTCCGGACGCCGCTCGCCACCATCCGGGGGTATGCCGAGACGCTGCTCGAAGGAGGCATCGAGGACGAGGAGAACCGGCGCAAATTCGTCGAGATCATTCTGGCGAACGGAATCCGGCTGAACAATATCGCGGCCGACCTGCTGACGCTGGCGGAACTCGAGGAGGGCAAGCCCCAGGCCGAGGCGGGGCCGGTGCTGGTCGGAGACGTGATCCAGGGCGCGCTGCGGGCGGTGGAGCCGGCGGCCAAGCTGGCGGGAATCCGCCTGGAGCACGGCGAGTTTCCGAAGGCGTACGTGTGGGGGTACCGCATCCGCTTCGAGCAGGCGATTGTGAATCTGGTGGATAACGCGGTGAAATTCAACCGCCCGCAGGGAGAGGTGCGGATCGAGGTGCGCGAAGCGGCCGAAGGGCGCGTGGAGATCTCGGTCTCGGATACCGGGATCGGGATTCCGAGGCAGGACCTCAATCGCGTTTTCGAGCGGTTTTACCGCGTGGATAAGGCCCGCTCGCGGCAAATGGGGGGCACCGGGCTGGGCCTCTCGATCGTGAAACACGCCGTCCAGCAGATGAACGGCACGGTCGAGGTGGAGAGCCAGTTAGGGCAGGGATCGGTGTTCCGGATTTCGGTGCCGACCTGCGCCGCTCCCGATACGGTCTTTTAAAGAATCATTCATTGTATTGTTACATTCCGTTTCGTATTCTCAGACTGAAACACGAATTCCCCCGGCGGCGAGGTGCGCCAATGAGCGCCCGGCCAATTGAGGGGCCGGCCGCAAAAGGATGGCAACGAGGCGGCGGGCCAATCGACGGGCCGGTGAGGTATGCCAACGCGGCGGGCCCGTAGAGGAGCCGGCCGCGAAAGCAGGCTGCCTGAAGTGTGGGTGCTCGAAGGCGCGCCGCTACGGGTGGTGTGTCATTTCCAGAAAGGAATGCAAATGAGATTGAGAAGAGCGGGCGTACTATCCTCGGCGGTGCTGGCTGTCTTGTGCGTAGGGTGGGCGGCCGGCCCGGCCCCCCAAGCGGCCGATCCGGCTTCCCCCCAAACGAATGCCGGGAAATCCGACTCGTCCGCCGAAGTGCAGCAGTTGAAGGATCTGCTGGTGAAGCAGCAGCAGCAGATCGAGCAATTGAGCAAGGCGCTCGAAGAGCAGAAGAAGATGCTGGAGAAGGTGGAGGCGAAGTCCGCGGCGGGCGATGCCGTGCCGCAGAAGACCACTCCGCCGGACCGGCTGCTGGCTTCGGGCACGCCGATGGTGGTGCCGTCTTCGGGGACGAGCTCGCCGAAAACGGACCCCCTCCCGCCGGCCCCGGCGCCCGCTCCGCAACCGCTCACTTCGAGCAACCCGCTGCAGTTGCAGCTCGGCAACATCTCGATCATGCCGGTCGGGTTCATGGACGCGACGATGGTGTGGCGCAACGAGAACGCGGGCTCGGGGATCGGGACGAACTTCGGCAGCATTCCGTTCAGTAATGCGGTGCCGGGCGGAAAGCTTTCGGAGCTGCGCTTCAGTATCCAGAACTCGCGCCTGGGCTTCCGCGTGGACGGCAACTGGAAGGGCTGGCACTTCATCGGGTACAACGAGTTCGATTTTCTGGGCACGTCCGGGACCAACAACATCGGGGTGACCAATGGCGCGTTCGTGCCGCGCATCCGCCTGTACTGGATCGACACGCGAAAGGACAAGTTCGAGTTTTTGGCGGGCCAGACCTGGAGCATGCTGACGCCGGGCCGCAAGGGCATCTCGCCGCTGCCGAGCGACCTCTTCTACAGCCAGGTGATGGACGTGAACTACATCGCGGGCCTGACCTGGACGCGGCAGCTCGAGTTCCGCACGCTCTATCATCCGAGCAACACCGTGACGATGGGCCTGGCGCTCGAAGCTCCGAACCAGTATGGCGGCGGCTATGGCGGTGCGACATCGATCGTGACTCCGTCGGCGCTGACCGCGGTGCTCGGCTCGCAGTTGGACAACGGCACGGCGAGTTTCCTGAGCACGCCGAACGCGGCGCCGGATATCATCGCGAAGATCGCGTTCGACCCGAGCTCGCGCGCGCACATCGAATTCGCCGGTCTCGACCGGACGTTCCGCGTGGTGAACCCTACCACGCTCCAAACATTCACCAAGGCGGGCGGCGGCGTTTCGGCCAACTTTAATTTCGAGGTCGCCAAGGGCCTGCGCTTGATCAGCAACAATTACTGGAGCGATGGCGGCGGCCGCTACCTGTTCGGCCAGGCGCCGGACGTGATCGTGCGGGCGGACGGCAGCATCAGCCCGGTGCACGCGGGCGGCATCAACGCGGGCTTCGAGTGGACGGCGAGCCCGAAGGTTCAGCTTTGGGGCTACTACGGCGGCATCTATATCGGCCGGAATGTGGCGATCGACACCAACGGCAAGCCGGTGGGCTGGGGCTACTCGGGCTCCTCGAGCGGGATGAACCGGACGATCCAGGAAGCCACATTCGGCCTGACGCATACGGCGTGGAAGGACCCGCGCTACGGCGCCCTGAGCTTCATTTACCAGTACGAATACGCGACGCGCAGCCCCTGGTACGTCGCGCTGGGGCAGCCGGCGAATGCGCACGATAACACCATCTACTTCAACATCCGGTACACGCTGCCCGGCGCGCCGCCGCCGGCGGAGAAGTAGGCAGCCCGGAATGGGAACCAAATGTGGGGCAGGCGATACGCTTGCCCTACGTATGTGTAAGAACCAATTGGGATCGCAACGATAAAATAAAAGGAGCGAAGGTCATGAAGAAGTTGGGACTCTGTTTGGCGGCCGGCGTGGCAACGATTGCGGCTACGGCTCTCGGCGCGATGTCGATCACAGGCGCCGGAGCGACGTTTCCGTATCCCATCTACTCCAAGTGGTTCGCCGAGTATCATAAGCTGCACCCCGACGTCGAGATCAACTATCAGCCGATCGGCTCCGGCGGCGGTATCAAGAATGTCACCGATGGGACGGTGGAATTCGGCGCCAGCGACGGACCGATGAGCGAACAGCAGTTGAAGGAGTACAAGGAAAAGCACGGGTTCGAGATCCTGCACTTCCCGACGGTGCTGGGCGCCGTGGTGCCGACCTACAATCTTCCTGGCGTGAACGCGGAGTTGAACTTCACGCCCGAGGCGCTGGCCGGTATTTATCTGGGCAAGATCACGCAGTGGAACGACGCGGCGATCGCCAAGGCGAATCCGGGGGTGAAGCTGCCGGCCGCGGACATCGTGGTGGTGCACCGTTCGGACGGCAGCGGCACGACGTACTGCTGGACCGACTATCTCTCGAAGGTGAGCCCGGAATGGAAGCAGAAGGTGGGGACCAACACCTCGGTGAACTGGCCCGCGGGACTGGGCGGCGCGAAGAACGATGGCGTCGCGGGGCTCATCAAGCAGACGCCGAACTCGATCGGGTACGTGGAGTTGATTTACGCGATTCAGAACAAGCTGCCGTACGGCAAAGTGAAGAACGAGGCCGGGAACTTCGTGAAGGCCGATCTGGCATCGGTGACCGCGGCGGCGGCCGGCGCGGCGGCGCACATGCCGGCGGACTTCCGGGTTTCGATTACCAACGCGCCGGGCAAGAACGCGTATCCGATCTCCACGTTTACCTGGCTGCTGGTGCCGAGCCAGATCAAAGATCCGGCAAAGCTGAAGACCGTGAAGGACTTCCTGGTCTGGATGCTCGGTCCGGGACAGAAGATGGCGGAGAACCTGGACTACGCCGAGCTGCCGGCGCCTGTGGTGGCACAGGAAAAGAAGGCGCTGGCGAAGATCCAGTAGCGGAGACTATGTCGAGCGTCCCACTAGCCGGCAAGGGTGCCCTGCCTTCGGGCAGGGCACGCGCTTTTTACCGCAGGCTGCGGGCCGGCGAAGAACTGGCATATACGATCGCGGCGACGGCGGCGGCTTCGATCCTGGTGATCACGGCGCTGATCGTGATCGAGCTGTATTCGCAATCGGCGCTCTCCCGCTCGAAGTTCGGGTGGAGTTTTCTGGGGACCTCGGTATGGGACCCGGTCGCAGGGACGTTCGGCGCCCTGCCGTTCATTTACGGAACGGTCATCACATCGATATTTGCGCTGTTGATCGCGATTCCGCTGGGACTGGGGTCGGCGATCTTTCTCTCCGAAATGGCGCCGGCGCGGATTTCGAATGCCCTCACCTTTCTGATCGAACTGCTGGCCGCGGTGCCCAGTGTGGTCTATGGACTGCTCGGGATCTTCGTGCTGGTGCCGTTTTTGCGCGAGACGCTGGTGCCGGGACTCATCAAACCGGCGTTGGGAAGTCTGCCGGTTTTCCACGGACCGTTCTACGGGGTAAGCGTGTTTACCGCCGGGCTGGTGCTTTCGATCATGATCGTGCCGTTCATCATTTCGGTATCGCGCGAAGTGCTGCTGGCGGTGGCGCGGGACCAGCGGGAGGCGTCGCTCGCGCTGGGCGCGAGCAAGTGGCAGACGGTGTGGAGGGTGGTACTGCCGAATGCGTTCACGGGAATCGTGGGTTCAATCTTTCTGGCGCTGGCGAGGGCCCTCGGCGAGACGATGGCCGTAACGATGGTGATCGGCAACACCCCGCAGATCAAGGCTTCGCTGCTGGCGCCGGGGTATACGATCGCGGCGGTGATCGCCAATGAATTCGGCGAGGCGAGCGGCGACCTCTACCGGAGCGCGCTGATCCAACTGGGGCTGGTGCTGTTTGGCGTGACGTTCGTGATCAACGGGATGGCGCGGATTCTGATTCTGACGACGCGCAAGGGAGCGCACGCATGAAGGCGTGGTCGCGCAAGAATATCGTGAACTACACGATGTTCGGCATCACCGGAGCGTGCGCCATTTTTTCGGTCGGGGTGCTGATTTTCATCCTGGGGTACCTGGTGTATAAGGGCGGCAGCTCGCTGAGCCTCTCGTTCTTCACGCAGTTGCCGGCGCCGATCGGGGAGACCGGCGGGGGAATGGCGAATGCGATTGTGGGGAGCGCGAAGGTGCTGCTGCTGGCGAGCGCGATCGGCATTCCGATCGGATTCGTGGGCGGCATTTACCTCTCCGAATACAGCCAGAAGAGTGTCGCGTTCCTGATCCGCTACACGACGGACCTGCTGAACGGCGTGCCTTCAATCGTGATCGGGATCGTGGTCTATGGGCTGGTGGTGCATCCGATGGGCCACTACTCGACGTTCGCGGGCGGCGTCGCGCTGGGGATCATGATGATTCCGATCTCGGTGCGCTCGACCGAGGAATTTCTGCTGGCCGTCCCGATGTCGCTGCGGGAGGCGGGGCTGGCGCTGGGGGCGCCGAAGTGGAAGGTGATCGCGACGGTGGTGATCCCGGCCGCATTGCGCGGCATTATCAGTGGGACTATGCTGGATATCGCGCGCGTCGCCGGGGAAACCGCTCCACTACTATTTACGGCATTGGGCAACCAGTTCTGGAGCTCGGGATGGAATGAGCCGACCGCCACGCTGCCGGTGATGATTTACAACTACGCGATCGGCCCCTACGAGGACTGGCACCGTCAGGCGTGGGCGGCCGGGTTCGTGCTCCTGACGCTGGTGCTGCTGATCAATGTGACGGCCCGGCTGGCCCTGTCGAAAGGAACGTATGTCCCAAGAGGCTAAGCTACGCCTTCCGAAGGAGCAGGCGCCCCCGGCGCCGGAGCTCGCGGCGGCGCGCAATCCGAAGAAGCTCTCGGCCGTGGGCGTGAACTTTTATTACGGCAACTACCAGGCGCTGCACGGGATCACGCTGGACGTGCGGGAGAATCAGATCACGGCGCTGATCGGGCCTTCGGGCTGCGGCAAATCGACATTCCTGCGGACGCTGAACCGGATGCACGAGACGGTGCGGGGGACGCGCCTCGAAGGCCAGATCATGCTGGACGGCCGGGATATTCTGGAAGAGGACGTCACGGCGGTGCGGCTCAAGGTGGGGATGGTTTTTCAGCGCTCGAACCCGTTCCCGAAGTCGATCTTCGAAAACATCGCATACGGCCTGCGGGTGAACGGGTACAAGGGGGGACGGCGCGGGATCGAGGAGATCGTCGAGCGGAGCCTGCAGAAAGCGGCGCTGTGGGACGAGGTGAAAGACAAGCTGCACCACTCGGCGTTCGGGCTTTCGGGTGGACAGCAGCAGCGGCTGTGCATCGCGCGGGCGCTGGCGGTGGGCCCGGAGGTGCTGCTGCTGGACGAGCCGTGCTCGGCGCTCGACCCGATCGCGACGGCGAAGATCGAAGAGCTGCTGTTCGCCCTGCGGCCGGAGTGCACGATCGTGATCGTGACGCACAACATGCAGCAGGCGGCGCGGGTGTCCGATTATACGGGATTCTTTCTGCTGGGGAAGCTGATCGAGTTCGATTCCACGAACGTGATCTTCCAGAACCCGAAGAAGACCGAGACGGAAGATTACGTGACGGGGCGGTTCGGATAGAGAATCGAGAGGACGATGCGGCATTTCAGCCTGGAACTCGAAGAATTAAACCAGAAGCTGCTCGAAATGGCCGGGATGGTGGAATCCGCCATCCATCGGGCGATCCGGTCGCTGGTGGAACAGGACCGGGAACTGGCGCAGCAGGTGATCCGCGACGAGCCGCTGATCAACCGCATGGAGATGGAGATCGACGGGCTGGTGACGCGCCTGCTGGCGCTGCGGCAGCCGGTGGCGCGCGATTTGCGGTTCCTCACGGCGGCGCTGAAGATCAACACCGATCTGGAGCGGATCGGCGATCTGGCGAATCACATCGCGGAGCGGTCGCTTTCGCTCATGCACCATCCGCTGGTGCGGCCCATGACGGACATTCCGAAAATGGCGACGCTGGTGCAGTCGATGCTGCTGAAGTGCCTGGAGGCGTTCGTGAAGGGCGATGCGGACCTGGCGCGCTCGGTGCTGCTGGCCGATGACGAGGTGGACCGCCTGCGCGACGGCGTCTACAACGAGCTGGTGGAAACCATGCAGCGCGATCCGGGGCTGGTGCCGGCGGCAATCGATATTATCTTCGTGGCGCGCAACCTGGAGCGGATCGGCGATCACACAACGAACATTGCGGAGGACGTGGTGTTCCTGATCCAGGGCGTGGATGTGCGGCACCGGGCGCAGATGGAGAGGGCGTAGACCCCTCGATATTCCTCTTTGACGCAGAGACGCGGAGACACAGAGAAGACCAGAATTGCGTGGCTTTCCCGGCTATGGATGGCCGGTCCGAAGCGGGAGCAGAAGCATCGCCGCGACGAGCGAGAGCCCGAGCAAGCAGAGCGCGGCTCCGGACAACGCAGGGACTGACGATGCCATCACCGCCCCCGAGGGCGGGATCGCGATGGCCTGCAGCCCGAAGGCTGTCGCTGCGATCCTGGAAATCGCGCCGGTCGATGGATTGACGACACCAAGGAAGGAAGCGCCACCAGGCACACCGATCGCAGCGTATAACTTTCCGGTCATTGGATCGAAGCTCATAGTGTGGATTTGGGCGCCAGCGCCAAAAGCGGGGTCGAATATCAAAGGGGCGATGCTAGATACGTTCGCGTTCACCTGATTGACGGTGTACAGATTGGTGTGATCGGACAGGTACAGGACACCGCTACCGGAGAACGCGAGGCCGGTCGGCGTCGAGGCAGCCGATAACGTTCCGACCCTCGTTGCCGCTCCGGTTGTGGTGTCGATCGTGTAGAGCCCGACATCTCCCGCCAGGTAGGCAAACAGAACGCCATCCGCGCGAAAGGCGAAATTGCTGAGGATGTAGTTCGAGGGGATTCCCGTAATCAGAGCGGCTTGTGTTGGGACAGCGGTCGACGGATTTACCGTAAGCAGGAGTGGATGGAATAAGATGTCATTGCCAAAGGCGTAAAGCGTGCCGGCGGGCGAGAACGCCAGTGCGAAAATGAGGTAGCCGTTGGTGGGGCCAATCGGGTTGGCGGCACCCGTGGCCGCCGATATCAACTGAAGCCCGAATGGCGAAACGCCGGTTGGGGCGAGGCCGTAGATGCCTGGAGTCTGGGCCGAGGCCGCGCCGAGTCCCAAGGTGGCGGCGAGAGCAAGAGCAGGAACACAGGAGCGGTTCAGCATGGGAGCAGCCATTATAGCTGAGTGAAATTGGGCAAGCCGATGACTATTTCGACGCGGAGATCCGGAGTAACCGGAGACAGAGAGAAGTCCATGAAAATTCTCTGCGTCTCTGCGCCGCTGCGTCAAAGGGCAGACCGCGCTCTGACACGGATGCCGCGGTTTGCCGGGGATCCGATTCGCATTGAAACGGCGCGGGGGCTGCGGGACTGCGGCCGGCCAGTGCATGCGGGGGCGTTTCTCCGGGAGCGGAGAATCGCCTTCGATTGCGCGGCGCGGGAGTTTCCGCGGATCTTCGTGCACGAGCTCTTTCACTTCGTGTGGCTGCGGGCGGGCAACGCGCGGCGGCGGTCGTTCGAGCGGCTGCTCGAAGGCGAGCGGCGGGCGGGAGCGCGGGGCGAGCTGGGGTGGTCGGCGGAATGGCGGAAGCGTGAGCTCGCGGATACGGACGTCCGCGCGCGCGGCCGGCGGTGGCGGGAATACTGCTGCGAAAGCTTCTGCGATACGGCGGCGTGGCTGTATTCGGGAACGGCGCGGCACGAGGAGTTCACGCTGGCGGCCGTGTGGCGCCGGCGGCGCGCGCGCTGGTTCGAGCGCAATCTGGGCGGCCGGGCTTTGCCGGTATAATTGAAGCAGGATTCTATTTGTGTCTGTAACCCGCCTGATCGCCGCCCTTTCGACCGCGCTCGCGCTTGGATACGTGAGCGTGGGCTGCAATTCCACCACCTCCGTGAAAGCGGCGCAGGTCAAAGCCGATAAAGACCGCAAAGAAGCTCCGGACTTCGCGCTGAAAGATGCCGACGGCAAGCTGGTGCATCTTTCCGATTACCGCGGCAAGGTGGTGGTGCTGGATTTCTGGGCGACGTGGTGCGGCCCATGCAAGATCGAAATCCCCTGGTTCATGGACATCGAGCGCAAGAACAAGGACCGGGGCCTCGAAGTCCTGGGCGTGGCGATGGACGATGAGGGCTGGGAGGCCGTGAAGCCGTTCGCGCAGAACCTGGGGATCAACTACCGGCTGGTGATGGGGAACGATCAGACGGCGCAGATGTACGGCGGCGTGGATGCGCTCCCGACCACGTTTCTGATCGACCGGGAGGGCAAGATCGCGGCGGTGCACGTCGGGCTCGTCGGCAAAAAGGATATTGAAGATGGAGTGGAAGCGCTACTTAACAACTCGACGTCTGGCATTGTGCGGGATCACGACGGTGGCAGCGCTGTGCCTCCTCCCGCTGGCGGCTCAAAATAGCAGCGGCTATCTGAGTATCGGCGAACCGCAGACGATTGCGGCGAAGCGCGGCGAGGCCGTGCAGGTGAAGATTCCGCTCACCGTCCAGCCGGGGTTTCATGTGAACAGCAACACGCCGAGCGATGAGTATCTCATCCCGCTCAAGCTGACGTGGAAATCGACCGGGGCGCTCGAGGCCGGACCGGTGGTGTATCCGAAGCCGGCGATGGAGAAGTACGAATTTTCCGAGAAGCCGCTGTCGGTATTCACGGGCAAATTCGAGCTGACGGCGCATTTCAAGGTTGCGGCGGGCGCGCCGGCCGGACCGGGCGCCGCCGTGGGACAACTGCGGTACCAGGCTTGCAGCGACAAGGCGTGCTATCCGCCGAAAACGGTGGAAGTGACGGTGCCGTACTCGGTGCAGTAGCCGGTAGGAGCGGCTCGGTTTCGGGTGCAGTTGCACGGCGCGGCTGCGCCACCCCGCATCTTGGGCCTGCTGTGGCATATCGTGTGCTGTGATCCTCAGCGTGCGGTATCTGACTGTTGGATTGGGATTCGTGCTGGCGGCCGCGGCGCTGGCTGAGTCCGAGAAACTCTATACATTACTGCCGGATTTCCAAACCTCCAAGGCCGTGCTCTGGGAGGATCCCGGGCGGGTGGAAGACCGCGACCTTCGCTACGGGCCGGGCGGGCCGGAACTCGAGCCGAAGGCGCCGTTCACCTTCGTGAAGGAGGATCTGTCCGGCAGAAGCCCGAAGGTGCAAGTCAGCGATGGCAACGGGCGAAAATGGGTGATCAAGTTCGGCGACGAGGCGAGCCCGGACACTTTCTGCTCACGGCTGGCCTGGGCGGTGGGATATATCGCGGAGCCGAACTATTATCTCGAAGGCGAGGTCATCCAGGGCGCGCATGATCTGCGGCGCGCGAGGGAGTTCATCGCGGCGGACGGGAAGGCCAGCGGGGGCCGGTTCCAACTGCGGTCGAAGGACCCGGAATACATGGAGGGCTACAGTTGGGGCTGGCAGCACAATCCCTTCCTGGGCACGCCGCAGTTGAACGGGCTGAAGGTCCTCATGATGCTGGTCTCCAACTGGGACGATAAGGACATCCACGAAGCGACGGAGCACGGCCCGGCGCTGAGATATCATATGCTCGTTTCCTATATGCGGCCCGGGAGCAACAACGCCATCTATCGCGAAGAGGGACGGTACCTGTTTTTCATCGACGACTGGGGAGCGTCGCTGGGGCGCTGGGGCGCACCTTTCGGGCGCAACAAGTGGGATTGCCCGGGGTTCTCGGGACAGTCGCCGGAGTTTCTGCGCATCTCTTCCGATGGGAGCCTGCAGTGGGGATACCGCGGCGTGAGCACGCAGAGGATCACCGCCGGGGTCGGGCCGGCGGATGTGCGATGGCTCATGCAATACCTGGGCCGCGTGACGGATCAGCAATTGCAGGCGGGCCTGCTGGCGAGCGGCGCGAGCGCGGAGGAGGCGGCGTGCTACACGAGCGCGCTGCGCCTGCGGATCGGCCAGTTGGAGCGGGCCGCCGGCGGGGTACAGCAGACGCGCATGGTGACGGGCGCGCAATGAGCGAAATCTGGCTGGTGCGCCACGGCGAGACGGAATGGAGCCGCTCGGGCGCGCACACCGGCCGGACGGACATCCCACTGACCGATGCGGGGCGGACGCAGGCGGAAGCCATCGGACGGCGGCTCGCCGGGCGCCGCTTCGGGCTGGTGCTGACGAGCCCGCTGGCGCGGGCCCAGGAAACCTGCCGGCTGGCCGGGTACGGCGCGTGCGCCCAGGTCGACGGCAATCTGCGGGAATGGGATTATGGCGGCTACGAGGGCCGCACCACGGCGGAGATCCGCCGCGAGCGGCCCGATTGGTGGCTGTGGCGCGACGGCGTGCCGGAAGGGGAGACGCTGGCGCAGGTGGCGGAGCGGGCGGAGCGGACGATCGCGCGCGTCGAGCCGGTGCTCGCGCGCGAAGACGTGCTGCTGTTCGCGCACGGGCATCTGCTGCGCATCCTGGCGGCGCGCTGGGCGAAGCTCGCGCCGGAGGAAGGGGCGCGGCTGGTGCTGGGGACGGCAGCGCTAAGCAGCCTGGGCTACGAGCGCGAAACGCGGGCTATTACGCGCTGGAATCTTTCGGCTTCGGAGTGACGAGCGCGATGCGCAGCGGCTTCGCGCCGGGCTGCGCCTTGACGACTTTGCAGACGAGTTGCAGCGATTCGACGCCGGCGATGATGCGGGTGAGGGAGCGCTCGGCATCGAGGCCCGTGAGCACAGCCATCTGGCGCGAGGGCGCGAAGATCTCGAGCACGCGGATGCCCTGGCAGGTGACCAGCAGCTCTTCGTCCTCCTTGAGCGCCTTCTGCATGGCGCTGATCTGGCCGAGAATCACCAGTCCCGTGCCGGGGGGAGTAGCCGCAGCAGGGGGCTGAGCCTCTGTCTCCTTGTCCTTGCCCGTAATGGCGTCGGTCAGAGCCTGTTGCGCCAGTTGCTTGCCCAGTTCGACGAGAGCCATT
>Ga0070740_10003220_pt1 | contig 17713 bp, 13 predicted proteins | sample Coa_R2_FD_67286 | JGI IMG/M metagenome (GOLD analysis project Ga0070740, IMG submission 67286) | Surface soil microbial communities from Centralia Pennsylvania, which are recovering from an underground coalmine fire - Coalmine... | ecosystem: Environmental > Terrestrial > Soil > Unclassified ... | reverse complement strand
GGGGCCGGGGTACCGGCGCATCGCGGGGACGCAGGACCCGGCGACGAACAGCGGGGCGGCGGCCAGCAGCGTCACCATCCCTTCCCAGGACGCCCTCCTCCTCGTCCGCTCCCCCTGAGCCATCTTGTTTCTGAGAACACGCAGGTTGTTGACCGGGGCCGTAAGCTGCAATACGCTCACGGCCCCCGTCCGCTTCTACTTTCGGATGTGCTCGGGAATCGTTGCAGCGACCCGGTCGTTGATCTTCAACGCGATTGGACCCGCGGGCGCGGTATGGCATATGCCATCAGGTAGCATAGGAGCATGCTTACATCCCGGCGTAGCCCGCATTGGCGACTGTGCTACGGCTGCGCTAGGCTTAAGATATGATGCCTCGCCATGTACAACAAGGAGGGAGACAGTGACAACCCTAGCCGCGCAATCCGGTGCAACGACTACCCAGTGGCATGAACTGGCACAGCAACTGCGCGTGGACAGCATTCGATCCACCACCAAGGCGGGCTCCGGCCACCCCACCTCGTCGATGTCGGCGGCCGATCTACTGGCCGTGCTGCTGTCCAAGTACCTGAGGTACGACTTCTCCAATCCGCACAACCCGCTCAACGACCATCTGATCTTCTCCAAGGGTCATGCCTCGCCGCTGCTCTACTCCGTGTACAAAGCGGCCGGAGCGATCAGCGATGACGAGCTGATGACCCTGCGAGAGTTCGGCAGCCGCCTGGAAGGGCACCCCACGCCCGTTCTCCCCTGGGTCGACGTGGCGACCGGCTCGCTCGGCCAGGGGTTGCCGATCGGCGTCGGCGTGGCCCTGGCCGGCCAGTATCTGGACAAACTTCCATTCCGCGTATGGGTCCTGCTGGGCGACAGCGAGATGGCGGAAGGCTCCGTGTGGGAGGCGTTCGACAAAACGTCGCACTATCGACTCTCCAATCTCACGGCCATCGTCGATGTTAACCGCTTAGGCCAGCGCGGCGAGACCGAACTGGGCTGGAACCTGGACGCCTATGCCGCCCGTGCCCGCGCCTTTGGCTGGCATACCATCGAGATCGACGGCCACAACCTCGACCAGATCGATGCCGCCTATGCCGAGGCCCAGGCCCACAAAGACGGCCCCACCGTCGTTCTGGCGCGCACCATCAAGGGCAAGGGCTATAGCGCGATCGAGAACCAGAACGGCTGGCACGGCAAGGCCTTGCCGCCCGACGACGCCGCCAAGGCCATCGCCGAGCTGGGAGGGGTGCGCCATATCGTGGTGCAGGTGCGTAAGCCGGAGGGCGCGGCGCCGGCCCGGCCGCGAGGCGATACTGGCGCCGTGCAAGTGCCGCGCTACGAGGTCGGCCAGAGCGTGGCAACCCGCAAGGCCTACGGCGACGCGCTGCTGGCGCTCGGGGCGCGGCCCGATGTGGTGGGGCTTGACGGCGAGGTCAGCAACTCGACACATGCCGACGAGTTTGCCAAAGCCTTCCCCGATCGCTACTTCGAGATGTTCATTGCCGAGCAGCAGTTGGTAGCGGCGGCGGTCGGCCTGCAGGTACGCGGCTACGTGCCGTTTGCCTCGACCTTCGCGGCCTTCTTCACGCGCGCCTATGACTTCATCCGCATGGCTGCCATCTCACGCGCCAATATCCGTCTGTGCGGCTCGCATGCCGGCGTCTCTATCGGCGAGGACGGCCCGTCCCAGATGGCGCTCGAGGATATCGCCATGATGCGCGCCGTGCACGGCAGCACCGTCCTCTATCCGAGCGACGCCAACTCCACGGCCCGCCTGGTGTTGCAGATGGCCGACCGCACCGGCATCAGCTTCCTGCGCACCACGCGCGCCAACACGCCGGTGCTCTACGAGCCCGACGAGGACTTCCCCGTCGGCGGCAGCAAGGTGGTGCGGCGCTCCGACAATGACCAGGTCACCATCATCGGCGCGGGGATCACGCTGCACGAGGCGCTGAAAGCGGCCGACCAGCTCGCGGCCGATGGCATCGGCGCCCGCGTGATCGATCTCTATTCGGTCAAGCCGATCGACGTGGCGACGCTGCGCCGGGCCGCGCAGGAGACGGGGCGGCTGGTGGTGGTCGAGGACCATTGGCCGGAAGGCGGACTGGGCGACGCGGTGCTCGAGGTGTTCGCCGGGAGGGGCGAGCCGCTACCCGTGGTCGTCAAGCTGGCGGTGGGTGACATGCCGGCCTCCGGCAAGCCGGCCGAGTTGCTGGCCGCGGCCGGGATCGACGCCGCACACATCGTCGCTGCCGTGAAGGGCCTCCTCGGCCGGTAGCGCCGGGCGAGCCGTCCCGTTCCCCACTCCCGCCGCCTCGCCATCCAGATTGGTGCAGGCGGCGCCAGGGACGGGGATGGCCCGCGCCGGTTTCCCTATCTCTGCCCCTGGTGGCCGGGGCCGCGCCGTCCAACCCGCCGTAGTAGGGTTGCGGCAGTCCCTGAAATCAGCCACGCCTATCGCGATACCTCGCCCCCGCGCCTACCGGTAGGAATCCGCCGTCTGATAGCCCCTCGTCGCGGCCATGGGCGGCGCAGACGAGGTTCCCGGCGGTGACAGAATGACACCGCCACGTTTACGTGAGTTCTACATGTAGTGCGCCGATGGCATTCTCGGCGCATAATATGTGTGATAGGCATGCGCCCATAGCCTGTGGATTAGTCGAGAAGCAATTTCGTGGATAACTGCTGTTGCCATGGGGAAATAGGGCGGACGAGCCTGGGATAAGGGGAGGATAACTACTGTGCATAACTGCTCAGGGCGGCTCATAACCTTCCACAGGCGGTGTGGATAAGTGGGATATCAGCCTTTGCAAACTAGCCGCGCGTGGTGCTAGCATGGCCATCATCTTACAGTGAGGAGAACGCGATGCTACCCCCCCTGCCATCAGCTGACGCGACCCCACAAACGTTTCGCACCTTCGTGACCGGACCCCAGAACGCGCTGGCCTACAATGCGGCCCTCACCGCGGCCAAGAGTCCCGGCACCGCCTACAATCCGCTCTATCTCGCGGGCGAACCGGGCATGGGTAAATCGCACCTGCTACGCGCGGTCGCATCCTACCTGAAGCCCCGCCTCAATGGGGCCGAGGTGATCCTGATCAGCGGCGACGCCTTTTCGCAAGACTTCGTGGCCCACCTGCGCAGGGGGCATATGCTGGCCTTCCGCCGCCGCTATCGCCGCGCGGGCGCGCTGCTGCTCGACGGGGTAGCGGTCCTGGCGGGCCGCGATGCCGCGGCCGAGGAACTGGTCCACACCCTGGACGCCCTGCGCGAGATCAACCGCCAGATCATCATCGCCGACGAGCAGCGTCCCAGCGACATCAGAGGCCTGCCCGAGCGCCTGCGCTCGCGCCTGTCGGCCAGCCTGATCGTGGCGTTGGGGGTGCCGGATGAGGCCATGCGCATCGCTATCCTGCGGCAGAAAATCCTGCAATGGGGCGTCATCGTGCCCGAGGACGCTTTGATCGCGCTGGCCTCGAAGATACGCGGCTCCGTCCGCGACCTGGAGACGGCGCTGGTCCGCCTGCTGGCCGAGGCGAATGCGCGCGGGAGCGTGGCGAGCGCCGGCCTGGCGGTTCAGGTGGCGGCCGAGGTTAATCGCACCAATCGCCAGCCTCGGGGCCGGGCCCACGTCGACGCCGTGCTGCAAGCGGTGTGCGACTACTATGGCCTTCAGCGCACCGTCCTGCTCGGCAAGAGCCGCGAGATGACCGTGGCCCAGGCGCGGCAGGTCGCCATGTTCCTGCTGCGTGAAGATGCCGGGCTGACCGCGACCCAGGTGGGGCAGGAGCTTGGCCGCGACCACTCGACGGTCCTGCACGGACACGCACGCATCGCCACCGCACTGGGCAGCGGCGATGCGCTGATGAACGTGGTGCTCGACAACATCCGCAAGAGCGTGACGTCGCAAAAGACGGTGGCGTCGTAGCCTCCTCCGGTCGCCCGTCCTTTCGCACCCGCCATGATCGCGTGTGGGGTCGAGAGGACGGGCATCGGCATCCCCCGCGTAGCCCGCGCTCATCGGCGCCCGCACGGCCTATCTCTGCCGGACGATGACATCCTACGACGCCAATTATAGGAGCGGGCGGGACCGGCGACTGAAGTCGCCTGGCAGGGACGCGTCGACTAAAGTCGGGACCCGCAAGCGGGTACCCTGACGCGTCACAGGGCACTTTAGTGCCCGTACCCTGCCGTGACACTTCAGTGTCAGGCATCACACGACACCGAAGATCACAGGGGCGCCGTCCGGGACCGGCTCAGCGCGCCGGTACCTCGCCGCGCAATTGCTTGTAGCGCATGCCGTACGCCACGTCGGCGGTGCGATGCTTCTCCCACATGCGCGGTTCGTCAGGGTACCCCGTCCTGGCTATCTCCAGCCACCAGTCATCGCCGGCGTGGTACATGGCCTGCAGGCCCTCGATGGTGGATGTCTCCGCCTGAAGGCGTTCCAGCACGGGGCGAATGATACTGTTGAGCTCGACTTTGCGCCGGCCCATCGGTATCTTTTCATACGCGGCCAGGGCATCCAGCCAGGTCTCTTCGTCGCTCATGTCATGTCTCGCGCCACCGCCTGCATCCAGTGTAGCATGCACCCGCCGAGCGCAAGACTCGGCGCGTCCCTGGTACCATATAAGGGCATGACCGACGATCAACTCGCGGCGTCACGGGACCGCATAGCGGCACAGCGGGGACGGCTGCGCGGCTGGCGCCCTCTGCCCCTGGGCGAGGTCGCCGTGGTGGCGCTGGAAGTCCTGGGCCACCTGCGCGGCCGGGAAGACCAGATCGGCCTGCGTGTGGTAGTGGCGGGGCGTACGCCCGAGGCCATCGACCGGCATGGCGAGCAAGCTGCCGCCGTTCTGCTGCGCAGGCGGTCCGTTCTGGGGCCGGGCGACCCCTTCATCGTTCAAAGCCGCGGCCCGCTGCACGGAGGCGAACAGCAGGGCGATGACATGCTGACCTGGCCCTGGCGCACATACACGTTTCACGTTCCCCAGGAACGCCTGCCGGCGATTGCCGGGCTGGCGACCGACGACGTCCCCGGCGACCCGTGACCCCGCTAGACCGTTGTAAAAGGCGATTGTGTGAGGAGTGAATAGCTATGGCATCCGTGGCGCTTCAGTTGTATACCGTGCGCGATGAATCGGCGAAAGACTTCGCGGGCACCATACGGCGGGTGGCCGAGATCGGCTATCCGGGCGTGGAGCTCGCCAGCTACGGCGGCCTCTCGTCAGCCGATCTGAAGGCCCTGCTCGACCAGACGGGGCTGCGCGCGGCATCCACGCACGTGGGCCTGGCCGCGCTGGACGCCGACCTCGACAAGGAGATCGACTTCTGCGTGGCCGTCGGCTGCAGCTATCTGGTCGTCCCCTGGCTGGCTCCCGAGATGCGCGATGCCGCTCAACTCAAGGTCCTGGCGCCGCGCCTCAACGAGTATGGGCGGCGCTGCCAGGAGCGCGGCCTCGTCTTCGCCTACCACAACCACGATTTCGAATTTGTCGCCGGTGCCGACGGCAGGTATCTGCTCGACGCGCTGCTCGATTCCACCGACCCGGCCCTGCTGCAACTGGAGCTGGATGTCTATTGGGCAGCCTATGCGGGCGTCGACCCCGCGAGCTATCTGCGCAAGCGGTCGGGACGCGTGCCGCTGGTTCACCTGAAAGACATGGCCGCCGACCGCGGCTTCACCGAGGTGGGCGCCGGCACGCTCGACATGGCGGGTATCTTTGCCGCGGCCGAAGAGGGAGGGGTGGACTGGTATATCGTGGAGAATGACAGGCCGGCCATGCCGTCCCTGGAAAGCGCGCGTCGCTCGCTAGAGTACCTGCGCGGGGTGGGAAAAGTGTAGTATAGTAGCGAAGGGACAGGCGAGGAGCTCACGGTGACGTCACCCCATCAGCCAAAAGATGCGTCCCGGCCCGGTGCCTGTCCCTCGCTTCACTTATATCAACGTCGCAGACCCCCAAATGGTTACACTACTCGCGCAATTGCTTCAAATATGGCTGCATGCGCGCGTTTATGCAACGCAGAACGGACAAAGGGCGGTATAGAGGTCGGCCATGAGCGCGTTGGGACAGCGCGAACGCATCACCCTGGGCGTGGCGCTGGTTGCCACCATCCTCTCGGGCCTGCTTACCTTCGCCGGCGCCGGCTCCGTCTTGCGCTTCGCCGTCTCCGCCGTGGCCCTGGCAGCACTGGCGGCGTTGGTGGGCCAGGCGACCGAACAGCTCGGCGAGCAGCTCGGACCCGGCGCCACCGGTGTGCTGCAATCGGCTCTGGGTAACCTGCCCGAGCTCTTCGTGGGCATCTTTGCCTTGCGCCAGGGACTGATCTCGGTGGTACAGGCCGCCCTGATCGGCTCGATCCTGGGCAACAGCCTGCTCGTGCTGGGGCTGGCTTTCCTGGTTGGCGGGCTGCGCCACGGCACGCAGCGCTTCGCCTCCGGGCCGCCGCGCATGATCGCCGTACTGACCGTGCTGGCCGTCTCGGCGTTGAGCGTGCCCACGCTGGTCTACCAGTTGCATACCCCGGCCAACCAGCACGCCGATGCTCTCAGCATAGCCTGCGCCGTCATGCTGCTGGTCGTGTTCATCGCCAGCATCCCCTACTCGCTGAGCGCCGGTTCCGCGACCGTTGTGCCGCCGGAGCACGACAAGGGTGCCCCAAAGGAGGTATGGCCGTTCTGGCTGGCCGCCGTGATGCTGGGCGTTGCCGGCGTCGGCGCCGCCTTTGTTTCCGACTGGTTCGTGCAGGCGCTTGGCCCGGCTATCGACGCCCTGCACCTGTCTCAAGCCTTTACCGGGCTGGTCGTCGTGGCCATCGCGGGCAACGCGGTGGAGAACGTGGTGGGCATCCAGTTGGCCGCCGCCAATAAGCCCGACTACGCGCTCAGCGTGATCCTGAACTCCTCATTGCAGGTGGCGCTCGGCCTGACGCCCATCCTGGTGCTGCTCAGCTTCGTCCTGGGCGGCGCCCACCTGACCCTGGTGCTGCCACCGCTATTGGTGGCGGCGGTCGGGCTGGCCGCTGCACTTGGCGCCCTCACCGTCTACGACGGCGAATCGACCTGGCTCGAAGGGCTCGTGCTTATCGGGCTCTACGCCATGATCGCCACCTCGTTCTGGTGGGGCTAACCCGGATCATTCGTGGGCACCTGCTCCGGCGACCTGTCCTGGGACCGCCGGCATCCTTGCCGGCCCCCGCTTGCCGGCGGTCCCAGGCCGTCCTCACCCCATATCCGCACGCGCAGATGCCAGCCTGCCCCTTGCACGGCCACGGCCGCGGCATAGCCGGGCTCGACCGGCACGTCTTGCAGGGTCCAGCGTGCCGCGTCGGCCGGATCATGCCGGGTCTGGAGCAGAGCGGGCGGATCACGCGGAGCGAGGGTGATGTCAAAGGAGTCGAGCGGCAGGCCCAGGCCGTCTCCGCGCGCCTTGAGATAGGCCTCTTTGCGCGCCCATAGGCGGTAGAAGGCCGCGGTGCGCTCCTGCTCTGGAAGGGCCAGCAGGACCCCGACCTCGTACGGAGAGAAGAAACGATTGGCGATATCCTGTATCGCTCGCTGTTCCTTGATCATCTCGATGTCGACGCCGATCTCTCTGTTCAGGGCCACGGCCACCAGGGCACGCTCTCCCGAATGGGCCAGATTGAAGCGCAAGGAGGGAGCCGGATCGCCCGCCAGGAACGGCTTGCGGCGCGGCCCCTGGCGAAAGCGAATGGCCCGCGGGTCGTGCCGCAGGTACAGGGAGAGGACACTGCGCAGGGCGCCGTGAGAGACGATGAAGCGGCGGCGATCGCGGTCGAAGTAGAAGCGCGCGGCACGGGCGCGCTCGGCCTCGTCGAGCAGACCCTCAAGGGCGGCGACGCGTTCATCCGGCATATCCAGAGCACAGCGCCAGACATGCACCTCGTCTGCCGCGATCCCTCCCGACGTCACGCGCCCACCACGTCACCAGAGGTCGCCCACCGTGAACCCGTCGGGGAAGGGGTCGCTGGGGTCGAGCGTGTAACTGCTCACCCCGGTGATCCAGGCCTGCCCGCTGATGGTGGGGACCACGGCCGGATACGGGCCAACCGTGGTCTCCTCGATCAGCCGCCCGGTGAACACCGTGCCCAGGATACCCTCGTGGCGGAACTCTTCGTTCAGGCCGAGCTGACCCCTGGCATGGAGCGTGGCCATCTTGGCGCAGGTGCCGGTACCGCAGGGTGAGCGGTCGATCACGCCCGTCCAGCTCGACGGCCGGCCCCAATCGAGCGTGCCGGTGGACACGGTCACCGCGTTTCTGCGGTGGGCCGCCGGCTGAAGCGGCGGTGCCGATAATTGGACAATGGTGATCCCGGCGAAGCCCGGATTCTCGGGGTGGACCACCGGCAGTTGCTCGCGAGCCGCGGCTTTGATCATTTCGCTCAGCCGGACTATGTCGCGCCCTTCCTCCGGGACAAGGCGCAGGCCCAGGGGCTCGGCATCGGCGATCACATAGAACATGCCGCCATAGGCCACGTCGACGGTGACCGTGCCGAGATGCGGCACCTCGACCGTCGCATCCAGGTACACGGCAAAAGCCGGCACGTTCTGGAAGGTCACCTGGGTGACCTTGCCATCGGCGCAGGCGGCGCGGACGCGGATCAAGCCCGCGGGCGCCTCCAGGGTCAGCTCCGTGATCGGCTCGCGCATCGGCAGCATGCCGGTTTCGAGCAACACCGTGGTGACGCAGATGGTGTTGGTCCCCGACATGCCCGGATACTCGACTTGCTCCATGATGACGAACCCGGCGTCGGCCTCCGGATGTGTCGGGGGCAGGATCAGATTGCAGTTGGCGGCCGGATAGCCACGCGGTTCGCGCAACATGCGCTTGCGCAGATCGTCGGCATGGGTCTGCAGGTAGACCATCTTGGCGTACATGGTGTCGCCGGGCACGTCGAGCACCCCGCCCACGATCACGCGCCCGGGTTCACCGGCCGCGTGCGCGTCGACGGCCTGAATCACGCGTGAGGCTCGCATCTCGATCTCCTTGATTACGGATTACGTGCCGTGAGCGCGTGGTGTCATCGCTTCCGGCCGCCGCATCGGGCGGGCCGGCCTGTTGTGCCACGTACCTGGCGGCATCCTGGAATGGATCACCATGACACCCGCGACATCTGCGCGCCGCGTCGTGATTACATAGTATCAGGGCCGCGCGCACCGCCGCGCACAGCTATCAGGCCACTCCATCTCTGCCGTCACGCGGCGACGTGCTACCCTTAAGCGGGGAGGGATGGTAGGCAGATGGAGAGGCGGACGTGAACGACGCCTCCGCGCCCAGGCCCCGACGGCTCGCCGACGCCGAGCGCGATGGCACCGTGTTCGTGTACGATCTGGAGCGGACTCCCACGCCGCCCAGCCTCCCGGGAGCCCGACCGCGGGCGGCTATCGCGGCAGACGCGGCGGCCTTGCAGGAGGCCATGGAGTCGAGCGGCCTCTACCCGCCTGACGTGGTGACATCTCGCCTCGCGCAGGGGCGCCGTCCCTATGTCGTGGAAGCGGACGGCTTGATCGCCGCCTATGGCTGGGCCGCGCTCAGCCCCGAGCCGATCGGGGATCTGGGCATCGCGTTCCTGTTGGAGCCCGGTGAAGCCTGGATCTACGACTGCGCCACGCGTCCAGCCTACCGCGGACGCGGCTACTATACGGCCTTGCTGCGCTGCATGGTGGCCGACCTGTGGGAACAGACGTTGCGTCGCGCCTGGATCGGCACGGCGCCGGGCAATGCAATCTCCCAGCGCGGCATTGTGCGCGCCGGCTTCACCAAGGTCGCCGATACAGGCATCACGCGCGGGCCCGACGGCCGCCTGCACATCGCGGTCTATGGCGTCCCGGGCATCTCGCGCGATCTGCTCGAGCATGCCGCGTGGTCGTTCCACGGGCACGCCTACCCGGACACCGGCATACCGGCCGGCGTATAACCGCAGCCCCCTACGGGTATGTGCTAATACGCACCTGTGGGGCGCAGCACGGTGAGGATCGTGCGCAGGATGATGTGCAGATCGAGGCCGAGGCTCCAGTTGTCGATGTAATAGATATCCAGCATCACCATCTCATCGAAGTCGAGCTGGCTGCGCCCGCTAACCCCCCACAGGCAGGTGATGCCGGGGGTCGCTTCGAGGCGCCGGCGATGCCAGTCGCTGTACTGTGCCACCTCGCTGGCCAGCGGCGGGCGCGGCCCCACCAGGCTCATATCACCGCGCAGCACGTTCCACAACTGTGGCAACTCGTCGATGCTGAACGTGCGGATGAAGCGCCCGACGCGCGTCACCCGCGGGTCGTAGCGCATCTTGAAGATCGGGCCGGACGCCTCGTTGCTCGCCAGCAAGGCGGCCAGTTGCTGCTCGGCGTCCGAGCGCATCGAGCGAAACTTGAGGATCGTGAAAGGCCGCCCGTTCTTGCCCAGGCGTTGCTGGCGGAAAAGGATGGGCCCCGGAGACTCCAGCTTGATGGCCAGGGCCGTCGCGACCATGATCGGCAGGGCGGCCACCAGGGCCAGGGAAGCCACCACGACATCCAGGGTGCGCTTGGCCAGCGTAGCCAGAATACTGGGTTGCGCATCGCGCACGTCGATCAACGGGATGCGCGCCACGCCGTCGATTTGCACGCGCGAGAGGCGCAGATCGAAGAGGTCCGGCACGAACTTGACGCCGACCTTCCGGCTCTCGCAGCGCGCCACGATGTCGGCCACGTGGGCATGTGAGGCCGACGGCAGCGCCACGATCACCTCGTCGACGCCCTGCTTCTCCAGCACGCGGTCCAGCACCGCCACCGTGCCCAGGCAGGGAAAGCGGCCAAAGCGCTGCGGCGTGCTGTCGTTCTCACCCAGGTAACCGATCACCTGGTAGCCACTGGCCCGGCGCGCGGCCACGTTCTGCATCACCATCTTGCCGACGGGCGTGGCGCCGACGACAAGCACGCGCTTCATGCCACTGCCCAGGCGGTAGCTGCGCGCGAGGAGCGTCCCGCGGACGCCACGGCCCAGGTACAGCAGCGCAATCATGCACAGCCAGGCATAGGCATAGGCCAGGCGCGAGACGGCGCCCTGCTGCAGAGAGGCGCCGGCGACGATCACCACGGCCATGGCCACGGTCACCGCGAAGCCGCTATTCAGATAGGCGTCCATCGTGGTCACGCTCAAGCGGCGCCGATACGCACCCGTTCGTGCCAACTCCATGAGGGTCAAGGCGACGGCGAGGGCGCCAAGCAGGCACAGCATGGTGACAGGGACGGGCGCGAGCGTCTCATGCAGGCCGCCCAGATGCCAGATGTAGCGCAGCACATAGCCCAGGGCGAAGCCACCGGCCGCCAGTGCGGCGTCGACGGCGCAGACCAGCCAGGGCCGGGCCAGCAGCGGCGTGTCGGACGTTCTCGGTACGACAGGATCGGTAACGGCCTTCCACGGGCCGACTAGAACGTTCGATTCCGCGCGCGTTGAGGTAGGAGATCCGAGGAGAGACTCCATAGACAGAGTTAGCCCTTGCCTGTTATACCGGTCTTGTCGTGCAGAGAATAGAGAGGTTGATAACGGCGTTGGTAGCCGTCAACCTCCACCATTGTCGCAGACGTGGGTTATATTCCCGTTAAGGCAGGGGTTAAACTCCGGTTAACACGCGGAAATAGGCCGTTAAGATCGGTTAAAGGGTCGCCGGCCTCCCGGCGCCATCTCATGGGCCGTCGGTTTCCTGAGCGTGAGAGCCTCGCCGGCTGTCCCGGGCCGGCTAACGCCTGGCGGCCTCTTCAACGTGGGGGACGCCGCCGTCCGCCTGCGCCGGCTCTTCTGGGCTGGTCGCGCGTTGCCGTCGCTGCTCCTTCAGGCGTTTCTGCTCGGCAGCAGTGCTCTCAATAATGAACGGCAGGCGCACCAGGCGCCACAGCAAACGCACCATCACTATGCACCGCCGGCAGGTTTCGCCTTTCCATGGCCGCGGAAAGGTATGTGGGACGCCCCGACGCGACCTTCTACCCTATATGATGCACAGATCGAGGTTGGATGCAATAGCGCAGCCACCGTTGGTACAGCATTGTAATGATCGTCATAGCAGCACACGAGTATACCGGCTGTTACCACGGAGCACAATCCGTGCCAGCCTACCGTACAGGGGCGAACGGGTGTCCGAGACGGGGGCGGGCGGCGTGCAGAGGGTCTGCCTCAAAAGCGTTCACGCGCGGGGCGACCTGACCCTTCAGCCTCAGGCTGCTCCCCCGCGAACAAGCGTGAGGCACACCCCCGTGCAGACCCGGTCTATGCAGGCGGCGATGTTGCCTGTATGCTGGAAAGGGTGCGGCAGCCACAAGCAATGGGGGTAGACGTCCCCGACAACTCATGCTAGAGTATGGACACGACCAGCCTTCGCGTCCCCAAGTCAGGAGAACAACCGTGCATCGGGTCGTGGTAACTGGAATAGGGGCTATCACGCCGATCGGCCTCGACTACGAGACGTTCTGGGCTAACCTGTGCGCGGGGACCTCCGGCGTCGACCGCATCACATCGTTTGACGTCGACGATCTGGAGGTGAAGATCGCGGCCGAGGTGAAGGATTTCGACCCGCGCGACCACATGGATTTCAAAGCCGCTCGGCGCATGGATCGCTTCGCCCAATTTGCCGTGGCGGCCGCCGGCCAGGCCATCAAAGACGCCGATCTGGATATCGCCGCCCTGCCCAGCGACCGCATCGGCGTGATGCTCAACACCGGCGGCGGCGGGGTGCAGACCATGGTGCGCGAGGCCCTGACCTACCATATCAAGGGGCCGGCGCGCGTCAGCCCCTTCTCCGTGCTGATGATCATCCCCAATATGGCGGCCTGCCAGATCTCCATCGCCTACGGCATCCAGGGCCCCGTCATCTCCTCGGTCGCGGCCTGTGCGGCCGGGACGCAGGCCCTGATCGACGCGCGCCGCATGCTGCAGCTCGGCGAGGTCGATGTCATGCTGGTCGGCGGAACCGAAGCGCTGATGGGCCTGGCGATCATCGGCTTCGGCAATATGGGCGCCCTCTCGCGGCGCAACGACGAACCGCGGAAGGCCAGCCGGCCGTTCGACAAGGAGCGGGACGGCTGCGTGATGGGCGAGGGGTGCGGCGTGGTAGTCCTGGAGACCGAAGAGCATGCCCGCGGGCGCGACGCGCGCATCTATTGCGAGTTGACCGGCGGCGCCTTAACCGCCGACGCCTTCCACATGACAGCGCCGGCGCCGGGCGGCGCCGGCGCCGCCCGGGCCATCAGCCTGGCCATCAACAACGCCAAACTGGACCCCTCGGAGATCGACTACATCTGCGCCCATGGCACCGCCACGCCGCTGAACGACGTGGCCGAGACTGCCGCCATCAAGTCGGCCCTGGGCGAGCATGCCTTCAAGGTGCCGATCAGCTCGACCAAGAGCATGATCGGCCACCTGCTGGGCGCCGCGGGCGCCGTCTCCTGTGTCGCCTCCGTGCTGGCCATCCGCGACAACGTCGTCCCGCCGACCATCAACCTGGAGACGCCCGATCCGGAGTGCGATCTCGACTATGTGCCCCGCACGGCGCGCAAGGTACGCGTGGATCATGCCATGGTCAACGCCTTCGGCTTCGGCGGCCAGAACGCCGTGGTCGTCTTCAGCCGCTACGCCGCGTGAGCCGGGGACATGGCGGGGGTGAGTAGCATGCCGCCCGGCCCCCCGGCGCTGCCGTGGCTCGGGCACTTTCCGCGGCTTCGCTCCAACGCGCTGGGCTTCGTGGCCGCCCTGGCCCGCGTCTACGGGCCGGCCGCGACCTTCTATCTCGGCCGCCAGCCGGTGGTCCTGCTTAGCCGGCCCGACGCCATACGCAGTGTCCTGGTGGAGCAGGCGCGCTCGTTCACCAATGCCGAGTTCAATGCCGTGTTGCGCCCTGTGCTGGGTCGCGGCCTGCTGACCACGGATGGCGAGGAGCACCGGCGCCTGAGGCGCCTGGTGCAGCCCGCCTTCGGCCGCAAGCGGGTCGAGGGCTACCGCGATATCATGGTCGCGCAGACCGAACGCATGCTGGCGTCCTGGGAGCAGGGCGCCGCGCTCGACATGGGACGCCAGTTGCAGCACCTGACCCTGAACATCGTGGCCGAAGTCCTGCTCGGTTTGCGCACGCTGGACCAGGTGGAGGCGCTGGGCGAGGCCTTCGCCGTGGCCAGCGACAACGCGCGCCAGGCCAGCCTGCTCATGCGTACGTTGCGCGGGGCGCGCGGCACGCAGGTCAACGACGACCGCTTCTGGCATGGCCCGCTCACGCGCGTACCCTTTAGTCCGCAGTACCGCGTGGCCCGCGCCCGCCGCGTGCTCGACTCCATCGTCGGCACACTGATCGCGCGCAAGCGCGCCGAGGGCCTGGATCGCGGCGACGTGGTATCGGCGCTGCTGGCCGCGCGCGACGAGGCAGGGGAACACGGCGAGAGCGGCGGATTGAGCGACGACGAGATCCGTGATCAACTGCTGACGCTGCTGGCCGCGGGGCACGCCACGACCGCCATAGCGATGGCCTGGACGCTCTATCTGCTCTCCCGCGATCCGCGGGTCGCCGCCCGCTTGCATGACGAGCTATGCCGGCACCTGGGCGGTCGGCCGCCCACGGCCGAGGACCTGGAGAGCCTGCCCTACCTCGACCGGGTCTGGTGCGAAGCGCTGCGCCTCTACCCGCCGGCCTGGGCCCTGGGACGCCTGGCGCGCGAAGAGATCGCGGTCGAGGGCTACCGGATTCCGCCCGGCGTGATGCTGATGCTCAGCCCCTGGGTCACGCACAGGCTGCCCGACCTGTTCGAGTCGCCGCACGCCTTCTGCCCGGAGCGGTTTGAGCCGGCGCAGAGCGCGCAGCGTCCGCCTTACGCCTACTTCCCCTTCGGCGGTGGCGGGCGCATGTGCATCGGCGCGGCCTTCGCCGCGCTGGAAGGCAAGCTGGTCCTGGCTATGATCCTGCAGCGCTTTGCGCCGGCCGTGCTGCCTGACCCGCCCGTCGTGCCGGCCGCCCGCGTGGTGTTGCGCCCGGCCCATGGCATGCGCATGCGGCTGGACCCGGCCCCGGCGTAAGGCTAAGTGGACGCTGGGACGGTCGAGCAGGGCCACCTGACCTGGGACCGCCGGCATCCCTGCCGGCAGACAGGGGCCGGCGACTGAAGTCGCCTGGCAGGGACGAACCGACTAAAGTCGGATACGTGGCATTGTAGGGGCGTGTCACAGACGCCCTCTATCCTGCCATGACATTGTAGGGGCGTATTGCATTCGCCCGTCCGTCGTCGTACAACCCGAAATGTGCCCACTCCTCATCGCCGTCGCGCTTGGTGTGCTGGCCGGCGTGGTCGCCACGCTCCGCGCAGCCCGGCCCAATCGTGTGGGTTAATCGTGTGAGTCGTGTCTGGTCAGAACGTTTCCCGCCCGCCTATAATCAGTGTTGCAGGTGCTACAGTCCGCGTCCCACGGCGGGAGAGAGATCATGCATACTCCGACGCCCCAGTCCATAGCCGCGAGCGACCCCACCCTGGCGGCCCTGCGGCGCTCACCCCTATTGTGCGAGCTCAGCGACGAGGAGTTCGGCCGCTTGATCGACCGTGCGCGGCGGCACACGCTGGCCCATGGAGCGGTGCTGTGGCCGGGGCACGACGCCGACAAGCCACTGTACGTGGTCGCGAGCGGCCGGCTTGGCCTGTACCTGTGCTCGCCGGGCGGGCAGGAGATGCTGGTGGATACCGTCGCCAACGGCGGGCTCAGCCGGGGCGCCCTCTTTACGATGAAAGCACTCGTGGACCGGACAACACTATATCGCATCCCCTGGGCGCACCTCCGCGCGCTGCTGGTCGTACATCCATCGGCCTACGCATACTTGACCGAGACGCTCGAGTGCCGCCTGCAGAAGGTGTGCATACAACTGGAGCGGGTCGCCTGGTATAGCGTCACGGCCCGCCTAGCCCTCACCCTGCTCGATCTGGCTCAGGCGAGCGCCGATCGCAGGGTGATGGCGACCCATGCCGAGCTGGCGGCGATGATCGGATCGCGCCGGGACGACGTGACGCGTGCGCTCAAGAAGCTGCGCGACCGCGGACTGATCGCCACCCAGCGCCATCAGACCGGTATCACCATCTCGCGGCCCGACAGACTCGCCGCGCTGCCGGATAAGGACAAGTGAACGTGGCATTTGCCATATCACGGACCGCTGCACCTGTTGTATGATCGCTTATGTCGGCGTTTCCCCAATCCGATGTCGACTGAGAATATTCGGCCGTGGCGTGAGTGTGGTGCCGGCACCGCGATATGTGCGGGCACACGTAAAGGAGGCCTCCGTGCGCTGGACCGTCTGTCGTATTCTCGATTTGCTCGCCCTTCTCGCAGGTACGATGGAACGCACACGCGTCCGAGAGGTGCACCTCAATTGGCTTCGATACAGTGTCGTTGTGGCGCTGGTGCTGTTCTTGTTGCCGGCGTTGAGCGCAGACCCAGCGGTACGCCCAGCGCAGGCGGCCACACTCTCGGTCTGCCCAAGCGGGCCACCTTCCTGTGGGTACGCGCACATCCAAGATGCCGTCAACGCCGCCTTCCCGGGCGACACGATCAGCGTCGCGGCAGGGACGTACACGGAGACGGTGAGCATCTCGACCAGTCTGACCCTGGCAGGGGCGGGAGCGAGTAGCACCGTCATCGACGGCAACCAGAGCGGCACGGTGGTCACGGTGAACGCGGGGGCCACGGTGGCCATCACCGGAGTGGCGATCCAGGGCGGCGACATCAATAGTACCATTGCCGGGGGAGGGCTATTCATTGCCGGCGGTACGGTGGCGCTGACTAACAGTACGGTCATCAGCAATAGCGCTTATTTCGGCGGCGGCATCTACATCGCCGGGGGCGCAGTGACGCTGACCAACAGCACCGTCATCAGCAATAGCGACACAGACGGGAATGGCGCTGGAATCTACAATGCTGGTACGCTGGCGCTGAATAACAGCACCGTCATCAGCAATAGCGGGACCCTGGGCAGCTTCGACATCAGTCCCTACGGAGGCGGCATTTACAACTCGGGCACGCTGACGTTGACGAACAGCATCGTTGCGGGCAACCGTGCCGACGATGGCGGTGGCGTATACAATCTTGGCGCGCTTGCTCTAAGCTACAGTACCGTATCTGTCAATAGCGCCAGCTACAATGGCGGTGGTATCGACAACGTCGAAGGCACGCTGACGCTGAGTAACAGCGCTGTCATCAGCAATAGCGCCACTTACAATGGCGGTGGCCTTATCGTCGGTGGCGGCGCGGTGACTCTGGCCAATAGCGCCATCATCAGCAACAGCGCGACCGGCAACCACTTCTCATTCACTAAATCCTTGGGTGGCGGCATCTACATCGCTGGGGGAACGGTGACGCTGACCAACAGCACCGTCGCCGGCAATAGCGCCCCTTACACTGGTGGCGGCATCGACAACTGGGGTACGCTGATGCTGACCAACAGCACCGTGTCGGGCAATAACGGCGGTGACGGAGGCGGCGTCCAGAACTCTGGCACACTGACGCTGACCAACACAATTCTGGCCGGGAACACGGCTCCCGGCTCCCCTGGAACGTCCGATTGCTCCGGCACGCTGACCTCCGGTGGGTATAACCTAGTGGGTGTCGGCGACGGCTGCGGACTGACCAACGGCGTCAACGGCGACCAGGTCGGTACGGTCGCCAACCCCCTTAATGCGCGGCTTGGCCCGCTGCAAGATAACGGT
>Ga0070740_10003218_pt1 | contig 17722 bp, 13 predicted proteins | sample Coa_R2_FD_67286 | JGI IMG/M metagenome (GOLD analysis project Ga0070740, IMG submission 67286) | Surface soil microbial communities from Centralia Pennsylvania, which are recovering from an underground coalmine fire - Coalmine... | ecosystem: Environmental > Terrestrial > Soil > Unclassified ... | reverse complement strand
AAGGATCTGATCAAGCTCGAGCGTTTTCCGTTCCCTCGCAATTCGATTGCCGCACTGCGCCTGGAGATTTCGATGGGGGCGGATGAGGAGCGTTTGCTGCTGATGGCGCTGGGGATTGACCGCCTGCCCACCGCGCGCGCCGCGGCAGCCAAAGGAGGTGCGTTAAGTGGTGCTTAGTCAGGACCTGTTGGAGATCCTTGCCTGTCCCAAGTGCAAGGGTCAGATAAAATTGAACGAGGCGCAGGACGGACTGGTGTGCGCGGCCTGCAAGCTACTCTACCCGATCAAGGACGACATTCCGATCATGCTGATCGACGAGGCCAAGCCCCTCGCATAGCGGGAAGTGAGCCCCGCCATCGAACCGTGAAGGTATCGGCGATAGTCGTAGCGGCGGGCAGTGGCGTGCGGCTGGGCCATTCGCAGCCCAAGGCGTTCGTTGAACTGGGCGGCCGCCCGCTGCTGTATTACTCGCTGCGCAGCATCCGCGAGGTCGCGGCGATCGGCGAGGTAATCGTCGCGATTCCGCCCGGAAAAGAGGCCGCCGCCCAGCATGCGGCGCGCCAGGCCGGGCTGGGTGTCGCGCTCAAGCTGACCGCTGGCGGCGCCGAGCGCCAGGATTCGGTGCGCATCGCGCTGGCGCTGGCCAGCGCGCACAGCAGCGTGGTGCTCGTGCACGATGCGGCGCGTCCGTTTGCGCCGTCCCGCCTGTTCGCCGGATGTATCGAAGCGGCCGCGCGCAACGGCGGCGCCATCGCCGCAATTCCAGTGGCGGATACGCTCAAGGAAGCGGCGCATAACTCGATTATCGCCACCCGCCCGCGCCAGGGCCTGTTCGCCGCGCAAACGCCGCAAGCCTTCAAACGCGACCTGCTGGTCGCCGCCCACTCCACCAACCCGGCCGCGGGCATCCTCGCCACCGACGACGCCTTTTTGGTCGAGCGTTTGGGAGCGCGGGTCGAAATCGTCCCCGGTTCGGCGCTGAACTTTAAAATCACCACCGCGGAGGATTTGCGAATGGCCCAGGCGCTGATCGCCGCCGACCCCTTGCTGGCCCGCCAGTTTGAGTGAAGATCATCGACGCGCCCCGTAGCGGGATGCGTGGATAGCCATGCCCGAGCGGTTTGTGAGGCCGATATGACCCAGGATCGGTTTGGCGCCTTTTGCCGGCATTGCGACGTCGCTATCGGCGGCGCGTCCGGTGGAGTGCTCGCTGGTTTGACGTTTGCCGCCAAGGATAATTTCGAGGTGGCGGGTTTTACGTGCTGCGCCGGCAATCCCGACTGGCTGCGGACCCATGCACCTGCCGCCACGACCGCGCGTGCGCTCTCGATGCTGCTTGAGGCCGGGGCCAATCTGGTCGGCAAGACAATCCTTGATGAACTCGCCTACAGCCTGGCAGGCGACAACATTCACTACGGCGCGCCGATTAATCCGCGTGCGCCCGACCGCACCACGGGCGGCTCCTCCAGCGGATCGGCCGCGGCAGTCGCCGGCACGCTGTGCGATTTCGCCCTGGGCTCCGACACAGGCGGCTCTGTGCGGGTTCCCGCCAGTTTCTGCGGACTGTTCGGAATTCGCCCCACGTATGGCATTGTGCCGACCTCCGGCATGGTGCCGCACGTGCCGAGCGCCGACACGGCGGGATGGTTCGCGCGCGACGCCCGAACTTTGCGCCGCGTAGGCGAGGTGCTGCTGGGCGCCCTGCCCCATCCGGCTGCCCCCCAGCGCTTGATGATCCTCGACGATTTGTGGGCGATCGCAGCCGCCGACGTGCGACAGGCGGCGCGTCCTGCAGTGCACCGATTGGGAGACATGGTCGGCAGCGTCGGTCATGCGATCGTGTGTCCGCAAGGTCTGGATGGGTGGTGCGGCGCTTACGGCACGATCACCGGCTATGAGGCGTGGTCCAATCACGGCGGATGGATTGAAAGGGTGCAGCCGCGATTCGCTCCCGCAATCGCCGCGCGCTATGAGGCTGCCGCACGGATCACAGCCGACGATTACCGCACCGCACTCAGGGTACGAGGGGACGCCCGCGCCAGACTCGACGCGATCCTGACGCCGGGCGCCGTTGCATGCATGCCGACCACGCCGTTCCCAGCGCCGCTGCGCGGCCGGGCTGACACGCCCGCGGGTCGCACCGCGCTGATGGCCGTGACTTGCATCGCGTCGCTGTGCGAGCTGCCGCAAGTCAATATCCCGGCCGCGGCCGTGGATGGCTGTCCTGTCGGCCTCAGCCTGCTGGGTCCGCGCGGCGCCGATCGGATGCTGCTTGATCTGGCAGCGCGCCTGGGTCTCTAATCGCCGCAGCGCTAAGGCATTGTGGGCAAGGAGCCTCGACCGCGATGCTCGTCGAAACGCATTGTCATATTGTGGCGCCCGATCAGCGCAAATATCCAAGACGCGTGGCGCGAGGTTTTCTGGGCGGATGGGTTCGCGATCTGTCGGCCGAGGAGATGCTCGGTTTTATGAAACAGGCCGGCATCGACCGCGCCGTTGTGGTTCAGGCTTACGGAGCATACGAGGCCGACAACAGCTATTTGGCAGACAGTGTCGCGCGCTATCCCGATCGGTTCGCCGGCGTGCTTGCGATCGACCCGAACCTGGAGCGCGCGCCGGAGCGGATCGCGTATTGGACTCGCGAGCGGGGCTTGCACGGCGCGCGTCTGGTCACGCTCGACCGGCCGGATCTGGCCCTTGACGATCCCCGGCTGCGGCCCGTGTGGGAGCAGATCGCGGCGTTGCAAATCCCGCTGTGTCTGATGACGCAATTCCATCAACTGCGCGTGCTGGCGGGGCTGCTGCAACGCTTTACGACCCTCAAGGTGGCGCTGGACCATATGGCGACGCCCAGGCTGAGCGGGGGCCCGCCCTACGCGGAGGTCCAACCCCTGTTCGAGCTGGCCAGGTTTCCCAACTGCTACCTCAAATTTTCCACCGTCAGCATCGACGCTGCGATGGCCGGGCGCAGCAGCGCAGCGGAGTTCTTCCGCCGCCTGGTGGATTGCTTCGGCGCGCGGCAAATCATGTGGGGGTCCAACTTTCCCGCGACTTACGATCGCACGCTCGACCAACAGGTTGAGCTGGCGCGCGCGCAGCTCGCCTTCCTGCCGGCAGAGGATCAACGCTGGATTTTCGGCGAAACGGCACTCAGCCTGTGGCCGGCGCTGCGCTGATTCACGCGATCGGCGACACCACCGCGTTCTCGACGCGGCCCATCGCACCGCGCATCAGCGCTTCCTCGCGCATCGCGTGGCGATAGAAGTAGCGCGTCAACTCGGCGTCCATGTCGGGACCGGCGCGGCGCACGAATTCGTCCATCGCCACCATGCCCTCGCGCCGGCTGTGCGGCCGGCGCCCCAAAATCGCCTTCATGTCGTCAAGGTCGTCGGCCTCGATCTGGCGCCCGACCTCGGTCAGATGGCGGATGTGCGTCAGCAGCCGCAGGTCCATACTCATGCGGTAGCGTAGGAAGCGGTCCTCGATGCGCGCGAATTGCTCCTCGCGCAGGTTCTCTTCCAGCACGTCGAACAGCTCCGATATACGGCCGCGTTCGGGAGTGGGGATCGCCGGCGGTTCGAGCTTGACGCCGATTGCTTCGGCCAGGCATTCGATGGTCGCGCGCTTGGACCAGATCTCCTCGGCAATCCATTCCGCATGCACGTCGCGCGGATCCAGGCGCTGCGCGACCGGACCCAGCGCCAGCGCCGTGGTCATCATCGCGATTATGCTGTAGTAGCGAATCTTGTCGAGATCCAGCGGCGTTCCCGAATACTCGCTGTAATACTGAAACCACTTGGGCAGATTGCCGGTCGGATACCACATGTCGCGCGTGCGGATGCGCGCCAGCTCGTTCATCGGATCGCCGATAAATGCCAGCTCCCAATCGACCACCGCCTTGATACGTCCGTCCTTGAAGATGAACTGGCCCGGACCGGTGTCGCCCTGCGCCAGCACCGGACGCTTGGGCGGCTGGGGCGGATTGCGGCGCATCCACTGGCAGGCGAAGGTGACCAGCGGAACCGGCTCCTTGAGATGGGGAAAACAGCCCTTCTCCCACACCTCGAGGTCCTGGACCAGGTATTCCTCGCCGGTTTTGGGCACGCGAAAGCCGATTTTCTCGAACTCGCTGACCGGGATCGCATGCCATCGGGCCAGGATTTCCCCGAACTGCCGCCCGTATTCGTCGCGCTCGCGCTGGTCGGTAATCAGGGTGAAGTCGTCGAGTCCGTCGACGAATTCCAGGATGACGGCGTAGGGATTTCTGGATTCGGCCACAACTGCTGGCACCGGGATACCATGCTTTTTCAGCGTCTTGAGCAGGCGCGCCTCGCGCTCCAGGCTGTAGATGCTATTGTATTCGAAGCTGGGACCGCGGTTGCCGCGGATATAGTAGCGCACCGGCTGTGTGCCGTTTTGGCAAGTGATGAACCACGCCGGACGTCCGCCGTTGTCGCGCGATTGGCGCGTGTAGTCAACCACCTTGGCACCCAGCGCCGCCTCGGCCCATGCGATAACGTCTGATTCGACCAACTCAGCCATAAAAACCTCCGGACCCACGGCAAACTACCACATTTGATGGCGCGCGCGTAGCCGCACCCGGCCCTGGCTGGTGCGGCAACGTTCGGCGCCATCGACACCCTCAGCAAGCAGCGCACCCATCGCTGCGTCGAAGCACCGCTGTGAGTACGACGCCGAACATAACAACCTCCGGAGCCGCGCCAAGCTGGTGTGCGCGCGGCGCAGCGTCTGCCGCATGACGTCAGCGAATCAGGCGCCAGCACCGGATACGAACAAGGAGTCGAATGCGCGCCGATACTGCCACGCTACGATCAGCGCCAGCAGACAGACGAGATAGGCGAGTCCGCGGCCGCTGGGCGCCAGAAAGGCATGGAACAGGAAGATGTTGACCAAAACCGGCGCCAGCAGTACCAGCGCGAAGGGGACGAAGATTCCCAGCAGAATCATCAGTCCGGCCACGATTTCCGTTCCCCAAATCAACGGCATCATGTAGCCGGTTTTCGCCAGCGCCGATGCGAAATCGAGCGCCGCCGGAGGCATCGGAGGATTCGGTCCCCGATGCAGGATTGCCATCCATGGCATCACCCCAAAAACCAGTCCCAACAGGATGCGGGGAATTGCGGCGATTGTCTTCATTTCCTGGCTCTCCTATAACCGGTTGGCGCCGCAGTATACTTCAAAGCTCCGCTGAATGCCCGCTTTGATTGCATGGCTTTGCGCGGCACCGGCCGCTAGCATTGCACCATGGATTTCGCCGATCGGCTGCTCGAAGCGCAGCGTCAAAAGCATAGCCCGCTGGTGCTGGGCGTCGATCCGCAACTCGATCGGCCCGGCGGGCCCGGCATTCCCACCGGCACGACTCTGGCCCGCTTCTGCTGCGACATCATCGACGCGTGCGCCGAGTTCGTCGTTGCGGTCAAACCGCAGTTGGCGTTTTTCGAGGCCCGCGGCCTGGAGGGAATGGCCGCCTTTGTTGAGGTCCTCCGCTTTGCAAAAAGCCGAGGCTTGATCATCATCGCCGATGCCAAACGCGGCGACATCGGCAGCACCTCGGCCGCCTACGCCGAAGCCTTCCTTGGCGACGGCGATTTCGGTTGCGATGCCGTAACGGTCAATCCCTACCTGGGCAGCGATGCGCTGGCGCCCTTCGTGGCGCGGGTGCGGGCCGGGCGGGGCCTTTTCGTGCTGGTGAAAACCTCCAACCCCTCATCGGGCGAATTTCAGGACCTCGACGCCGGCGGACGCCCGCTATGGGAGGCGGTGGCAGAGCGGGTCAACGGATGGGGCAGCGACTTCGTGGGGCGCTGCGGCCTGAGTTCAGTAGGTGCGGTAATCGGTGCAACCTATCCGGCCCAGGCCGCCCGCGCGCGGACCCTGATGCCTTCCGCAATCGTGCTAGCGCCCGGGTTTGGCGCCCAAGGCGCCAGTGCCCAGGACGCGGTGGCCGCCGCGCGGCCCGATGGCTTGGGCGTAATTGTCAATGCCAGCCGCGGTTTGATGTATGCGGCGCGCAGCGCGGACGAATCGCCGGCTGGTGCCGCGCGCCGGGCCGCTGCTGCGATGCGCGACGAACTCAACCGTGCCCTGTCCGCGCATCGCCGCAGCTAGCAGTGCGCACGCCGGCAGGTGTTCGCCTTTTATTCGTATGATGGGAGAAGCCACGCTGTAGCCCGCCGATGCTGATTGAGGTCGGCAGGCTTGACTTCACTTGCTAGCTGAGAATACAAGCGATCGAGGCCTGTTGATTAAAAAACCGGGGTGGTGGGTCGATGGAGGATTGGAGCCGACTGTGTACATTCGATCGGTGGGCCCGGTTGACGGCCTGGATGGCGCCGGTGCTGGTGCTATGCGCCGTCGCTGGTCCTGGTTCGGGGCGCGCCGAGACGCTTGTGCCACGCCATCGGGCGCTGGAATTTCCAAGACCAGCCTCGATCGAACCTAACATCAAGTTTTGGGTCGACGTCTTCACGGCCTACTCGGAACGTGAGTTTGTCGTCCACGACAAGGATCAAGTCTGGAAGATCTACCAGGTCCTGCGCATCCCCGGTGATGGCAGCCCCACCGCGACCGATGTCGAATGGGCGAACACCTATCTTAAAACCAAGTACGCCGACATCCTGAATCGGCTGGCGACAGGCCATCAGCCCGCTACCTATGAAGAGCAGCGCGTGGCGAGCCTGTTTAAGGGCGAGCGCAACCCGAATTACGCGGCGGCAGCGCAAAACCTGCGGGTGCAACAGGGGATGGCGGAGCGCTTTCGCGAAAGCCTGGTGCGCGCACAACTCTACCTGCCGCGCATACAAAGCGTTTTCCGCTCCTATGGCCTGCCGCAGGAACTGGCGTTGCTGCCTACGGTGGAATCGGGCTTCCATCTGTATGCGCGCTCCAAGTGCGGGGCGATGGGTTTATGGCAATTCACGCGTTCGACCGGCAAGCAGTACATGACGGTAAACGGCCGGCGCGACGACCGCCTGAATCCTTCCAAGGCTACCGAAGCCGCCGCCCAACTGTTGCTGCACAACCATGAATTGCTGGGCAGTTGGCCGCTGGCGATAACCGCGTACAACTATGGCACCGGCGGCATGCTTCAGGCGGTAGAGGCCACCGGCGGCGGCGATTACTGCGAAATCCTGCGCCGTTGGGACGGACCGCACTTTGGATTCGCCAGCAAGAATTACTATTCAGAGTTTCTCGCCGCGCTGCAGGTCTACCAGTATCGGGAGGCCTACTTCCCCGGGATCGACCAGGAGGCACCCGATTACGAAGAACCGCCTCCGCCGGCGGTCCACTATGCGTCGCATCATCGCACCAGACACGTCAGGCACGTCGCCGGCTCACGCGCCACTCGCCACCATTTGCGGCGCGCCGTCTACCATTCCAGGTCGCGGCGCCATCTGCGCAGCGCCGATGTGCGCCGAGCCGACAACGGGATGGAGCCGGGCTAGGACTTCCCGGCGCCTCAGGCACGCGCGGCTTTTCGATTTTCGCTGCCGACGCGAAAACCGGCTGCATCCGGCGCTCCCTCGGCAGCCGCGGTCATCTATAATCGTTGTATCGACCTTCGCCGGCGGCGCACACTCGCCGCCGTTGCCGCGAGCCCACGTTAGATGTCCGTCAGTGTAGTGCTGAGCCCGGAGTTGCAAGGTCTGGCGGCGCGCCTTGGCGCGCTGGCCGGCCGCGACGCCGCTGAACGCGCGATGCGGCTGGTGGTGCAGGCGGCGCCCGATGAGCGCATGGCCGCGGTCGCCCTGCTGCGGCTGGCGGAGCAGTCCGTAGCGTCATTGCATCAGGCGTTGCAGGACCGTCAGCTTGCGGCGGATCTCGTCTTTTGTCTGGGAAGTTCGGAAATCGCCGCCTCCTGGCTATGCGCGCGCCCCGGCTGGCTGGAGATCTTCCGCCGCGCCCAGCGCGCCGACGCCGCATCGATCGCCCAGTCGATCAAGTTCGAATTGACGCCCCCCTATGACCGCGTGGATTCGGCGGCCAGGCTAACCGCTTTCAAGCAAGACGTTTTTGCGCGCCTGATAATCGCCGATGCATTGGGCCGGCTTGATGTCGGCGAAACGATGCTCCTGATGTCGCGGCTGGCCGACGAATGCATCCGCCAAGCAGTGCGCGTCGCCCAGGCGCTGATCGAGGACCGCAAGCTGTCAGGATTTTGTGTGCTGGGGCTGGGCAAGCTGGGCGTCAATGAACTCAACCTGAGCTCGGACGTCGACTTGGCCTACATCTTCGAAGGCTCGCCGCCACAAGAAGCGCTGGTGGCGGCTTCCAGGATAGGTGAACTGGTCGGCGAGCTGCTTCGCGGCGCCTTCCGCGTCGATTTACGGCTGCGTCCGGGCGGCAGCCGCGCGCCGTTGGCGGCCTCGCTGGAGGGGGCGTTGAACTTCTACCAGAGCTTCGGCCAGACCTGGGAGCGGGCGGCGCTGCTGCGCGCGCGTCCGATCGCGGGCCATCTGGAACTGGGACGGCAACTGCTCGGCGAGCTGAGTCATTTCATCTACCGCCGCTACCTGGATTTCGAAACCCTGCGCCAACTGCGCGCGATGAAGCAGCAAATCGAGCGCGAACTGCGTTCGCCGGCGCTGGTCGAACAGAATATCAAGCTGGGACGCGGCGGCATTCGCGAGCTGGAGTTTATCGTCCAGGCCCTGACGCTGGTCTACGGCGGACGCGATCCGCGTCTGCGCAGTCCCGAAACCCTGGCCGCGATCTCCCGGCTGGAAAACCTGGGCTACATGGCGGCGTCGCGCGCGCGCCAACTGTCGGCCGCGTACTTGTTCCTGCGCGACGTGGAGCACAAGTTGCAGATGGTGTCGGGGCTGCAAACCCACAATCTGCCCGCCACCGAGTTGGGGATGCGCCGGCTCGCTGCGCGCATGGGCTTGGGCAAGGAGCCGCGCTCGGTGGAGCTGCTGCGCTCAGTCCTGGAACAGCATCGCAACCTGGTCGCCGATCTGTTCCATGAATTGCTGGCCGCAGCCGACGATCGCGGACGCGCGCCGCGCTCCGAAGCGGCCACCCAAGCCTGGCAGGCGGCGCTCGATCCCGCACTGGCGGCGCCTCATCTTAAGGAACTGGGTTTCGCCCATCCTGCGGAAAGCGCCCATCATCTGCTGCTGCTGGCGCGCGGCCCGGCCAGCGGATTGGCCAGTCCGCGGCGCAAGGAGCTGCTCGAGGGCCTTGGGCCGCTGTTGCTCGATGAGATCAGCCGCCAGTCCAACCCCGATCTGGCGCTGATGAACCTGGCGGCGTTCATCGCCGCAATCGGCGCGCGCACCTCCTTCCTGTCCCTGCTCGAACAGCATCCGGCCACCCGCCAGGTGCTGATGCGGCTGTTCAGCTCCAGCCAATACTTGTCGACGCTTTTCATCCGCCATCCCGACATGCTCGACGTGCTGGTGCGCTCGGATTTGGCGCGGCTGCGCCGCTCGGCGTTCGAACTGAACCAGGAGCTGACCGAGTTGCTCGAACATTGTCCGGATTTCGAAAGCCGGCTCGACGCGCTGCGCGCCTTCCGCCATCAGGAGTTCCTGCGCGTGGCGATTGCCGATCTGGCCGGCAAGCTGGAACTGCGCGAGGTGCAGACCGAGTTGACGCTGCTTGCGGAAATCGTGCTGACCAAGGCGCTGGAGATGGCGCGCGATGAAGTCGCAAATCGCTTCCCGCTCGCGCGCCAGTTGGCGCTGTGCGCGATTGCGATGGGCCGCCTGGGCTCGCGTGAGATGGCTTACAACTCCGACCTCGATCTGATTTTCGTCTACCGCGAATCGGCGCCGGACGGCGCCGAGCGCGAGGCCGCGCCGCGCATCGTGCAGAAGATGATTGCTATCCTGGAATCGCGCACCCGCGAGGGCTACGTGTACAAGATCGATCTGCGCCTGCGCCCGTCGGGCAACTCCGGACCGCTGGTCACTTCACTGGAGGGCTTCCGCGAGTATCATCGCTCAAGCTCCGCAACCTGGGAGCGACAGGCGCTGATTCGCGGCCGCGTGGTGGCAGGAGACGAGCGGCTGGCGGCACAGGTGGAACAGGCGCGCCGGGAATTCGTGTTCGGCCGCGGCCTGGACCCGCAGGGCGTGGCCGAGATTGCCGCGATGCGCGAGCGGATCGAGCGCGAACTGGGCGGCGAGACGGCGCATCAGCTCAACATCAAGCAGGGGCCGGGAGGAATCGTCGACATCGAGTTCCTGACCCAGATGATGGCGCTGCGGTACGGCGGGCGCTATCGGCAGCTTCAGCAGCGCGGCACCGCCGAGTTGTTGGCCGCGCTGATATCCAGCGGCCTGATCAGCGCCGAGGACGGAAGGAACCTGCAAGCTGATCATGACTTCCTGACGCGGCTGGAAAGCCGCCTGCGGATGGAGACCGATCAGACGTCGTGGGCGCTTTGCGCCGATCCGGAAAAGCTGACGCCGCTGGCGCGCACGATGGGTTTCAGCGGCGCCCACGCCGCCCGTGATTTGCTCGACGAACTGGCGCGCCGGCGCCGGCGCATCCGCCAGATATTCTCCCGCTATTTTGTCCGCGAGCAGGCGCCGCAGCCCGAGCCGGCGGCGATGTCGGACTGAACAGCGAGTAACTCCGATTGACATTTTGGCGCTCTTGTTGCTACTTTGCCGCCACTGTGACTTTGGGGTCGCAACAAGCTTGGTCACCAGCTCGAATGGATCTTTCGCAAGGTCGCCCGGACCGTTGCCTGCCGCAAGTGTCAGCGAGATGGATCGGGTAGCAAAGGGCGGGCGGTTTGGTTTTCCTCCATAGTAATCCCTTCGTCGTTGACCCCTTCATCAGGCGCGACACGTTTACTCAGCCGTTCGCGCCATTTCTGGCCCGACTGCCACAAATAGGGGGAGCTGTGCTTGTCGCCGGCAATATTCAGGACTTTGCGGGCGGGACAGCCGCAACCCGTACCGAACTATAAGCCGTTGAAAGCGGGGTGCTTATGAAAGAGCGTCGTCCACTCGGTCGCTATGCCGTCCGGGTGCTGTTGGCCTTGTTATTCGGTGCGCACATTTGCGCCTCGGCCCGGGCCCAATCGGCCAAGCCTACCAACGTCGAACTGATCATCGACGATTCCGGCAGCATGGCGCAAAAGGTGGAGGGCGGCAAAAAAATCGATGTCGCCAAGCAGGTGTTGTCCGGTCTGATCGAGGACCTGCCCAAAGATGCCCAGGTAGCGGTGCGGACCTATGGCCGGCAGCACCGCTCAAAGGACAGGGATTGCTCCGATATGGAGTTGCTGGTTCCGTTCGGGAGCAATGATTCCACCCGCCTGTTGCCGGGCGTCGATCGGCTGAAGCCGAACGGGATGACTCCGATTGCTGCTTCGTTGCAGGCAGCCGCAAAAGACTTCGCTGGAAAGGAAGGTCAGAACAACATCATCATTCTCCTCACCGATGGCGAAGAGGACTGCAGCGGCGACCCCTGTGCCGTTTCCAAGGCCCTCCACGACGCCGGCATCCGCCTTCAGATCAATGTGATCGGATTTCACGTGGGCGCGGATGCCCGCAACCAGCTCAAATGCATCTCGGATGCGAGCGGCGGCAAATACTACGACGCCGCCAACGCGAAACAATTGAAGGTCGCTGCCACCGAGGTCACGGAAAGTATCGAAAGCAAGCCCGCCAAAAAACAAGGCGAGCCGCTTTACGGCGAGCCGATTCGGGGCGGCGACGCTTACGAAAAAGCGGTGGTCCTTCCGACCGGAAAATTGTTTCATCTCGACCACGTCCAGCCCAAACAAGCCTACGACTTCTTCGCGGTAGCGGTCGGCAGCGGCCAAACCATCAAGGTGTCGATCGCGGCCGGCCCCTCCAACGGGTCGATCGGCGCGATTATCGCCAGCCCCAAACGCGAGAAACTCAACGACGTGGATATCGACGGCCCCCGCCGCAACGCCGAGCTCCTCCACGATGTCGCCGATCAGCAGGATGGGACCTACTACATCATGATCGGCGACCCGTATTATCCCCAGAAACTTGACGACACCTTTCGCGTTGACCTGATTGATAACTACGATGCCAACTCCGGCCGCGATGCGGGCGAAACCGAGGCACGCGCCGTGGAAATCCGGGCGGGCACCTATCCGCACAATTACATGAGCGACGCCGATACGATGGACGTCTTCAAGTTCAAGCTTGACGCCGGCAAGACCTATTCGCTCAGGGCACGCCCCGCCGATCCGAAAGCGACGCTGCAGATTCAGGTCGTCGACTCCGATGGCACCGAGCTGGCCCAACAATCGGCCCCCAATCCCGGCGCGGCCGCCAAAGTCGACGGCATCAGGCTCGCCAAATCCGGAGCGATTTACGCCAAGCTTTCCTACTATCACTACGGGACCAAGGGGCATTACGCATTTGCGTTCGGCGAGGGCGATATCGAATCTCCGCCGCCGCCCCCGCAGTAGGACCACGCGTGCGGAGCATCGCGCATTCATCGGCTCTCGAGCGCAGACCCGGCGTCTTGAGCCTGGTTGCAATTTCGCTTAGCGCATTGGCGCTCGGCGCTGTGCTTGGCATCGCGTCCGCCGATGATACCGCCTACTGGCTCAAGATGGCCGAGCAGTACCGCGCGCATGCGGCAGAGAATCGCCGGCGTGCTTCGCAATGGGACGAGCTCGCGCGTAAAGCTCGCGCGCGGGCTGTCCACGCGACCGGCGCGGTCAAGCAAACCTGGGAGCAAAACGCCCGGAATGACGAAGATGCTGCGCGCGAGCTTAGAAGCGAGGCGGATTTACTCGAGCAAAAAGCCGCGCAAGCCGAGGCGAGCGCGCACGGCGAGCACGCATCGGATGCCGGCGCGGCGACGCCCGGCCCTCCGCCCTCGGTCGCATCGCAACCTTCCCCCGGTTCCGCGGGCGTCAACGTGGGAAATGCGGCTCCGCTCCCTCCTCCAAAAAACCACCTTGAGGCGGACGCCACCCCATCCACGCCGGCTGCTCCCGCCTCATGCGGATGCAAGCCGCTGCCCTGGTGGCCCAAGGACAAAGCATCGCCGCGCGCTGCTGCGCGGTCGGAAGTTTCAAACGACTACCTGCTCAACATGTTCTCCGACCGCGAAGGCCTCTATGATGGCGACGTACGCAAAGGGCTGCTCGCGCTCGCGCACGACATCGATCCCGACGGCCAGCTCGGCATCTCCCGCGGCCCGGCTCCCCAACCAACCAATCCCGACTTTCGCGTGCGCGAGGGCCTGGTCAGTGATGAACTCATCAATGGGCCGCCTGCGCCCGGTCAAAAACGCTACAACATCGTGAACGGGCGCGAACTTGCGCTACAGCTTGTTCATACGCTAGCTCGAACGCGCCGGTACGGTGAGCCATCCGCCGGACTGCGACGGCGATGCCTTCTGATCGGACATTTCATCGGCGATGATCTATTTCGCATCCCGAACGAAGCCGTCGCCCGCGATGCGAAGGGAGGGTTTATCGGCGCCTTTGCGCAAGAGTTCCGTCGAACCGTCTTGATGTACGCGGGTTTTGGCAGTCCCGGCCGGCACGTGGCATGGGGCAGAAACATTCCGGGCGAATTCAAGAATCCGAAGGAGCCCATGTACCTTGATGAGTACGATCTTTCCGACGCCGCGCTCGACATCATTTTGTTCCACGACGATGCGACCGGGCGGGATTTCGGATGGTTTTCGCGCAAATCCCAGTACGAGGGAGAGGCGGATTCGGAACTCGCGCGCGAGTTGGTGCTGACCGCGGCGGGCAAGCCCCAATTTCAGGCCACCGGCGCCGGCGTCGATCCTCGCCAGGCCTCTGTCGCCTGCAAAGCTTTCGACACACTTGTGGTCCTCTCGCGCCCGAAGGATGCCGACAAGCTGCGTTACCAGGTCCGCCAGCAATTCTATTCCGCCATGCAGGCGCCCAACGATCTGATTCCCAGTGTGAATCCGGTTGCGCTGGCCGCCCGCGCTGTGCTGTTGAGCGCTCCGCCCGGCAGCGATGCGGAAGCTCGCGAACTTGGCAATGACCTGTTGGAGAGCGCCGAGCATTACTTCGGCTTCTGTACCCAACCGGATTCATCCCATGTTCGCCGCGCCGAAGTCGAGACCGATCTGCTGCTCGCTCTCCAACAGCCGGCGCCCGACAGTCAATTCGGACCTGTCATTTCCCAACTGGTACAGAAAAAGCTCGCCGAGCGCAAACGAGCGATTGACGCCGAGAACAAGAACCCGATTGGCTACTTCAATGCCAAGTGTCTGCAGCTATTCGTCGATCGATTGTCGGGCAGTCCCTCCGAAGTCGCCGCGCGCGTACTCAATCTCTGCTCACCGCCGACCTGCAACATCACGCTCGCCGACCTTCCCAATGAACAGCCCAAGCTCGATCTCAAAGGCGCGCCCGCCATTATGGTCGTGCCCAAACGCTATTTCCCCTGGCCTGCGGACTCGCTCGACAGGGCGCAGCCCTTCTATATCGAAGTCACTCTCAACTACGAGGATGCGAAGAAACAGGGAGCCTCACTCCAGGTCAAGCTGGACGTTGAAGGAACCAGGCGCAGCAAGCTGATCAAATTGACCGGGGCTCCCCATCGCGGTGCAACCGTCTACTCCACCGACGCTCCGATACTGTTCGAGCGGCCCTTCGAGGTTGCTGGGCCTTCGGATTTGGTAAAGAGTCCGTGGGACAGCGAAACCCTGGAATCGCTCAAGCTCAAGAACGGCGACATCGTCGACGTTTCCTATCGCGGCGCAACCACCAGCTTCAAATTCTTCGATTCCTGGGTGCAGCAGAAAATCGCTCAGAACGAGGATGCCTTCGTCGATTTGCAAGCCGTCTATGAACTTCAGCTTGCGACCGGCAGCGGAGCCGCGAAAGAAGCCCGCAAACGGCTGAAGATGATCGCGAACGCGCGCACTATCATCAACGACTACCATCCCGCCGCAGCCGACGATCAGCTCACCGATCTCGATCGAGCCTACATCGGCGACCATTACCTTGCCCTGATACGGCACGGACCACCCGGTGAGAATGATCATGACGAGCAGGCCCGCAGGAACTGGATGATTGGTCCGACGTACTCCAAGCGCTTCGGCATCGAATTCGTAAACGCCGCCGAGCAGGATGCGGTCGCGCAGGGCATCATCGATCGCAAGAACCGCCTCAGGGAGAGCATCGTACAGGTGCCGCTGGCTTTCGCCCTCGCCTCCTACCACATGGTGACGCAGCTCAGCGGGGCCGGACAGATGTGGACCGTCGTGTACGGAACCGACGAGGACGGAAATCCGGTGGACCTTACCGGCCGGATCTTTGCCGGTGTCGGATTAGCCTCCAACGCTCTGTTTAGCGTCGCTTCCAGCAAATACCTCACCGATCTGAGTCCCTCGGCTCGCGCCCACGTCAAGCCGCAGCGCCCGGGCGAGCCCGCTGATGAACCTACCGAAGCCGATTATCAGCTAAACCCCGACACGCAGCGGAGCATCAAGGATTTCGTGGAAGGTCCCGCAAATCGCGGCGCTTCTCCGGAACCCGAAGCGGACATCAAGCTGATCCGCAAGGCTTACGGCCCCAATGCCGTTTTTCGCACTCCCGACCCCACCCTGCCGGCGGTACTTCAGATAGGAAACACAAATTGCCTGATCGAAGTCGCACGCGCTCACATCCTTGCAGGCACCGGCCGCAAAGTTCCTGAAGCCGTGTTGAGGGAGGCCGCCGCTCTCCAGGGCTACGCGCGTCCGGGGCAGGGGACCGTGATCGACGGCTACGTGGCGCTGATCAATCAGGCGGGAGGAAAGGCCGCGACGCTGCACGGCGGAATCAAAGCGCTGGAGCAATTGATCGATGCCGGTTACTACGTGATGCTCGTGGTGAAACTGAAAACCGGCGGGCATCATGCAGTCGACTTCCGCGGATTCACCGTCCGGGCCGGCGTTGAGCACGCGGTGTTTGCCGATCCATACTTTGGAAAAGAAGTCATGGTCCCGGTATGCGACATGCCCGCAATCTTCGACGCCGATGCAAAGCTCGGTTGGGGAGAAATTGCGGTGGCCGACTTCGGGCAGGCCAAACCGATCCATTAAGACCAGTTCCGTCGCTCAGGACATGCGTATGCCCGAGATATTCACCCGCTATTTCGTCCGCGAGCAGGCGCCGCAGCCCCAGCCGGCGGCGGTGTCGGGCTGAGGCGCGTCATGGCCCAATCGCACCTGGTATTGATCACCGGCGGCAGCCGCAGCGGCAAAAGCTCCTACGCGATAAGCCTGGCGGCGGAGCACGCAACCGGGCCGCAGCGTGCATTTTTTCTGGCCACCGCGCAGCCTGTCGACGACGAGATGCGCGCGCGCATCGAGCACCATCGCCGCGACCGTCCCGCGCTGTTCGAAACGATCGAGGAGCCAATCGAAGTCTGTGCGGCGCTCGCACGCATCGAGGAGCGCGCGGCGGTTTTGGTGATCGACTGTCTTACGCTGTGGATCTCCAATCTGATGGCGGCCGGACGCGGCGACGATGCGATCCTGGCCGAAGCCGACCGGCTCGCCCACCTGCTGCGCGCCGCGCGGTTTCGCTCCTTTGTGGTCAGCGACGAGGTAGGCTCGGGAATCGTGCCGATGGAACCGCTGGGCCGACGCTTCCGCGATCTTTTGGGCTGGACCAATCAGAGTATCGGCCGCGCCGCCAGCCAAATCCTGCTGATGGTCGCGGGCCATCCGCTGCGCGTTAAGTGAGCTACCGCCGCGCGGCCATCGCCAGCATCGCCGCCAGTTCGGCGACCGCGCCGGCGGCGCCGAGCAGGTCGCCGGTCACGCCGCCCAGCCATCGGCGATAAAACCATCGCGCCGCCAGTGCCGCCCCAATCGCGGCGGCACCAGCCATGCGCGCGCGCGATGAGAACACCGGGATGATCGCAATTACCGCGATTGCACTGGCGACGCGCAAATTGAACCAGCTCCATTGCGGCTTCAGAAACGAGCCGGCGCCCGCCGCGCGCAGGTAATCGAGTCCCGCCGCCGTCGCCACCATCGCCCAGCGTCCCAGCCCGGGCGCCAAATAGATCGCGGCCGTGCGCGCCGGGCCGTCCAGCGTGGCCAGCGCGCTCCATTCCAGTCCCAGCCACAACGCCACCGCAATCGCGCCGAAGACGCCGACGCTGGAGTCGCGCAGAATTTCAAGGGCGCGGTCGCGGTCCACTCCCGCACCCATCGCGTCGGCCGTGTCGGCCAGTGCGTCCAGATGCAGCGCGCCGGTTACAATCACCAAGGTCAGGACGATCAGCCCGGAGCGGATCATGCTGCCGAACAGCAGCGCCAGCACTGCGTCCTCGAGCGCCAGCGCGGCGCCCACGATGAATCCGACCAGCGGGAACAGGCCGAAGGAGCCCGCCACGTCATCGGGTAAAGCCGGGGTGCGCGGACCGAGCGGCATAATGGTCAGGAAACTTGCCGCCAACCGCAGCCGCATCACATAGCTGGCGAGCAACCGTCGCCCCCCGGAATCATCGCCATCGGCGTCCATCATAGCTCAGAGTTTTTCCGCCACGCCGGCGCCCGCGAAGGTCGCCATCCGATGAAACATGGCGAGCGCCGCCTGGATTACCGAGATAGCGATCGCCGCGCCCGTGCCTTCGCCCAGACGCAAATCGAGGTCGAGCAGCGGGCGGGCGCGCAGATGCTCAAGGGCAAGACGATGGCCGCCTTCGGCGGAGCGATGGGAGAAAAACAGGCGCGCCGCCAGGCCGGGGAGGATTCGGTCGGCTGC
>Ga0070740_10003215_pt1 | contig 17741 bp, 14 predicted proteins | sample Coa_R2_FD_67286 | JGI IMG/M metagenome (GOLD analysis project Ga0070740, IMG submission 67286) | Surface soil microbial communities from Centralia Pennsylvania, which are recovering from an underground coalmine fire - Coalmine... | ecosystem: Environmental > Terrestrial > Soil > Unclassified ... | reverse complement strand
GGCCGAGCGCGGCCTCGTGAGCGTAGCGCACGTTGTACAGGAGCGTCTGGTCCAGGAACGGCGCCAGCGCACCGTGAGCGGCGAACCAGGCGAGCGCGAGCGCGACCAGCACCGCGGTGCCACCGAGGCCGGCGGCGGCGCGCTCGGCCGCGGCTCGCCAGGCCAGGCGCCCCTCGAGCGCCGCCCAGAGCGTGCAGGCGAGGACCGCCAGCAGGCCGACGGCGGCGGTCTGCTTGAGCAGCACGCCGACGCCGACGACGAGCCCGGCCGCCAGCGCGGCGCGGCGGGAGCGCGGCACGCCGCTAGCGCCGAGGAGCGGCAGCAACAGAAGCAGGGCGGCAGCGACGAACGGCTCCAGCCAGGGCAGGCCGCCGTCGAGCCGCGGCAATAGCAACACGTAGGCGACGCCACCGGCGACGGCAAGCCGCGCGCCACCGAGCCGCGCGCCGCAGCCGACCACGCCGACGGTCAGCGCGGCGACGAGCGCCGTGTGCAGGGCGATCACGGTCTCCGCCCGCGGCGAGGCCACGGCGAGCGCGGCGGCGACGAGGTAGCTCACCAGCGGCGCGTGCTGCTGGAAGAAGTCGCGGTAGGGCACGAGCCCCTGCAGGACGAGCCAGGGCTCGAGCAGCATCTCGGCGAAGACGAGCCCCTCCAGCCGCGGCTGGAGATAGACCTGCAGCCCCGCCGCGGCCAGCGCGAACAGGGCGACCAGCGCCCAGCGTGATCTCAGACGGGTCGCTCGCGAAGCCAGGACGGCAGTGGCAGCCAACCCGTGGCCTGCCTAGCGCCGGCGGAGGAGGTCGGCGGCGATGACGACGCGCTGGATCTCGGAGGTGCCCTCGTAGATCTCGGTGACCTTGGCGTCGCGGAAGTAGCGCTGGACCGGCGACTCGCGCATGTAGCCGTAGCCGCCGTGGACCTGGATCGCCTGCGTGGCCGCCTGCATCGCCGTCTCTGAGGCGTGCAGCTTCGCCATCGCCGCCGCGGTCCCATACGGCCGGCCGGCGTCGCGCAGCCAGGCGGCGCGGTAGGTGAGCAGCCGCGCCGCGTCGACGGCGAGCGCCATGTCGGCCAGCATCCAGCGCAAGCCCTGGAACTCGGCGATCGGCCGGCCGAACTGCTCGCGCTCCTGAGCGTAGGCCACCGCGGCGTCGAGCGAGGCCTGGGCGATGCCCAGTGCCTGGGCGGCGATGCCGATGCGCCCCAACTCGAGCGTGCGCATCGCCAGGCGGAAGCCGTCGTCGCGCGCGCCGAGCAGGGCGTCCGGGCCGACGCGGCAGCCGGCGAGGGTGAGGTCGGTGGTGACCGAGCCGCGGATGCCGAGCTTCTCCAGCGGCGGGCCGACGGCGAGCCCGGGCGCGCCCTCCTCGACGAGGAAGGCGCTCAGCCCGCGGCCGCGCGCCTCGGGCGTCGTCGCGGCGAAGACGACGTAGACGCCGGCCAGGCCGCCGTTGGTGACCCAGGTCTTTTGCCCGTCGAGCTGCCAGCCGCCGTCCACGGCCGCGGCTCGCGTCCGGGTGCTGGCCACGTCGCTGCCGGTCTCGGGCTCGCTGAGGCAGAAGGCGCCGAGCGCCTCACCGCGGCAGAGCGCCGGCAGCCAGCGTGCCTTCTGCGCCGCGGTGCCCGCCAGCAGCAGCGGCTCGCAGGTCAGGGCGTTGTTGACGTTGAGCACGGTGGCCATGGCGGCGCAGGCGCGGGCGACCTCTTCCATCGCCAGGACGAAGCGCAGCGTGTCGACGCCCGCACCGCCGTATTCCTCGGGCACGAGCATGCCCAGCAGCCCGACCGCGGCCGTCTGGCGCAGCGTGTCGGCCGTGAACGCGCCGGACTCGTCGGCCGCCGCCGCGGCCGGCGCCAGCACGCCCTCCGCGAACTCGCGGACGGTCCGCCGGAACAGCTCCTGGTCGTCGCTGAGAGCGAAATCCATCTCTCTCAAGTGGCGAGTGAAGAGCCGAGAGTGAAGAGGGGAGCGTCGGACTCGCCGTCGGTCACTCTCCACTCACCACTCTGCACTCTTCACTTCGCCGCCGCGGCGGCGACTTTCTCCGGCCGCGGGAAGGGCTGGTAGCGGTGGCGGACGCCCTGGTAGAGGTCGGGGGCGCGCAGGCCGAGGTCGGCGAGGTCCTGGGCCAGGAAGTCGACGAAGATCTGGCGGACGTGGCCGTTCTGCGCCGTCTTGATCCCCAGTTCGCAGTAGCGCTCCTCGTTCGGCGACCCGTCGCGGCCGAAGACGTCCACGGCGTAGGGGTACCACTTGTCGACGGCGGTCTGGACAGCGTCGCGGTGGCCGGCGGCGATCAGCTCGCGCGTGCGCTCCTTCCAGCGCTCGGCGAGCGCGGTCTGGTCGCGGTAGTGGACGGCCGACCAGGCGGCGAACGGCACCAGGCAGCTCCCGAAGCTGGCCAGGCTGCTGATGGCGTTCGCCCGCGCCGCGAGCATCTGCTGCGGGCAGGTCTCGACCCAGTCGTAGCCGAGCGGCTGCTTGAGGAAGTCCACCTTGTAGCGGCCGCCCTCGACCGTGCGCTCGGCCTCGTCGGCGATCGGGTTCGGGTCCTCGCCCAGCGCCCGCAGGAAGCGCGCGACGTACAGGCCGAGGGCGCGCTCGTCGCGGAGCTGGTGGCCGGTAGCGACCTTCTCCTCTGGCGTGGGCGCCGAGAAGACGATCGGGTCGTTCTGGCGGGCGTACTTCGACTGCACCCAGACCCGCAGCAGCTTGATCAGCCAGGGCTTGACCGCGTCGGGCACCTCGTCGCAGTCGAGGTAGAGGCCGACGTCCGCCTGCACTTCCTCCGGATAGCGCGTGCGCTTGCCCTGCCAGGGGTCGGCGGGCATCTGGAGGCCCAGCGCGTCCAGGTCGCGCTTGAGCGAGCGGATCCACAGCGCGCGGGTCTGGTTGTTGGTGATCGTCTTGATGCCGGTCTCGAGGTACTTGCGCTCGTTGGCCGTGTCGACGCCGCCGAAGATGTCCAGGCACTGGCCGTAGAACTTGTCGATCGCCTCCTGGCACTCCGCGGCGCGTCCCTGCGCGACCAGGTCGCGCGTGTAGAGGACGCCCTGGACGGTGTGGCCCATCGCCTCGTCGCCGTAGTTCTTGCCGTGCCAGACCGCCAGCGGCACGAACCAGGTGCCCAGCCCGGCGATGGTCTGGATCGCGCCGGTCCGCTCGGCCAGGACGCGCGTCAGGGTGCGCTCGACCCAGTCCTCCATGCGCATGCGGAAGTAGTCGAGCTTGCGGTCGCCGGCGGTGATCGACGACTCGGCGTCCTTGATGTACTCGGTGGGGTCGATGCCGATGCTCTTCAGCATGTTGGCGACGCCCAGGCCGTGCTCCTTCTCCTGCGAGAGCTGGAGGTCGAGCCAGGTCTTGTCCTCGACGGTCGGGCAGACGGCCCCCGAGCGGTCCGGCGCGTCGCCATACTCCGACTGGAGCTGCACGGTGAGCATCTTGCCCAGCATGATCTTCGCGTCCTCGGGCAGCTCGTCGGCGGTGAAGTAGAACTTGCGGTTGCGGACCTTCTCGGGAATCGGCATCGGCGGCCTCCGGCGAGCCGTCAGCCAGAGCGGAGAGCTGACGGCTGAGCGCTGATAGCTGGCGGGATATGGGTTAGTTTAACATGATGGGGGCGCCGACCCTTCGCCGCGCCCCCACTCTGACGACCTATCAGCGCTCAGCCATCGACTCTCCGCCACGAACCCGGACCTGAAGGCTGACGGCTGAGCGCTGACCGCTGACGGCTAACACATGACTGACGCCTGGGCCATCGACGTCGGGCAGCTCCTGCGCCGCGGCGCCATCCGCAACCCCCGCAAGCTCGCCATCATCTGGGAAGAGGGCGAGCGCACCTACGGCGACCTGCTGCGGCGGGTGGATCGCCTCTCGCACGCCCTGGCCGCGCTCGGCGTGCGGCGCGGCGACCGCGTTGGCCTGCTGTTCCAGAACGGACCCGAGTTCCTCGAGAGCTGGTGGGCCGTCGCCCAGCTCGGCGCCATCGTCGTGTCGCTGAGCACGCGCCTGCTGCCGCGCGACCTGGTGTACATGCTGAACGACGCCGAGGCCTCGGCGGTGCTGGCCGGCGAGGAGTTCCTGGAGCTGCTCGGCGACCTGCGCGGCCAGGTGCCCTCGCTGCGCCTGCTCGTCGGCCAGGGGCACCATCCCGGCCCGGGCGTCGTCCCCTTCGACGAGCTGGCCGAGGGGCCGGCCGTCGCCCCGCCGCGGCTCGACCTCGCCCTCAGCGACCCCTGCGCGATGTACTACACGGCCGGCACGACCGGCGTGTCGAAGGGCGTCGTCCGCTCGCACCTGAGCGTGACCTGGGGGCTGGCCCTGATCGCGGCGCGTATCCCGGCCAGCGAGATGTACCTCGCCCGCGCCCCGATGTACCACACCGGCGGCTCGCTGACCGGCCCTTTCGCCGCGCTGGCCGCCGGCGCGACGCTGGTCAGCCTACGCCACTTCGACGCTCGCACGCTGCTCCAGGCGGTCGAGCGCTACCGCGTCAGCCGTCTGTACGTCCATCCCACGCTCGTCGCCAACGCCATCTTCGAGGAGCTGGACCGCCACCCCTACGATCTGTCCTCGGTGCGCTACATCCAGTGGACGGCCGGGCCGCTGCCAGAGGCGGTGCGGGCGCGGATCCTGGAGCGCTTCCCGGGCCTGCCGCTGGAGACGACCTACGGCATGACCGAGGTGAGCAACATCGCCAGCTACGAGTACGCCGGCGGGCCGCTCAAGCCGGCCAACTGCGTGGGGCTCGGGCCGCCGGGTACCGAGCTGCGGATCCTGGACGACGACGACGCGGCGCTGCCGGCCGGCGCGGTCGGCGAGGTGGGGGTCCGCTCGCCGACGGCGATGAGCGGCTACTGGCGCGATCCGGCCCGCACCGCGCCGGTCCTGGCCAACGGCTGGGTCCACACCGGCGACCTCGGCTACCTGGACGACGAGGGCTACCTGCACCTGGCCGGTCGCCAGAAGGACGCGATCAAGACCGCCGGCGAGACGGTGCACGCCAGCGAGGTCGAGGACGTGCTGGCCGGCCTGCCAGCGTTGGCCGAGGCGGCGGTAGTCGGCCTGCCGGACCCGACCTGGGGCGAGGCGGTGAGCGCGATCGTGATCCCGCGGCCCGGCGCGACGGTCACCGAGCGCGAGATCATCGCCCACTGCCGCACCCAGCTCGCGGGCTTCAAGTGCCCGAAGCGGGTCATCTTCGTCGAGTCGATCCCGAAGAATCCCGTCGGCAAGGTGCTCAAGCGCGAGCTGGTACAGCGCTACGGCGGGCACGAACCGGGCGGTGGCTGAGCGGATGGCGTCCCTCGCTCGCGCCTGGGAGCCCGCGCCGCGCGAGGGGCGCGTGGTGGCGGAGGGCGTCGGGCTGCACTACCTGGAGTGGCCGGGCGCCGGGCCGCCACTGCTGCTGCTCCATGCGACGGGGATGCTGGCTTGGCTCTGGGCGCCGGTGGCGGCACGGCTCAGCCGCCACTTCCACGTCTACGCCTTCGATTTCCCGGCCCACGGCGACAGCGACCGTCCGGCGCGCCGCTACCGCTGGGAAGCCTACGCCGAGGACGCCCGCGCCTTCATCCAGGCGCTGGGCCTGGGCCGGCCGCGAGTGATGGGCCACTCGATGGGCGGAGCGACGGCGGTGATCCTGGCCGGCAGCTACCCGGCGCTGGTGGAGCGGCTGGTGCTGCTCGAGCCGGTGGTGATGGTGCCGGAGCTGATCGGCGCCGAGATCGTCCATCCCGGCACGCCGCTGGCGTCCGCCACGCGCAAGCGCCGCGCCGTGTGGCCGGACCGGGCGGCGGTGGTGGCCCACTACACCGGCCGCGGCGCCTTCGCCCGCTGGCAGCCGGCGCTGATCGAGCTGTTCGCCGCCGAGGGCACGGCCGACCGCCCCGACGGCCAGGTGGAGCTGAAGTGCCCGCCAGAGCTGGAGGCCCAGATGTATTACGAGCGCAGCTTCCTGGACATCTGGCGCTTCCTGCGGGCGATCGCCTGCCCGACGCTGCTGGTCTACGGCACCCAGCCGCGCCCCTACCCGCGCGCGTCGGCCACCAGCGTCCAGGCGGCCGTGCGCGGCTCGCGCCTGACCTCCGTCGCGGGCGCCGGCCACTTCATCCCGATGGAGCAGCCCGACGCGCTGGTCGCCACTGTGCGACCGTTCTTGCTGGAGCAGCCATGAGGCGTCCGGGGCGAGGAAGGAGAGCAGCCTGAAGGCGCTACGGAGCGAGGACAGTCCAGCCGTACTGAGTGAAGTCGTGGTCGAAGGTGAAGGCGTGCTGGATCGCCAGTCGCTCCATCACCGCGAAGCTGGTAGCATCGGTGAGCGAGAAGTCCTTGTCTTGGTACTGCGCGATGATCGCTCGCGCACGCTGCTCGTCCTCGACGGTGATGCGGATGATATCGGTGGCACTCTGGTCGATCTGCCACAGTACTCTTGCGGCAACTACACGATTCAGTCGGGTTAGCAGCAGAGCATGAGTCTCGGCTAGCACGAAGTTCGTCGTGTAGAGCTGCCAGCGTTCGGCACGCAGCCGGTCCGAGACGGCCCGAGCGGCAGAGCCAGAATGATCTCGGGAATGGGAAAGCGCGAAATAGGCAGATGTGTTAACCAGCGCTCGACGTTGAAGCCCGGGGAAGCGGGCACTCATCGTTCGCGACGGTTCTCTGGTAAATCGTAGGCTCAGCCAGGTACTTGTACTTGTTCTCTGAAACATCAGTGGGGGCGTCAGGCGGCAGGTAAGGGTCGGCGATGCCGATGATGCCCCAGAAGGGATCGTCGGGACCAGTTGGCCCTACTCGTCGTTTGACATTGCGGGCATTCTTGCCTGCAGGCTTCACTGGCGTGAGCATGGCGATGTCCTGACCATCCAGCCGAAGCAGGTACGGCTCCTGGCTAGCCTGTACATCCTTCGCTAGACGCAGCAGATCGGGAAGCTCGGCAAGATCAACAGCTCGGACGGACTTACGCATACCAGTTGCTCCATGCGTCACTCGACACGATTATAGCAACACAGCGAACCGCAATTGAGGGAGGCACCCGTGGCCTACGAGACGATCCTGTACGAGGTGCGCGAGCGCGTGGCCTACATTACCTTGAATCGGCCCGACCAGCTCAACGCGCTGAGCTTTCAGATGCGTGCCGAGCTGGCGCAGGCGTTCGACGCCTGCGCTGCCGACGACGAGGTGCGCGTGGTGGTGCTGGGCGGCGCGGGGCGGTCGTTCTGCGCGGGGGTGGACCTGCGCGACGGCAGCTTCGAGGAGAGCGCCATCGAGTCGGTCGAGGTGCGCGTGCGCGGCGACTTCCGCGCTAAGCTGACGGAGATGCGCAAGCCGTCGATCGCGGCAGTGCAGGGCTTCGCCCTCGGCGGCGGCTGCGAGCTGGCGCTGTGCTGCGACCTGCGCCTGGCGGCCGACGACGCCCAGTTCGCCCTGCCGGAGATCAACCTCGGCTCGATCCCCGCCGGCGGTGCCACCCAGCGCCTGCCGCGCCTGATCGGCGTGACGCGGGCGCTGGAACTGCTGATGACCGGCGACCGCCTGCCGGCGCTGGAGGCCTACCGCCTGGGCCTGCTGAACAAGATCGTGCCGGGCAGCGAGCTGGCCGAGGCGGCGAGCGCGCTGGCGAAGCGGCTCGCGGCCCAGGCGCCGCTGGCGATCCGCTACCTGCGCGACGCGGTGTACGGCGGCCTCGACGGCTCGCTCGACGAGGGCATCAAGCTCGAAGCCTACCTCGGCGGCCTGCTCCGCACCACCGACGACCGCGTCGAGGGCCTGGCCGCTTTCCGCGAGAAGCGCAAGCCCGACTTCAAGGGCCGGTAGTGCGATCCTGGAGCGGCGCGCGGGTGGCGATCCTGGGCGGCGACGCGCGCGAGCTGGAGGTGATCCGCGGCTACCTGGAGGCCGGCTGCGCCGTGCGCACCTACGGCGTGATCCCTAGCGACGCCTACGGCCACCTCGCCGCCGAGTCGCCCGAGGCAGCGGTGGCCGGCGCCCAGGTGATCGTCACGCCGATGCCCGGCCCGGGGCCCGACGACACGCTCTACGCGCCGCACGCGCCCGCGCCGATCCGGGTCAGGCGGGACCTGCTCGCGGCGGCCGAGCGCGGCGCCCACTACTTCGGCTGCTGGGCCACGGCGACTATGCACGCCGCCGGCGCGCCGCTCGGCATCCGCTTCCACCACCTGGTCGACGACGACGAGCTGATGGTGCTGCACGCGATCTCGACGGCGGAGGGGGCGATCGCGCTGACCATCCAGCACACGCCGCACACGATCCACAACGCCGACGCGCTGGTGATCGGCTACGGCCGCATCGGCTCGCTGCTGGCGCGCGACCTGCGCGGCCTGGGCGCGCGGGTGACGGTCGCCGTGCGGCGGCCGGCGGTGGCGGTGCGCGCCTTCGCCGACGGCTACGCCACCTGCGCCTGCACGCCCGCGGCGCTGCGGGCGGCGATCGCGGACGTGGACCTGACCTACACCACCGCTCCGGAGTGGCTGCTGGACCGCGCGGTGCTCGGCCAGGCGCGGCCCGGCGCGCTGGTGATGGACCTCGCCTCGCCGCCGGGCGGCATGGACCACGACGCGGCGCGGGCGCTGGGGCTGAACGTGGTCTGGGCGCGGGCGCAGGCCGGCAGCGCGCCGCGCCACGCCGGCCAGGCGCAGTTCCGGGTCATGGCGCGGATCCTGGACGCGGAGTGGGGAGGCGCTCCCTCACCCCCGGCCCCCTCTCCCCGCCGTGGGAGAGGGGGTGAATAGCGGTGGAGGACGGCTCCACGTGCCGACGACGGAGCATCTCCAGGTCGACGTGCTGGTCCTGGGCGGCGGGCTGGCGGCGCTGCGGGCGGCCGTGGCGGCGCGGCAGGCCGGCGCCAGCGTCGCCGTGGTCGTGAAGGGCAAGCTGGGTCGCAGCGGCGGCTCGGCGATGACCAGCGGCGGCTACGCCGTGGCGCTGCCGGAGGACGACGCGGACGCCGCGGACGACACGCCGACCCTGCACGCCGAGGACACCCTGCGCGGCGGCGGCTGGCTGGGCGACCCGCGCCTGGTCCGCATCCTCTGCGACGAGGCGCCCGAGCGGGTGCGGGAGCTGGTGGCCCTGGGCGGCCAGCTCGTCCGCGACGGGCCGCGCTATCACCGCGCGCCGAGCGGCGACCATGCCCGGCCCCGCGTGCTCCAGCCGGTCCACCACGTCGGCACCGACCTCACCCTGCCGCTCGCCCAGCACGCCGCGGCCCTCGGCGTCCAGGCGCTCGAGCAGACCATGGGCCTCGAGCTGCTGGCGACCGACGGGCGGGTGCTGGGGGCGATCTGCCTCGACACGCGCGGCGGGCGGCTGCTGGTGGTCCAGGCCGGCGCGGTCGTGCTCGGCACCGGCGGCTGCGGGCGGCTGTTCCCGGTGACGAGCAACCCGAACGACGTGACCGGCGACGGCTACGCCCTGGCCGCGCAGGCCGGCGCCGAGCTGCGCGACCTGGAGTTCATCCAGTTCTATCCCTGGCGCTGCGTCGATCCGTTCGACCGCGCGCGGGTCGCCATCCAGCCGGCCACCTTCGCCCTGGGCGGCCGCCTGTACAACCGCCTCGGGGAGCGGTTCATGGGCCGCTACGATCCCGAGCGCTGGGAGGGCGCCAGCCGCGCCGTCGGGGCCCGCGCGATCTACGACCAGATTCGCCAGGGGCTCGACGTGGGCGGCGGTGTGCGGCTCGACCTGTCGGCGCTGGACGAGGCGACCTTCCGCCAGGCCAATCCGCGGGTCTGGCAGGGCCTGCAGGTAAAGGGGATCGACTACCGGACCTATCCCTTCGTCGTCGCGCCGGAGGCGCACTACTTCATGGGCGGCGTGCGGATCGACGAGCAGGGCCGTAGCTCGCTGGCCGGGCTGTTCGCGGCGGGGGAAGTGGCCGGCGGCGTGCAGGGCGCGAACCGCCTCGACTCGAACGCGCTGCCGGAGACTCAGGTGTTCGGCGCGCGGGCCGGTCGGGCGGCGGCCGCCCTGGCCCGCGACGCGCCGGCCGCGACCCCGCCGCGCGAGCCGGTCGCGCGCTGGGAAGCCGTGCTGGCCGCGGCCGCGGCGGGGGGCGAATGGTCGGCGCGCGAGCTGGGCGCGCTGCAGACCGAGCTGCAGCGGCAGATGCAGCGCAGCCTGGGCATCGTCCGCGACCGCGCGAGCATGGAGGCCGGCCGGGCCTACGCGCGCGCGCTGCGCGCGCGCCTCGAAGGCAGCGGTCCGGCCGGCCTGGCGAGCCTGCGACCCTGGTGCGAGCTGCAGTTCCTCTGCGACGTGGGCGAGCTGTGCCTCACGGCCGCGCTGCTGCGCACCGAGAGCCGCGGCGCCCACTACCGCGAGGACTATCCGGAGCAGGACGACCCCGGCTGGCGGCGGGCGGTGGTGCTGCGGCGGGCGCCGACGGGCGAGATCGAGGACGCGCTGCTACCGGTGGACGCGCCGCTCGCCGCGGGCGCCCCGTAGCGGTCGCCAGCCGCCACCGGCCTGGGTTTTAGGCTGTCGGCGCAACGTGGGCGGCAACCAGGCGGCGATGTTATACTCCACCCGGTCGCAGTGGCAAAGTACTTCGGCGGGCCGATAACGACAAAGGCAATCGGGCGCTCCAGGAGAGAGAAGCAATGTCGAACCACTTTACGGGACTCAGTCTCGGTCCGCCTCTCGGAGACCAAAGGCTCGACCTCTGCGACCTCTACGCGTTCCAGTCACCCACGGACCCGTCGAGGACCGTGATCATCCTCAATGCAAATCCGAACGCCGACGCGCTCCATCCCGATGCCATCTACCGCCTCAACATTGACAACGATGGCGATTGTCTGACAGACATCGCGTTCAGCTATGTGTTCTCGACGCCGCAAAACGGAAAGCAGACTGTAAGCGTCTTCGTGGCAAAGGGTGCGGAATCTCGCTCCGTCGAAGCGGTGGGAACGAAGATCATTGCCGATGCAGAGGTCTCCTTCGGCCGCACGCCGAACATCGTCAAGTCCGGCGCCTACACTTTCTTCGCCGGTGCGCGCAGCGACGCTTTCTTTTTCGACTACGACGGAATCAAGAATTTGTTCGATACCTCCGGCGGCAGAAATTTCACCGCACCTCACCTGGGCGGCAAATCTCCGTGGACCGGCGTGGATTCAAATACGGAAGCCAATGTGTTTTCGACCGTGATCGAGCTGCCGACGAGCGAGCTCGGCGCAAAGCCGGAGATCCGCATCTGGGGGCGCTGCAGCGTCCGCCAGGACGGCAAGCTGCTGCATGTCGATCGCGCCGGCCACCCAAGCGTCAGCAGCTTCTTCAACACCGACGACACGAAATTGGAATACAACGCTAGCGAGCCGGTTAACGATCGCGCGCGCTGGACGGATCAGTTCGTCCACCTGATGGGGCATACGGGCAATTACACCCGCGAAGAAGCAATCGCCGCGATCGACGCGGAGGGGATTTTGCCCGACATGCTGCACTTCGATCCTTCGAAGCCCGCGAAGTATCCCAACGGCCGCGTGTTTACCGACGACGTCATCAACTACCGTCTTGCCTTCCTCTCCAAGGGAGATATTCCCCCCACCGGCCTCAAGCCACACACCGACGTGCTCACGGAGTTCCCGTACCTCGGCCCGCCGCATCAGAAGTAGAGCTGGAGCGCATTCGAGCCGCGCACCTGGGCTGCCAGCCGGTCCCGGAGGTGCGTGCTGCCCTCGGGGTGCTGCCCCGCCTACGCCCGCCACGTCACGCTGCGTTGCAGCGGCTCGGCGAGATGCAGCCACGGGCCGGCAAATGGGGGCGGACCGCGGCAGGATGCCCCGCTCGGTGCACCGTTCCGCCAAGCCCCTGCCGCGGTGTCCTGTGAGGATTCGCCGGAATTCCATTACTCTATGAAGGCGACGCCCGACGGCGCGTCTCCAATGGCGCCCGGAAGGCGGGGTGGCTTGCCGCGAAAGGCTTCAGCGCCGGAGCGAGACCGAAGCGCTAGCTGGAAGAGGGAATATGACGAACAGCACACCCGGAGGAGGAGCGGCCGCGGGGACCAGCGACCTGCTCCGGCTTGCCCCCTGGACGGAGCAGATCCAGCCCTCGCCGACCTTCGCCCTGGAGGCGAGGGCGGAGGAGCTGCGGGCCAAGGGCGTCGCGCTCTGCAAGCTGGGCCTCGGCGAGCCGGACTTCCCCACGCCCGACCACGTCAAGGCGGCGGCGATCGCGGCGATCGAGGAGGACTTCACCCGCTACACCAACACCTCCGGCATCGTGCCGCTGCGGCAGGCGATCGCCGACCGGCTGCGCGCCGACATTGGGGTGTCCTACGAGGTGCCCGAGATCGTCGTCTCGGTCGGCGGCAAGCACGCCCTGTTCAACGCGATCATGACCCTCTGCCGTCCGGGCGACGAGGTGCTGCTGCCGGTCCCGTACTGGGTGACCTATCCGGAGCAGGTCAAGCTGGCCGGCGCCGTCGCCGTGCCGGTGCCGAGCAGCGCCGCGACCGGCTACAAGGTGACGCCCGAGGCGCTCGCCGGCTGCCTCAGCCCGCGCAGCCGGCTGCTGATCCTGAACAGCCCGAACAACCCGTCCGGCGCGGTGTACAGCCGCGCCGAGCAGGCGGCGTTGGCGGCGTTCTGCCGCGAGCACGACCTGTGGACGATCACCGACGAGGTCTACGCCGCCTTCAACTACACCGCCGAGGGGCACGCCAGCATCGCCGCGCAGCCGGGGATGCGCGAGCGGACGGTGCTGGTGCACGCCGTGTCCAAGGCCTACGGCATGACCGGCTGGCGGCTCGGCTACGCCGCGGCGCCGCGGCCGGTGGCCCAGGTGATGGGCACCCTGCAGGGGCACGTCACCAGCAACCCCACCTCCATCGCCCAGAAGGCGGCGCTCGCCGCCCTGAGCGGCCCGCAGGAGGGCCTGGCGGACCTGCGGCGGGAGTATCGCCAGCGGCGCGACCGCCTCGTCGCCGGCGTGCGGCGGCTGCGCGGGCTGCGCTGCGAGCCGCCCGACGGCGCCTTCTACCTCTGGGTCGACGCCTCGGAGTGGTGCGGCCGCACGCTGGCCGGCCGCGCGATCGCGAACGCCGACGACTTCGCCACCGTCCTGCTCGAGGAAGCCGGCGTGGTCGTCGTGCCGGGCACCGGCTTCGGCGACCCCACCCACCTGCGCCTCTCCTTCGCCGCGTCGCCCGCCGAGCTGGACACGGCGGTGGAGCGCCTGGAGGGCCTGCTGGGCCGCGCTTAGCAAAGCCGGGGGGGTGGGGGTGTCCCCCACTCAAATCTCCTCGTCCCCGCGCCGGGACGAGAAGTAGAGGAGAGATCGGCTTGGCCGACAAGCACCTCGTCTTCCCCGAGGCCGAGTACCGCCAGCGGCTGACGGCGCTGCGCCGCGAGATGGAGCGGGCGGCGGTCGAGGTGCTGCTGGTGTTCTCGCCCGAGAACGTCTACTACCTCACCGGCCACCAGACCTTCGGCTACCAGAGCTACCAGTGCTGCGCCGTGCCGCTGGCCGCCGATCCGCTGCTCGTCGTGCGCTTCCTGGAGAGCTTCAACGTCGCGCACTTCGCCTGGGTCGCCGACGCAGTGATCTGGGACGATCACGAGGACCCCGCCGCGGTCACCGCCCGCGCGCTGGCCGAGCGCGGCTGGGACCGCCTGGCGGTCGGCTGCGACGACGCGGCGCTGTTCTTCCCGCCGCTCGTGCGGGCGCGGCTGGACGCCGCGCTGGGCGGGCGCCTGCGCTCGGCGCCCGGCCTGGTCGAGCGCTGCCGCGCCGTGAAGAGCGCGGCCGAGATCGCCTACATGCGCAAGGCGGCCGTGTACACCGACCTGGGCATGGCGGCGGCGCTGGCGGCGGTGCGATCGGGCACGACGGAGAATGACGTCGCGGCGGCGGCGTTCGACGCCCTCACCCGCGCCGGCTCGGAGTACGTCCAGATCCAGCCGATCGTCACCTCGGGCTGGCGCTCCGGCATCCCCCACACCACCTACCAGCGGCGCACGCTGGAGCCGAGCGACGCGGTCCCCATCGAGCTGACGGGCACCCACCACCGCTACGTCTCGCCGCTGATGCGCACGGCCGTGGTCGGGCGCCCGACGCCGAAGGTGGCCGAGATGTACGCCGTCTGCGCCGAGGCGCTGGCCGCGACGATGGCGGCGATCCGGCCGGGCACGACGGCCGGCGCGGTGGACGCCGCCGCCCGCCGCGTCATCGCGGGCGCGGGCTACTACGAGAGCTGGCGCAAGCGCACCGGCTACTCGGTCGGCTGCTCCTTCCCGCCGGACTGGGGCGAGGGCGGCGTGGCCAGCCTGCGCCACGGCGACGAGACCCCGCTCCAGGCCGGCATGGTCTTCCACCTGCCGATCGCCCTGCGCGACTACGGCGTCGCCGGCGTGGCGCTGAGCGAGACGGTGCTGGTGACGCCCGACGGTTGCGAGCCGCTGGGCAGCACGCCCCGCGCGCTGGTCCAGGCGTGAGTGCGGACCTCGCCGCGCGGGCGGCGGCGGTGCGCGCCCACGTCGACGCGCGGCGCGACGAGATGCTGGCGCTGCTACAGCGCCTGGTGGAGATCGAGAGCTACAGCGAGGACCGCGCCGGCGTGAACGCCGTCGGCGCGGTGGTCGCCGAGCGGCTGGAAGCGCTGGGCCTGGCCGTGCGCCGCCTGCCCGAGATGGACTACGGCGACCACCTGCTGGCCGAGGCCGACGGCCCCGGCGCGCCGCGGGTGCTGCTCGTCGGCCACCTGGACACGGTGTTCCCGACCGGCACGGGCTGGGGCTTCCGCGTCGACGGCCCGCGCGCCTACGGGCCGGGCGTCGTGGACATGAAGGGCGGGCTGGTCGCCGCGCTGTACGCGCTGGCCGCCCTGCGCGCTACGGGGCCGCTGCCCGTGGCCGTGCGCGTGCTGTTCAACAGCGACGAGGAGCCGGGCTCGCCGCGCTCGCGCCACCTGCTACCCGACCTGGCGCGCGGCGTGGACTACGCCCTCGACCTGGAGCTGGCCGAGGCGGACGGCCGCATCGTCGTCGAGCGCAAGGGCGTGGGCATCTTCACCCTCACCGTCCGGGGGCGGGCGGCTCACGCTGGCCAGGAGCCGGAGCAGGGCGTCGACGCCAACCGCGAGCTGGCCTACCAGGTGCTCGCCGCCGCCGACCTGGCCGACTGGGCGGCCGGCACCACCGTGAACGCCGGGCGGATCGAGGGCGGCACGGTGCCCTACGCCGTCTCGGACTGGGCGCAGGCGCGCCTCGACGTGCGGGTCCGGGACGCCGCCGAGCAGGCGCGCCTGGAGCGGGCGCTGGCCGCCCTGGCGCGGGCCAACCGCGTGGCCGGCACGACGATCGAGGTGGCGGGCGGCTTCCACCGCCCGCCGATGGTCGAGCTGCCGGGCGCGCGGCGGCTGCGGGCGGCGGTCGAGGCGGCCGCGGCGGCCTGCGGCCAGCGGGTGCGCTTCGGGCCGAGCGGCGCCGCCTCCGACGCCAACAACCTGGTCGCGGCCGGCGTGCCGACGCTCGACGGCATGGGCGGCGTCGGTGGCCGCGCCCACAGCCATGAGGAGTACCTCGAGATCGCTTCCCTCTACGACCGCGCCGTCCTGCTCGCCACCTCGCTCGTGGCGCTCGGCGCCGAGCCGCTGGACTCCAGCAGCTAGCACTCCGTTACCGGCGCTGGGAGTGGTGTCTGCCGAAGCAAACGCCAGTGTCCCGGCATGCCAGGCCGCGGTAGCCGGGTGGCGCGGGTTGTGGGAGAATAGACCAGCGGGCTGGACAGCCGGCCTCGCGCGCCAGGCGAAGGAGAGCTCCTAATGGACGACCTCGACAAGCAGCTCCTGAACATCCTGCAGATGAACCTGCCGCTGACGCCCACGCCCTACGCGGCGATGGGCGAGGAGCTGGGCTTGTCCGAGGCGGACGTGATCGCCCGCGTGGCGGAGCTGAAGCGGGCGAACATCCTGCGCCAGGTGTCGGCTATTTTCGACACGCGCAAGGTCGGCTACCGCAGCAGCCTGGTCGCGGCCAAGGTGCCGCCGGAACGGCTCGTTCCGGCGGCGCGGGTGATCAACGAGCACCCGGGCGTGAGCCACAACTACGAGCGCAACCACCCGTTCAACCTCTGGTACACGGTGGCCGTGCCGCCGCCGAGCACTGTCGAGGAGCACGTCGACGCGCTGCACCGCAAGTCGGGCGCCGAGATCACGCGGATCATGACCACGCTCAAGCTATTCAAGATCGGCGTGAAGCTGGACATGACCGGCAAGGCCGACGTCACGGCGCGCGACCCGGACGGCGTCCGCCGCGACGCCAACTGGAACGTCGGCCGCCCCCTCTCGCCGCTGGAGGTCCAGCTCGTGCGCGAGCTGCAGCAGGACCTTCGCCTCGAGCCGCGCCCCTTCCTGCCGGCCGCGCGGCGCCTGGACCTGACCGAAACGGAGCTCCTGGACGCGGCGCGGCGGATGATGGACGAGGGGATCATGCGCCGCTTCGCCGCCGTGCTCTACCACCGCAAAGCCGGCTTCAAGGCGAACGCGATGGGCGTCTGGCGCGTGCCTGAGGACCAGATCGAGGAGATCGGCTTCCAGATGGGCTCGTTCGCCGCGGTGAGCCACTGCTACCAGCGCCCGGTCTACCCCGACTGGCCGTACAACGTCTTCACCATGGTCCACGGCCGCAGCGCCGAGGAGTGCGAGACGATCCTCGCCGCCATCTCCGCCGCCACCGGCATCACCGACTACGTCTCCCTCTACAGCGCCCGCGAGTTCAAAAAGGTCCGCGTCAACTACTACACCGACGACTACGCCCGCTGGGAGCAGGAGAACCTCGGCGCGGTCAAGATCGCGCTGGACGGGATCCCGCGGAGCGAACCCGTGGCGTCGGCTACAGGCTGAGACTTCAGCCTGCTTCCGAACGGAGTGGGACCTGGCTAGCTGACGCCCGGTCATAATTCACCGGAGCCCAGTCCGGGCAAGGCGTGCCGCGCTTGGCCAGGGTGTCCAGTACCTCCACGAGGGGCGGAATCCCATCCGTGCTCCAATGGTAAGGGCGGGTCATACTCGTCGTCCGCCCCGGGTGGCCGGGCTCGCCCCAGTGCACCGGCAGGACGAGGTCGATGCCGGCATGGCCCTGCAGCCGACGGCAGTCGCGAGGAACCAGGCGGCCAGCGCAACCCGGTACTGTCGGCCGCAGACCTTCAACAGCTCAACTTCGTGCTCAACCGTTTCTCAACCGGACCCAGGCTCCAGGTCAACTGACGGTGAGTATACCTAGGCATGCTGTGGCAGCGTCCCGTGCTGCCGCAAAGGTCTGTACCGCCTGCGGGCCGGCGTGCGCCTGGCTCTAACGATGCACCGGAACCCGGGGCTGACGTGGGGGCGAATCGTGACCAGGGCCTCGTCTAGCAGCCTTCGTACCCTTCCTCGGAGATCTGGCTACCGCATGTCGCTCGCCAAGGGACTGCTTGGCGCCGTTTGCGCGATGACCTTGCTCAGCGCCTGCCAGTCCGCGCCCGAGAAAATCGTGGTCAACCCCGCGTCGTTGTCGAACGTCGAGGTCCAGGCGAAGGCTGCCACTGTCGCGGGCCGTCCGATGTACCAGATGGACGCCCAGCATACCGGCCGCAGTCCGCATATCGGTCCCAGGGAGGCCGTGCTTCTGCGAAGCTACGATACGGCAAACCCCGGTTTCGACACCGAGGAGCCGGGCGATCCGCGCCCGGAGATCCAGAGCTCGGCCGCCGTCGGCCCCGATGGCACGATCTACGTGGG
>Ga0070740_10003213_pt1 | contig 17753 bp, 11 predicted proteins | sample Coa_R2_FD_67286 | JGI IMG/M metagenome (GOLD analysis project Ga0070740, IMG submission 67286) | Surface soil microbial communities from Centralia Pennsylvania, which are recovering from an underground coalmine fire - Coalmine... | ecosystem: Environmental > Terrestrial > Soil > Unclassified ... | reverse complement strand
GCGTTTTCGATATCGCGGTAATTGTCGGTCACGCCGCGAACGTCAAAGAAACGGGACCCCTCGAAATTCTGAATCAGCGCGCGGCTCTCGGGCGTCCGGTCGGCGTCATAGATCATTGTGGGAATGCGGTCGAGATCGAGGTTCAGGGCATAGCCGAACAGCAGCATCAGGAACAGCGGCAGCACCAGCGCCATTCCGAGGCTCCGCGGGTCGCGCGAGATATGGCGAAGCTCTTTAAGCAGCATCGCCCAAGTGCGGCCGATTCTCATAAAACTGCCCTCATGAGGGCCTCGCCGCGGCGTCGATCCGGATTTCGAACACGTCGGCGATGGATGCTTCGACCGGATCCAGGCGCCGGATCGTAAGGTTGTTGCGGCCCAGCGTTTCGCGGATGCTCGCGATGCCCTTCTCCTTGTCGCGCACAATGAGCTGGAGGCCGCTGCCGGCTATGGACATGTCCAGGATGTGGGCCTCGGTTTCGAGCACCCGCATGCTCTCGGTGGAGTCCGCGGTTTCCAGCCGCAGGACCGCGTGCGAGCCGAGGTCGCGCTTGAGCGAAGCTGGATCGCCCGCCGCCACGATTTTGCCGGCGTGCATCAGGGCCAGCTGGTCGCAGTATTCGGCCTCATCCATGTAGTGCGTGGTGACCAGCACGGCCCGGCCCGATTCGGCGAGCTGATAGATCAGATCCCAAAACGTCCGCCGGGCCACCGGATCGACGCCCGAGGTGGGTTCGTCCAAAAATACCAGCGGCGGATCGTGCACAATCGCGCAGGCCAGCGCCAGGCGCTGCCGCCAGCCGCCGGCCAGCTCGTGAGTGTAGAGCTTGCCTCTATCTGCGAGGCCCACCATCTCCAGGACCGCCCGTTTGCGCCCGACGCGCTGGCGCTTGGGGACCCCGTAGATGCCGCTGAAAAACTCGAGATTTTCTTCGACCAGCAGGTCGTCGTACAAAGAGAATTTCTGCGACATGTAGCCGAATTTGCGGCGGACCTGTTCGGGCTCGGTGGCGACGTCGGCTCCGCCGACCTTGGCAAGGCCGGCGGTAGGCTTGAGAAGGCCGGAGAGGATTCGAATGACGGTGGATTTGCCCGCGCCGTTGGGGCCCAGCAGGCCGAAAATCATTCCCTGCCCGACTTGGAAGCTCACATGATCGACGGCCGTGAAGCTGCCGAAGCGCTTCACCAGGTCCTGGACCTCGACGATGACTGCGTGCGGTGCGTTGCGGCTCATGAGGTGCGCGCGGCGGGCGCGTTTCCGGTCTTCGCCACGGTGGCGATGAAGACGTCTTCGAGCGAAGGCACGATCGGCTGCAGGCTGGAAAAGGCAATGGAGGCGGCTTGCAGCGCGCGCGCCAGCTCCTCGCGCGAGGTGCGCGACGGATCGGCGAACACATGAACCGTCGCGCCGCAGGGCTCGGCGCTCACCACGCCGTTCAAAGATTGCAGGAAAATCTGCAAGCGGCGGCGGTCGGGCCCCTTGACCTCGTAGCACTCCTCCCGGATCACGCTCTGCAAGCGGTCCGGCGCGTCGCACAGGATCAGGCGCCCGCGATCCATCAGGCCCACGCGATGGCAGCGCGCCGCTTCGTCCATGTAAGCCGTGCTGACCAACCGAGTCGTTCCCTGCTTGGCGAACTTGTAAAGCATGAACCAGAGATCCCGGCGCGAGATGGGGTCCAGCCCGTTGGTGGGCTCGTCCAGAACCAGCACTTTCGGGCGGTGCAGCAACGTGCAGATGAGCGCGAGCTTCTGCTTCATTCCTCCGGAAAGCTTGCCTGCCTGCCGGGCGCGAAACGGCTCCAGCGCGGTCATTCGGAGAAGCTCCGGCACGAACTCCGCCTGATCGCGTTTGGAAACGCCGCGGAGCTTCGCGTAAAACCGGATGTTCTCTTCGATGGAGAGATCGGCGTACAGGCTGAATTTCTGCGGCGTATAGCCGACACATTCCTTGACGGCGGCGGCCTGGCGCGCGACGTTGAACCCGGCGACCGTAGCTTCGCCGGAGGTGGGTTTCAACAAGCCGCAAATAAGCCGAAGCGCAGTGGATTTGCCCGCACCGTCCGGCCCCACCAGCCCGAAAATTTCGCCCGGGTGAACCGCGAGGTTCAGCGAATCAACGGCCGTGATCTCGCCGAAACGGCGCGTGAGCTCACGCGTGGAAATGACGGGACCGGCCATTTATTGAAGCATGATTTCCGCGTCGGCCGGCATGTTGGATTTCAGCTCATGGCGCGGATTTTGGATAGACACTTTGATGCGGTACACCAGCTTGACCCGCCCCTCGGTGGTTTGAATCTGCTTGGGAGTGAACTCGGCCTCCGAGGAAATGAAGGACACCTGGCCGTTATAGACCTTCCCGGGGAACGAATCCGTCGTGACGCGCACGGGCGAGCCGACCTTCACGCGCCCCAGGTCTTTCTCCCCGATATAGGCCCGCAGCCAGGGATGTTCGATGTCGCCGATCGTCAGAACGGGCGAGCCGGGCGAGAGAATTTCGCCAAGCTGCGCCGATTTCACCAGCACCACGCCGTCAATGGGCGACCGCGCTTCGGTTTCCCTGATCTGCGAATCAATCAGAGCGATCTGCGCCTTGGCGCGGTCGATGTCGGCGCGGCGCACCGCCAGATCCTGTTCGCTGCGCTTGATTTGCAATTCGCTGGCCATGCCTTCCTTGAGCGCGGCCTGCGCGCGCGCGAGCTGGGCTTCGCTGCCTTCGATGGTTTCCGACCGTGCGCCGGCCTTCACCAGCGCCAGCCGCTCCTGCGCCTGCTTCCACGCGGCCTGCGCGGACTGAAACCGCGAGCGCGCGGCTTCCAGTTGCGACACCGGGATGTCGTCGTTTTTCTGGAGGCGCTGGGCGCGTTCAAAATCCTTTTGCGCGCGCTGAAACTCGGCCAGCGCTCCCTCCACCACCGCTTCGGCGTCCTGCACTTCCTGCGGGCGCGGCCCATCCCGCAGCTCCTTCACCCGGGCCTGAGCCGAGCGAACTTCCGCGCTCCGAATCTCGATCTGCGCCTGCACCGTGCGCCGTTGAAGATCGAGTTGCGTTTCGGCCTCGGCGAGCAGTGCCTCCGCGGAGCGAAGCACGGCTTCTTCCTGCTGGCGCTGGCGCAGGAGCTGGTCTTTATCCAGCCGCGCCACCACCATGCCCTTCTTCACGGGATCGCCCTCGTCTACGGCGCGCTCCACCAGGCGGCCCGCGATCTTAAACGCAATGTCCACCTGCTCCAGCTCGATGTTTCCGGAGACGGCGATGCGGTCGCCCGGCGCTTTGGCGGCCGCGCCGAAGTAATCGCAGCCGGCCAGGAGAGCGGCGATGGGCACGGGCAGGGCGGCCAGCAAGGTTGATCTACGGCCCGGCATCATTTCTCCACCATTTCCAGCACCGATCCCATGGCGTGACTCAAATCGATCCGGCCGAGGTTGTGGACGTAAAGCGCCTGAATCTGGTTATCGCGCGCCCGCGCGAGGCGCGTCTGCGAATCGGTGACCTCGAGCCCGGTGGCCACGCCTTCGCGAAACCGCCGGTTCACCTGCTCCAGCTCGCTTTCCGCCAGCGCCAGACCGGCCTGCGCGGTTTTCATCTGCTGCTCGGCCGATTCCAGCCGCTCCAGCGCCAGGCGAATTTCCAGTTCAATCTGGTCGCTCAGGTCCTGGGTGCGGAGCTTCTGTTCCCGGTATTGCGCGGAGGTTTCCGCCGCGAGCGCGCGGCGCCGGCCGCTGTCGTAGACCGGAACTCGCACCGCTACGCCGAAGGTGTAGGTCGGAAGCGTGCCCTGCTCCACGTTTCCCGTGCTGCCGTAGTTCGCGAAGCCCGCGATGGAAGGCCACTGCTCCATTCGCGACGCGCTCAGCGCTAGGCGGGATACTTCCTCCCGCTGCTTTTGCGCGTTCAAATCCGGCCTCTTCTTCTCCGCCAGGGATTTCGCCTGGGCCAGCGTCACCGGATCCACGGGAACGTAGCGGAGACGGTCCGTGAGATCCAGGTCCAGATCCAGGTTCTGATGCATGGTTCGCAGAAGGTTCAGGTGGGCTTGCTTGAGGTCGCTGCGGGCCGCCTGAAGCCGCTGCTGTTCATTGGCGACCTGCACTTCGCCGCGCGTAACGTCCAGGCCGGTGCCGGTGCCCGCTTCCTTGAGCCGCTTGGCCTGCTCCACCAGGGCTTCGGCGAGCCGCAGGTTCGCCTCCACGGCTTCCACCTCCGCCTGCGCCCGCAGGGCCGTGATGTATTGCCGCGCCACCTGCGTGGCGATCGCTTCCTTGGCGTTGTCGGATTCCAAATGCGCCGCGCGCACGCCCGCCCGGGAAGACTGGTACCGGCGAATCGAGCTGAGGCTGAGTATGTTGCCGGAAACCGTGGAGCGAACGTCGGCTGTGGTGATCGGCCCCACGCGCTCCGGTATTTTCAGGCCGAACGGCAGCGGGACCTGCGTGAAGCCTTCGGCGGAGAAGCTCAGCGTGTAATCCGAAATGTTTACGGAGCCGTCCAGCGAGGGCAGGAGCGCGGACAGCGCTTCCCGGCTTCTGGCCGCGGCCAGATCGGTTTCCGCGCCTGCGATTTGAATGGTGTTGTTGCCTTCGGGCGAGAGTGCAATATCCAGCGCCTGCTTCATGCTGAGATGCAGTACGCTGGGCCGCTCGGCCAGGGGTTCCTGCGCCGCAGCGCTTGCCGCCAGCCAGAGCGCGGCGGCTGGAATCAGCCTGCGATGGCGTTTGCGAATCAGCAGGTGCATACCGACACCACCAGTGACGATACGGTTACCGGCATATTTCTTAAAGCCCCTCCGACAGCACGTGCAGATAGTCGCTTGGAATGAAAGAGTCCGGAATCTTTATTCTACTTCAAATCCCGGATTTCCGTTCCCGATTTGAGGCGCTGGCCCGCTCCCTGGCAACCGATGCAGACACCTTCGACTCCCGGCGAAATCGAGTATGCCCGCCGAAAGCCTGTGCTAAAATTGAATCCTAGCGTTTCTCTACGAACGGGATTAAAAGGGGCTGCGAGAGACACGCGGTTCACGCCTTGTGCACGCGCAGGACGGCTAGAGTGATCGGCTGAATCACTGCCCGGCCCCCAGGATCGGAGGATTTCAGGACGTGAAGGTTTTGGTGATCGGGCTGGATTGCGCGGCGCCCGAGATTCTGTTTCATCATCCCGGCCTCAAAAACATCAGGAGTCTCATGGAGCGCGGCTCCTGGGGGCGCCTGGAAAGCGTGATCCCGCCAATAACGGTGCCCGCGTGGATGTGCATGTCCACTAGCCAGGACCCCGGCTCGCTGGGAGTCTATGGGTTTCGCAATCGAGTGGATCATACCTATTCGGGCCTAGGCGTGGTCAATTCGGCATCGATCAAGGCGCCCGCTATCTGGGACGTTCTCGCCCGGCAGGGTTTGCGATCGGTAGTGGTCGGCGTGCCGCCGAGCTACCCGCCGCGGCAGATTAACGGCGTCAACGTGGGCTGCTTCCTTTCGCCGGATACCAACGCCAACATCTACACCTGGCCCGCCAGCGTCAAAGCCGAGATCGAAGCTCTGGTGGGCGAATATCCGGTGGACGTGAAGGGTTTCCGCACCGACGATAAGGACTGGCTCCGGGATCAGATCTACGATATGACCCGCAAGCATTTCGAGGTCCTTCGTTACCTGATGGCCACGCAGGAGTGGGATTACTTCCAGTTCGTGGAGATCGGGCTCGACCGGATTCATCACGGGTTCTGGAAATTCCACGATACGCAGCACCGGCAGTTTGAGCCCGGCAATCCGTATCAATCGCTCATTCCTGAATATTATTCGTACCTGGACGAGGAGATCGGCACGCTGCTGGAGTTGCTCGACGAAGACGCCGCCGTCCTGGTCGTCTCCGACCACGGCGCGCAGAGGCTCGACGGCGGCTTCTGCGTGAATGAGTGGCTGTGCCGCGAGGGTCTGCTGACCTTGAAGGAGAAACCCGAAAAGCCCACGCCCTTTTCGCCCAAGATGGTGGACTGGGCCAAGACCAAGGTCTGGAGCGAAGGCGGCTATTACGCTCGCGTTTTCTTTAACGTCGAGGGGCGCGAGCCGCAAGGAACCATTCCGCCATCGGAATACGAAAGCTTCCGCGCCGAAATGGCCGCCAAATTTCAGGCCTTGCCGGACGACACGGGCAAGCCCATGGGCAGCCTCGTCTTCCGCCCCGAGCAAATTTACAAGCGCGTCTGCAACGTGGCGCCCGATCTGATCGTTCACTTCGGCGCGCTGTACTGGCGCTCGATTGGCGGCGTCGGCTACGGCAGCCTCTATCTCCAGGAAAACGATACCGGGCCCGACGATTGCAACCACGCGCAATTCGGCTGCTTCCTGTTGAGCGCGCCCGGCGTGGCGCCGCGCGGCGAAATGCAGGGTGTGCGCCTGCTGGACATCGCGCCTACGCTGCTGGAGGTAGCCGGGCATCCGGTTCCCGAAACCATGCAGGGGTCGAGCTTCCTGAGGTAAGCCGTGGTTCGCGCGACCCACCTGCCCCTGTCCGTAAAGCTCCTGTACGGGCTCGGCGATATGCCCCTCACCATCACCATGGTGCTGTTCGGGTTGTTTACGCTATTCTTCTACAACTCCGTGATGGGGCTCCCGGCGTCGCTGGTGGGCGCGGCAATCTTTCTGGGCCTGGTCTTGGATGCCCTGATCGATCCTTACATCGGCTATCGGTCCGACATCGCGCGGCACCGCTTGGGGCGCAGGCACATCTTCATGCTCCCGGGCGCGCTCGCGCTGGGCCCCAGCTTCTTTCTGCTGTTCAGCCCGCCCCGCAGCCTCCGTCCCGCGGGCGTGTTCGCCTGGCTCATGGTGTTCTGGCTCGCCGTTCGTGTTTCGGGAGCCGTGTACCGCATTCCGTATCTCAGCATGGGCGCCGAGCTCGGTCAGGACTACGACGACCGGACCGCCCTGTTCGCCGTGCGCGGGCTTTTCGGATTGATCGGCACCGCCTTCGCGGCGGGGCTTTCCTTCCTGCTCTTCTTCTCCTCCAACGCCCAAGCCGCGGACCCCAAACTCAGTTACGACGCCTACCCGCGCATAGGCGCGCTCTTCGGCGGCGTGGTCACCTTGACCGGAGTAGCGGCGACGCTGGCGACCTCGCGCTACAAAACTTTCGGAGCGGAGGGCGCGGGCCGCGATTTCCGCCAGCGCGATTTTTTGCGGTCGGCCGCCGCGAGTTTTCGCAATCGCAGCTTCCGCCGGATCTGGTGGTCCTTCGTGTTGTTTTTCCTGGCGGTCGTCTTCAACGCGAGCATGGCGGTGAACTACTTCACCTGGTACGCCCGCACCTCCAGCGGCCGCGTGATGAGCGCGATTCAGATTTCCTTCTATGTGGGCGCGCTCATCGGCGTGTTTTTGTGGATCGCGCTGGCTCGCCGGTCCGAGAAGCGGACCATTTATATGTGCTCGGTGCTCCCGCTGGCCGCGCTGATGGCCGGCGCTACGATCTTCATCGGCGACGGGCATCTTCTCGGCACGGGACCGGCGGCCGTGCTGATGGCCGGGCACTTCGCCGCGGGAATTTTCGCCAGTGCTGTATGGGTGGTTCCGCCCGCTATGGCCGCCGACGTGGTCGATCAGGACGAGCTTGAAACCGGCCTGCGCCGCGAGGGCGTCTACTTCGGCATTCTCAACCTGGGCGATAAATTCGCGGCCGGCGGCGCGCTCCTGCTCTCCGGCGCGCTATTGAATCTCTTCGCGAAGCTCTCGGCGGTTGCTCCGGGCTCGGGACCGCATCCGCCGGCAGATCCTGGGTTGATCGGCGTGCTTTATGGAGTCGCGCCCGCGGTGATTTTGATCGTCGCGGCCTTGTGCGTCCGGTCCTATGGGCTGGATCGTGCGACAGTCCGTTCCATTCAGGACCGGCTGGCCCGCAGGCAGCCCGCCGTGGCCAACTCGCCCGAGCCCGCGCGCGCGGAGGAAGTGCTGTGAGCGCTCCCACGCGGGCCGCTCCGAGCTATCCCACGCTCGGCCACGTCTTCTTCCAGGCGGTGGAACAGTTCGATCGCGAGCAGTTGCTTCAGTGGCACGCCGGCGGCCGGCTCCGCACGTATTCGACGGCGGAATTTCGGGCCGCGGTCATGGCCTTGTGCCGGTATTTCCAGCAGAGCGGGATGGAGCCTGGGGAACGCGTCGCCGTGCTTTCGGCGAATCGTCCGGAATGGCACATCGTGGACTTCGCCATCCTGCTTTCCGGCCTGGTTTCCGTTCCGCTGTACACCACTTTTTCCCCGGCCCAGATGCGCCACATTCTGGAGCACAGCGGCGCGCGGACGCTTTTCGTCGCTAACAGCGAACTGAGGGCGAAGGCCGGCGGCGCGGTGCGGCACGCGATCTCCTTTGAGGAAGCCGGCTGCGAGCTTCTGGAGGATATTCTGCGGAAGCATAAGCCCGATCCGGAATGGGAGCATTCCGTACGCGCGCAGGCGTTAGCACGTGACCCCGACACGCTCGCCACTCTGGTCTATACTTCCGGCACAACCGGGGTGCCCAAGGGCGTGATGCTCACGCACGGCAATATCGCCTCCAACCTCGCTGAATGCGTTCGCCGGCTGGGCTATCCTTCGGTTCCGCAAGCCTTGTCGGTGCTTCCCCTGGCGCATGTGTTCGAGCGGCTGCTGTGCTACGGATACTTTTGCATGGGTGTGCCGATCGCCTACGGCGACCCCCACGATCTGGCGGATTTGTTTCCGCGGCATCGGCCCGTGGTGATGGGCTGCGTGCCCCGCATACCCGAAAAAATCCGCGAGAACGTATTCGAGCAGATCCGCGCGCAGCGCGCTTCCCGCCGGGCGATCGCGCGCGGGCTGCTGAAAATCGGGCACGCGCACATCGGGGAGCCGGTCTTCGGCCGGCGCCCCACCCTGTCCAGCCGCGTGCTCTACGGGCTCGCCGACGCCCTACTCTACCGCAAGATGCATCACAAGCTGGGCGGCAATTTGCAGTACCTAATCTGCGGAGGTGCGAAGCTTTCGCAGGAGGTGGAAGAGTTCTTTCTGGCCGCCGGGATTCTCGTCGTCCAGGGCTACGGGCTGACCGAGACGGCCCCGGTGATCAGCCTCGCGCCGTACGACGCGCCCAAGCCGGGAACCGCCGGCAAGCCGCTGGACAATCTTCAGATCAAATTCGACCGCGACGGCGAAATTCTGGTCAAAGGCCCCAGCGTTTTCAAAGGATATTTCAAGCAGCCGGAGCTCACCCGCGAGGTCTTCGAGGGCGAATGGTTCCGCACGGGCGATCTGGGCCGTCTGGATGAAGACGGCTATCTGGTCATCACCGGCCGGAAGAAAGAAATGCTGGTGACCTCCGGGGGCAAAAACGTCCATCCCGGCCCGATCGAGGACCGCCTGCGCGAATGCCGCTGGATTCGCCAGGCCCTGGTGGTGGGCGACGGCCGGAAATTCGCCGCCGCGCTCCTGGTGCCCGAAATGGAGGAACTCCAGCGCCTGGCCGCGGCGAACGGAATCGATTGCGAGCCAGCGCACCTGCTGGAGGACGCGCGCGTTCACGCGGTGTGCCTGTCCGAGATCGCGCAAGCGCAGGAGATGTTCTCCACACATGAGCAGGTGAAGAACTTCCGCTTCATCGACGCCGGAGTCCTCGCCGACCCCGAACTGGTCACGCCGACGCAGAAGCTCCGGCGAAAGGTTTTCGAGAAGAAGTACGCAGATGTCATTGAGCGGTTGTACGAAGACAGCTTGAAGCATGCTTGGCAGTAATTTCAGGAGGAAGTTTTGATTCCACGGCCAGTCTTTCCGGGACTTATTGTTTTGTTCGCGTCGTGTCTGGCAGCCCAGCCGGTGGTGAGCAAGAATGCGGTGGTCAATGCCGCCAGCTTCGCTCTTCCGGGGCTGCCGAATTCGTCGATCGCGCAGGGAGCGATGTTCACCGTTTTCGGGTCCGGGCTGGGCCAGACCAGCGATCCGAGCAAGCTCTCCTACCCGCTGCAAACCTCCCTGCTGGGGACTTCGATAAAAGTAACGGTGGGTTCCACCGCCACAGATGCGTTGATGATTTACACGTCCCCTGCGCAGGTCACCGCGATTCTCCCGTCCGCCACGCCCACCGGCACAGGCACCCTCACGCTGACGTTCAACGGCCAGTCGAGTTCCACTCCTATTACGGTGGTCCGCAGTTCCTTCGGCGTCTTTACGTGGAATTCAGCCGGCAGCGGCCCGGGTATTATTCAGAATTACGTCTCTCCGGCCCAGATCCCCACCAACGCCGCTCTGAGTCCGGCGCAGCCCGGCCAGACCCTGATTCTTTGGGGTACGGGCCTGGGGCCGGTCTCGGGCGATGAAGCGCTGCCGCCCACTCCGGTCGATATGAAGGACGCCCTGGGCGTGGAAGTGTGGGTCGGCAATCAGAAGGCGCAGGTCACATACGCGGGCCGCACCCCCTGCTGCTCCAGCGAGGATCAGATCGATTTCATCATGCCGGACGGCGTGCAGGGCTGCTACGTCAGCGTGCTGGTGAAGGCTGGCGGTATCGTCAGCAACGGCGTCTCCCTCGCGGCCGCGCCGCCGGGATCTTCGGTATGCTCGGACGCCAATGGCATCGATCCGGCGAACCTTCAGACGGTCTCCAGCACCGGCTCGGTGCGGCTGGGCGTCGTGAATCTCAGTCGAACGCAACTGGCCATCGATGCCGGAGCGCTGGGGAAAATCGACGCGAGCGCCGACATTGCCGCAGGCGAGTTCGGCCAGTTCACGCCCCTCCAGATCGACAGCTACCTGGGTCTGACCCTCACGCCCTCCGTGGGTTCCTGCGCGGTTTCTCAATTCGTCGGGCTCGACCCGACTCCGGTTGACCCGGTGATTCCCGCTCTGCTGGATGCGGGTACGTCGTTATCGATTACGGGTCCCCTGGGCGCCAAATCCATTCCCAAGACGAACGCGGGCTTGTACTCGGCCACGCTGGGCGGTGTCGCGTTGAATCAGCTTCTGGAAGGTACACCGGCGCCGAACTACCTCGATCCCGGCGCGTACACGGTTTCCGGAAGCGGCGGCGCCGGCGCGTCCGCTGTAGGCTCCTTCTCCGCCGCGATCACCGTGCCACAGCCTGTGACCTGGACCAACTCCGCGCAAACCACGAGCGTTCCGCGCTCCAGCGATCTCACCGTGACCTGGAGCGGCGCGGCCCCCAACAGCTTCGTGGAGATCACCGGCATCGGCGCCGTCAGCGGGCCTCTTGGGCCAACTGCGACCTCTCCCGGCGTCGCCTTTCTCTGTGTGGCTCCGGGCGCGAGCGGAACCTTCACGATTCCTTCCGTCGTGCTTCAGGCGCTGCCCAAGAGCGACACCAACAGCATCATTCCCACTGGCTTTCTGCTGGTCGGCGGCGCCGGAGCTCCGGTAAAGTTCAACGCGCCGAACCTGGATGCTGGGTACTTGAGCTACCGGCAGCTCTCCGGCAAAAACGTCATCTACCAATAAATATGCAAACCTCGCCAGCCCTCAGTCCTGAACAGATTTACGAACGCCTGCGCGCGATCGCGGTGGAGCGGCTTTCGCTCACTCCGGAGCAAATCGCCAGCATGCGTCCCGAGCAGCCCATTGTGGAAGGTCTGCAACTGGATTCGCTGGCGCAGGTGACCCTGATCGCGGCCATCGAAGACGAATTCGGCGTGGTCCTCGAAATGGAGGATCGCGAGCGCATCCACACGCTGCGCGATCTGGTCACGCTGATTCGCGAACGCGGCGCGGCGGAGGAGCCCAAATAGCCCGATGGCCGGTGAACGCACGATTCAGCAAGTCCTTTGCGATCTCGAGGGAGCCTCGCCCGACGTCGGTGCGCGCTTCGTCCCGCGCAAGGGCGAGGCGGCATTTCATCCCTACTCCGAAATTCTGGCGGGAGCCAAATCCGCGGCCGTCGCTTTGCGCGACCGCGGCATCCGCATCGGCGATCGGGTCGCCATCATTCTGCGGACTTCGAAAAGTTTTCTCGAAACGTATCTCGGGTGCCAGCTTGCCGGCGCGATCCCGGCGGCGCTGTATCCGCCGTTCCGGCTCGGCAAGCTGGATGAATACTTCACCCGCACCCAGCGCATGCTCGCCAAGATCGGCGCGAAAATGCTGGTCACCGACAGCCGCGTGGGCAAGCTGGTGGGGCCGGTCACCCGGGGCGTTGAGAGCCTGCAATCGGCCGTCAATGCCACCGACCTGCAAGGCGACGCATCGCAATGGCGCATGCCGGACGTGAAGCCCGATCAGCCCGCCTTCCTGCAATTTTCTTCCGGCAGCACGCGCGAGCCGAAGGCCGTCATCGTCACGCACCGGAACCTGATCGCGAATCTGGAAATGATGGCCTCCGTCTTCCGCATGTTCCCCGAAGGCCATCCCGAAGACGGCGGCGTGTGCTGGCTTCCGCTGTACCACGATATGGGCCTGGTGGGCTGCATGTTCAACGGCCTATATTATCCGGGCACGGTGAATTATATATCTCCGGAAGACTTCATCGTGCAGCCGGCACTGTGGCTGCAAACCATTTCGCGCTTTCGCGGAGCCGCCTGCGCCGCGCCGCACTTCGCCTACCGCCTGTGTTACGCGAAAATCCGCGACGAGGAGATGGAAGGCGTGGATCTTTCGTCCTGGCTGCTGGCGTTGAATGGCGCCGAGCCGATCGAGACCGAAGGTATGCGCCTGTTTCAAGAGCGCTTTTCCAAATGGGGCTTCCGCGCCGAGGCCATGACGCCCGTTTACGGGCTCGCCGAGGCAGGCCTGGCAGTCTCCTTCTCACATCCGCGCGAGAAGCCTCTGGTCACGGAGTTCGATCGCGACCGGCTGTCCACCTCCGGCGAAGCCGTGCCGGGCTCCGGACGCGCGCTGCCCAGCGTCGGCAAGGCCCTGCCGGGCCTCGAAATCGAGATTCGCGACGAGCAGGACCGGCCCGTGCCCTCCAACACGGTAGGGCGGATCGTGGTGCGCGGCGAATCGATTACGCCGGGATTTTTCAATGATCCCGAGCTCACCGCTGCCACGATCCGAGACGGCTGGCTCGACACCGGCGATTTGGGGTTCCTCCATGAAGGCAATCTCTACATCGCGGGCCGCGCGAGGGACCTGATTATCATTCGCGGCCGCAATTACGCGCCTCAGGAGATCGAAGACGCGCTGTTCGATGTTCCGGGAGTGCGCACCGGATGCGCTGTGGCCGTCAGCCAGAACGTGGGCGAAGAAGGCGAGCAGTTGATCGTTCTGGCGGAAAAAGATCTTCGCCAGCCGGTGCCCGAAGATCGACTGGCCGCGGCGATCGCCGATCGGATTGTGTCGCAATTATCGCTGAAACCTTATTTGGTGCAGATCCTCGAGCCGGGAACGCTGCCCCGTACTTCCTCCGGAAAATTCCGCCGGGCGGACGCGTTGCGCATGTTCGTCGCCGGGGAACTGGTACCGCCGGAAAAAATCAATGCGTTGAAATTATTCCTCGAGCTGGGAAAATCGCAACTCGCCTGGGGGCGCTTCCGCCTGCGCGGCATTCAGGGTTCTTAGGTCAAGTCGGAGTGAGAAATGTTTCTGATTATCTGCCTGTTAATGGCATGGGCTCCTTTGCTGTTGTCGCAGGCGCAAAGCAGTTCGGCCAATCTGAAGGGCTCGGTGACCGATCCTTCGGGAGCGGTGATCTCCGGCGCGAAGTTGACTGTCACTGATCCACAAACTGGCCTCAGCCGCACCGTCGCGTCCGGCCGCACAGGAGAATTTCTCTTCGCGGTTCTGCCACCGGCGAAATATAACCTGCGGGCCGAGGCTCCGGGTTTCGCCGTCAGAACCATGGAAGGAATCGAACTGCACGTCGGCGATACAATCAACCTGCCCGTCGCATTGACGCTGTCCGGGGTCGGCACCGAAGTCAACGTCACCGCGGAAGCCCCGGTGATCGAAACCGAACGCTATCAGCAATCCACCACGCTGGAGCGGCAAATGATCGATAGTCTTCCAATTAACCGCCGCAATTATCTGGATTTTACGCTGCTGACGCCGGGCGTGTCGGACACCAGCACGCTGGTCGACGGAAATGACTTTCGCGTCGCGCAGACCCCGCAGTCGGGACTCAGCTTCGGCGGCGGCAATGGGCGGTCCAACGGTTTCTATATCGATGGCGTCGAGAACTACGCGAACTCGGGCGGCGTCCGCATGTCCGTGAGCCAGGACGCGGTGCAGGAATTTCAGATCAACCGCAACAGCTTCTCCGTAGAGTATGGCTGGAGCTCGGGCGGAACCGTGAATATCGTGACCAGGAGCGGGAGCAATCAATTTCACGGAAATTTCTTTGGATTTTTGCGCGATACTGCCCTTCAAGCTCGAAATTATTTCGACCCCGGCAAGGCCGCTTATACTCGCGTGCAGGCCGGCGCAACCCTGGGCGGCCCGATCCAGCACGACAAGACATTCTTCTTTTTAGGATTCGAACGCCTGGACCGGCATGAGACGGATTACGTGACGATTCTTCAAAATCCGGGGATCTTGAATGTTCTGACTCCTTCACAACAGCAGTTGTTCCAATATTTTGCCTCCTCTGGAAATCTGCTGCTCGGGCTGGTGGCGCAACAGGGCGGGCAATTACTCGTCCCTTCGGCCAATCCGGATGTCGCGAAGCTGTTCAGCGCCAATAGCGGCGTGTTTCCATTCTCGGAGAAGACGCCCAATTACTCCGTGCGCCTGGACCACACGATCTCCGAGCACCAGAACCTGTTTTTCCGCGGCAATCTGACCAAGTTGTTCCAACAGAACGCCCAGTTAGGCGCTTTGATCGCCTACAACCGGGGACGCAGCTTCGACGGATTCGACGGCACCGTGGCCGCCGGCCAGACCTTCGTGCCGAATCCCAACTGGGTATGGGATACGCGGGTGATGTTCAACTTCAACCGCCAGTACGTCATTCCGGTGGACCCCAACGGTCCGGAGATCGACGTGGAAGGATTCGGAAACTTCGGCCGCGATATTTTTCTTCCCTCCGCCACCTATGAGCGGCATTATCAGGTGCTGCAAAATATCAGCTACCATCGCGGCGCGCACACCATCAAATTCGGCTGGGATGTGAACCCGGTGCGGGATCGCGTGATCTCGGATACGTTTTTTAGCGGTCGGTTCGAGTTCGGCGCTGCGATTCCTCTATCCACGCTGTTCTCGGTGGCGCTGAACAGCCCGAATTTCCCCAGCCAGGTCAGCGCGCTGCTCACCGCCAACGGCCGGCCGGATTTGATTTCTAACCTCAATGCGCCCATCAGCGCGCTTCAGGCCTACGCCCTCGGCCTGCCCGAGTTTTACCAGCAAGGCTTCGGCAATCCGAACTGGCTCGGCTGGTCGAAGCGCTATGGCATGTACGTCCAGGATTCCTGGAACGTGCGGCCCGATTTGACTTTGAACTTCGGCGCGCGCTACGACCTGGAAGTGAACCCCAGCGTGCTGGGCACCGACCCCCTCACCTTCGCGCCGCGATTCGCCTTTGCCTGGTCGCCCGGCGCGAAGAGAACGGTGGTTCGCGGAGCCTACGGCATCTATTTCGCTCCGACGTGGGCGCAGTACGCCAACGTCGCGGATACGCTTTCGGGCAAGCAGATCAACCAGATTTTCGTGACGCTGAACGGCCTTCCGCAAGTGACCAATCCGAAAACCGGGCAGCCGGTCACCTCCGCCGATATCTACATGGGGCTGCTGTCGGAAGGCGTGATCGGATCGCGGCAGATTCAGCAATCGGATCTGACTCAGTTCGGCATTCAGGTCGGCCCGGGCCTTCCCGGCCGCGTCATCTTCGGAACCGATCCGGTAAAGAACGCTTATTCCGAGCAGGCCAGCTTTGAAGTGGAGCGCGCCTTGGGCGATTACAGCATCTCGGCGGCCTACAATTTCAACCGCGGCGCGCATATCGGACAGACGCTCGGCCGCAATCTCTATTACACCGGCCACCTCCCGGACGGGCAGCCCACTTACGGCTTTTACAATCCCGACATCCTGCAATACAACGTCTATTCCTACGGCGCAAATTCCTTTTATCACGCCGCAATTCTGCAAATCACCAAGCGATTCAAAAACAACCTGGCCCTCAACGTGCACTATACCTTCAGCAAAGACATCGATGAGAGCACGGACTTCAATTCCGATTACTCCCCGAATGACCAGCTCAACGCGCGAGCCGACCGGGCTCTTTCATCCTTTAACGCCACTCATCGCGTCGTCATGAATGCGGTTTATGGCAGCCGCAAAACTCTGGGTATTGTCGTTTCACCGATTCTGGTCTACAACTCCTGGCGGCCGTTTAACATTCTTACGGGCTTTGACAATTACGGAGACAATTACATCAACAATCACCGCCCATGGAGAGCCGGACGAAATATCGGCCGCGGGCCGGACCTGTTGACGATGGATCTGCGGTTATCCCGCAAGTTCGATTTCGGCGAAAAGAAGAATTGGAATGTGCAGGTGATCGCCGAAGGATTCAATCTCGAAAACCGGACTAATTTCCGGACGGTGAATAACATCGTCGGCGACGTGCCGCTCCAGAGCCTTCCAAATCCCATCCAGGCATTTCGCGGCAGCCCCAGCCAGCCGCTGGCTTACACTTCGGCCTTCGACCCCCGGCAGTTTCAGTTCGGCCTGAAAATCAACTACTGACCGGCTTCCTATCTCCTGTCGGGAAGCGCGAACACGTGCAGCGCGTTGCCAACCGCGGGAGAGTGCACATCCGGAGCGATCAAGCCCGGCACCTGGCGCGGGCTGCCTCCCCCGTTGCTGGTGGTCACCGCGACGTATTGCTTGCCACCCACCGTGAACGTCAGCGGGAATCCCTGCACGGCCGCGCCCAGGCGAGTCTCCCAGAGAATTTTTCCCGTGTTCGCGTCAAACGCCCGGAACATGCGATTCAAATCGCCGGCGAAAGCGATTCCGCCCGCGGTGGAAAGGACTCCCGTGAGGAACGGCGCGCGCTGTTCGTATTTCCAGATCTCGCGCAGCGTCCGGACGTCGTAGGCCGCCAGCTTGCCGACATTGCCGTTCGATCCAGGCATCTCGAAGAAACGCCGGAGCGCGCCACCGCCGGAACCGCCGCCCTCCTTTTTCTCGATCTCTTGCGCGCTCAGTTCGAGACAGCTCTGGCTCAGCGGAACGATCAGCCGGTTGCCTGGCTGATAGTACGACATGGCCGGCCAGTTCTTGCCGCCCTCGGTCGACGGGCAGCCGGGAACCCACTCGCCCAGGCGCTGCTCGACGATATCGTTGCGGTAATGCGGCTCGCCGGTTTTGGAATCGATGGTATCGTAGACGTTCTGGAAAACCATTTCCTTATGGCCGAGATATTTTCCATTGGTGCGATCCAGCTTCCATAAAATGCCCGTCTTCCCGGCGCTGAACACGAGTTTCTGGCCCTGATCGTCCACCAGCACCCGCTCGAAAACCTCATCCAGATCCAGCGTCTCGCCGGGCGCGTGATCGTAATACCACACGAGCTTTCCGGTATCGGCATTCAAAGCCACCGTGGAGTTGGCGTAGAGCGTCGCTCCGTTGCCCGAGCCGCGGCTCACGCGCATCCAGGGCTTCGATTGCGCCGTACCCCAGTAGGTGAGGTTCAGGTCGGGATCGTAGCTGCCGGTAATCCAGGTTTCCGCGCCCGCGCGAAACAGGTTCGCGAGCCCGCCCCAGGTGTCGCCGCCGGGCTCGCCCTGGAGCGCGATGGTGCGGAAGCGCCAGACCTCTTTTCCGGTTTTCGCGTCGTACGCGCTGATGAAGCATTTTTCCTCGCGATACGTGG
>Ga0070740_10003212_pt1 | contig 17755 bp, 14 predicted proteins | sample Coa_R2_FD_67286 | JGI IMG/M metagenome (GOLD analysis project Ga0070740, IMG submission 67286) | Surface soil microbial communities from Centralia Pennsylvania, which are recovering from an underground coalmine fire - Coalmine... | ecosystem: Environmental > Terrestrial > Soil > Unclassified ... | reverse complement strand
GCTTGCCGCTGATCTTGCCGCCCTGGATCGTAAGCACGAGATTGCTGAAGGCGACCGCGCCGTCCACGCGCGAGGGGCCACAGGTGGTGACGCCCTTCCAGGTCCCGTCGAAGCCGGTCGCTGGCTGCGGACCGCGTGGCAGGGCCGGTGCCGGGATGGTAGCCAGCGCCGCGACGCGCGCGCGGGCGAGCGCGGCGAAATCGCCGTTGGGGTACTTGTCGAGATAGGCGCGGAACATCGCCTGGTCGCTGCTGTCTTTGACGGACTCCCAGAACGCGAGCTCGATCTTTTTGGGATCCACCGCCGGCGCCGGCGCCGGGACTGGGGCCGGCGCGGCCGTTGCGCGCGCGTCGGCGGGCGCAGCGGCGAAATAGAATTCGCCCTCGATCGGGGAACTCGACAGCCAGGGCTGCTGAACGCCGCCGGTTGCGCGGTCGACGGCGATGCCGACGTCATTGAACACCTGGAACAGGTCGTGGCCGGGCTTCTCCATGGAACTGACCAGCGCCCGCGTATAGGGGCTGTCGCCGCCCTTCGGTCCATCGCTTGCGACGTTGCCCGGCTGCGTTGCATAGGAGATGAGCGTGCCCTTCGGCGCCTGCATCTGCGCGAGCCCCCCGCCCGCGGCGCGCAGGCTGCTGCCGCCGAACGGATTGTTGCGGCAGGCGTCGAGGATGATGATGTTGAGGCGCGAGCGCGCCTCTTCCATCTGGCGCAGCACGAGATTGACCTCGACCAGCTCGAAATCCGCATCCGCCGGCATGGACGGATTGGCACCCACCGGCACGAGATAGTTGGTCCCGTGCATCTGCAGTCCGTGGCCGGCATAGTAAAAGAGCCCGGTCGTGTCGGACGAGAGCTTGTTGCGAAAGTCGCGGATGGCGCGCTCGAGGCCGGGCTTGTCGAGATCGAGCATTGCCGCGTCGCCGACCAGTTCGAACCCGAGCTTCTTCAGGCTCGCGGCGACGAGCCGCGCGTCATTGGCCGTATTGGCGAGCGCCGGCACATGCATATAGCGGCTCTCGCCGACGACCAGCGCGACGCGGCGCTCGGCGCGCGCCCCGCCGCTCGCGGCCCATAATGCCAGCAGCACCATCGCCGCCAATCCGGACGCTCGCGCCCACCCCCGCAGCAGGACGCCGCCCAAGGAGGCGCGACGGAAATCAAGCATGAGCCAGCCCTTTGGCCGAGCCGCGGCGCGGCCTCGGGCGCGAAGTGTGCCGGCAAGTGCTTAACGAACCATAGACGCAGCGACGGATCGTCGCTCAGGACAGCGTCCGGAAGCGGCAGGTGCCGTCCTGCTCGATGCGGTGCAGGAGATCGATCTCCCAGGCGAGATATTCCTCCATCGCCGCCCGGACGCCGGTGGAGCGCTCATAGGCCTTCAGCCAGACATCGATCGGCTCGTCCGCCATGGTGTCCGCGCCCTTGACCAGCCCGCGGCCGCTCGCCACCCAGGCGGCGGTGCCGCCCGCGAGGCAGCGCACCGGCGTGGGCGTGAGCGCTTGCGCCTCCGGTGCGGCGAGCGCGGCGAGCACGCCGTCCTCGGAGGTCAGCACCAGCGTGCCGCGCAGCGGCACGCGCGCGAGCGCGCGGTCGAGCCGCGCACGGATCGCGAACCATGCACCCTCGATATGCCCGTCGCGGAAGGTGCGGCTGTTGGCGAGATCGATCACCGTCGCCGCGTCGCGCGCGAGGAGGGCGGCGAGCGCGCCGGCATCGATCCCCGGTGCGGCATCGGGATCATAGCCCGGGACGGCGGGCCGCGGCTGCCCGGTCTCGCGTCCCTCCGCGGCGAGGACGAAGACATCGTTCCAGCCCATCTGCTTGAGCCAGGACGCGGTCATCAGCGCCCGCACCTCGAGCGGATCGACCAGCACGAGGCGCGCGCCGAGCGTGCCGACATACTGGTCCGTCGCCTGCACGAGCTGCCCGCCCGGCGCGGAGACCGCGCCAGGCAGATGGCCGGCCGCGTACTCTGCGGGATCGCGCACGTCGAAGAGATAGGTGGTGCGGGCCACGTCCTCACGGAACCGGGCGAGCGCTGCCACGTCGATCCGCGCGACCTCGCAGCGCTGTGCCACACGGGCGGCCGCCGCGCGCGCCCAGGCTAGCCCCGCGGGCGAGGGCAGGGGCGCGCGGCGGTCCTGGCCGTGGTCCGGAGCATAGCCAGCGAGCGACCAGCCCATCGTGCCGTTGCGGAGCGCGACCACGCGGTTCGGCAGTCCGGCATTGATGAGGGACTGGGCGCCGATGATGCTCCGCGTCCGGCCGGCGCAGTTCACCACGACCAGCGTCTCGGGATCGGGCACGAGGTCGCGCGCGCGCAGCACCAGCTCCGCGCCGGGCGTGTCGATGCCGGTCGGGATCGACACGCGTTGGAACTCGTCGAACGGGCGGCTGTCGAGCACCACGAGCTTGTGCCGCTCCTCGATCAGCCGGTGCAGCTCCTCGGCGGCGATGCTGGGGGTGCCGTTCGTGTGCTCGACGAATTCGCCAAATGCCTTGCTCGGCACGTTGACGCCGGAGAAGAGGGGAAACCCGGCCTTTTCCCAACCGGCAACCCCGCCGTCGAGCGCCGCGACATCGCTGTACCCGAATACGGCGAGCCTGCGCGCGCCCTTCGCCACCAACCCGTCCCCGTCGTCGCACAGCACGATGCGTGTCGCGCGCCGCGGCACCAAAGCCGCCACGCGCAGCTCGAGCCGGCTCAAGGGCAGGGAGCGCGCGTGCAGCAGATGGCGCTCGGAAAAAGGCAGCTCCTCGCGCAGGTCGAGCAGCGCGATCTCGCCGCCCGAAACGATCGCGGTGCGGAGCTCCGTCGGCGAGACCTGTTTCATGGCCTATCGTCCTCTCGATGCACCGGACGCGACTGTCGCGCATCCGGCGCCGCGGCGCCAGTCTTCGGGCCGCCGCCCTTGCCCGAGGCGGGAATTTTCAGTAAGAGCGCGATGCGCCGCCGCCGCGGGCGGCGTGGCATTCCCTGGCGGTGAGAGGACTCGATGGCACGCAACAAGATCGCGCTCGTCGGCGCCGGTCAGATCGGCGGCACACTCGCCTTGCTCGCGGGTTTGAAAGAGCTGGGCGATGTCGTGCTTTGCGACGTGGTCGAGGGTGTGCCGCAAGGCAAGGCGCTGGATCTCGTGCAGGCCTCCCCGGTCGAGGGCTTCGATGCGCGCATGGCCGGCTCGAACGACTACGCGGCGCTCGCCGGCGCCGACATCGTGATCGTCACCGCGGGCGTGCCGCGCAAGCCCGGCATGAGCCGTGACGACCTCATCGGCATCAACGCCAAGATTGTCGGCCAAGTCGGCGCCGCCATCAAAAAGCACGCGCCCGACGCCTTCGTCATCACCATCACCAACCCGCTCGACGTGATGGTCTGGGTGATGCGCGAGGCGACCGGCCTGCCGCACCACCGCGTCGTCGGCATGGCCGGCGTGCTCGACAGCGCACGCTTCCGCTACTTCCTCGCCGAGGAGTTCGGCGTCTCGGTCGAGGACGTGACGGCATTCGTCCTGGGCGGCCACGGCGATTCGATGGTGCCGCTGGTGCGCTATTCGACCGTTGCCGGGATCCCGCTGCCGGACCTCATCAAGATGGGCTGGACCACCAAGGACCGGCTCGACAAGATCGTGCAGCGCACCCGCGATGGCGGCGGCGAGATCGTCAATCTGCTCAAGACCGGCTCGGCCTTCTACGCCCCGGCTTCCTCGGCGATCGCCATGGCCGAATCTTACCTCCGGGACAAGAAGCGCGTGCTGCCCTGCGCGGCATGGTTGACCGGGCAGTACGGGGTCAAGGACCTCTATGTCGGCGTGCCCGTCGTCCTGGGCGCCAAGGGGGTGGAGCGGATTGTCGAGATTTCCCTCGATCCCGAGGAGAAAGCGGCCTTCGACAAGTCCGTGGCGGCGGTACGGACCCTTTGCGATGCCGCTCGGAAGCTCCAGGCCGAGGGCAAAGCCTAGATATAACAGAGTTGCAATGGTTCGGGGCTAGGAAGAGGCCGGGACGACCCAATCTTTAGGGTGCCAGGGGCGTCAATTCTGGACGGAACCTCATGTCACGACTGGACGAATCGACCTTTCTGAACGGCGGCAACGCCGGGTTCATCGCCGAGCTCTATTCCCGTTATCTCGAGGATCCGACCAGCGTCGATGCGAGCTGGCGCGGCTTCTTCGACACCCTCGCCGACGCCCCCGACGCCGTGCAGCGCGAGATGGAGGGGCCCGGCTGGGGGGAGGCCCGCGCCCACCTGATCGGCAATGGCGCGGCGGTCCGGGCCAACGGCCATGCCGTGCCCGCGCCCGAAGCGAGCCAGGCGGCACTCGATTCGATCCGTGCGATGAACCTGATCCGCGGCTATCGGGTGCGCGGGCACCTGATCGCCGACCTCGACCCGCTGGGCCTCACCCGGCAGACCTCGCATCCCGACCTCGACCCCGCGACCTACGGCTTCACCGAGGCCGACTACGACCGGCCGATCTTCGTTAACAGCCTCCTGGGCTTCACCACCGCGACCCTCAGGGAGATTCTGGCGGCGCTCAAGGCGATCTATTGCGGCACGGTCGGCGTCGAGTACATGCACATCCAGGAGCTCGAGGAGCGCCGCTGGATCCAGGCGCGCATCGAGGTGCCGCGCAACCAGACCGAGTTCACGCCCGAAGGCAAGCGCGCGATCCTGGAGCGCCTGACCGCGGCCGAGCAACTCGAGCGCTTTCTCGACCGGCGCTATACCGGCACCAAGCGCTTCGGGCTCGAGGGCGGCGAGGCGCTCATCCCTGCGCTCGAGCAGATCATCAAGCGCGGCGGGCAGCTCGGCATGCAGGAGCTGGTGATCGGCATGCCGCATCGCGGCCGGCTCAACGTGCTCACCAACGTGATGGGCAAGCCCTACGCCGCGCTGTTCTCCGAGTTCCAGGGCAATCCCGCGAATCCCGAGGACGTGCAGGGCTCGGGAGACGTGAAGTATCACCTCGGCACCTCGACCGACCGCGAGATCGGCGAGGTCAGGATGCACCTGTCGCTCACCGCCAATCCCTCGCATCTCGAGGCGGTCAATCCCGTGGTGCTCGGCAAGGTCCGCGCCAAGCAGCGCCAACGCGGCGATGTCGCGCGCGACGCCGTGGTGGGGCTCTTGATGCATGGCGACGCGGCCTTCGCGGGGCAGGGGCTGGTGCCGGAAAGCCTGGAGCTCTCTGAGCTCCGGGGCTACCGCACCGGCGGCACGATCCATGTCATCGTCAACAATCAGATCGGCTTCACGACGAGCCCGGCGCAGGCGCGCTCCACGCCCTATCCGTCCGACATTGCCAAGGGCGGCCAGGCGCCGATCTTCCACGTGAACGGCGACGATGCCGAGGCGGTGGTGCATGTCGCCCGCATCGCCACCGAGTTCCGCTACCGCTTCAAGAAGGACGTGGTGGTCGACATCTTCTGCTATCGCCGCCACGGCCATAACGAGGGCGACGAGCCGGCCTTCACCCAGCCCCTGATGTACCGCACGATCGAGAGCCGTCCGACCGTGCGCGAGATCTATGCGCGCCGCCTGATCCAGGAAGGGCTCCTCACCCAGGAGGATGTCGCGTCGATGACGAACGACTTCCTCGCCCGGCTCGATGCCGAGTTCGAGGCCGCGAAGAGCTATCGCCCGAACAAGGCGGATTGGCTCGAGGGCGCCTGGACAGGCCTGTCCGTCGCGTCGGGAGAGGACCGGCGCGGCGCGACCGCGGTCGACCGCGCGCTTCTGCAAGAGGTGGGGGCGGCGCTCACCCGCGTGCCCGACGGGTTCCATCTCAATCGCAAGCTCGTGCGTCAGCTCGAGCAGAAGCGCCGCGCGATCGAGACGGGAGAGGGCATCGACTGGGCGACGGCCGAAGCGCTTGCCATTGGCACCCTGTGTGCCGAAGGCGTGTTCGTACGGTTGTCGGGCCAGGATTGCTGCCGTGGCACCTTCTCGCAGCGCCACGCGGTTCTGGTCGACCAGGAAACCGAGGAACGCTACGTGCCTCTGAACCACATTCGCGACGGCCAGGCGCAGTTCGAGGTGGTGGACAGCCCGCTCTCCGAAGCGGCGGTGCTGGGCTTCGAGTACGGCTACAGCCTCGCCGAGCCGCACGCGCTGATCATTTGGGAAGCGCAGTTCGGCGATTTCGCCAACGGCGCGCAGGTCATCATCGACCAGTTCATCACATCGGGCGAAGCGAAGTGGCTGCGCATGTCGGGTCTCGTCATGCTGCTGCCGCACGGCTACGAGGGTCAGGGTCCCGAGCATTCCTCGGCGCGGCTCGAGCGCTTCCTGCAGCTCTGCGGCGAGGACAATATCCAGGTCTGCAATCTCACCACCGCCGCCAACTACTTCCATGCGCTCAGGCGGCAGGTGCGGCGCGACTTCCGCAAGCCGCTGGTGCTGATGACGCCGAAGTCGCTGCTCAGGAGCCCCGAGGTGGTCTCGCGGCTCGACGAGATGGAGCCGGGAACCTCGTTCCACCGCATCATCGCCGAGACCGATCCGCTCGTCGCCGACGACCAGGTGCGGCGCGTGGTCTTATGCAGCGGCAAGGTCTATTTCGACCTGCGCGCGGCGCGGCGCGAGCGCAAGATCGACGACGTGGCGATCCTCCGCGTGGAGCAGCTCTATCCGTTCCCGGCCCGCTCGCTGGGCACGGCGCTGGCGCGCTACCCCAACGCAGAGATCGTCTGGTGCCAGGAGGAGCCCGAGAACATGGGCGCCTGGACCTATATCGACCGTCGCATCGAGAAGGCTCTCGCGGGGCTCGACATCAAGGCGAAGCGCGCCCGCTATGTCGGCCGGCCCGAATCCGCGGCGACAGCGACCGGCCTGTTCAAGCGCCACAATGTCGAGCAGGCGCGGCTCGTCGCCGACGCGCTCGCACCGGAAGCCCGATAGGAGGTCCGCATGCCGACCGACATCGTCGTGCCCACCGTCGGCGAATCCATCACGGAAGTGACGGTCGCACGGTGGCTGAAGCATGTCGGCGACCCCGTCGCGGTCGACGATCCCTTGGTGGAGCTCGAGACCGACAAGGCAACGCAAGAGCTTGCGGCGCAGGCCGCCGGCACGCTCACCGAGATCGCCGCGCCGGAGGGCAGCAATGTCCATGTGGGCGGCTTGCTGGGCCGCATCGGCGACGGTCCGGCAAAGGCCGCGGCGACGGCTAAGCCTGCGGCGCCCCCGGCAGCGAAGCCGGCGCCCGCTCCGGCGCCGCCGCAGGTCGCGCCGGCCGCGGAGCGCCTCGCCCGATCGGGTCCCGCCGCGCGCAAGCTCGCCGCCGAGCGCGGCGTCGATGTCGCGCAGCTCGCGCCCAGCGGCAAGGACGGCCGTGTCACCAAGGCCGACGTGCTCGCGGCCCGCCCGGCGCCGCAACCGGCCCCCGCGCCGGTCGAGGCGCGGGCGCCGGCGCCGCCGCGTGCGCCGCAGGAGGGCGAGCGCCGCGTGCGCATGACGCGGCTCAGGAAGCGAATCGCCGAGCGCCTCAAAGAGGCGCAGAACACCGCCGCCATGCTCACCACCTTCAACGAGGCGGACATGACGGAGGTCATGGCGATCCGCGAGCGCTACCGCGACAGCTTCGAGAAGAAGCACGGCGTGCGCCTCGGCTTCATGTCGTTCTTCGTCAAGGCGTGCATTGCCGCGCTGAAGGAGATTCCCGCCGCCAATGCCGAGATCGACGGCGACGACATCATCTACAAGAACCACTACGACATCGGTGTCGCGGTGGGCGCCGAGCAGGGCCTCATCGTGCCGGTGCTGCGCGGCGCCGACCGGCTGGGCTTCGTCGAGATCGAGAAGGCGGTCGCCGATCTCGGCAAGCGCGCCCGCGACGGTCGCATCGCGCTTGAGGAACTGTCGGGCGGCACCTTCACCATCACCAACGGGGGCGTGTTCGGCTCGCTCCTCTCGACGCCGATCCTCAACCCGCCGCAGGCGGCGATTCTCGGCATGCACAAGATCCAGAAGCGCCCCGTCGCGGTGGGCGACCGCGTCGAGGTGCGGCCAATGATGTATCTCGCGCTGTCCTACGACCATCGCCTGATCGATGGGCGCGAGGCGGTGACCTTCCTGGTGCGCGTCAAGGAATGCATCGAGGAGCCACAGCGGCTGCTCTTCGAGATGTGAGCGGCCAATGAGCGACAGCTTCGACGTCATCGTGATCGGCGCGGGGCCCGGCGGCTATGTCGCGGCGATCCGCGCGGCGCAACTCGGCATGAGCGTCGCCTGCATCGAGAAGCGCGAGACGCTGGGCGGAACCTGCCTCAATATCGGCTGCATCCCGTCGAAGGCGCTGCTGCAATCCTCGGAGAAGTATGCCGAGGCGCAGCATGCGCTCGCGCAGCACGGCATCAAGGTCGGCAGCCTCGCGCTCGATCTCGCGGCGATGATGGCGCGCAAGGACAAGGTGGTGGCCGAGAACACGCGCGGCATCGCGTTCCTGTTCCGCAAGAACAAGGTCGCGCGTGTGAAGGGCCGCGCGACGATCGTCGGCGCCGGCCGCGTCGAGGTCGATGGCCGGCCGATCGAGGCAAAGCGCGCGATCATCATCGCCACCGGATCGGACAGCATTGGCCTGCCCGGCATCGAGATCGACGAGCAGACGATCCTGAGCTCGACCGGTGCGCTGTCGCTCGCGTCCGTGCCGCGGCGCCTCGTCGTGGTCGGCGCGGGCTACATCGGGCTCGAGATGGGCTCGGTCTGGCGCCGGCTCGGAAGCGAGGTGACGGTCGTCGAGTTCCTTGACCGCGTCACGCCCGGCATGGATGGCGAACTGAGCGGCGCGCTGCAGCGCGCGCTCGCGAAGCAGGGGCTCACGTTCCGCCTCGGCACCAAGGTGACCGAGGCGAGGCGCGGCAAGGCCGGCGTGACGCTCGCGCTCGAGCCGACGAAGGGCGGCGCGCGTGAGACCATCGAGGCCGATGCGGTGCTCGTATCGATCGGGCGCCGCCCCTGCACGGAGGGGCTCGGGCTCGAAACGGTCGGCGTCGCGCTCGACAATCGCGGCCGCGTGCGCGTCGATCAAAATTACGCCAGCAGCGTGCCCGGCATCTATGCGATCGGCGACGTGATCGCGGGACCGATGCTCGCGCACAAGGCCTCCGACGAAGGCGCGGCGCTGGCCGAACTGCTCGCGGGCGAGCGGCCGCAGCTCGATTACGACGCGATCCCGGCGGTGATCTATACGTGGCCCGAGGTCGCGTCGGTCGGCAAGACGGAGGAGGAGTTGAAGGAGGCCGGCGTCGCCTACCGCATCGGCAAGTTCCCGTTCTCGGCCAACCCGCGTGCCCGCGCCAACGCCGATACCGAGGGGTTTGTGAAGATCCTCGCCGAGACCGAGACCGACCGCGTGCGCGGCGTGCACATCATCGGCCCCGACGCCGGCACGATCATCGCCGAAGCGGCGCTCGCGATGGAGTTCGGCGCGTCGTCCGAGGACATCGCGCGCACTTGCCACGCGCATCCCACGCTCAACGAGGCGGTGAAGGAAGCCGCGCTCGCCGTCGCCGGCCGCGCCATCCACATCTGAAGACCCGCTCGCCCGTCACTTCGCGCGGGGATGCGCGCGGTCATAGATGGCGGTCAGCCGTGCGGCATCGACGGCGGTATAGCGCTGCGTCGTCGACAGGCTCGCATGACCCAGAAGCTCCTGGATCGCGCGGAGGTCGCCGCCGCCGGCCAGGAGATGCGTCGCGAAACTGTGGCGCAACGCGTGCGGCGTCGCGCCCTCGGGCAGGCCAAGCAGGGCGCGGAGCTTCGCCATCTGGCCTTGCACGATGCGCGGATGGAGCGCCCCGCCGCGCGCGCCGACGAAGAGCGGCCCGTCCGGTGCGAGCGGATACGGACAGGACGCGACATAGTCGCGGAGCGCATCCGCGACCGCGGCAAGCACCGGCACCATCCGCGCTTTGCCGCCCTTGCCGGTGATGCGGAGCGTGCTCTCGGCCAGCGGCGCCTCGGCGCGCCTCAGGCCCAGCGCCTCGCCGAGCCTCAATCCACTGCCATAGAGCAGGGTGAAGATCGCCACGTCGCGCTTGCCCTGCCACGAACGCGCGACATCGGGTGCGGCGTCGAGCACGGCAGCGGCGTCCTCGGGCGATAGCGCCTTTGGCACCGGCGGCACGAGCCTTGGCGTGCGCACCGCGGCAAGCGCCGGATTGCGCACCAGGCCGCGCCGGTCGAGGAAGCGGAAGAATCCGCGGATCACCGACATGAACCGCGCCGACGTGCCGCGCGCCGCGCCGCGCGCCGCGCGGTCGGCGAGCGCCGCGCGGAAATCGGCCGGGCTCAGCGCGCCGAGTGCCGCGAGATCGGGCAGGCCGCCGCGATGTGTCACGAGAAAATCGAGAAAAGCGGCGAGGTCGCGGCCGTAGGCGGCGCGGGTGTGCGGCGAGGCGCGGCGCTCGCCGGCGAGCCATGCATCCCACGCGGCGATCGCTTGCAGGAGGTCGGGCGCGGCGGGGAAGCGGTCGATCGGCACCGGCGCCGGCACGCCGGGCGGCAGTTTCACGCCGGCAGGTCGAGCCATGCGGCGATGGTGATGCCGAGCGCGCGGGCGAGGAAGGCGAGAAGCTCGGTTCCCTGGCCCGGATGAAACTTGCCGGCGCGCCGCGTGCCAATGCAGAGAAGTCCCATCGGCGCCGCCGCGCTCACCGACAGGCGCAGCAGCGCCGCCGACCGAACGAGTCCCGCGCCGTCGCCGAAGAGCTTCGCATCGCCCGCCGTGTCGGATTGCAGCACCACGTCGCGATCCGGCCCGAGCACCGCATCAACCGTGCCCGATTCAAGGATCTGCACGCCGTGATGGCTGAGCCGTGGCCGCGCGTTGCCCATGCGCTCGACCCCGATCGTGACGACGTCGGCGTCGAGCAGGACCGCGAGATCGGTGGTGACGATCTGAATGAGCTGCTCGAAGCTCGAGGCCGCGAGCAGCGCCAGCACCGCCGCATGCACGCGGTTCTGGCTCGCGACGTTGGCGCGGGTGGTGGCGATGAGGCTCTTCTGCTGCGACTTGAGGCGCGCGATCTCGCTGCGTTGCCGCTCCAGCATGAAATGCTGCATGTCGACGACGCGCTCGCCGCGCCGCATCGTCGGCGGCGTCAGCACGTCCAGCAGGTCGCCGTGCTCGACCAGGAAATCGGGGTGCTGGTGCAGGTAGGCGACCACCTCCGCGGTGCTCACCGTCCGCGAGGGGAGCGCCGCCCGCTGCGGCTCGAGCGCGGTCTTGTCCTTGGAGCGGTCCAACGGCCTCGTCCTATTCCGCAGCGGCGCCGAGCCGCTTGCCGAGGATCGACTGGCCGGTCTTGGCCCAATCGGCGAGGAAGCCGGCAAGACCCTTTTCGGTGAGCGGGTGCTGGAACATCTGGCGCAGCACGCTGGGCGGCAAGGTCCCGACATGCGCGCCGAGCTTCGCCGCTTCCACGACATGAATCGGATGGCGGATCGACGCCACCAGCACCTCGGTACGGATCGACGGGTAGTTGCCGTAGATCGTAACGATGTCGCGGATCAGCTCCATGCCCGGTTGCCCGATATCGTCGAGCCGGCCGACGAAGGGCGAGATGAAGGTCGCGCCGGCTTTCGCCGCGAGCAGCGCCTGCGCCGCCGAGAAGCACAAGGTCACGTTGACCATCGTGCCCTCTGCGCTCAAGGTGCGGCATGCCTTGAGTCCGTCCGGCGTCAACGGCACCTTCACGGCGACGTTCTTCGCGATGCGCGCGAGCGTCCGCCCCTCGGCGAGCATCGTTTCGCAATCGAGCGCCGTCACCTCGGCGCTCACCGGGCCGGACACGATCGCGCAGATCTCGCGCACCACATCGAGGAAGTCGCGGCCGGTCTTGGCGACGAGCGTCGGGTTGGTCGTGACGCCGTCGACCAGCCCGGTGGCTGCGAGGTCGCGGATCTCGGCAAGATCGGCGGTGTCGATGAAGAACTTCATTAACCCCTTCCTCGGGACGCTGCCGGTGGTGCCGGCGCGTCTTTCGCTCTATGAGAATAACCCATGCCCGACCGCCACGCCAGATGCGCCGCCGTCGCAGCGCGCGTCAGCGTGCTGCTGCCGTTGCCGCTCGAAGGCGCGTACGACTATGAGGTGCCCCCGGAGCTCGAGCTTGCGCCCGGCGATTTCGTCCGCGTGCCGCTGGGGCGGCGCATGGTGGCAGGCGTGGTCTGGGGCGCGGGCGGCGCAGACGTCGCGCAGGACCGGCTGCGTGCGGTGCAGGAACGTCTGCCGGTGCCGCCGCTGCGCGAAGAGCTGCGCCGCTTCGTTGACTGGGTGGCGGCCTACACTCTCTCGCCCTGCGGCGCCGTGCTGCGGATGGCGATGAGCGTCGAGGAGGCGCTGTTGCCCCCGCGCCACATCCTCGCATTTTCGCCGAGCGCGGCGGGGCGCGCCGCGCTGGCGGCCGGCGGCGACTCGTTGACGCCGCCGCGCCGCCGCGCGCTCGCGATCCTGGCCGAGGGGCCGCCGCTGCCCGCGTCCGAGCTTGCGCGACAGGCGGCTTGCGGCATTGGCGTGGTACGCGCGCTGGCGCGGGCGGGGCTGGTCGAGACCGTGGCGCTGCCAAGCCGGCCGCGGCCGGCCGTGCCGGATCATCGCCATCCCGGTCCCGCGCTGTCGCCGGCGCAGCACGCGGCGGCGGCGAGTTTGGCCGCCGCCGTGACGCGGCGCGCGTTCTCGGTGACGGTGCTCGACGGCGTCACCGGATCGGGCAAGACCGAAGTCTATTTCGACGCGATCGCCGCGGCCTTGGCGCAGGCCCGGCAGGTGCTGGTCTTGCTCCCGGAGATCGCGCTCTCGACGCAATGGCTCGCTCGCTTTGCCGAACGCTTCGGCGCGCCGCCGCTCGAATGGCATTCCGACCTCGGTGGCGTGGCGCGGCGCGAGACCTGGCGCGCGGTCGCGGATGGCAGTGCGCGCGTCGTCGTGGGCGCGCGCTCCGCGCTGTTCCTGCCATTCGCCGATCTCGGCCTCATCGTCGTCGACGAAGAGCAGGATGCGTCATTCAAGCAGGAGGACGGCGTCATTTATCACGCGCGAGACATGGCGGTGGTTCGCGCGTCGATCGCCAAGCTGCCGATCATCCTCGCCTCCGCCACGCCGTCGCTCGAGACCACCGTGAATGTCGAGCAGGGGCGTTATGCGCACGTGCATCTTCCGGCGCGGCATGGCGCGGCCCGCCTGCCGGAGATTCGCGTCATCGATCTGCGGCGCGACCGGCCCGAGCGGCAGCGCTTCCTCGCGCCGCCGCTGGTGGCAGCGCTCGCGCGCACGCTCAAGGCGGGCGAGCAGGCGATGCTGTTCCTCAATCGCCGCGGCTATGCGCCCCTGACGCTGTGCCGCGCCTGCGGCCATCGCCTGCAATGCCCGCACTGCACGGCGTGGCTGGTCGAGCACCGCTTTCTAGCGACGCTGCAATGCCATCATTGCGGCCACGCCGAGCGGTTGCCGCCGCTCTGCCCGAGCTGCGGCGCGGCGTCGAGCCTCACGCCGTGCGGCCCGGGCGTCGAGCGGCTCTCGGAGGAGATGGCCGCGCGCTTTCCCGCGGCGCGCATCGCGGTGATGGCGAGCGACACGCTCACCGGGCCGCGCGCGATCGGCGCGACGATGCGCGCGATCGAGGAGCACCGCATCGACGTGCTGATCGGTACGCAGGTGGTGGCCAAGGGCCATCATTTCCCGATGCTGACGCTGGTGGGCGTCGTCGATGCCGACCTCGGCCTCTCGGGCGGCGATCTCCGCGCGGCGGAGCGCACGTTCCAGCTTCTGCATCAGGTCGCGGGCCGCGCCGGCCGCGCCGATCGTCCGGGCATCGTTTATCTTCAGACCTACATGCCCGAGCATCCGGTGATGCGCGCGCTCGTGTGCGACGACCGCGACCGCTTTCTTGCGGCCGAGGCCGAGGCGCGCAAGGCCGAGGGGCTGCCGCCGTTCGGCCGGCTCGCCGCGCTCATCATCACCGCGCCCGACGAGGAGAGCGCCGAGTTCGCCGCGCGCGCCTTCGCCCGCGCCGCGCCGCAGATGCCGGGGGTCGAAACGCTGGGTCCCGCGCCGGCGCCGCTCGCGGTGCTGCGCGGCCGTCACCGCCGCCGCTTCCTGGTCAAGGCGCGGCGCGACGTGCATCTCCAGGCGGTGCTGCGGCACTGGCTGGCGCGCGTCAGGGTCGCGGGCACCGTCCGCGTGCAGGTCGACATCGACCCTTACAGCTTCCTCTAGGAGATTGCGCCGAATGTGCCGTGCCGGTAAGGAGATGGACGCCAAAAAACCAGGAGTGTCCAGGATGGCGACGAACCGCAGGCTCGATGAGCTGATCCGCCTTGCCGCACCGCTTTGGGCGGGCGAGGCCGAGATCGTGCGGACCTATTGGAACTCGCCCGTGCGCACGCGGGAGACGGACCTGCTGTGGCTCGCGCGGCAGAGCTTCAAGGAGTTCTGGGGATCGGGCGTCGGCAAATTCGATCGCGGCGGCGTGTTCCTCGGCTGCCTCAAGAACCTCGTCGCCCAGGCGCCGCACATCGATGTGAGCCTCGACCGGCACGAGGTGTTGGACGTGCTCGAGGGGATCAAGTCCGAGTTCTCGCACTATTGCGCGTTCGCCGACATCTACGACGCGCTGCGGCCGGCGGGCGCGCCGCGCCTCAACCCGCAGATGCTCGAGAGCTGGCCCGAGGAGGACGCGCTGACGCAACTGCGCTACCGGCATCAGGACGAGCATGGCGCGATCGGGATGCGTGCGTGCAAGTTCACCGAAGGCGGCTATTGCGCGCTTTTCCGCGAGGGTAGGGCGCTCAAGGGCAAGGGCGGGATCGAGGACAAGATCGCCGACGCCTGCGCCTTCATCTACGAGGACGAGATCGGGCACATGCTGGCGGGGATCGCCGATCTCGGCAACGAGACGCTGTCCGATGCGGAGTGGACGCTGCTCGGCGAGCTCGTCGTCGCGCAGATGCGGCAGCGGCTTGAGATGCGCAACGCGCAGTTCAGCAGGCCCTTGTCGCCGGCGCGGATCGCCGCAATCCATCGCGGCGAGATCGAGCCGGTGCGGTTCGACTACGCCCGCGCGGGGCTCGCGGCGTGACGCGGCGGGAGGACGCCATGGCGGCCACGTTCGAGACTCCAGCCAAGCCCGCCGCCGCGGCCGCGCTCCGGCTGCGCGGCGTGCATCATCTCGCGCTCAACACCGACGACATGGCGAAGACCACGGACTTCTATGTCCGCGTGCTCGGCATGCGCCTCGTGCACGGGCTCGTCACCGCCAAGGGCGCCGCCGCGAGGGCGGCGAGGCGCGGCAATCCGCCCGTCGATTGCATCCGCCATTATTTCTTCGACATGGGCGGCGACAGCCTGCTCGCCTTTTTCGAGTTTCCCAAGGGCACGGCGGTGGCCGACCGCAACACGCTCGCGACCATGCAGCATGTGGCGTTCGCGACCGCGCCCGAGCATTTCGACGCGCTCCTGGAGCGCGTTCGGTCGCACGGCGTGCCGATCGTGTCGGGCCCGCTCCTCTCCGTGCCGCCCACCACATGGTCGTTCTACTTCTTCGACCCCAACGGCATCCGGCTCGAGATCTGCACCAACAAGGCGGCGGCGCCGGACGCGCCGCTCGACGTGATCGGCTCCTGCGCCCTGTCGCGCGAGGAGATGCGGCGCGAGCTCGAGACGCTGTCCCGCGACCGCGACTGGATCGAGCGCATCCTCGATTCGATGCCCGGCTGAGCCGGCGTCATCCCTGGCGGAACGAGAACGCTTCGACGCGGTCCTCGGGGACCTCCGCCGTCTCCTTGCCGGCTTCCAGCGTGACGGTACGGCCAAGCGCGGCGATCCTGCCGGAGATGACGTGGCCCGACAGCGTGAACAGCGTGAACACGGCATCCGGATGTTCGCGGTGCGCCCGCTTCAGGCTGTCGATGACGGTTCCGTCCATGACCCCTCCTCTTGCGCTCCCGCGATTATCCGTTACGGTCCCGTGCCGCGGAAGGCGGGAAATTTTCCCGTCAGGAACGCCGAGGACTTTTATGAATTCGCAAGATGACGCGTCTAGCATCGTCGCGGATCGGCCTCCGTTCTGCCAGGACAATAAGGCGAAAATTCGCGGCGAAAGCTGACGCGGCGATGCGCACGAGCTCCACCCTGGGCATATTCCGCCGGCCGGGCGCGCCAGCCGGCCGCCGCTTCTCCGTGGGGCGCTGCCTCAAGGTGCTGGCCGCTGCGGCCGTGATCGTGGCGGCGCTGGCGATGCTGTTCGCCAATCAGCCGCCGGGCCCGGCGATCCGCGATGACCTCGAGTCCGTCGCGGGGGCGCTCGCGCTGATGCCGGCCGCGACCGAGCCCAGGGCCGTGGCGGCGGCGCTGCACGCGGCGCTCCGCGGGCGCACCATCACCGTCGACGCCGACGCCTTCCCGGCGATCGTCTATGTCACGCTTCGCGGGCTCGACAAGGCGAGCTGTGCCGGCGCCGTGGCCTCGGCGCGGCGGCTCGAAGGGCTCGTCGTGATCGATCTCGAGCACTTCCGCTCGGCCGCCGACTGCCGCGACAGCAACGACATGACTTGGCGTCTCATGCCGTGAGGGCGCGCGAGTCGAGCCAGGCGAGGAGCGCGTCCCGGAACGGCGCGATGTGCTTGTAGGCCAGCGTCGCCGCCGGCGCGTGGCGCACCAGCGCCGCGAGCGTGGCGGCCGCGGCGGCGTCGAGCGCCCGATCGAGCCGCGTGATGTGCGTGCGGATGGTGAACACCACCGCGCCGGTTTCCGTCAGGCGGCGGAGTGTCTGGCGCTCGACCCTGAGCCACAAATGTGTGCCCGCCGTGGCGGCGGTGATCGGCGCGGTGGCCGGAAGCCGCTCCGGCTGGAACGCGGCCGGGTGGTCGACGATCGTCCAGTTGAGCCGCCAGACGGGGCGTCCCGGCCGCAGATGCGCGAAGAACCGATCCACCGGGCGCTCGAGCCGTTCCGCGTAGCCCGGCACCGGCGCATGGATCGCGGCGAGCGGCCGCCCGATCTTCTCGGCGAGCCGCCAGCGCGATGGGGCACACAGGGTGGCGCCGACCAGCCGATAGGCGCCATCAGCCGCTTGCAGCAGGCAAAAATCCTCCTGCACCAACCGGCCGCAAAGATCGAGCGGATGGAGCGGCGGCCGCGCGACGTTCCAGCGCTCGCCTGTGGCCGCGTTCGCGAGCAGCTCGCCGTCGCGGTGGAAAATCACGGGATGGTGCTGCGGCAGATGCGCCGCGGCGAGCGCCAGCAGCTCGACGGCGGGCGCTTCGGCTTCAGGCAGGGCGGCAAACACCGCGGCGCGGCGCGTCTCCAGCAGCGCCCGCTTCGCCGCGAGGTCGCGGGCGAGGTTGCCGTCGATCTCGAACCAGTCGCGCGGCGCCAGCGGCATGAGCCCCATCGCGAGGCGAAACCGCCCGCCCTCGAACGGCAGATAGGGCGCGCCCTCGGGATCAGCCGAACTGCGCACCGCCATTGACGATCACGACCTCGCCGGTCATGTAGCGCGCTGCATCCGAGATGAGGAAGCAGCCGACCGAGGCGATCTCTTCGGGCGCAGCCAGCCGGCCCAGCGGCACGCGCCCGATCGAGGCGGTGCGCTGCTCCGGCGTGTAGGTGTCGATCATCGGCGTGTCGGTGACGCCGGGCGCTACGGCATTGACGCGGACGCCTTGCGGGCCGAGCGCGCGCGCCAGGGACCGCACCAACCCGGTGATCGCGGCCTTCGAGGTGACGTAGGCCGGGCCGCCATT
>Ga0070740_10003211_pt1 | contig 17760 bp, 22 predicted proteins | sample Coa_R2_FD_67286 | JGI IMG/M metagenome (GOLD analysis project Ga0070740, IMG submission 67286) | Surface soil microbial communities from Centralia Pennsylvania, which are recovering from an underground coalmine fire - Coalmine... | ecosystem: Environmental > Terrestrial > Soil > Unclassified ... | reverse complement strand
GGCCTGCCGCAGCCGCCGGTTTATGCGCTCGCCAATTTCGACCCCATGGGCATCGCCGGCTCCATCGGACGGCAACTGCTCGGCGACGCGACCGCGCCGCTGCAATTTCCCACAGTCAATCGCAAGGACAAGCGCGATTCACTGATCTCGCGGGCGCGCGAGCCAATGCCGCCATTCCCAGCGGACCTGGCGATCGAGCCGGCGCCCGACGTTGCGCTGCCGCAGGAGAAGGTGGAGAGCCGGTTCGATCCGTACGCCGAGTACGAATTCGCCGCCCCCGATGAGCCGCTGCCCGCCGCGTCGTCAAGGAGCCAGGAGGCTGGGGCCGAAGCGGCGGACACGGCGCCCAAGCCGGCGGTCCGCGTCTATTTCGGCGCCGATCCTCTCGCCGGCAGCGACGAGCGGATCAGGCCGTGGGCACAGGGCGAGGCTCCGGTGATCAACGCGCCGGCAGCCGGCGATCCCGATCTGAAGCTGGCGGCGCTGACGCCTTCGGATAAATCCGACGACGCTCCGGGCGGCGAGAGCATTGCCAACAAGGGTGTGGTGACAGGGGAGGGGCAGCGACCGAAGTCGCCGGCGGAACGGTTGGCGCTCACCGGCGCGGCCTTCGAGAAGGCGGAGAAGTGCCTTGCCAGTGCCGTGTACTTCGAAGCGCGCGGCGAAGCGGTGCGCGGGCAGATTGCGGTAGCGCAGGTGGTGATGAACCGCGTGTTCTCGCCGTTCTATCCCAACGATGTGTGCGGCGTCGTGCACCAGAGCAACGCGCGCGGTTGCCAATTCAGCTACAATTGCGACGGCATTCCCAATGTCATCACCGAGCCGGCTGCCTGGGAGCGCGCCAAGCACATCGCGCGCGACATGCTCGAGGGCAAGCTGTGGATGCCGGAGGTCGCCAAAGCGACCCACTATCACGCCTACTGGGTGCATCCGGACTGGGTGAACGAAATGCACACAATCTCCCGCATGGGCGTGCATACCTTCTATCGCCCACGCGCATGGGGCGACGGCTCCGACGAGCCGACTTGGGGCGATCTCAAGCTCACTCAGAAGGAAGTCGTCGAGGACGAGCAGAAGTGGCCGGTGAGCTACAGCAAGGAATGGCTGCGCTCGCCCGACGGTCAGGCGTGGCAGCGCGAAAACGGCAAGAAATAGACGCCTGGCGCCGCCAACTATGTGCGCCGCGAATGACGAGCATCACGAATATTCGTTTTTGCCGATGCAGCGCCGAACCTATATGGTCGCTCGGCCATTCCTCCAGGGGCGACTTATGACGACACAATTCGTTGGCGAGGCAAAAGCGGCCGGCTGGCGCACGCCGCTAGTGGTGATCGTTTGCGGCTGCCTCATCTCGATGATCGGCTTCGGACCGCGCTCGGCGCTGGGCTTCTTTCTTGCGCCCATGTCGGAAGCCAATCACTGGGGGCGCGACGTGTTTGCCTTCGCGCTTGCAATTCAGAACCTGCTTTGGGGCATCGGTCAGCCTCTGGCCGGTGCCATTGCCGATCGTTTCGGCGCGCCGCGTATTCTTACGCTCGGTGCCGTTCTCTATGCGCTGGGGCTTTACCTGATGGCGCATGCATCGGCGCCCGCCACCCTGACCCTTTCGGCCGGCATCCTGATCGGCTTCGGCCTGTCCGGCTGCTCGTTCACCATCGTGGTCGGTGCTTTCGGCAAGCTGGTGCCGCCGCAATGGCGATCGGCCGCCTTCGGCTTCGGCACGGCGGCAGGCTCGTTTGGCCAATTTCTCTATTCGCCGCTCGCCGTTGCGCTCAACGGCGCGGTCGGCTGGCAATCGACGCTTCTGATTTTTGCCGCTCTGATGGCGCTCATCGTTCCATTATCGATCGCGCTCGTAGCGCCGAGCGCGGGTGGCGCCGCATCCGGCGCGGCGCAGCCGGCGCAGTCGGTGCGTCACGCAATGACCGAAGCTTTTGGGCACCGCAGCTATGTTCTGCTCGTGCTCGGTTTCTTCACCTGCGGATTTCAACTTGCCTTCATCACGGTGCATTTGCCTGCCTATCTGCTCGATCGCGGTTTGTCCGCGCAGGTTGGCGGCTGGACGCTGGCCGTCATCGGGCTGTTCAACATTATCGGTTCGATCGCGTCCGGTTACCTCGGCAACCGCATGTCCAAGCGCTATCTGTTGTCGGTCATCTATTTCCTGCGTGCGCTCGCCATCCTTTTTCTGATCGTGCTGCCGCCGAGCGCGGCGACCACGCTCGTCTTCGGCGCAATGATGGGGCTGCTGTGGTTGTCGACGGTGCCGCCGACCTCGGGGCTGGTGGCGCTGATGTTTGGGACGCGTTGGCTGGCGATGTTGTTCGGCTTTGCCTTCTTGAGCCATCAGGTCGGCGGCTTCCTTGGCGTCTGGCTGGGCGGCATCGTGTTCGACCATTACAACAGCTACGATCCGGTGTGGTGGCTGGCGATTGCCTTCGGCATTGCGTCTGCGATCATCAACCTGCCGATCGTCGAAAAGCCGGTTGAGCGTGCAGTGCGGGCCCCAGCCTGAGCAGTGGCCGCCTGGCGGCGTGTGGAACTTTGCGGCTTCGAGGTGATTGGAAGTCGTAGACCGCCGGAACAATTCGGAAGAATACCGAATATGACGGTCTGAGAGGCTCGTCATGGAGGCTGCGACCGGCCCGACGCGAGATCAAATCGTCAAGGTGGCGCTTGCCAGCATCGTCGGGTCGGTGATCGAGCAATACGATTTTCTGGTCACCGGCGTCATCGCTGCGACGGTGTGGGGCGGCATCTTCTTCAAGCTTCCCGGCCTTGCTGCCGCTGCCGCCGCCATCAGCGTCTACGGCATCGGCATCATCATTCGCCCAATCGGCGCCTTCATCTTCGGCCATCTCGCCGATCGCTACGGACGCAAGGACGCGCTTGTTTATGCGCTGGTGCTGATGGGCGTGAGCACGCTGCTCATCGCGCTGACACCCGACTATGACACGATCGGCGTCGCGGCGCCTGTGCTATTGATTGTCTTCCGCCTATTGCAGGGCATCAGCTTCGGCGCCGAGTTTGGCACGGCCGCGACATGGGTCATTGAACAGGCAGCGCACTCCAAATATCGCGCCTTCTGGGGCGCTTGGGTCGGCTTTGCCATTCCCATTGGGCTGCTGCTCGGCTTCGGCTCCGTGATCGTTACCAAGACACTGATGACGGCTGACAATTTCGCGGCCTGGGGCTGGCGCATCCTCTTCGGTATCGGCTTTCTGGTGGCGATCGTGGGCATCGTCATCCGACGGCGCACGCCGGACAGCTTCGTGTTCGAAAATCACCGTGCCCAAGGCGCCATCCTGCAAAGCCCGGCGCGTCAAGTGTGGCGCGAGATGCCACTGACGATTTTGCGCACGTCGCTGGTCAATGCCATGTTCGGCGGCGCTTTCTTTCTCTATTTCGTCTTCGGCACCAGCTACATGAAGGCGGTCGGCTTCACCGGCACGACGCCTGAGATCATCGGGCTCATCGCGGCGGCGTTCATGTTGGTGTTCATGATCGGCGGCTCGCTGCTCGCCGACGTCATCAACCGTCGCGTGATTCTGCTGGTGGCGGCGGCCGTGTTTCTGGTCTTTGCCATTCCGTACTTTTATCTCGTGAACACCGGCAGTTTCCTGCTCGCCACAGTGGCCGAGGTCGTCGGTTTCGGCTTTGTCTTCGGCTTCGGCTACGGCGCCATCCCGAGTTTCTACACGGAGAACTTTCCGACACGATATCGCGCGTCCGGCGCCAGTGCCGGATATCAAGTTTCCCAAGTCTATGGCGGCGGTCTCATTCCGATCATCGCCAGCTACTTTCTGGAAAGCTTCGGCGTGCACGACGCCTATCCGTACATTGGCGGACTGGTGATGTGCTATGCGGTGGCGGCAATCGCGGCGATCTTGCTGACGCCGGAGACCAGGGGCGTCAGCCTCGAGACATGAGCCGTTATCACGCGATTGTGCAGCGTGATCAGGAACTCGGCTTTCTCGGGTTAAGTTTTCCCAGCACCTACCGCCGATTCTTGGAGATGGTCTTGGGTAACGTCGCATATCTCGCACCGTCCGCTCCGCAATGGCTATGGACCGAAATCAGCACCATGTGCGTGTTGAGGCGGGTTCTAGGCAACGACAGCCCCTTCGGCTGGTGCGATTTCGTGACACACAACGAGCCGAGCGGGCCGGTCGCCGAGTTCTGCGATCATTTTGGAGCGGTGGTGCGGCTGCGCAGGATCGAGCGCCGCTATGAAGTCGCTTGTCTGCGGACCGGCGCCATCAACCGCACCGCGGACCTAAAACGTGCCGCCGCGCTTGTCCGCGCCCGCTGGAACGCTCCCTTGCACACCTTACCGCGTCCGCTTGGCCAAGCCGGTTGACGCGTCTCTGGTCGTCGCGCCATGAATGGCCTCCTGTGTGGAACAGTGAGGCGAGGGCGTGAAAGCAATCGTCATCGAGAAAGCGGAGAACGGCACCAAGGCCGCGCTGGCCGACTTCGATCCAGCGCAGCTGATGGAAGGCGACGTCACGGTTCGAGTCGAGTATTCGACTCTCAACTACAAGGATGGCCTCGCTATTACCGGCAAGGCGCCGGTAGTGCGCCGCTTTCCGATGATCGCCGGCATTGATTTTGCGGGCACGGTGGAGAGTTCGACCCATGCGGGCTGGAAAGCCGGCGACAAGGTCGTTCTCAACGGTTGGGGCTGCGGCGAGACCCATTTGGGCGGCTACGCCGAGAAGGCGCGCGTGAAGGGCGACTGGCTGGTGCCCCTGCCGGCTTCTATGACGACGCGCGAGGCGATGGTCGTCGGTACCGCAGGCTACACCGCCATGCTGGCAGTGATGGCCTTGGAGCGGCATGGCCTCACACCGGAACGCGGGCCGATTGCGGTCAGCGGCGCTGCCGGCGGCGTGGGGTCGGTTGCCATCGCGATCCTGGCGCGGCGCGGGTTCACCGTGCACGCAATAACCGGACGGCCGGCCGAGGCGGAGTACCTCAGGGGCCTGGGGGCGGCCGAAATCGTGGCCCGACAGGAACTCACCGGACCGCCCAAGCCGCTTGCCAAGGAGCGCTGGGCGGGCGCCGTCGACGTGGTCGGCTCTACCATGCTCGCCAACCTCCTGTCCGTGACTCGATATGGTGGCGCGGTGGCCACTTGCGGGCTCGCCGGTGGAATGGATTTGCCGGCATCGGTCGCTCCGTTCATTTTGCGCGGGGTGTGTCTTTACGGCATCGACTCAGTGATGTGTCCGCTGCCGACCCGAAAAGAAGCATGGGAAAGGCTTGAAACCGATCTCGACCGCCAAAAACTGGCCGCAATGACGCGAGAAATCGGCCTTGCAGAGGTCCTGGAGGCTGCCCCCGAAATTCTAGCCGGCCATGTGCGGGGCCGCATCGTGGTCAAGATCGCGTAAACGTTTATGGTTTATCGAGGATGCCGGCCCGGATAGGCCGCGTTGGACTAAAGGATTTAGGCGTCAGTCGGAGTAAGGGTGATGTGGCGTTGGTGCGTTGCGCTGGTCGGCCTGTTGGCGGCGCTGCCGGCTTTTGCCGGGGAAATGACAGCGGCGGATGCGCGCCGCTTCATCGTCGGCAAGATGTTCTACTACACCTGTTTCGAAGGGACCCGCGGACAAGGCCGCGTCTATCCTGACGGTTCGGTTGCGGGGTCCATCCAGATCAGGGGTGCGGGCCAGGTCCATTACGCAGTGCTGCCGCCCGGTACGCTGCGGGTGAACGGTGAATCAGTGTGCGCGTCGCTGCGCGGTCTACCGATCCAGCCTTGCTTCAATCTCGAGCAGATCGACAACGAAAGCTTCCGCGGCTCGATCGCCGGACTGGGCTTTGCCTATTGCGAATTTACCCGCCGGCATGAGCGCGCGCATGTGCTCCATCGCGCCACGCACCAAGCCGAGCCGATGCTGCTGCGCCCTTCACTCACCGCCGAGCGCGACTAGCGGATTAGCTTAGCTGCGGTTCTGGTCCTATAAGGGGCGGCATGAACCGCCGGCAGACCAGCTCGTCGCGCGGCCCGCGCTCGCCCGAAGTGACCGGCTTCTACGAGCCTGATACCGGCAGCGTCCAATACGTCGTCGTCGATCTCGCGACAAAGAAAGCCGCGATCGTCGATCCGGTGCTGAATTTCGATCCGCGGCACGCGCGCACCTCGACGGCTGCCGCCGACGAAATTCTCACGTTTGTGCGTGAGCGCGACCTCAAGGTCGAATGGATCCTCGACACGCACCCGCATGCGGATCACTTCTCGGCCGGCGCCTACTTGAAGGACAAGCTTGCTGCGCCGCATGCCATCGGTGCGAAGGTGCGCGACATCGCCGTGCTTTGGCGCGGCTTCTATAACCAGCCGGACGCATTTGCAGTCGAGGCCTGCTTCGACCGGTTGTTCGCCGATGGCGACAGCTTCACGATCGGTATGTTGCCGGTCCGCGTGATACTCTCGCCCGGGCACACGCTCGGTTCGATCACCTTGGTGGTCGGTGACGATGCTGCCTTGGTGCATGATACTTTGATGCAGCCGGACTCAGGCTCCTCGCGTGCAGATTTCCCGGGCGGCGACCCAGCTCAGCTTTATCGCTCGATCAGAGCGATCCTGGCGCTGCCGCCGCAGATGCGCTTGTTCGTGGGGCATGACTACGGCCCGGACGGACGCGAGCCGGCGTGGGAAGCGAGCGTCGCCGAGCACAAAGCATCGAACATTCACGTCAAGGACGGCATCGGCGAAGCGGAATTCGTAAAAGTACGCAGCGAGCGCGACAAGACGCTGCCGTTCCCCGACCGCATGCTCTACGCGCTGCAGGTCAATTTGCGCGGCGGGCGTTTGCCTGAGTCCGAGAGCGATGGGGTCAGTTACTTCAAGATTCCGGCGAACCGCTTCTAGTTTTGGCCGGAAAGATCATGCAGGTGGTGGTCGCGTGCGCGTAGAGCTTGCCGCCGCGATCCTTGAGGTCGCCCTCGGAGGTGGCGACGGTACGACCGCGGTGCACGATGCGCCCTTCCGCGCGCACCGGTCCGCTATCTTTCGTCAGCGGCCGCACCAAATTGAATTTCAATTCCAACGTCGTCCAAGCCTCGCCTGTGGCCAGTGTCGAGAACACGGCGCAGCCGAGTGCGGAATCGAGCAGGGTAGCGGCGAAGCCGCCGTGCACGGTGCCGATCGGATTGTAGTGGCAGAATTGCGGAAGCCCTTCGAACACCGCGCGGCCGTGCTCGACCTCGACCAAGTGGAAGCCGAGTAGCTCGCTGACGGGCGGGTGCGGCTGCGTGCCGCCGATAATGCCTTTGAGAAAGGCCAGTCCGCCGAGCGCCATAGCCGTCTCGACGGGCGCCACGCCGTATGTCCTGCCGCTCACTGCCGCCCCCGCTTACGCATGCACGTAACTGAACTGTGGACACTATCCCGGTCAAGCCGCACGGAACAAAGCGCAACGACCCCGCGTTTTTTTTGCCGAGGTGCAGCCGCATGTCGGTCATTGCGCTCTATTTTGTCCTGGCTTTTCTGGTGGCGCTGCTAGCGGCGAACCGCGGGCGTTCAGCGTGGCGGTGGTTTCTAATATCGTTGTTTATTACGCCGGTGATCGGCGGCCTTGTTGTCATGGCGCTGCCAAAGACGCGACGCGTGTATGTAGGTTCGGAATGGGATGTGGAGCCCCCGGCGCCGGGAGTGGTGCCAATGCCTGCCGATGCCGTTTTGCGCATCGTGCGGCCACGCGGTTATTCGGATCGCCAACGCCTCTATGACATCCTCGTCAATGGTGCCGAGGTGGGCGTTGTCGAGCCGGACAGCACCATCGATTTTGCTGTGCCGAGCGGTCGGCTCACGGTCGAAGCCTATGCGGATTGGGCCCGTAGCGCGCCGCTCGTCGTCGAAACGCGCCCCGGCCGCACGGTGGAGATCGAGGTGTCGAACGCCTGGGGCCCGGTGCTCGGGTTCTGGGTCATGTTGTTGCAGCCTGGCAGTTATCTGCGGCTGAGGCAGGTCGAGCCTGCGCCGGCAGGCCATCCCTCGCTTGACTACGGCTCGGGGCGTCCGTCGGCAGTGCGCCCTTAAGCAATCTCGAGACGGAACGGATCGCCTTCGATCGCCGCTTCGCCGGGGCCGATGGTTTCGATCGCGCGTATCATGCGGCCGTTGCGCTTGAGCAGACGGTCGGCGATGGAGACAATTCGTGCGTTGGGCTGCGCCTTGCGCGAGGCGCGGCGCACGCTCCAGGCGATCTCAAGCTCATCGCGCTGCGGATTGAGCGCGCACGCCGCGGTATACGCCGCCGCGGTCGAGCGGCTAATGCCGGCATAGCAGTGCACCACCATCGGCGCTGCGCGGTCCCAGCGGCCGACGAACTCGATGAGCTTGGCGACATGCTCGTCGGCAGGGCACGTGTAGCCGTCCATCGGCAGCGAAATGTCGTCGACGCTGAGGATCAGATGATTGTCGGGGGCGATATGGGCCGGCCGTTCGACGCGGTCGATTAGCCGCAGCAAGGTCACGATGTGCCGTGCGCCGGTCGCATCGACCGTGGCATGCAGGCGGGCAAGCGAGCAGACGTGAATCATGGGCGTATGTGAGCGAAAACCCTGCACCGTATCTATGGCACGCGCATGAGTTTTTCCAGGCGGTCGCGGAAGCGGGCTTCAGCCGCGGCCGCCGGCCAGGGCGTCAGATAATCGCGCTCGATTGCCGCCGAGAATTTGGGCGGCTGACCGAAGAACTTGCGCGCTTCGGTATCGGCAAAGCCTGCGAGCCGCGTCGCCTCGAGATAGGCTGCGCTGCGATCGGCGGCTTTGATCAGTGTGACCAATGGCTCCGGCAGCTTCGCCGGCAGGCCGAAGCGCAGGTGAATGGCGGCGAGCAGGCGCTTTTCCACGGCCTTGTAGCTGTCGCCGATCACCGCTTTGAACGGCGAGATCATGTCGCCGATCACGTATTCCGGCGCGTCGTGCAGCAGGACCGCGCGGCGGCCGCTGGCGTCGAGCCGCGGCACCTTCGCCCGCGCCAGCGCCTCCACCAGCAGCGCGTGCTGCGCCACGGAGAAAATATGCGCGCCTTTGGTCTGGCCGTTCCAGCGCGCTACCCGCGCCAGCCCATGCGCGATGTCGTCGATCTCCACATCGAGCGGAGAGGGGTCGAGCAGATCGAGCCGGCGTCCCGACAGCATGCGCTGCCACGCGCGCGGCGCCGCTCGGCGAGGAGCCCTGCTCATGTGCGCTTGGCGAGTTTGGCGACGGCGGCGTGACGATGGCAGCTCAGCAGATGGTCGTTGACCATGCCAACCGCCTGCATGAAGGCGTAGACAATGGTCGGGCCGACAAACTTGAAGCCGTGCGCCGCCAGCGCCTTCGATACCCTCCGCGACAGTTCGGTTTCGGCGGGCACCTGCGCGGTGCTGCGGAAGGCGTTCTGCTTCGGTTTCCCGTCGAGGAAATCCCAGAGGAAGGTGGAGAAGCCGGGACCTTTCTCCATGATCTCCAGATAAGCGCGCGCCGACAAAACCGCACCCTCCACCTTGGCGCGGTTGCGCACGATTCCGGCATCCTTCATCAAGCTTTCGATCTTGCGCTTGGGATAACGGGCGATTTTTTCCGGGTCGAAATTATCGAAAGCGCGGCGGAAGTTTTCCCGCTTGCGCAGGATCGTGATCCATGACAGCCCGGCTTGAAATCCATCGAGAACGAGCTTCTCGAACAAGGCGCGATCGTCGTATTCCGGAACGCCCCATTCCTCGTCGTGATAGGCGAGGTAGAGCCGATCCTGCTTCGGCCAGGGGCAACGCTTGAGGCCGTCGGCGTGGGCGATGGCCGCGCTCATGCGTTGCCCGGCCATGGAAATGTCGCCCAGTCCGGCTTGACGATGCGAATGGGAAGATTGCCGCAGGTGATCGCAGCACCGCCGGCATCGGCGAATTTGTCGAGCCGCACAAGCGCCAAGCCGCGCCCTTTCGCGGTCGACATCAACGTGCCGATTTCCTTTTCCCCGGCCATGACCGGCTCACCGGACGCGGGCGCGAACTGCTCGTACGCAATAGGCACAATACGGCTGCGGGCGCTGGCGCGGTGCTCGACGCGGGAAACGACTTCCTGGCCCACATAGCAGCCTTTTTGAAAGTCCACGCCGGCGAGCTGGTCCATGTCGGCCTCATGCGGAAAGGTGTTGCCGTAGACGAAATCGGCGCCGCCCTGCGGTACACCGAGCGCGATGCGGTGTGCCTCATAGGCCTCGGCATCGAGCAGCGCCGCGCCAAGATCGGCAGCAGCTTTATCGGCGAGGTGGGGGGGCAGCATGATACGCATCCCCAACGCCGGCAGCCGCGGGTCGGCGTAGCAGAGGCCATATTCAGTGTTTCCCGTGCCGTCCCAGACCGCCATGACGCCCAGCACCGCGGACAGGTCCTCCGCCAGCACCTTCGCGCGCAGTTTGTAAAAATTGAGCTTGTCCACAAGCGTGATCGCGAGCGCGCCCGGACAATCGAGAAAGAAACCGCCGCCGTCCTTTTCGGGCGCCTCGGCGACGATGAAGTCGACGATGATCTTGCCCTGCGGCGTCAGCAGCGCGGCAAAACGCGGCGCTTCGGGAGCGACCTTGCCCATGTCATTGGTGACCAGGCCGTTGAGGAAGCGCCGGGCGTCGTCGCCCGCTACCTTGACCACGCCGCGGTGGGGAAGAAGGGCTGCTTTCATGCGCTAGTCTCTTGCCAGAACTCGCGGCGAAACGTAAGCGCTGTCGGCACACGCTCAAGTCCGGCTTTTTGTATGGCTGAGACCTACGACCTGATCCTCAAAGGCGGCACCGCGGTCAACCACGACGGCATCGGGGTCCGCGATATCGGCGTCGCCGGCGGCCGCATCGCTTACATCGGCGACCTTTCGCGCGCCTCAGCCGCCGAGACCGTGGATTGCCGCGGCCTTCACATCCTCCCCGGCGTGATCGATAGCCACGTGCATTTCCGTGAGCCGGGTCTCACCCACAAGGAAGACCTGGAAACGGGCTCGCGCGGTGCCGTGCTGGGCGGCGTCACCGCCGTGTTCGAGATGCCCAATACCGAGCCGGCCACCACCACTGCGGAGACGGTTGCCGACAAGGTCAGGCGCGCTCACCACCGCATGCATTGCGATTTTGCCTTCTATGCCGGGGCCAGCCGCGAGAACACCAAGTACCTCGGCGAGCTCGAAATGCTTCCCGGCGTTTGCGGGGTCAAAGTATTCATGGGCTCGTCTACCGGCTCGCTGCTGATCGAAGACGACGACAGCGTGCGTGCCGTGCTCAAGGCCATCCGCCGCCGCGCTGCTTTCCATTCGGAAGACGAATACCGATTGCGGGAGCGCTTGCACTTGCGGGTCGAAGGCGACCCGCGGTCGCATCCGGTATGGCGCGATGCGCAGGCGGCGCTCCTGTGCACACAGCGCTTGATCAAGATGGCGCGCGAAACCGGCAAGCGCGTACACGTGCTGCACGTGACCACCAAGGAAGAAACGAATCTTCTGGCTCAGCACAAGGATGTCGCCTCCGCAGAGGCAACCCCCGCTCATCTGACGCTAACGGCGCCGGATTGTTACGAGCGGCTTGGCACGCTCGCTCAACTCAACCCGCCGGTGCGCGATGCCGGCCACCAGGCGGGTCTATGGGCCGGCCTCGCGCAAGGTGTCATCGACACGATCGGCTCGGATCATTCTCCGCATACGCGCGAGGAAAAGGCACATCCGTATCCGAAGACACATTCCGGCATGCCTGGCGTGCAAACCTTGGTGCCGCTGATGCTCGACCACGTCAATGCCGGTCGACTGTCTTTGCAGCGATTCGTCGACCTGACCAGCGCTGGTCCGGCGCGTTTGTTCGGCGTTGCCGCCAAGGGGCGCATGGCGGCGGGCTACGATGCCGATCTGACGATTGTCGATCTTAAGCGGCGACAAACCATAACCGATGCATGGATGGCCACGCGCGCCGCCTGGACGCCATACCATGGAGTCGCTGTGACGGGCTGGCCGGTCGGCACTTTCGTGCGCGGCCACAAAGTGATGTGGGAGGGCACCCTGGTCGCGCCAGCGCAAGGGGAGCGCGTGCGGTTTCTGGAAACACTCGGCGCGTAGCTAAACGGAACTTTTGCGCACGACCTCAGGGTGTTCTTGATAAATCGCCACACTCCGCAAAGTTGTAATTTGCAGACTCGCGCCGGCGCGCTATTCCAACGGTAGCGTGCCACCTTCGGCGGGCGGTCCGCACTGGAGGCCTGAAGCCATGACCGGGGATCTGGTTTCACTCCGTGTACTGGTGGTGACTGCGGTGCCCTCACAGCAGGAGCTATGGCAGAAGGGCGCGGCGATGGCCTCCGTGCCCATCGATTTTTCTGCCGCCGACACCGCGGCCTCCACGGCCATGCTGAGCAGATCCGGCATGGATATCTGCATTGTCGATTACGCGTTGCCGGAAGCGGAAAGGCAGGCGGCGATCGCCGCTGCGCGCGCCTCGCGGCCGGCGCCGCTGGTTTTCATGGCGATGCCGCACGGCAGCCATCGGCCCAGCCATGTCGACGGCGTTCTTGCCAAGCCCACGGGGCCGGAAAGTGCGCGCAGGGTAGTCGAGCTCTGCACGCGGACCAAGATTCCAACGCGCGTGCTGATCGTGGACGATTCAAGCACCACGCGCAGCATCGTGCGCAAGATACTCGCCGCCAGCCGCTTCGCCTTCGACATCCACGAGGCATCAGAAGGTATCGCTGCGCTCGCGCAGCTTGGCCGCGGTAGTTTCGGCTTGGTCTTTCTCGACTACAATATGCCGGGCTTCGACGGCATGGAGACGCTGTCGGAAATCAAGCGGATCGCGCCGAAGGTATCCGTGGTGATGATGACGTCAACCGCGACCGACGCTCTGATTAGCCGTGCTCAAGCGGCCGGCGCGCTTGCTTTCCTGAAGAAGCCGTTTTTTCCCGCCGACATCGACAAAGTCATCGAACGGCACTATGGCTTGCACGTCGCGGGGGCGGGCTGAGAGTTACTGGCGCTGGCGCGGTTGTTCGAGCGTAAATTCACCGTTGCGAATGCGGGGCCCGAGACCTTCGGTAAACGTCGCGGCCGCGTCCTCGCCATAAGTGGCGACGAACTCGGCAAGGGCAGCGAATAGGCAGGCCTGCGCCAGGCAGTCGCCATCGATGCCGTCGAGGCGGGCTTCGGCCCAGGCTTCCTGAAGATAGCCGAGCGCCACGCGCTTCTGCTCGTGGTCGGTCTTCGGATCGCTCGCGACGAATGGGCGCCCGGTCGTGTTGGCTTTCACCGTCGTCCCCAGTGTTCAGGGCAGAATGTCTGCCCAAGTCCCGGCCCGACGTTAGCATGCGCCCCTCGGCCGGCTATGCGGACCTTGAGGAAAGGTTAATACGCATGGCTCTAGTTGGCGTAACGTGCCGTGATGTCGCGGGAAATTTTCGCGCCTTCTTCCAAATAGCGGCGGATCGCGAGGTTGGCGGCGGGCGTACAGGTTCGGTAGGTTTGCTGGAAGCCACGGTAGCCTCGGTTGAAGCTGGCGACGATCTTACGGCGGCGGTCGCCCTCCGGCGCTTCGGCATCGATTAAGGCCTGCATCTGGTCGCGCCACTTCTGCCCCTCATTGGCGCCGCAGACCGCGCGCAAATAATGCAACGCGCCGAGAATCTCGGCCAGCCGCTGCAGGTCGTTGTCGAACGGCGCCGGCGTATCGTCGGCTCGCGCGGGGACCGCGAGGCAGAGCACGATCGATGCGATAACGGCGAGCTTTTTCACTTCGCTTTGATCCTTTGACAGGGACCCGTATGCCCCGCCATCTGGGCAATCGCAAGGCGCAACGTCAGCGCGCCAGCTTCTCCACCGCTGCGGCAACGATTTCGGCCAAGCCTTCGGTGGTTTTCAGGCCCGGCAACGCTGCCGGGGCAAGCCAGCGCGCCTCGTCAAGCTCCTCATTGAGCTTGATCTCTCCCGCAAGGAAACGCGACGCAAAACACAAAATGACGAAGTGACGCTCGACCTTTCCGGCGCCGTCGCGCACGATCGCTTCCCGATATCCGGCGAGCGTGACAGGCTCGATCTCGAGCCGCGTTTCTTCGCGTACTTCACGTTTGACGGCCTCGTGCAGCGTCTCGCCGCTTTCTACCGCGCCCCCGGGCAGTGTGTAGAGGTTAAGTGCCGGCTGGCGAGCGCGCCGTACCACCAGCACCTTGCCGTCACGGACGATTGCGGCGCTGACCGCGAGATAGGGACGCTCCGGATAAGCGCGGGTGTCGTTCATGCCGGCGCGTTGATTAGGTCGTCGACTACGGTTTGCGGGACGCTCGCGGCCGTTTCACCATTCACCACCGCACCTGCACGCGCGATCAGCGGTTTGAGGCAGGTGAGCGCGCGCAGCGCAAGCGCGCCCGTCGCCTGCGCAGGCAAGCCGGCGCGCAAGGCGCCGCGCGTTGCCAGCAACACGGCGGTCATGGCGCTCGATAGCGAATCGAGGCTCTCGCGCAGCCGCGGGTCCGCCGCATTGTAAGCAGCGAGGGCAAGCTCGCGCGACTTCAGGTGCGCTTGGGCGAAATGCTCGCGATAGCTCATTGGCCGCCAGGCTAAGAGCTCCTCGATGACATCGGGGCAATCGGCCACCATTTCGAGCAGCATGATGGCTTCATTGAAGTGATTGAGGTAGTCGGTGGCGAGGCCGGTGGCCGGATTGATGTTGGCTTCGAGAAGCCGCGCGCGATGCTCGGTTCTCGCGGCCGCTTCCATACGATCGTGATAAGCCATCCGCCCACCGCCCCAATGCCGCAAGTGTGGGCAAGGGCGGTTAAGGTGCAATTAAGCCGAGAAGACGCTACATTTCAACGATGTGCGGCCGCTACAGCATCACTTTGGCGCCGGAAGTGTTCCGTGCGCTGTTCCGCTACCGGGAACAGCCCAATTTTCCACCGCGCTACAATGTGGCGCCGACGCAGCCCATTCCGATCGTGCGCCTCGATCGCGGGGAGCGGCAGTTTGCGCTGGTGCGCTGGGGGCTGTTGCCGTCGTGGGCCAAAGATCCGGCGGCTTTTGCCCTGCTGATAAACGCACGCGGCGAATCTGTGCTGGAGAAGCCTGCTTTCGCGGCGGCGATGAAGTATCGCCGCTGTCTGGTCCCGGCCGACGGCTTTTACGAATGGGCAATGACGGGCGCACACAAACAGCCGTACTTCGTGCGTGCGGTTTCGGGCGGCCCGATCGCGTTCGCAGGCTTGTGGGAGTGCTGGATCGGGCCGAATGGAGAGGAGTTGGAAACGGCGGCGATTGTGACCACGCGCGCTAATCGGACGCTGGCGCCGATCCATGAGCGCATGCCGGTGATCATACCGGCGGAGGCCTTTGACCTCTGGCTCGATTGCGCGAAGGTGGACGCACAGACCGCCGCGGCTTTGATTGTGCCGGCCCCCGAAGCACTGCTGGAGGCTTACGCGGTGTCGAACGACGTTAATCGCGTGGCCAATGACAGCCCTCGACTTATCGAGCCGCAGACGGTTCGCGAGCCCCCTATGCATGCCAAGACAGCGCCTGAGCAGAGTCAAAAATCGTTGTTTTGAAACTTGTCGGGAACCTTGTCGCGGCGGATACATCCAACGAGCAGGATAACGATCATCATGCCGGTCACCCCAGCGAAACAGGCCGCCATCGAGGGCCTCAGCGACCAACAGCTGGTCGAGCGCGCGCTGACGCGTGAAGAAGCCGCGGTGCGCGCGCTCACGCAACGCTACAACCGCCGGCTCTTCCGCATCGCGCGGAGCATTCTGCGCGACGACGCGGAAGCCGAAGACGTGGTGCAGGAAACCTATGTCCGCGCCTTTACCGGTCTCGATCAATTCCGCGGCGATGCGGGATTCGGTACGTGGATCACGCGTATCGCCATGAACGAGGCGCTCGGCCGGTTGCGGCGGCGTAAACCGACCGTCGATTGGGAGAGCTACGGCCAAAATCGCATGCCGGCGGAGATCATTCATTTTCCGAGCCCGATGCTTGGAGACGATCCGGAGAAGACGATGGCGCAAGGCGAAATCCGTGCGATCCTCGAAGACGCGATTGACGAGCTTCCCGACGGTTTCCGCAGCGTCTTCGTCGCGCGGCTGGTCGAAGGCATGTCGGTCGAGGAGACCGCCGACCTGTTCGGTCTGCAGGAAGAGACGGTGAAAACCCGTCTTTTCCGCGCGCGCACGATGTTGCGCGAGGCGCTGGACAAGCGCCTGGGCCCCACACTCACCAGTACTTTTCCCTTCGACGGCACCCGCTGCGAGCGCATGACGGAAAAAATCCTGCGCCGCATTTGCGGGTGAGCGGGAACCTCGGCGCCGCTTCCGCATCCAACACCACGTCCACGCGCGGCCCCGGCATTGCCGACCGCCGAAACGGAGGGTGTAACGATGCTTGCCAAAACGATTTCATCGATAGCGGCGCTGTGCCTGCTGACCGGGGCCGCGTTCGCCCAGCAAAAGCTAACCGACCCGCAGATCGCGCATATTGCCTACACCGCGGGTCAAATCGATATCGAGGCCGCCAAGCAGGCGCTGGCAAAGAGCAAGAACAAGGATGTGCGCGCGTTCGCCAACGATATGGTCCGCGATCATACGGCGGTGAACAAGCAGGCCCTGGCTCTGGTCAAGAAACTGAAGGTGAAGCCGGAAGACAATGCCACCAGCCAGGCGCTCACCAAGCAGGCTGCGGCCAAGCGCGCCGAACTGGCCAAGCTCAACGGCGCTGCGTTCGACAAAGCCTATGTTGACAACGAGGTCGCCTATCACAAGACCGTCAACAACGCGCTGGAGACGCAGCTCATTCCCTCCGCCAGCAACGCCGAACTCAAGGGCTTGCTGCAGACCGGCCTGAAGATCTTCCAGGGCCACGAGCAGCACGCCGAGCACGTCGACGCCGGTTTGAAGTGATCGCCAGGAGCGATGCGATGACGCCGAGGCGAATTCACCTGGCCATTCTGCTCCTCGCCGGCCTGCAATCCGCCTCGGCGCATGCCGCTACCGTGCAGATTGTGATCGATAAACTGGTCTACATGCCGGCGGATGCGAGCGCGAAAGTCGGGGACACCGTCGAGTGGGTCAACAAGGACATTCTCGCGCACACGGCGACCGCCCGGAACGGCGATTGGGATGTCATGATCGGGCCGAACAAGACGGCGCGCATAGTGCTGAAGAAAGCAGGCGCCATCGACTATTATTGCAAATTTCACCCCAATATGAAGGCACGGCTCACCGTCGCGCCTTAGCGGCCGGTCAGCACTTTGCCCGGGTTCAAGATGCCGTTGGGATCGAGCGTGCGCTTCAAGGCGCGCATCAGGTCGAGCGCCACCGGATCCTTGTAGGCGGGCAGGATGTCGCGTTTCATCACCCCGACGCCATGTTCGGCCGAGATCGAGCCGCCGTATTTCTTCACCACCGCGAACACCACGGCGTTGACTTCGTCCCAGCGCGCGAGGAACGCGGCTTTATCGGCGCCGTCCGGCTGCATCACGTTGTAATGGATGTTGCCGTCGCCGACATGACCGAAGGGCAGGGTTCGGGCGCCGGGGATGAATTTGCCGACCTCGGCATCGGCTTCCTCGATGAAGGCGGGGATCGCCGCGACCGGCACCGAGATGTCGTGCTTGATCGACGCGCCGATGTGGCGCTGCACTTCCCCAAACATTTCGCGGATGCGCCAGAAGGCCTTCGCCTGCTGGCCGCTTTCGGCGATGGTGGCGTCGAGCACGAAGCCCTTGCTGTGGCCTTCGGCGAGAATTTCTTCGAGCACCGCGCG
>Ga0070740_10003208_pt1 | contig 17776 bp, 14 predicted proteins | sample Coa_R2_FD_67286 | JGI IMG/M metagenome (GOLD analysis project Ga0070740, IMG submission 67286) | Surface soil microbial communities from Centralia Pennsylvania, which are recovering from an underground coalmine fire - Coalmine... | ecosystem: Environmental > Terrestrial > Soil > Unclassified ... | reverse complement strand
GCGGCATCGAGGTGATTGGGCTCGATCCAGCCGCAGCCTCGCTCAAGGTGGCGCAAACGAAACCCTGGTCTGAGCGCGTCACATGGATTCATGGCAACGTGTCAAAGCTCCCCCCTCTGGAGGTTGACCTTGCGGTGATGACCGGGAACGTTGCCCAGGTCTTTCTAACGGACGAGGAGTGGCAGGAGACGCTCCTCGCCGCCCGGGCAGCCTTGCAACCAGGCGGGCGCTTGGTATTTGAAACGCGGAAACCCGAGGCGCGAGGATGGCTGGAATGGAACCGGGAGGCTACCCACGCACGCCTCGATATTCCCAATTATGGCGCTGTCGAGAGATGGGTTGACCTTACTCGCGTCGAACTTCCTTTTGTGTCTTTCCGCTTCACCTATATTTTCGAGAAGGATGGGGCCGTCATCACGTCAGACTCAACATTGCGCTTCAGAAGTCGCGAGGAAATTACCAGCTCGCTCAGGGAGGCTGGATTGTCCCTGGATGAGGTGCGAGAAGCCCCTGACCGTCCGGGACGCGAATTTGTCTTTATCGCACGCCGACCGACAACGTAATTTTCCCCTGCCCCTCAACTACGCCAGGCGTTCCGGCTGCTCTGCCTGCCGACGAGGAAACCAGGGAACGAACCGGGACACCTGTTGCTGATACTCAGCATAGTCGGGATGCCCGGCGAGCAGGTGACGCTCCATCAGGGGAATGCTGATGAGCAGGAAAAGCAGAGAAATGGCAAGGGGACCGACAATGGTCCACCAGAAGGCAGGATAGGCCAGCGGCACAAAAAGGTAGAGTCCCCACCAGAAGAGGACCTCTCCGAAGTAGTTGGGATGGCGCGAGAGCGACCACAGGCCCGGCGGGATCGGCGGCCTTGCCGTCCCCGCTACACGCCGGAAATGCCTCATCTGGAGGTCCGCCGTCGCTTCGATCAGCACGGCGCTCAGCGTGACCAGCGCGGCCAGACCATCGAGCCAGCCCAACTGGGCGTTACGATCGCTGAGCGTGGGCCAGAGGGCCAGGCAGCCGAGAAAGACCAGGATCGTCGGCATCAGGTGGATGCCCAGAAAGCTGACCGGCCAGTAGAGCCTCCCGGTCTGCTGCTGAATATCACGGTAGCGCCAGTCTTCGTGCCCCAATCCCCGCCACTGCATAGCCCAGTTGGCTGTCAGGCGCAGCGCCCACAGGCAGAGCAACACGAAAATCAGCAGGTGGCGCGGATTGGCGAATCCGTTAGATGTGGGCTGCCAGAGCCAGAAGAAGGCTATCGGAACGGGCGCAACGCTCCAGTAGGGATCGTACATGCTAGAGTTGCGCGTCAACACGCTGAAAAGAAAAACGACGATCGTGGCCGCCAGGTCCGCCAGCCCCACGACCGCGATGGGCGGCAGAGCATGAAACCAGAGGCCCGTGCCGACCGCTGCCGCACCCGCCAGCACATATGCGACGATCACAAGAAAAAACGCTCTGGCCATGCTTCAATTCCTCCAGCCCGAATATTTTGCCCGCTGCGGAAAGCTTAGCTCGATTATATCGCAATTTTTGAGAAAGCGGAAAGCACGTAACAGATCAGCAGAGAGTAATGCATACTCTATTTTATACCTGGCGGTGGGAAGTTCTAGCGTAAGGTGTAAATCCCAAATTCTGCGAGAAATTTCTGTACAATTCAATAAGTCATGAGATATACTTCGGAGAAACGAGCCCAACGCTCTGCCATTTGTTGATCATCAAAGTGCTGAAGCTTCGCCGCAGAGGTGCGCACATTCTTCAGGAAAGCTGCACCGACCAGAGAGGAAAACGTAAAGGAAGGTACCAGGTATGGAACGCTCAGTCAATCGACAGCTCTTATGCCCAAAGATGATTGGTCGAACGTCCGAACTCACCACTCTTGGCTCGTTCGTGGAGCAAGCCAGAGAGGGACAAGGCCAGATTGCTCTGCTTTGCGGAGAAGCAGGGATCGGCAAGTCCCGCCTGGTGGCCGAAACTAAGGCATACGCGGAACGTCTTGGCTTTTTGCTCCTGCAAGGCAATTGCTTTCGCTCCGACCACTTCTTTCCCTATGCACCGCTCATTGATCTGTTGCGGAGCTATATACATACTGATGAAGCTACTGCCATTCAGGATCTGAAGCCCCTGGCATCTACCTTATCTCGTCTGCTGCCTGATCTTCCTTTGCTCCTTCCTGAGTTTGTCCCGGCTGCGGAGTTCCCGCAACTGGACCCTGAGCAAGAGCGACGTCGTCTTTTTGCCGTGTTGATGCATTTCTTGACGCAACAGGCAAAGCGACACCCTGTCTTAATGGTGATAGAAGATCTGCATTGGTGTGACGAGACCAGCCTGGAGTTTCTGCTGTATCTAGCACGAAGCTTGCCTCGCTTGCCACTGCTCCTTCTGTATACTTACCGCAGTGACGAGTTCGCTCTCTCGCTGAAACCCTTCCTGACAGAACTCCATCGCGAACGGCTCGCCCAGGAGATCAGGCTCACTTCCCTCTCGCGAGACGAGGTGGATGACATGTTGCGCGCCATCTCCCTCACGCAGCACTCACTCCCTACCAATCTGCTGGACGTTCTTTATCCATTGACAGAGGGCAATCCCTTTTTCGTCGAGGAACTGCTTTCCGCATCTTTCACGATGGCGAAAAGGGGGCAGGTTTCTCAAGAAGAGAGATTTGTACAAAATCTGAACGCCGAGGCTTCGCGGTTCTCTCTTCCCCGCAGCGTGCAGGAGGCAGTTCTCCAGCGAACTGAGCGATTGAGTCAAGAGGCCAGGCACGTCTTAACGCTGGCAGCCGTGGCAGGACGACGCTTCGATTTTTCCGTTTTGCAACAGGTGCTGCGCTGTGATGAAGCCCATTTGCTAACCCTCATCAAAGAGTTGATCGCGGCCTACCTGGTGGTCGAAGAGTCAACCGAGCAGTTTGCTTTTCGGCACGCCCTCATACGACAGGCCATCTACGAGAGCTTGTTGGCACGCGAATGCGCCTCTCTCCATCGGACTATTGCGGAAGCGCTGGAATCCCTTTCGCGTTCGGCTGCTCTTCGCGAAACACACCTGGACGACCTGGCTGCTCATTTCTCAGCGGCGGGAATGTGGATGCAGGCGCTCGAATACGAGCAGCGTGTTGGAGAAAAAGCACTGGCCCTGTTTGCTCCCCGTGCCGCTGTCCAACATGCCACTGGAGCATTAGGGGCTGCCCATCATCTCGCCATGACCCCGCCTGCTACTCTCTACCGCGTGCGCGGGCAGGCATATGAGACCCTGGGCGAGTTTGAGCGGGCGAGAACAGATTACGAAGAGGCCCTGTCCCTCGTCCGCCTGTCAGGCGAGCGCGAGATGGAATGGCAATGCCTGCTCGACCTGGGCCTGCTGTGGAGCGGACGGGACTATCAACAGGCGGGTTTGTGGTTCCGTCAAGCACTCGACCTGGCCCAGACTCTGACTTCCCCCAAACGCCTTGCGCACAGTTTTAACCGCCTGGGCAACTGGCTGATCAATGTTGGGCAAGCGGAGGAAGGGTTACAGATGCATCACGAGGCGCTGACGCTCTTTGAAGGACTGCAGGATACGCAGGGCATGGCAGAAACACTTGATTTGCTTGGAGTGGGCAATGAGCTTTTCGGGGATATCGTGAATGGTGTGAAATACCATGAGCATTCAATTGCCTTTCTGCGAGTGGCCGAGGATCCTCGTGCGCTCTCCTCAAGTCTGAGTGTGCTGGGCTACTTTTACAGCCCCAGCCTTACAGAGACCACCTTTGCTTTCCTGGGCAATAAAGAACTGTGTCTTCGCAGCACCGCAGAAGCTCTCGAACTCGCCATCCAGGCAGATTGGCCGGCAGGGCAGGCATTCGCTGAAATCACCACCGGTCATATTCGGGCCTCGTTTGGCGAATTTGGCGCAGCGCTTGCTCATGCACAAAGGGCCTTGCATATCGCTGCCGACATCGCGCATCAACAGTGGATGGCAGGAGCATATTATGTCTTTACGTACATTTATTCAATGCTCCTGGCCCCCGACCTGGCCTTGCAGCAAGCAGAGATAGGACTGACACTGGCCCAGAGTAGTGGGTCGAGTTGGTGGATCAGCAGTCTTACTGCATATTACGCTCTGGCCCATATACAAAGGCAGGAATTGATCCAGGCAGAGAAGCTACTCAACACAATTATGCCACAGGACAAGGAACCTCGCAGTTTAGGCGAACGGTATGTGGCCTGGGTCTGGGGGGAGCTAGCCTTGATACAGGGCAATCCGCTTCTGGCTCTCTCTCTCGCGGAGCGCCTCATCGCTTCGGCACCTGGAGGAGATGAGATTCGCTCCCAACCCATCCCGTTCCTCCTGAAACTGAAAGGGGAAGCACTGCTTGCCCTTGCACGGCTTGACGAGGCACACTCAGCACTTGAGGACGCCAAACGCAGCGCAAATCAGCGAGGAGATCCCTCGCTAGTGTGGCGATTGCAGCGCTCGCTTGGGCAGGTGTACCGGCGGCTCAAATTGGAAGAACAAGCACAAGGGGAGTGGACAGGAGCGCGGAAGATCATCGAACAGTTGAGCACGACGATTGAGGATGTGTCTCTCCGTGAACACTTCTTGCAGACAGCCCTGGCATCTCTCCCCAAGGAAAAGCCACTGCTCGCCCGCCGCGCGACTGCCGCCCAGTTTAGCGGACTGTCGGAACGTGAGCGCCAGGTGGCCGTACTCATTGCTCAGGGCAGATCGAACCGTGAGATAGCTGAAGCCCTGGTAATCAGCTACCGCACAGTGGAAACACACATTGCCAATATCATGTTCAAGCTGGACTGCACCGCTCGCTCACAGATTGCTGCATGGGCCGCCCAGAAAGGATTGTTGAACCCTCCCGACTAAAACAGCGTTCATCTCACCAGGAAAGAAGGAATACGTGACAGATCACAGCGCGTATGCTGTTCCGTACCCTTGCTCACGTTTCCTCAGGGTCAGGCCCTTAGTCTCTACGTGTTTTCGCAGCAAATAACCCCATACCACTATCCGTGTTCTCCTGGATGCGCCTGGTCTTACGTTTCATGTACATTTCTCCTGGAGAGAAGCTCCTACAGCAGGTAAGCACTCTCGCAAAAAAGATGGAATGAAAAAGGAGGTTATCAGATGAACAATACCCTGACCCTCACCAATATCGGCCAGGCGTATCTTGATGCATTGGCCAGGCGCGATCTTGAGCAGATAGAGAAGCTTCTGCATCCTCACCTGCGTTTCCGAGCATTGGTGCCACCAGCCGTGCGAGAAGGGGCAACAGCCGAGGAGGCTCTCTTCTGGCTCCGTCGCTGGTTCGGGACCGCCGAAGTGCTCACCCTGACACGATCTTCAATCGATCAGGTGGGAGACCGGCTCTACATAGCCTATCAGGCGCATGTCCGCCGCCAGGATGGGTGGCGGGAGATCGCCCAGCACCTCTATTGTGTTGTTGAGCACGAAGTGATTATTGATATGGCTCTCCTGTGTTCGGGTTTCCATCCTCTTCCTGAGAAACCATCCGTCGAGCAAACATCGAACACCCTGGCTGGCTTTTCCTCTCGAACACGCTCCGATGCAGATCTCTTCTGCGATGTGGGAGACAAAGGATGCACTGATGGCCCGCTTGAGGAGATTGCTCAACTGGCGCGTCGCCTCTCGGACGGGCAAACCTTAGAGATACGAGCCTCCAATCCTAGCGTTGCCCACGACTTACCAGCCTGGTGTCGGCTGGCCGGCTATGAACTACTGCAACAGAACGGCGACCGCTATGTGATCGGTCCCCAACACAAGGAGAAAGAATGATGGGACACGTGCTGATTCATAACACGCATGGGAGGGAGGACGTGGAGCGGGCCTCGCTGGCGTTCGTCACTGCGAATACCGCTCTGGTCTCAGGTCAACAGGCAACCGTTCTGTTGACGATTGAGGGAGTGAGAGTCGCGACACAAGGGTATGCGCAAGGGTTACAGGCTGAAGGGTTTGCTCCACTGGGCGAGTTACTGACCCAATTCGTCAATGGGAACGGGACGATCTGGGTGTGCGGCGCATGTGCTAAATCACGCCAGATCACTGAGGCTGATCTGATTCCAGGTGCTCAGATCATTGGAGCGGCGACAGCAATCGAAGCCCTGGTCTCCGGGGTTCCGTCACTTAGCTTTTAGAGGAGGGAATTGCCATGCGTTGGCCAACGCTTTCCCTGGGATCTGTGTCGAAAGTTCGCTTAAGTGCGAAACCCTCTGCCATCATGTGCTGGTTGCTCTTATGGACGTTGTACAGTATCCTCGGTGGCTTCCTGTTCAAGCTACCGCCCGGTGTGGCTATTGCGTTTGGCTTGCTTGCTTTTGCCTTTCATTGGTTCTCCACACTGATTCATCAACTTGGGCATGTATGGGTTGGGCGACGAGTGGGATATGCTGCCACTGGCATCCAGTTCTGGTGGATCTTCAGTTCCACTCTCTATCCCGCAGATGAACCAGCCTTGCCAACAGCCATCCACTTACAACGAGCTTTAGGCGGTCCAGCACTCAACTTGCTCTTGACGATCGTGGCTGGGGCGCTTTGTTTGGCGCTGCTGCCTGTCGGTGGGTTTGTCTGGCGCTTCGCAGCGATCCTGGCGGTGCAGAACTTGCTCGCCTTCATTGTAGGATTTCTGCCTCTCGGTTTTACTGATGGCAGTACTTTGCTACGCTTGCGAAACATGCGTCTGGCACAAAAGCGGTAAGGAAGCCCCTTCCTTGCGCTTCCTCACTGCGCCTGGAGAGACGCGATAGAGAAACTATATGTCCGCCCCAACTCGCTTGAACGCGTTACATTAATGCTGGAAGGTAGCGGTCCACACGCTCGCCGCCTGGATCGCGGCGAGCGTGTGGACCGCTACCTTATTCACAACATGTTCTCTCTCTCACGTTCGTTACGCTTCTCCGCCCTCTCCGTTATATTCGCCTCGCCACAATCTCTGCATCTCTTCGCTGCTCGCCAGCAGTTCATCCAGCGTCCCCTGGGCCTCGATCCTGCCGTCCTTGAGAACGATAATCTGGTCCGCACGTTGGAGAGCTGCGTGCCGGTGCGTGACCACCAGGCAGGTCGCCTCCCGACGCTCGAAGACGCGCTCCCATAAGATACGCTCGGTCTCGACATCCAGCGCGCTCGACAGGTCGTCGAAAATGAGCAATTCGGGATTGCGGACAAACATACGCGCCGCGGCCACGCGCTGGGCTTGCCCTCCCGATAGGCGAATGCCCCTGGGACCGATCACCGTCGCCAGTCCTTTGGGCATGGCCTGCACATCCTGCTCGACCACAGCCGAGTAGAGGGCGCCCGCGAGGTCAACCCGATTTTCAGGCAGGCCGAGCAGAATATTGTTGCGCAGCGTATCGCTGAACAGGCGCGGCGCCTGGGCGGTGTACGCGCTGTACGGGGGCCGGAAAAAGTTCGCTGGATCGTCAACCAGCCCGTCGTTCCAGTAAATCTCGCCCGCGTCTTTCGGCAACAATCCCAGCAGCGTGCGCAGCAGCGTCGTCTTGCCGGAGCCGATGCGCCCGGTAATTACAGTAAAAGTGCCGCGCTTGAGTTGCAGGTTAATGTCGCGAATGCCCTTCTCCGTACCGGGATGGAGATAGGTGAGCGAGCGCACTGTCAGCGTTTCCAGACGCCGGGCCGGCGTTTTCTCTGGAGAGACCAGCGCCGGCAATTGTCCCCGCTCGTAGACGGGCGCATGCCTCATCAGCACCTGCGGGGACTCGTCCGGGATCAACTCGATCATGCGCGCGATGGACACGTCCTGCTGCTTCACATCCCCGATGAACATGCCCCATTGCGAGGGAAGTCCGGTGGTGAACCAGAGATAATAGACAAAAAGCGCAAAATCGCCGACGGTAAAGCTTTTCGCCGCCATTGCCTGCCCGGCCAGCAGGAGGATCACGCCAACGCCAAAGGTGATCGCATTGTCGCTGATCGAGTCGAGCACCTCCCTGAAGAGGCGCGTTTTCACCATTGCCCTGCGCCGCACATCGTTGAGCATGCGCAGATGGCCAACAACCTCTCGCTCCGCATTGGCCACCTTGACCGCCTGGACCGCACCGAACAGTTCCCCCAGGAAGCCTGTGGCCTGGCCGGTTGCAACCCGTCCCGCGTGAAAGTAGCGGTGAATGCGTCCCCAGGCCATGCGCGAAATGGTAAAGGTGATGGCCAGCGGCAGGAAAATCACCAGGGTGATGCCGAGATTGATACGCGCCATAATCACAATTGCCAGCAGCGCGGCAATCGTCTGCCCGGCCATATAGGGCAGCCACATGGGGAAATCAGCGGTCTCTGTGACATCGTTCTGGAAACGGTTGATGGCATCACCGACCGCGACCGGGAACGGCTTCGCGCCCGGCCTGCGCAGGATGCTGGCAAACAGGTTGAAGCGCAACAGCGCGCCGGTGGCGTACAGAAAGGTATAATACGCCCAGATCTCGCCAAACGAGGTAGCCTGCCGCGCTAGCTCCGTCGCGATATAGAGCGCGATCAGCCCCCACAATCCGACGCTCGCGGGCGCTGCGCCTGTAATCGTATCGAAGACGCTCTTCTCGATCAATCCCGGTACAACCTGGAGCACAAAAAATGCTGTGCGAAAGAAGCTGTAAACGACATACGACCAGGGACGATAGGTGATCAGACGCCAGTTAAAGCGCCATACATTGATTGTTCGTTGTGCTTGCGATGACGTTTCCATGCCTATGCCAGGACCTCCTCTAGCCCCGTCTGGAGCAGACTGTAGAAGCGCGAAGCGGGATTGCGCGCCAGTTCGGCGCGCGGCCCGTACTCGACAATCTCCCCATGCTCTAAAATCATGATCTCATCGGCCCGCTGCACCGTTTGCAGACGGTGCGCGATGACTATGCCCGTGCGATCCCGCAGCAGGCGATCTACGGCCCGTTCCAGCAGGCGCTCGGTCGCGGGGTCCAGGCGCGATGAGGCTTCGTCCAGGATGACCAGCCCCGGATCTTTCAGGAAGACGCGCGCGAAGGCCAGGAGCTGAGCCTCGCCTGCCGAGAGGGATTGCCCGCCAGATGCAAGCTGCGTCTCTAGCCCCTGCGGAAGCGCCTGTATCCACGACCAGAGTTCGAGATCTCTGAGCACCTGCTCGATCTGCGCATCGCTGATGCGCCGGTCGAAGAAGGTCAGGTTATCGCGCACGCTGGCGTGGAACAACTGCACATCCTGCGTGACCATCCCGATGTGTTCGCGCAAATCCGCCAGCCCCAACTCGCGAATGTCGCTGCCGTTCAGGCGAATAGCGCCCGCGTTCGGATCGTAGAGCCGGAAAAGCAGGCGAGCGAGCGTGGTCTTGCCGCTGCCGGTGCGTCCGAGCAGGCCCAAAACTTTGCCAGGGCGCAACTCGAAGGAGAGATCGCGCAGGACGTTCTCCTGCTGCTCGTAACTGAAGGAGACGTGGCGAAACTCAACCTCGATATTTCCCGCAGGGAGAACGGCGCGCGGATCGTCCTGAACCTGCGGCTGGACGCGCGAGAGTTCTTCCACGCGCTCGATGCTAGCCGAAGCCTGCTGAAGATCCTGCATCTGTTCCTGGAGATTCTCCAGTGGTCGTGAGAGCATGCCAATGTAGTACACCAGCACATAGGCGGTGCCGAGCGTGATTTGCCTCTGGCTGTACAGGTACGCTCCCAGCGCCAGGCCGCCGGTATAGCCAACGGCATAGAGAACGTTGGTGCTAAAGGAGGTCAGATTGCTCACCAGGTTCGCCAGGCGCGTCGTTTCAAGCAAGCGCCGCATCAGCACAAACAGACGATGGGTGACGTACTGCTCCGCCCCGGCTGCGCGAATGTCCTCCGTGCCGGAGATGTGCTCTTCCAGAAACCCGTAGAAATCCGCCGTTGTCCGGCGCTGGCTCGTCCAGCGTCTGACGGCAATCCTCTGGATGGCGCGCAGGCTGAAGAACGCCAGCAGGATGTACACGGCAAAGCCCACGCCGATGCGCCAGTCCTCGCGCAGCAGCAGCAGGGCAAGTCCGAGCAGCAAAAGAGCATTGCCAGCGACATTGATGATAAATTGTGAGAAGAAGTTCGCCAGGGCCGTCACATCGTCGTCAACCCGCTCGATCAGTTCACCGGGTGTATGCACCTTATGAAACGACATATCCAGACGCAGGCAGTGCAGCGCCAGGTCCGCGCGCAGAGCATTGGTGGCATTCCACCCGGTCGTCTCGGCCACGTACACCGCCAGCAGCGCAATCGCCCGCTGGATCACCGAGAGCGCGATGAAAACGCCGGCGGCCAGCAGGAGCGTCGAGAGCGGGCTGCCGGCCTGGGCCGCGTCGATAAAAGAGCCAATCACCTGCGGGTTGACCAGTTGCAGCCCGATGCTCGCAAAGAGCAGAACGGTGAGCAGTAGAACACGCCCCCATTGCGGTCTGAGGTACGTGACAAGTAAGCGCCAGTAGCGTCGAAACTGAACAGGCATCAATCCTTTGCCTTTCTTTATTGTATTGTGTGCTTTTCTTGACAAAACGCATGCGTGCAGCCTGAGAGCGCGCATCAGGACATGCGCCGAATCGAAAAATGGTCAGGAATTGCCCGCGCTGATTACGCGGTTACATATGGCGGAGAATGGTGCTGCGAGAGGCAAAAGGCTGCTGCATGCAGAAGAAGAGTGGCAGACAAAAAGAACCTTTGCGGCCAGGTGAGCCGGTCGTGCAAAGGAAAAGAAGCTACTCAGTGCATCCAGAACACGCCGGCTGCACCGACATAAGATAGCTCGTCAAAACGATCTTTCCTGCGGAAACGATCGTTTCTCTTGTGGACACGGACTCACTTAGCTGAGCAACACCATCATGGGAGCTGCTAACATGGTGATTTCTATACCTCCAAAGTCTGTTACGAAGATGATACCATAGAACTGAGCAAAAGACAAGACAGATCAGCTATACTACCTTCGTTCAATGAGAGCTACCGGTAAAAGTACGCGTGATTGTATAGTGGATCACGTAATTCCAGGTACTGCCAGGTCCGCTATTTTGTACAAAGCTCAGGGTTTCCTGATCAATCTGCGAGCCGTTGGCAGTGATTTCAATGGCCTGTTTGCCAAGTTGAGTAGGATTATTAGACTCTCCTAGCAGGGCCAAAAAAGCCTGGGAACCTAGACTGAGAATTGTCGCGCCTTCCTCTAGAGGCAGATTCTCACTATCGATTGCGTCATTCTTCAACTGATCGCCTACTTGCTTGGCAATAGTAAAAACCCAGGTCGCAAATTGTGCAACCTGATCATCAGAAATGCCACCGTTGAAAGCTGTAAATCCTCCTCGCAGAGTACCATCCAATGGAAGCAAGGCGTTAAAAACAACCAGCGGCTCAGGTGGGATGGCAAGATCCTGGCTATTGCCAATAGCTATGGGGGTGGAAAGTCCAGACTGTGTTACAACGGCTGATGTGGGCATTGGCCCGGAAGCTGAAAAGGTGGTCAGCATATAAAATTTATCTCGCTGCCACGGCCAGACGCTTTGCTTGCCGTTGCAGAAAACATCATCGAGTTGAATAACCACTCTTACCATTGAGGGAGACGTTGGAGGGGGTGTGACAGCCCCACATCCTATCAACAAACCAGGCAAGAGGAATAGAGCTGCTGCCTCCCAGAGGACTCTCCGCATTTTGCGCATATCAACCTCCGCGAATCAAGGAAAGACATATTTTCCACTCTTGATGACAACAATGACAGTTGCTACGTCACATAGAGATACTCATCAGTCTCTATTAATATACGCTTCTATCTCTAAAAAATCAAATTTATTTATCTGATTCCCAGATTATTGTTAAGGGTTACTGCATTGATGTTTTCGCGAAAATTCGCTGAACAAAAACCTTCAAATACCCTCTGGTGCAGATAGCTACCTGCACCGAGGAGCTTAGGGTTCTCCAGCTCAGTACCTTGCATGCTTGGGGGAACAACAGGCGAGCTCTTCGCGTTTCCTGACCAATGTAGATCGACTGGCACCCTGGCATCCCTGGCTGCTATAATGTCAGCAACCCTACGCACACGTTCTCTTGTAGCTATGATAGCGAGGACCCGTCATGAAAGCAGTGTTATGTAAAGCATATGGGCCACCGGAGAGCCTGGTCATTGAGGACGTTGAGCCGCTCAGGCCGGGACCGGGCCAGGTGGTGATTAGCGTCAAAGCCTGCGGGATCAATTTCCCGGATACGCTGATCATCGAGGGCAAGTATCAGTTTAAGCCGGAGATGCCGTTCTCGCCTGGGGGAGAGGTAGCCGGGGTGGTCAAGGAGGTTGGGGAAGGGGTTGAGCGGGTCAGAGTCGGCGATCGTGTGATTGCCTTCACCGGCTGGGGCGGTTTCGCCGAAGAAGTGCTGGCCGATGCGGAAAAGCTGATTCCCATGCCCGATGAGATGGACTTTGTGACCGCATCGGCCTTTGTAATGGTCTATGGCACCTCACACTACGCGTTGAAGGACCGAGCGAAGATTCAGCCGGGCGAGACGCTGTTGGTGCTGGGAGCGGCAGGCGGCGTGGGCCTGGCGGCGGTCGAGTTGGGCAAGGCAATGGGCGCGCGCGTGATCGCCGCCGCGTCCAGCGAGGAGAAGCTGGCCGTCTGCCGGCAACATGGTGCCGACGAGTGCATTAATTACGCCAACGAAGACCTGAAGGAGAGTATTAAACGCCTGACCGGCGGCCAGGGAGTCGATGTGATTTACGATCCGGTGGGTGGCAACTATGCCGAACCAGCGCTGCGCGGCATGGCCTGGGAGGGGCGCTACCTGGTCGTTGGCTTCGCCGCCGGCGAGATTCCACGCATTCCCCTCAATCTCACCCTGCTCAAAGGCTGCTCGATCGTCGGCGTCTTCTGGGGATCGTTCACCACGCGCGATCCGCAACGCAACCAGGAACATCTGCGCGAACTGATGGCCTGGTTCCACGAAGGCAGGTTGCGGCCACATATCTCCGCTACCTATCCCCTGGAGCGGGTCGCCGACGCCCTCAACGATCTGCGCGCGCGCAAAATCACGGGAAAGGCGGTGCTGCTGCTCGAAGAACGCTAGGGGAGCGCAGCACCGCCAGGCCAGACGCGAGACCTTGTTCCGGCAAGAACAGGGGAACCTTATGCCCCTGCAAAATCTGGCTGGAGCCAGGTCTTCGCTGCGAGTATAGATTTCACCTTATTGATATACCAAACCGCGCCGCCATCATACCAGCCTCCACTATACCAGCGTCCAATGCATCCCCACAGATCGCCCGCGTGATAACCTGTACCCTGTAAATAGGTATCCCACCCCTCGAAACAGGCGCGGATCTCACCATACATAAACTCGGCGCTGAATGCGGTATCATAGTGGCTCATTGGCCAGGTGCTCGGGAAGACTGAATACTTGATCTGCAAAATACCGTAGCTCTGGTAACAACCTGTCCCATCCCAGGTACCCGGAGGACAGAGGCTCCGATTGTTCGTATAATCGCCAGCCGCCAGTTGCCTCCAGTACGACTCGTCCACAGCCTGCGCGCGCACAATGTCCGGGTCAAAGCCCCATTTGCAGGCAACCCACTGGAGAATCTCGTCGGTGGTGCCGGTGAAATTCCCGGTAATCTGCTGGCGCAGGGTATCCGCCCGAGGACTCTGACCTGTTGCAGGTCCCCAGTGCGTCAGGCCGGCAAGCTGCTGAGCCGTTGGAACGCGACTGTTCGGGATTGCATTCGCCGGGCGCGGCTCAAAGTAGGAACGCAGCACGCTCGCTGCACACTGCGCCTCGGTCGGTAGAACCGAACCCGGAGGCAGCGGTGCCGAGCCAGGATGAATAGAGACTGTGGGTAATGGCGATGGCGTCGGCGTGGCAAGTACCGGTTGAGGAGCCAGATTCATCGGTCCGCCTCCTGCTGTTGGCGATGTCGCTGGGTCCGACAACGTACTATGCACCTCCCCTCCACAACCGGCCAGCAGCAGCGCCAGAAGCGACAACCAGCAGATTGTCAGCACAAACGACCGTTTATACCATACCAGGCGCGAAAGATCCATCTTTCCTGTGATCCCTCTATGAACGTATAAAACAACAGGTAATAACGCACTACAAAAGAGCTACTTAGCTCGCGAAATCTTCGGTAATCCAGACATAGCCGCGAGCATCTATATAAATACCAACGCCAATGCGGTGATAGGAGGTACTCAATAAATTAAGACGATGACCATCATCGGGAGGTTGCTCGTCTAGCATATCTTTCTCAATTCCCTGCACGCCACCCCACGCGGTCGGATAGGGCGAGGTGTAGCCCACGTTTTCCCCACAACTCGTCCAGGAAATGCCCTCATTCGTTACCCGCTGGCAGGGATTCGGCTCGCCTGGACACTGGTGGCTCAGGCCGCAACCGGACATTTTCACGCTATGCAAACGCGCTCCCGCCGAGAGCGTGTTGTTCAACACATACGGGTAAAGCCCCTGAGCGGCACGATCGTGATTGATCAGCGCAAAGAGCTGCTGTTCCAGTTGTCCACTCAAACTCGTCGCGGGCGGATTCGAGCCACTGGCCGGCGTCGGCGCGCGGGTCGCGGTCGGTCTGGGCGTCGGCGTGGCAGTGGGCAGGGAGGGCACATCCAGCGAAATATTGGAGTTGCCCAAAGTCGCGCTGGGCTGCGGCCCAGAAACCGAGGGATGAGCGGTCTGTTGAGCCTGCAAAGCAGGTCCACACCCCATCAATAGCAGCACCAGCAGGGCGAATCCAGCCCAACGCCTGCACATCCTGAACATACGCGAACAACTCCTCTGCATCCAGTATGGTATGATCTCTACCAGCTTGCAGTGTAGCATAGAATATGGTTCCAATGAACCTGGAGGCCGAGAAATAGTACCTTCGGGAAAATTCGATCGGTAAATTCACACCGGACGGAGTATCGGCAACTCTGGGCGAATCTCAAAATGCAGCAGGCGGTGAGCCTGGCGAATGGCGGCCTCGACCTCGGCGGGAGTCTGGCCGCGCGCGAAGATAAAGCCCAGATAGCTGGCCCCCTCCGGCAGAGGAACCAGGGAATAGTTCAGCTTCGCGGTGATCTCAATGCCGGTAATCAGCGGCACCTGCCGGGCCTCCTCGACTCCATGCACGCCCTTGAGCAGTCCCGCAGCAGGGATTGGGATCATCATAACCCCGGCGGCTTGCTCCTCGCGCTCAACGCCTGCCACGTCCTCGCCAATCGCGTGCCGCAGGATCAACTCCTCCAGGCAGAGGCCGGAGCCAAACTCCAGCACGGTTGAGCAGAGGCCGCCGATCGAGCGCCCGGCAATCTCCAGCATCCAGGGTCCCTGCTCGTTTACACGGAGCTCTGCGTGTACTGGCCCGGTGCGCAGTCCGAGCGAGGCCGAGGCAAGAGCCACACAGCGCGCGATCTCCGCCTGCGTCTGCTCTGGCAAGCGCGAGGGCGTGACGTAAATTGTTTCTTCAAAAAAGGGACCATCCAGCGGATCGGGCTTGTCGAATAGCGCCAGCACTTTCAGTTGCCCGTCGGTTAAAAGACCCTCCAGGGCTACCTCAAAGCCGGGGATGAAGTCCTCAACCAGGATCGAGGTCTCTCCTTCGACATATCCCTCGCTGAGCAACAGGCGTTTCAGGCGCAGAAAGGCCGGGACAAACTCCTGGGGATTGTTAGCGCGAATGACCCCGCGACTGCCGGAGAGACGCAGCGGCTTGACCACGCAGGGATAGCTCACCTGGTTCGCGATCCAGTGCGGATCTTCGCTCAGTCGAAACGGGCGAAAAACCGGGCAGGGAGCGCCGCCGCGCGACATCAGCGTGCGCATCAGCAATTTATCGCGCGCGGCCTCGGCAGCCTGGGGCGAGTTATGTGGGAGATGTAAGGCTGCACAGGCGCGCGCCGCCAGTTCGCTGGCACTATCGTCGACTGAGAGAACCGCCGCTAGTGGATGCTCGCGGTGGTAGTCGATAATTGTGCGCAATGATGCCTCGGGATCGTTAAAATCCAGCCCCAGCGGCACGTGCCAGTACTCCGCCAGCGTCTCTGGCAGATCGATGCCAACGACTACCTCCAGGTGCAGATGGCGCGCGGCGTTTAAAAAGGCCCCCGCCCGATAGGTTGCGGGAGACATAAGAAGCAAAATGCGTCGGGACGTCTGTTCGGTCATCGCTCTCCCTCTCTCTCCTCCGCTCCATCTGGCGTTACTTCAACCTGCAAACCTCTGCTTTTGAGCGCCGCCGCCAGCCTGAACAGGCGCTCATCGCCCTGGACAGACCACAGAACCTCGGGCCCATCCCACCAACAGGTAAATGTCCCCTGCCAATCGCGATGCTGCACGCGGCCCTGATAATGCCAGGGAGAAGCCAGCGGGCGCATATGATTAAAGCCGAGACCGCCCCCGTTGATGCTGGCGAAATCTCTGCTGCGGAAAAGTACTTTCATGGTGATACTTGAGCAACTTCAGGATAGTATTCTCTTGCCAAACACTGGACTATCCTATTCTAACAAATTGCTGCCAAACGTGAAAGGTCCCGTCTCTCTGCCTCTCTCGACCGGATCGAGGGCTTCAATCGTTCTTATAGAAGAAGTGCATAATGGACTGAGAATCCACAAGGCAACAGCTTCTTGCTCTGTACGCCTGAAACGAGATTTGGGCGCGTTGATTTTAAGAAGTAGCAGAGGGAGAAAAACGATGGAGTCACAGCTTGTGTTTCTTTTGGATGTCGATAATACCCTGCTGGCCAACGATGAGGTGAAGAAGGAACTGGATCGCCGCTTGCAGGGGGCAATTGGCCATGACCTGACCACGCGCTTTTGGGAAATCTACGAGCAGGTGCGCCATGAGCAGGGCGTGATAGATATTCCGCTTTCGCTGGCACGCCTGCGCGAGGAGGTTCCCATAACACAGATGGATGAGGCAACCTACCGGCATGTCCAAGCTCTTTTCGACACCTTTCCATTTTTTGAGTATCTGTATCCGCATGTACTGGAAACGCTCCATTACCTGCGCACCCTGGGTTTGACGGTCATCGTCTCCGACGGCGATCAGTATTTTCAGGCGGAGAAAATCGTCAATAGTCACCTGGCCTCCGCCGTCGAGGGACGTGTGCTGATCTATACCCACAAACAGCAGCACTTGCAGGAGATCCTGCAGCGTTATCCCGCCGATCATTATGTCATGGTCGACGATAAAGCGCAGATCCTGGCCGACAGTAGCGTTTTGCTGGGCACGCAGTTGACGACGGTCTTTGTCCGCCAGGGCAAATATGCCCTTGAGCCGCTGCCCGCCAACTTCACCCCGGCGATCAGCGTAGATCATATTGGAGATCTGCGCAATTACACGGCTCAGGACTTCCTGCAAGCCTGATTTCATTGTTGTCATCGCTATTCGCAAACACACAAGGAGGTTTTTTTCATGAAATTTCACATCAAAGAGCGAGCCTGGACCATCCGCGAAGAATTTATCGTCCGCGACCAGGACGGTCAGCCGGTTTTCAAGGTCAAGGGAAAATTCTTCCACATCGGCGATAACTTGCGGCTGATCGACCTGGGATCGCATGAGGAAGTTGCTCATATCAAGCAGAAGCTGCTGCATGTCACTCCCCACTACGAAATCTACCAGGAGGGCGCGCCCTGGGCCAGCCTGCATGAGAAGCTGCTCCACCTTTTTGGCGAGCGTTTTGAGATCAAACTGGAGACAGGCGAAACCTATCACATCCAGGGCAATATCTGGAATTGGGACTTCACAGTGAGCAATGAGCGGGGCGATCTGCTGGCGCAGATTAGCAAACGCATCTCTCTCTTCGAGGATAGCTATGC
>Ga0070740_10003206_pt1 | contig 17787 bp, 16 predicted proteins | sample Coa_R2_FD_67286 | JGI IMG/M metagenome (GOLD analysis project Ga0070740, IMG submission 67286) | Surface soil microbial communities from Centralia Pennsylvania, which are recovering from an underground coalmine fire - Coalmine... | ecosystem: Environmental > Terrestrial > Soil > Unclassified ... | reverse complement strand
ACGATCGCCGAGTGGGAGCGCGGCGACATTTCGGCGCTTTAGCTCGTCTCCGTCTCGTCGATTGCGGTTGTCGCTCGCGGCTGCTTTCGCTAAACGCTCGGTCATGAACATCCACGCCTCGTTTCTCGCCAAACGCCGCAAACCAAATTTCAAGCTGCCACCCGGCGCGACCGACGCTCACTGCCATGTGTTCGGCCCGGCGGCCAAGTTTCCTTATGCCCCGGGCCGACGCTACACGCCTGAGGACGCGCCGAAGGAGATGCTTCGCGCGCTGCACGATCATCTCGGCGTCGAGCGCTCTGTCATCGTCCAGGCAAGTTGTCACGGCACCGACAATGCGGCCATGCTTGATTGCATCGCGTCCGATCCGCGGCGTTACCGCGGCGTCGCGATTGTCGACGACAGTTTTGGCGACAAGGACTACGAGAGGCTGCACACCGGCGGCGTGCGCGGCGTGCGCTTTAATTTCGTCAGACATCTCGGCGGTTCGCCGGACATGGGCGTGTTCAATCATGTTATCGACCGCATTAAAGGCCGAGGCTGGCACGTGGTGCTGCACCTGGATGCGGCCTCGATCGAGCCGCTGACGTCGCTGATCGAACAGCTGCCGCTGCCGTTCGTGATCGATCACATGGGCCGCGTGCCGGCCAAGGATGGCCTTCATCAAGCGCCGCTGCAGCGGCTCATCGAACTCGCCAGGCGCCCGAATGCCTGGATCAAAATTTGCGGCGCGGAACGGATCGATTTTCCGCCATATGATAAGGCGGTGCCGATCGCGCATGCGCTGATGCAGGTCGCGCCCGACCGCGTGCTGTGGGGGACGGACTTCCCGCATCCCAATGCGACGCACGAGGCGGATGAGGCCGACCTGGTCGACCTTGTGCCGCAGTATGCGCCGGACCCACTGGCGCAAAAACGGCTGCTGGTCGACAATCCGGCCAGGCTTTATGGTTTTGCCCAACGATAAAAAAATCCAGGGAGGAGGATTGAAGCATGAGAAGCTTGGCGAGGGCGGCCTTTGCCGCTGCCGTGCTTGTCTTGGCACCGCTGCCAGCACAGGCGAAGTGGCCGGAAAAGCCGATCAAGATCGTGTTGCCATTCGGTGCCGGCGGCGTTGCCGACGTGACCGCGCGCGTGCTCGCCGACAGGCTCGACAAACTATTCGGTGGCCACGGCGTTGTGATTGAGAACATGCCCGGCCCCGGCGGCATCAACGCCGCGCGCACGGTGGTGAACGCGCCACCTGACGGCTACACCATGGGCCTCGTCACCAACGGCACCGCGATCAGCGTCGCCGCCTTCAAGCATCTGCCGTTCGATCCGGTGAAGCAGTTCGCCATGGTATCAGAGCTCGGCGAATTCAACCTGCTGTTCGCCGTCGATGCCAATTCGAAATACAAGACGCTGGCAGACTTCGTCAAAGACGCCAAAGCGAATCCCGGCAAGCTCAACATCGGCACCATCGCGGTCGGCGGGACCCAAAATCTCGGCGGCGAGCTGTTCAAGTCGCTGGCCGATGTGAACGTGCAGATCGTGCCGTATAAAAATTCGGGCGATGTCGTGGTCGCGGTGCTGCGCAACGACGTGCAGATGCTGATTGACTTTCCGCCCGCCATCAACGGGCAGGTGAAAGCAGGCAAGCTGCGCGTGCTTGCAAGCTCCGGCGCTAAACGCGAAGCAGAAATGCCAAATGTGCCGACTGTGCAGGAGGCCGGAATCAAGGGTTACGAGGTGAGCTCGTGGAACGGCGTGTTCGCGCCGAAAGGCACGCCGCAGGACGTGATCGAGGCCATGAACAAGGCCATGCGCCAGGTCCTCGCCGCGCCGGACGTGAAGGCGCAATTCGCCAGGGTCGGTGTCGAGCCGCGGGCAAGTTCCCCGCAGGAGCTGATGGACAGGCTCAAGGCCGATATCGTCAAGTGGAACGCGGTGATCGACAAGGCGGGCATTCCGCGAAAATAAAGGCCGAAACGGCGGACCAATGAAACGAAAGCTCTCGGTCGCAATCGTCGGTGCCGGCATGGGCGGGCTTGCGGCCGCCGCGACGCTGCGTCGTGTCGGCATCGACGCGCAGATCTACGAGCAGGCGCAACGCTTTGCCCGCATTGGCGCCGGCATCCAAATGATGCCGAATTCGATGAAGGTGTTGCGGGGCATCGGCATCGAGGATCGCCTGCGCAAGACGTCGTTTGCGCCCTATTCGCATCTCAACCGCGACGCCTATACAGGGGAGGTCACGCGCGAGCTGCCGATGCCCGAGTCTCTGTATGGAGCTCCTTATCTGTGCATGCATCGCGCCGACCTGCACGAGGCGCTCGCTTCCGCGGTGCCGCGCGAGATTGTGCATCTCGGCAAGAAGCTGGTCGGGCTCGATCAGAAAAGCGGCGAGGTCACGTTGCGCTTCGAGGACGGCAGCTCGGCAAAGGCGGATGCCGTTGTTGGGGCCGACGGGGTTCACTCGGTCGTGCGCGACATCGTCGTTGGACCGGACGCGCCCATCCACAAAGGCCGGATAGCCTATCGCGCGGTATTTCCTGCGGCACTGATGGGCGGCTTCGACATCGGTCCCTCACGCACCAAGTGGTGGGGACGCGACCGCCATATCGTCATTTACTATACGAGCAGACAGAAGAGCGAGGTTTACTTTGTCACCAGCGTCCCCGAACCGGCGGAATGGTTGACGCGCGAAAGCTGGTCGGCTAAAGGCGACGTCGAGGAATTACGTGCGGCATATGAGGACTTCCACCGCGACGTTCGCAACGTCCTCGACGCGTGCCCCGATTGCCACAAGTGGGCGATCCTCGAGCGCGAGCCGCTCCCGACCTGGAGTGACGGCAACGTCGTGCTGCTTGGCGATGCCGCACATCCGATGACGCCATACATGGCACAGGGCGCGGCAACCTCGATCGAAGACGCGGCAATTTTGGCGCGCTGCCTTGACGCGGTTGCGGGCGAGGATATCGCCGGCGCCTTCAAGCGCTACGAGGCGCACCGCAAGCCCCGTACCTCTGTGGTGCAGGCAATCTCCAGCGCCAATACGTGGATGCAGGGCGGCGATCACGACACGAGTTGGCTCTACGGGTACGACGCCTGGACCGCCGATCTTGATCTGCCGGCGGCGCATCCGCAGGCGCGGGCGGCGTGACGGAACGGGCCGCCATGGTGCCCATTATGTAGGTCGGTGCCGGGCGGGGGCGCCGTGTCAGGAGGAGTATCATGCGGCCGCGTCTTGCATTCGCCGTCGGTCTTGCCGCTGCGGTAGTCTGTTCCGCCGCCGCTCAGGAGCAGACGTCACCCGAAGCCAGAAACATGCGGCTGGTCGGCTACAGCGACCTGCAACATCGAAGCGCCTATCAACCAACGATCTTTCACCAAGGCGATCGCTACATCGCGTATATCGGTCACCATGGCGGGACGCCCCGCGTTCCCAAGCCGGTCAACGCGATCACCGGCCAGGCCGAGGACAACGGCACGTCAATCGTCGATGTCACCGATCCCGCACATCCGAAATATCTCCACCACATTCCTGGCGAGCCCGGCCAGTACGAGCAAGGCGGCGCGCAAATGACGCGGGTCTGCGCCGGGAGCGCGTTGCCGAAAGGCGAGCGCAGCAAGACCTATCTCCTGCGTACCTTCGGCAATTCGGCGCACGAGATCTGGGACGTCAGCGATCCGGCGAATCCGAATCTCATCACGCGCCTTGCAGGCTTACAGGGCACGCACAAAAGCTGGTGGGAGTGCGACACAGGTATTGCCTACCTGGTTTCCGGGGTGCCCGGCTGGCGCACCAATCGCATGACGCAGGTTTATGACCTCAGCGATCCCGCGCACCCGGTGAAAATCCGCGATTTCGGCCTGCCGGGCCAGGAGCCTGGTGCGACGGGCCCCGTGCCGACGGCGCTGCACGGCATGATTTCGCTTGGGCCGCAGGCAAACCGCATCTATTTCGGCTATGGCACCAACAACGGCGGCATCGTCCAAATCGTCGACCGCCAAAAGCTTTTGCAAGGGCCGAAGGAGCCGACAGCGGAGAATCTGCGCTATCCGGTGGTAGGACAACTTGCCTTATCGTCTCTTGTCGGCGCGCATACGACGTTTCCGCTCGGTACTATGCCGATCCTCGACTTCGCCGCTGACAAGAAGGACAGCGCGCGCAACATGATCTTGGTGGTAGATGAAGCGCTAAAGAACGAGTGCCAAGGTGAAGCGCGGCAGATGGTCTGGTTTGTAGACGCCACGATCGAAAGCAAACCCATGGTGGTGTCGCACTACACGGTGCCGGAAGCGACCGGTCACTTCTGCGAGCGCGGCGGCCGCTTCGGCTCGCATTCTTCCAACGAGAGCATGGCGCCAGTGTTCTACCGCAAGCTCGCGTTCGTCACATGGTTCAATGCCGGCGTGCGCGCGCTCGATATCCGCAACCCGTACGCGCCGCGCGAGGTTGGGTACTTCATTCCGGCGATCACGACGAACACTGACAAGCGCTGCATCAAGGTCGAGGGCAAGGACCGCTGCAAGGTGGCGATCCAGAGCAACAACGTCGAGACCGACGACCGCGGTTATATCTATGTCGTCGACCGTGCCAACACGGGTTTGCACATTCTCGAAGTAACCGGCGAGGCACGGGCGATTGCCGGATTGCCGTGACGCTTATGCGCGCAGGAAATTATCGATCTCTTGCAGGATGACCGGCGGCGCCGGATCGGACTCCAGCGGCATATGATTTTTGCCGTGCAGCGGCACGAAGCGCGCGCCCGGTATAGCAGCCGCGACTTCGCGACCGAATTCGAATGCATGCACGGCATCCTCGCGCAAGTGCATGACCAGCGTTGGCACGCGCACCTTGGCCAGCAGCGGCCGGATATCGATGCGGTTGGTGATATGGAAGTAGCGTGCCGCACATTCGGGTGAGGCGGTGCGGCGCTGCAATTCATTGAACCAGTCGATCTGCTCCTTGGTACCGCCTGGCACAAACAGCGAGGTGAACATCTGCCGGAAAGCGGCATTTTCCTCGCCCCAGCCGAGCCGGACCAGCGTTTCCATCGCGCGGATTTTTTCGCGCTGCTCGTCGCTGGTGGCGCGGATCATGCGACCGCGCGCAAAGCTGCCGTAGAGGATGAGGTGGGAGACGCGCTCTGGATGCCGCACGGCATAGGCGATCGAGATCGCGCAACCCTGCGACATGCCCATTAGCGGAAAGCGGTCCCAGCCGACCGCATCGGCGATTGTCTCGAGATCGGACACCCAGGCGTCGAAGGAAACGTCGGCGACGTCCCAATCGGAAAGACCGTTGCCGCGCGCGTCATAGCGGACCAAGGTAAAATGACGCGCGAGGCCATGCAGCATATGGCGCGTGACCGGGCTCTCCCAGTCGTATTCGAGATGATTGAGATAATTGGCCGCTTTCAGCAAACGCGGCCCAGTTCCAACCTGCGCATAGGCGAGGCGAGCGCCGTCGGCCGCTCGGCAATAGCGGATCTGCTGGCGCGGACCGGCGGCTTGCGACGCGATGGCCGGTCCCGACGGCGTGGCGGCTTCTTCCTTTACCTCGCCCACGAACCGCAGGCCTTTGCGCGGCAAGGTGCGGATAAATTGCTGCTTCTCACCGGTGTCGCCGATGGCGTGGCGCGCAGCATTGATCCGTGTCGTCAAGGCAGAATCCGAGACGGCCCGGCCGCCCCAGATGTCGGACAGAAGATCGTTCTTGCTGACGACACGCTCGCGGTTTCGCAGCAAATACGCGATCAAGTCAAAGACCTGCGGCGCCACCGGCACCAAGGCCGAATCTTCACGCAGTTCGCGCCGGTCGGTATCGAGCGCGTAACGGTCGAAGCGATAAAGCAGGTCGTCCTCCCGCCTCTAAGCGACGGCGCGACACCGGCATGCCAATGCGGCGCCGGACAAAAATCAAGCATCCGGTAAGTAAAAAATAAGGCCCCGATAAAGCGCAGCACCCGTGGCCGGGACATGCTTGCGGAGAGCCAGCGTGCAAAGGAGGCGACCAATGCAAGCGACATTAGCGGCGAAAGCTTCGCCGGGCGATCGGCCCGCGCCGAGGTTCGATCCGGTCAAATACAAGGAGACGACGCGCCAGCAATGGCAGACCGCGGCCAAGGCCTGGAACGACTGGGGTCCGTTGCTGCGCGCCTGGCTTGGCCCGGCTACGGCAATGATGTTTGACATGGCCGGGGTCGGGGCCGGCTGTCGCGTGCTGGACGTGGCAGCGGGAGCCGGCGATCAGACCTTGCAAGCCGCTGAACGTGTCGGGCCTTCCGGTTACGTGCTCGCGACCGATATCTCTCCGAACATCCTCGACTTTGCCGCCGCGAACGCCCGGCGCGCCGGTTATCGCAATGTGGAAACCCGGGTGATGGATGGCGAACAGTTGGACGTGCCCGAGGGCACCTTCGATGCGGTCGTCTCACGCGTGGGCTTGATCTATTTTCCCGACCAGCAGAAAGCGCTCGCCGGCATGAAGCGAGCGCTGAAGCCAGGCGGGCGCATCGCGGCGATTGTCTACAGTACGCCGGAGAACAACCAGTTCTTTTCGATTCCGGTATCGATCATCCGCCGCCGCGCCAATCTGCCGCCGCCACTCGCCGGCCAACCGGGACCGTTCAGCCTTGGCGCGCCGGGCGTGCTGGAAGCTGAATTCCGCAAAGCCGGGCTGCGCGACGTCCGCAGTTGCACCGTCGCCGCGCCAGTCGAGCTGATCTCCGCCGCCGAATGCGTCCGCTTCGAACGGGAATCGTTTGGCGCCTTGCATCAGATGCTTTCAGGTCTGGATGCCGCAGGTCAGAGCGCCGCGTGGGAGGAGATTGGGCAGGCGCTTAAGCAGTTTGAGCGCGGGTCGCGCTTTGAGGGCCCTTGCGAACTCATTGTCGCAGTCGGCACGAAGTAAGGGGCTGGCCTCCGCAGCCAACGAACGCTCACGGCCCTCCATAGAGCCAGGCAATGCCCTCGTAGTTCTCCTCCGGCGTACGCCCGGACAGCGCCATTTCGCGCAGCTCGGCGGCAACGCCGCGCGCGTGATAAAACTCGCCGTAGACGCGCGCCATGATCTGCGTGCGGCCCGTGCGCAGATAGCGCTCTTGCTGATAGGCCTCGAACGCCTTCGCCGGATCGTCGGGCGACGCCGCCACTTTCTCTGCCAGGATGACCGCGTCCTCCGTCGCCATGCAGGCGCCCTGGGCCAGGTATTGCAGCATCGGATGCGCGGCATCCCCGAGCAGCGTGACGCGCCCCTTCGACCAGTTCTTCACCGGCTCGCGGTCGCACAAAACCCACATGCGCCAGGTCTCGATGCGCTCGAGCATGCGGGTGACCTGCGGCACCTGCATCTTGAAGTGCTGCCACATCACATCCTTGGCGCCTTCCGCGTTCCAGCCCTCCTCGTAATGGTCCGAGTGGAACACGGCGACCAGGTTGTAGAGTTCGCCGCGGCGCAGCGGATAATGCACGAAATGCGTGCGCGGCCCGGCCCAGAGGACGACGTCCGGACGCCACAGGTCGTCCGGTACCTCCTCGCGCTTGAGCACCCCGCGGTAGGCGATGTGACCGGACACGCGCGGCTTGCCGTCGCCGACAATGCGCTCGCGGATCGCCGACCACATGCCGTCGCAGCCGATCAGGGCGCAGCCTTCGGCGCGCTCGCCGTCGGCGAGAGTGATGGAGATGCGGTCACCGTGGTCTTCGTAGCCGTCGACGTGGCGATCGGTCTCCAGCGTGATCAGATTGCTGTTCTGGCAGGCCTTGAGGAGCGTGCCATGGATATCGGCGCGGTGCGTGACCGCATAGGGCTGGCCGAAACGCCTGGCAAAAGCTTCGCCGAGCGGGATGCGGGTAATGAGCTTGCCGGTCAACGCATCCCGCATCTCCTGCGCCGGCGGGCGGTGGGCATCGGCCAGGACCTCGTCCTTGAGGCCAAGCTTTTCCAGCATGCGAAAGATGTTGGGGCCAAGCTGGATGCCGGCGCCAACCTCGCGGAACTCGGGCGACTGCTCGAACAGGCGCACCGGAAAACCTTGCCGCGCCAGCGCGTAGGCGGCGGCGAGCCCGCCGATGCCGCCGCCGGAGATGAGAAACGGCGCGGAGCCGCCATTTGACCGAGCCATGCGCTATCCTTGTCGCGTTTCTTACATCATGCCGCCCGCAGCCCCACGATAATTCGCCGGAGCGGCCGAGGTCAAAGTGTCGAATGCGCATGAGAAAGCCCGCCGGCGTTAACCGCCGGCGGGCTCGCGCGCGCAAAAGGCTGCGACTACTTTGTCAACTGGCCGCGGATCTCGCCCGCCTTGTTGGCGGCGGTGTGGATGTTGACGTACATGTCACCGTCCATCAGCGCTTTGGCCTGCGCATCGGTCAGGGTGGCCGAACCTTCGAACGGACTTTTGGCAGTGGCGCCCTGGAAGATCGGGATCATCACGCCGGCATTCTTGCCCGACGGGGCGGGGCCGTGGAAATGCGCGGCGGTCGCGGGGCCGCTCAAACCGGAATAGTTGCCTTTCCAGCTCAACTTCTTGCTGTCGGTATCGTAGGTGACTGTGACTTCGCCGGTGCCGCTGCTATTCACCGGCGGCACTTCGTTGGAAGCCTTCAACTGGGTTTTCATCGTCATCATGCCCGCAAACGACGGCGAGGCGAAAGCGATCGCGCCGGCGCAGGCGAGAACGGCCACTGCCGGAAACGTCCGTGTCATGTTTGCTCCTCCTTCATGGGGCCCTGGATAGCCATTGCGCAAACACCGGCAGCCTAGCAGCTATTCCGGAGCCATGGCGGGTCAAAACTCGCCGAGCGGGATCAGAGTTGTGGAGATTTCGCCGCAGGCGTCGCATTGCCAGTGATGGCGGATTTCGCCGCCTGCCAATTCGGACATAATGGGTGCAACCATCCAATCCCCGCAGCGGGGGCAGCGGGCCGGCGCCGCAAAACTGCGCGCGTCGGGTACGCTTGCCGCATCGCAATGTACTTGCATGGCTCAGCCTCCCCGCATTGCCCTTACCCGCATAGCGTCGATAGCGGCCTATCGTGGCGAGGACGCGACGCTGCGATGAAATTGTTATGGCCGCGCGGCCAAATTTTTGTGGCCGGGCGGCCAAGGCCGATTTGCTGAGGGCGACGAGTCGGTGAGCGCGCCGGGACTTGATGCTCCAAGACCGCGCCATATTGAGTGCAGGAGCTAGCGGGCTCGTCCGACCGGATAATCGCCAACGTTTTGGTAGTACATCGTCTGCGTCGTGGGTTCGATAGGCCTGCGGGCAAGGAAGGCGGCTCGATCCCGGCCGAGGCTCAGCGTGACACGCGAGTGGCATCGCGATTGCTGGATATCGGTGAATCCGACCATCGTAAGCCATGCCTCGATCGCCCGTCGGCTCGGCAGGTGGGTAACATTTGTCGCGATGTGGTAGCGGCCGGAGGCCATCTCGTCGGGCGGGAACCAGAGCTCGATACAGTTCTCGTTGCGCGTATTGGGCCTGCGCGCCGTTGCGCTCTCGAGAACCAGGCGGCCGCCCGGCCGCGTCAGGTCGAATAACTGCCGGATGAACCGGAGTTGCTCGGGATTGTGGTAGAGGACGCCGGTACACCAGACGACGTCGAACGGCTGCAAACTCTCAAAAGCCTCATCATACATCACGTTGCCGTAGAGCACTTCGAGCTTTGCACCAGTGATATGGGGCAGCCACTGTTCGACCGTCGATCTTTTATCCGGCAATTCGGCCAACGTGATTAGGTTTGGGGACAGGTTAACGAGGCGACGCGTGTCGAGCCCGTCCTTTGGACCGATTTCCAACACCCGCGCCGGTCGCTCTCCGCTGAGCGCGATGACCAGATCATCGAATAGGAATTCCCTATAGTCCGCCTTTACGCCGCGGATTTTTCTGATCGCACGAACGGGAAAATCAGCGACCCGAATGGCTGCGCGTGTGAAGTCGAACGACATGCCTAAGGTTATTCCCGGGCCGCCTATCAGCAATTTGGTGAGCGCGCCGGGACTCGAACCCGGGACCTACTGATTAAAAGTCAGTTGCTCTACCGCCTGAGCTACGCGCTCTTTTCGGTCGTCGAGCGGTGTGTAGGGGCGTGGGCCTGCCCGGTCAATAGCCGGGCACAGGCGTGATGTTGAACTCGCGCTGGCAGGGCGCGGTTGCTAGAATTGCCGGCCTAGGAGGTCCTCATGCCGATCGTCAATCGTGTCGCCGACCTGCACGCCGAGATTACCGCCTGGCGGCACGATCTGCATGCGCATCCGGAACTGCTCTATGACGTGCAGCGAACCGCGGCGACCGTTGCTGAGAAGCTCAAGAGCTTCGGTTGCGACGAGGTGGTGAGCGGCATCGGCCGCACCGGCGTCGTCGGCGTGATCCGTGGGCGTAAGGGCAAATCCGGCAGGGTCATCGGTATGCGCGCCGACATGGATGCGCTGCCGATCGAGGAAGCGACCGATCTGCCGTACAAGTCCACGGTCGCGGGCAAGATGCACGCCTGCGGCCACGACGGCCACACCGCGATGCTGCTCGGCGCCGCGCGCTACCTCGCCGAGACGCGCAATTTCGCCGGCACCGCGGTTGTCATCTTTCAGCCGGCCGAGGAGGGCGGCGCCGGCGGCAAGGCCATGGTCGACGACGGCATGATGGATCGCTTCAAGATCGACGAAGTCTACGGCATGCACAATTTCCCCGGCCTGCCGGTCGGCACCTTCGCCATCCGGCCCGGACCGATCATGGCGGCTGCGGACTACATCCAGATCGATATTGAAGGCAAAGGCGCCCATGCGGCGCGCCCTCATCTTGGTATCGATACAGTGCTTGTCGGCACGCAGATCGTCAACAATCTGCAATCGATCGTGTCGCGCAATGTCGATCCGCTGGAATCGGCGGTGGTGTCGATCTGCATGTTCCACGCCGGCAACACCGACAACGTCATCCCACAGACGGCCCAATTGCGCGGCACCGCGCGCAGCCTGACTCCAAACGTGCAAGACCTGCTGCAGAAGCGCGTGCCGGAGATCGTCGAGGGCACAGCACGGCTTTATGGAGCCACGGCCAAAGTGAAATACCGTCGCGGTTACCCGGTGCTGACCAATCACACCGCGCAGACGGACTTCGCTGCCACCGTCGCGGGCGAAGTTGCCGGCAAAGGCAATGTCGACACCGAAATGACGCCGGTGATGGGCGCAGAAGACTTTTCGTTCATGCTCAATGCACGGCCTGGCGCCTTCATCTTCATCGGTAACGGCGAGAGCGCCGGCCTGCACCATCCGGCCTATAACTTCAACGACGAGGCAATCCCGTTCGGCACGTCGTATTGGGTGAGGCTGGCGGAGACGGCGCTGGCGGGCTGACTATTGCGCGATCTCTTGCTTCTGCGCCGACGCCGCGGGCGCGCGCACCGCTCGTTTTGGCAGCATATCGGCGAACCTCGCCTCCAGTGTACGCCAATAGGCAAAGTCATTTAGTGGCGTGCGTTCAATCACCGCCATGGTCACCGCGGCGATGAACGGTAGGCTCTGCACGAGCAGCACGACCGCGAAGATATTGATCTCACGGATTTCCTTGATGTTGGTCGCATAGAGCGTGACGGCGCCGAGAATGAGCAGGCCGGCCAGAACCGCTTCCCAGAAAGCGTGGAAGTCGCGTGAGCGGCGCAGGCCGCCTTTCGAGGTGCGGACAAATGGCAAGCGGTCCTTGATCAGACCGAACGACACCGCGCGCGCCACCGTCCATTGCACCGACATCGCCGCGAACACAGCGCCCAATAATTGTCCTTTGGTGGGGCGCACGCGCAGCCGATAAAGCGTAAGGAAATGCAGCACGGAAACAGCGAAGCTGGCGATAATCGGCACGGTCAGGATGCGGTCGGGTACGGCGATGTCGAGAAAGGCGACCACAGGAACCCAGACGATGTTTAAAAGCGCAACCGCCACGCCGATGCTTTCGGCGCCCAGCCAATTCAGCCAGCCCATGGCAAATTCGCGCTTCTGATCGCGCGACAATCGGCTTGCGCCGGGCAAGAAGCGGCGCCAGTGCTTCTTCAAAATCTGGAAGCCGCCGTAGGCCCAGCGGTGGCGTTGTTTCTTGTACGCCTCGAAGGAGTCCGGCAGCAGGCCGTAGCCGTAACGTTTGTTCGTGTAGTGCGCGACCCAGCCGTGCTCGAGCAGTGTCAAACCGAGATCGGTGTCCTCGCAAATCGTATCGCTCGACCAGCCGCCGGCCATCTCGAGGGCGGCGCGGCGGATGAGGCACATGGTGCCATGCACGATGATCGCGTTGTACTCGTTGCGCTGGACCATGCCGATATCGAAGAAGCCGGCATATTCACCGTTCATCGCGTGGTGCATCACGCTGCGCTCGCCGTCGCGGTGATCCTGCGGCGCCTGAATGAGACCAACATTAGGCTCCCGGAAACTCGGCACCAGGTCCTTGAGCCAATCCGGATGCACGACATAGTCGGCGTCGATGACACCGATGATCTCGGCATCGGGTGCAGTGTGTCGTTGGGCAAGGCGCAGGGCGCCCGCCTTGAAGCCCTTCAATTCGTCGGCACGCACAAATTTGAACCGCTCGCCGAGCATCTTGCAGTGCTCCTCGATCGGCTGCCAAAGCGCGGGCTCGGGTGTGTTGTTGATGACGACGATGCACTCGAAATTCGGATACTCGAGCCGCGCCACCGCATCGAGCGTCTGCTTGAGCATTTCCGGCGGCTCGCGGTAAGCAGGCACATGGATGGAAACCTTCGGCGTGGTCGCCTCCGGCGCGAGCGGCGGCCCTGAAATTAGCCGTAGCGGTTTGCGGCCGAAGGCGATTGCGGCGATCTCCTCGATGCGCGCGAGCGCGATGATGATGAGTGGGATCAGCAGGAGCGTGCCCAGGCCGAGCGCAAAAGCCGCGCCGGGGACGAAATAGTGGCCGTTCCAATAGGCGAAGACGAAAGCAAACCATGCGCCGATGACATTCGCGCCACCGGCGAGCAGCGTCGCCTGGCCTGCCGTGACCGCGGGCATTGCGAGAATCGGTAGCGACAACAGGACGCTCACCAGCAACGCGATCGCTGCTAGCCGCCAGTGATTGGGGTCGGTCAACGGGCCTGTCCAGCTGAACTTCGCCTCGCGTGCAGCGTCGAACATGCCCCAATAGGGACCGACGCCACCTTCAAAAATCTTCCACGGCTGGTCGATCGCTTCGACAATGTTGTAGTCGATGCCGTAAGCGCGGGCGCGCGCAACGAAGTCGCGCAGCACGGCCGCTTGCTCGATGCGGCCAGGGTCGGCTTCTTTCAAATTGTAACCGGCGCTCGGCCAGCCGAACTCCGCGATAACGATGCGCTTGCCGGGATAGGCTTGGCGCAGCTTGTCATAGATGATGACGGCCTGATCGACGGCCTGCGTCTCCGAGAAACCTTCCCAATAGGGCAAAACGTGCGCGGCGATGTAGTCAACTGCGGAGACTAGCTCGGGATGCGCGATCCACACGTGCCAGATCTCGCCGGTGGAGACGGGAACGTTGGTCGCACGCTTCACGCGCTGAATCATCTTGATGAGATTGTCGACCGTCTGCTCGCCGCGGAAGATCGTCTCGTTGCCGACCATCACGCTTTTGACGTTGCTGTGCCGCCGCGCCAGCGCAATGGCGGAGGCGATTTCACGCTCGTTGCGGTCTTCGTGCTTGTCGATCCAGGCGCCCACGGTAACGTTCAGGCCGAACTCGGAAGCAATGCCGGGCACGAGTTCGACCCCGCCGGTCGACGAGTACAGACGAATAGAGCGCGTCAGCGGTGCCAGCTTTGCGAGATCGGCGCGAATTTGTGCGGCCGTCGTTCTGCCGCCTTCGTCGGGATTGGCGGAGGAAGCAAACGGCGCATAGGAAATGCTGGCAAGTGGGCCTTCGACATCGGGTGCGCTCACGTGACTTTGCGTGAGGCCCCACAGTCCGGCTTGCACGCACGCCACGAAGGCGATCACGGCAGCGGCGGTGCGCATCGTACTCAAAACCAAATGGGGCTGGAGAGCAGACCCTTGAGCCCGTCCCCTGGGCTCAACCGAGGCTCAATCTGCACGGTTACAGCGTACCCCTGCAGCGGGCGCCCCAACAAGTAGGAACACGTCATGGCAATTCCTAGGCGCCCGCATAACAGCGGGAGAATAATCGCAGTCCAAAGAACTCGCTTACTGGGGAGCGGTTCCACCCGACGTCGCCGCCGGAGCTTTGGCCGTAGCCGGGGTGGGCGGCAGGCCGGGATTAAGCCAGCAGGCGTGGACGCGCCCGTTGAGGGTCTCTTGCGCTTTGGGGTCGATGTCGCCCTGGCGGACCAGACAGCGGAAAGTCGCCTGAATATGGGCACTGGGGCAGCCAAAGCGGTCGTACAAATCGAGATGACGGAAAGCCGTATCCAGATCGTCCCGCCAAAGCAGGCTAACCACGCGGCGGCCGAGCCAGACGCATTCCGGGTTACCGGCCGGGCCGGTAAGCACGCGGGAGGCTTCCGCGATCTCGTCGATCTTCTTTTGGCTGTCTTTGGCGCTTTTTTCAGCCGGCGGCTTCTTGTCCGGCGGGGGAGCGGCTGCGCCGCCGCTTTGGCCCAGCGCCGCGCCGGCGGTCATACAGAAAACCAGCGCGCAAAACGCACACGAGAACCGACGCCACGCCATAAACGCCATCGTCCTGCTGGTCTTGCTGATTGCCCAACCGCCCGCTCACCTCTCGTTGCGACCGGATTGAGTCACTAATGCGGCACCAGTGTCTCGATGCCGCCAAGTGCTTGTCTGCGAGACCGAACCCCCACCGAACCGCCGCCCGACATTGCCCGACTGGGCGCGCAAACTTGGCCTTAGCCAAGTCCTTTGTCCAGCGGCGTACGATCTTGGCAGCAGCGGCGGGCCAAGATAAGCCGGGCAAGGGTCTTTTCTGCCGAACTGGGTTAAGACGATGCGTCTTGGTGTTGCCGGTCTTGTCTTTTCGGCAGGCGCCATCGCTTGGTTTTGGCTTTGGCTCGGCGCGCCGGTCCAAATCAGCCATATCCCGCTCAAGCCCGGTCAAAAGCTCTACTGCGTTTCATATGCGCCTTTCCACGGCGGGCAGACGCCGCTTGACCCGTCGAGCCGTGTCTCGGCCGCCCAGATCGACCGCGATTTGACGCAACTCGGCCAACTGACGGATTGCGTACGCACCTATTCCACGGATTACGGCCTCGATCAGATCGCCGGCATCGCCGCTCGCCATGGCCTGAAGGTGATCCAGGGCCTGTGGCTGTCGAGCAAGCTGGACAAAAATGAGGACCAGATCGCCACGGCCGTCGCCCTAGCTAAACGCTATCCCGACACGATCCGTGCCGTGGTGGTCGGCAACGAAACGCTGCTGCGGGGAGAATTGTCCGGAGCCGATGTCGCCGCCGCTCTGCGTCGGGTCAAGGCACAGGTGCCTGTGCCGGTCACCTATGCCGACGTCTGGGAGTTCTGGCTGCGCAATCCGGAGATCGCCGCGGCAGCCGATTTCATCACCATTCATATCCTGCCGTATTGGGAGGACTTCCCGATCCCGGCGAGCCAAGCGGCGGCCCATGTCGAAGCGATCCGCATGCGCGTTATGCGCGCCTTTCCCGGCAAGGAAGTGCTGATCGGCGAGGTCGGCTGGCCGAGCGCGGGTCGCATGCGCGAAGGCGCATTACCCTCGCCATCCAACCAAGCGAAAGTCATTCAGGACGTATTGGCCTTGGCGGCGCGCGAGAATTTTCGTGTGAACGTCATCGAGGCCTACGACCAACCATGGAAGCGCGCGCTTGAAGGCACGGTCGGCGGTCACTGGGGTCTGATCGACGATGATCGCCAATTCAAGTTCACCTGGGGCGAGGCGGTGTCGGACCATCCGTTGTGGTTGTGGCAGGGCGCCGGCGGCATTGCGCTCGCGGCGTTCACTTTCGGCGCTGCCTTCATCGCGCGGCGCAAAGTTTCGGTCATGGCCTGGCTTGCGGTAACCGCCAACGCGACCGTCGGCGGCACGCTGATCGGCTGGACGGCGGCGCAAGTACCGATCGAGAGCTTGGGCATCGGCGGATGGTTGCGCTCTCTCGCCTTGGCGTTGGCCGCCGCCTCAAGCGCACCGCTGGTCAGCGCTGCGATCGTGCGCGGCGAGGCGATCCCGCGTTTCTCCCGGCTGCTCGGATCTGCGGCTCAGCGCGCGCGCAATCCATTCGCGCTTGCGGTCGGAGGTCTGCTGATAGTGATCATGATACTGGCGGTCCTGACTGCGCTCGGACTTGTGTTCGATCCGCGCTACAAGGATTTTCCCTTCGCTCCGCTCACCGCAGCCGCGGTGCCCTATCTTCTGCATACAATGTTGATGCCGCGGCCGGGCGGATGGCGCGGCACATCCGAAGTCCTCAGCGGCCTGTTGCTGGCGTTGTCGGTCCCGTACATCGTGCTCAATGAGGGCTTTGCCAATTGGCAGTCGCTGTGGCTCAGCGCGGCCTTGCTGGCGATCGCCGTCAGTCTGGTTCAGGTGCGCGACGCGCAAAACTGAGCAATAGCAATCCGACCGCAAGTGCAGACAGCCCGACGTTGTAAAGGACGAGGCCGAAGCAGGCGATACTGAGGGCGAGCGCGAACAATAGCAGCGACGGGCGCAGCAGATTTACGGTGGCGACGACCAAAGCGGTCCAACCGAACGCCGAATAGGTGAACAGCACGATGGCGATATGGCGCGAGAAACAAAGCCACGTGCGGAGCCCGCCGGCGCAAGCGAGACCGACCGGCGTCTGCTCGATGGCCAGATAGCGCAGATAAAGCGCGTAACCGATCGAACAAAAGCCGACGATCAGAAGATAGTTGGTCGCGCGGGAGCTGGGCTGAAACAATTTCACGCCGCAAGATTATGCCGCGCGCGAAGCGCAAACAATCCTACAGAGGTTCGCCGGCAAATTTTCCGGCATGGCAGGGCGCTCGCGCGGCAATCAATCGCCCGCACAGCTTTTGCGCGGCGGTCAAATTCGGCATGGGCCCGAGCACCAACCGGTACGTGGTCGCCGTGCCGCGTTGCTCACGCGCGGCGATCGGACGCAGGCCGCCCAGCATGGGGCCGAAGTTCGCTTTCAGAGCCGCCCACTGCAGGTGGAGCACGTCGAGGCTGGTAGAGCTCGCGAGCGCTACACCGAATTCGGGCTTCATCTCCAATGCTTGGCTGGCTGGTGCGGCGGCCGCGAGCCGGTCCGGCGGCAGCGGCACATCCTTGCGAGCCGAGTCGGCGGTTTGCGCCGATGAGGAAGCGGCATTCGTCGGACGAATGCCGGCTTGTTCCGGCACCGGCGCAGTCAAGCCGGACGCGCTCGCGCTAGGGGGTGCGGCCCCAGATGGCTCCGTTTTGGCGACCGTGCTGGACGGCTCCGGCGTCGGTGCAGCCCGATTTGCTTCCTCGGCCCGCTTGATCGATCCGGTGATGTCTTCGACGTTGCGCTCAAGAGCGGCGAGTTGCGCGGCTAGCCGGTCGCGATCCACGGCAAGGGTGCGCACCTGCGTCTGCAGCCGTGCGATTTCTGCCTGCTCTTGCGGAATGGCAATCGTCGCCACCGGCCGCACCGGCAAATCGGTGGCCAAATCTGCGGCCATGAGGGAAGCGATGCGCGTCCGGCCGTTTTCGCTTTGCAGCGCGAAAACCGCACCCATCAGCGCAAGGGCAGCGGCGCCGCCCCAGGCGGTCAGCCGCCACAAAGCGCGCATGTCGAGGGTGCGCGCAGGCGCAGGCGTTGCCGTTTCCCGTGGAACAGGCGCGGCGGCCATCAGCTTGTCTCGGCACGTCGAAT
>Ga0070740_10003204_pt1 | contig 17793 bp, 17 predicted proteins | sample Coa_R2_FD_67286 | JGI IMG/M metagenome (GOLD analysis project Ga0070740, IMG submission 67286) | Surface soil microbial communities from Centralia Pennsylvania, which are recovering from an underground coalmine fire - Coalmine... | ecosystem: Environmental > Terrestrial > Soil > Unclassified ... | reverse complement strand
GACAAGAAAGATGACGCCGAGGCGGTCGCGCGCAAGGTCGAAGGCAGGCGCGGCGCGGTCGAGCGTGTCGAGAAGAAGTCTGTCCGCGAAAAGCCGCCGCTCTTGCACGACCTCACGTCCCTGCAACGCGCCGCGAACACGCGCTACTCGTTCACCGCCGCGCGCACGCTCGAACTCGCACAGTCGCTCTACGAAAAGAAGTTCATCACGTACCCGCGCACCTCTTCGCGCCATCTGTCGAAAGCGGTCGCCGAAGAGATCGAGGCGCACGTGCGCGCCGCGTCGGTCGGCCCATACGTCGCCTTCATCGAAAAGATTCTCGCGAAGGGCAAGCCGAAACTGACGAGCCGGCACGTTGACGACAAGAAGGTCACGGATCACCACGCCGTCATCCCGACGAAGCAGAAGGTTGACGCCGCGGCGCTCTCGCCCGACGAGAAGCGCATCTACGACCTCGCCGCGCGCCGCTTCCTCGCCGCGTTCTTCCCCGACGCCGAGCTTGAGCGCACGACCGTCGTCACCGCCGCCGAGGGCGAGCGCTTCATCACGCGCGGCACGGTCGTCATCGAACCCGGCTGGCGCGAGGTCGAGCCGCCCGCGCGCGACGCGAAGAAAACGAGCGCAGGCGACGCGAAGGATTCTGTCGGCGCGAATAAATCGAAGGGTGACGCGGCGAAGTCGGCAGACGACGAGACGAAGAAGTCGGATGACGAAGACGATGAGGGCGCGGAGCTTCCGCCTTTGAAGGCGCAGGACACGGCGGACGTTCTGAAGGCCGAGGCCGTCGCGAAGCAGACGAAGGCCCCGCCGCGTTACTCGGAGTCGAGCCTGCTCGGCGCGATGGAGACGGCGGGGAAGAAGGTCGAGGACGAGGAGCTTCGGCTCGCGATGAAGGACGCCGGACTCGGCACGCCCGCGACGCGCGCCGCGATCATCGAGACGCTTCTGAAGCGCGAGTACGTCGTGCGCGAAAAGAAGTCGCTCGTCGCCACCGAGAAGGGCGCGGCGCTCATCAGGATGTTGCCGTCGCCGCTCCTGAAGTCGGCGGAGTTGACGGGCCGCTGGGAGCAGAAACTCTCGCGCATGGCGCGGCGCGAGTACGCCTTCGACGAGTTCATGTCCGAGGTCGGCTCGATGATCACCGAACTCGTCGCGCAGATCGCCGGCTCGGAAGTCGAGCGCGCGACCGCCGGCGACTCGCAACGCGCTCGCGAACTGCCGCGGCCCGAAGGCGCGCTCGACTGCCCGAAGTGCAAGAGGGAAGGGCGCACCGGATTCTTAGTCGAGCGCGAAGGCGCGTCCGGGAAATTCCTCGCGTGCTCTTCGGGGCGCGATGCGTGCGGCTACCTGAGCGACGCGCCGAAGAACGCGAAGCAGCGCAAGGCGCTTCTGCAAACCGAGTGTCACGCATGCGGCGGAGCGATGCGCCTGCGTCTGCCGAGGGAGAAGGGCAAGCACGCCTTTCTCTCGTGCGTGCGATACCCCGACTGCCGCGGCGCGCGCTGGTTCGACGAGCACGGCGCGCTCGAAGAACCGCGCGCCGCGCCCGAACAGGGGCCGCCCTGCGCCGTCTGCCAGACGCCGACCATCAAGCGCGGCCCCGCAAGCTCCGGCAGCTACTTCTGGTCATGCCCGCGCTGGCGCAGCGACGGAACGGGCTGCAACGCGAAGCCAGTCTGGATAAACGAGACGCCGCGATGAGGTCAGAGCGGCGTCTCGTTTGTCATCAAGCGGAGGGCGGAGGGAGCGGGACGCTGAGGCCGTGGCGGAGGGCGACGCCGAGGATGCGTGCGAGGTCTTCGGTCGAGCCTTGCGTCTCGCGGTCGAGGTCGGCGAAGAAGTCGGACGCGCCCGCGGGACTCGTCACGACGACGAACCTCGCCTCGTCGGAGAGTATGCGGTAGGCGTGCAGCGTCCCGCGCGGGGCGTTGGCGAAGCAGCCCGGAGTCAAAGTCATCTTCCTTTCGCCGACCGTGACCTCGACCTCGCCTTCGAGCATCACGTAAGCCTCGTCCCAGGGGTGGCTGTGAAGCGGCGGCCCGCTCTCGCGCGGCCCCTTCAACTCGAAGATTTCGTAAGCGCCGCCGGTATCTTCGCCCTTCGCGAGCGCGCGAATCTCATCACGCACGACGCGGAAAGTCACGCCCTCACATGAACCCGCCAGGATCGCTCTGCCTTCCATCTCTTTTCTCCCGCTGTGAAATTCTTTGAAGCCGAAATCAAACCTACATACGCTTGAAGCGTCGCGGTCGGATTTCTTCGGCCAGCGTTATCGAAGGTTTCCGCCGGGTCGGCGGAGACCGACGGAACCTCACTGGCCCGCGGCGGCGGAAGGTTGTCGTTACTTCAGCGCGCGCATGATTTCGGCGTGGCCCTTGATGATTTCGTCGGCCTGTGTCGGGTCGGGCGCGAGCGACCAGTCATCGTGATTCCATGTGCCGCCGAGGATGATTCCGTCGCGGCGCGGGAACATGTAGCCGGCACTGAGGTAGCAGTAGTCAACTTCGGGCTGCGGCAGGAGCACTTCCAACTGGCCGCGCACGGGGCCGAGCTTTTGATCGCCGAAGAGTGCGCGCGCGCCGAGTCCGGTGCAGTTGAAGACGACCGGCTCGGGCAGGCGCATGACCTCTTCGCGGCTGCGGAACTCTTTGACCGCGAGCCGCCCGCCCGCGATGTAGAAGTCGCGCAGGAGCGCGTTGAGATAGACGGGAGGCTCGATGAGCATCGTGCTGTACTGGCGGACGAAGGGGAAGCCGAAGTAATGCTCCGGGTCTCGGTGCGTCTCCAACTGCGGGTAGAGGTCGTTCCCTCCGGGCAGCTCACGCGCGAGCGACTCCTCGTGGCGGTACAACTCGAAAGAGTCTATCCAGCGCACGCCGTACTCCGGGCCGACGAGCATTTGAAAGGCACGATTTGAGAGGCGTGCAGCGAGGCGGAACTGTTCCGTAAATTTCGCCGACGCAGTCTGCGCGTCAAAGACCGACGTTGGAGACCAGAAGCCGCCCGCGATGTTCGAGGTGGTTTCGGGCGGAAGCTCTCTGGCGTAGATGGTCACTGTGCCGGGGCCGTCCTGAAAGCGTCGTTGCAGGAGTCGCGCGACTGAAAGGCCGCTGACGCCGCAGCCGATGACGGCGAAGCGTCCGGGCGTCGCCGCGCGCTGTCGTCGCGGAGTGTACGCGCGCGACGCCGTAAAGTCTCGCGCCAGATCAACGGCCAGAGAGGCCGTGCCCCACGAGAGCGTGATGCCGCCGCCGCCGTGCCCGTAGTTGTGGACGAGGAGTTTGTCGCCCATTCGCTCCGCGCCGACGACGAACCCTTCGGCGCGGTAAGGTCTTAAGCCCACGACCTCTCGAATTATCCGTTCGCGCGAGACTTTGACCGGCGCGAAGCGTCGCTCGCCTTCGAGTCCGGCGAGCGCGAGCGCCGGCGTCGTGCGCGCCGCCAACAACAAAGCGCCTGCGGCGAACGCGCCGCGCAGAAACCCTCGGCGATTGATTCCGGAACCGTCGTCGGTTAGTGCGTCTGAAAGATAAAAAGAGTTCATGGGTTACAATGTCCGCTCCATGAGTATGTCGGTCTGCGGGTCAGAGCCTAGCTGAAATATGTGCTTGCCGACTTCACGAAAATTCCACTTGCGGTAGAACGCTTGTGCGCGCCCGTTACGTTCCCACACGCCGAGCCAGAGGGTTTTGCCTCCCGCGTGCCGAGCTTCATCCAGCAAGGCGCGCATTAAAGCCTCGCCGACGCCCCGACCAAGCCACTCTTGAGACACGTACAACCGCACCAACTCAATAGGGCTTTCACCTTCGACGCCTTCCAGCGCGTCGCCGTCATGGAGCTTGGCGTAACCTGTTGCGACTCCGTCAACCTCGGCGATCAGGAATACGGAACGCGGGTCGGCTAATTCTGCCGCCTGCTGTGCGGGACTAAAGGATGATGCCAGATAAGCGGCCATATCTTCGGGCTTGTTATCGGCGGCGAAAGTTTCAGAAAACGTCCGTGCGCCCAACTCGGCCAGCAAGTCGGCGTCGCCGGGAGCGGCGCGACGAATGACAAGATTAGGTTGTTGAGCCATAGCGATCATTCCTTTCGGGAAGAGACCGAACTACCGTGTGGGCGGAATAGAATCGGCATGATACCCCGATTTGATGTGTTCTGCGGAATGCCTTGAGCGTGGCTTAGGGTAAGTTCTTAAAGGCTCAAACTTGTTTCCCTGAATCTCTCATCCTGCCTTCAGGGATTGACCGCCTCGTGAAGCGAGCGCCAAGACTGGTGGAGGAGTTCGTCAATGCGCTTCCAGCCTTCTTCGGTGACGCGGCCCTGGTCGGCCTTCGTGTCGCGTATCGTCATCGCCTCGGCGCGGAGGCGAGCGTGCTCCATGAGACGGTCGGCTGGGACGCGATAGATTTCGGAGGCGAGTTCGGCGAGCGCGCGGTCGAGGTCGCCGGGCGCGTGCGCCGCTCGTTCGCGGTGGACGATCCACCATTCGAGTTCGAGGCGCGCGGCGCGCTCCGGGTCGAAGCCCGTGTCGGAGACGGCGCGGATTGATTGGTAGTAGCTGACGAGGTCTGGGAGCGCGCGCTCGTAGTCGCCGCGCGAGTGGCCGTCCTTGAAGACGAAGGCCGCCTTGGCCGCGCGGTACGCGACCGCGTTCGAGCGCCAGAGCGGGAGCCTGTACTGCGTCCGCAAAAGCTCCGACATCTGCGTGAAGAGGCGCACGCGCTGGCGGCTGTAATAGCTGCGCCACATATCCGTTTCGAGGCGCGCGACTTCGTCCGGGTCGAAGTCGCGCAGGGAAGTGCGGCGCGGCGCGTAGAGGTCGTAAGCGACCCAAGCGCCGAGCGCGACGACGAGCGCCGCGATGATGAAGAGCACGCGCCTGCCTCTGCGCGCTCTTCGCGGCGTTGATGCTTCGGCGGTCGTCGTCGCGTTCGACATTCTTTTAACGTCCTTTCGCTGAGTCTGAATCGCTCTTTCGCTTCACGCGCCAGAGGTTGAAGCATTCTTCGTCGAAGCCTTTGAGCTGCGCTTCGGCGGGTTCCGCCGCGAGGCCGCTCGACGGGTCTTCGAGGAGTTCGGCGACTTCGGGGTCGCCGCGAACGTCGTTGCTGATGACACAGTCCTCGCCGGTCGAGAGCGGCTCCAGCCGCGCGGCCATGTTGACGTTCGAGCCGAAGTAGTCGAGCCGCTCGTTGAGCGTGACGGCGATGCACGGGCCGGCGTGAATGCCCGCTTTGAGTTTCAGAGGGCGCACGCCTTCGGGCGGCGAGGCGAGCGCCGACTGCGCCGCGATGATGGCGCGGAGCGCGGGCGCGGGGCGCGGGAACGCGGCCATCACCGCGTCGCCGATGGTCTTGATGATCGAGCCGCCTTCGGCTGCGATTGCTTCGCGCAGAACGTCGAAGTGATTCATCACCGCGCCGAAGGCGACCGAGTCGCCGATCTCGCGGTAAAGCCGGGTCGAGCTTTTGAGGTCTGTGAACAGAATCGTCATCTGCCCGACGCTGATCTGCTCGCCGGGGCGCAGGGCCTCCGTCGAGAAGAGGTCGCGGAAGAGTTGGAGCGCCGTCACCTCGGCGGCGGTCGCGGCCTGATCGCCCCAGGCCATGCGTTCGAGGATGAACAACTGCTCGTCGCCGGTCGCGTTCTCGAACGTGAGCGCGGGGCGTGTCGAGACTCGCGGCTCGTCGTCGGGCCAGTCGGAGTCGTCGGCGCGAAGCGTCAGAGTTTGCGCGCCGTCGGCGACGACGAGCACCGCCTGCCCGCCTTGAAGCGAAGCGGTGCGGAGGCGGTGTCGCCCTTCTTCGAGCAGCGGCGCGACCTCGCGGCGTTCGCGCGCGGGGATGATCTGCTGGACGACGACGTGCGGCGTGACCTGCGGGCCGCCGACGCAGAAGTCGCGCACCTCGACGCTTCGCACGGCGCGGTTCGGTCGGAAGACGACCTCGACCGAGCGGTCGAAGTTGACGCTGAAGTCAATGTTGCAACTGTCGCAGTGCAGGTTCGCGCTCACGTCGCGCAGGCTCGACGAGGACTCCTGCGCGCCGCGGCAGAGCGGGCAGAGAAGCTCCCATCGCAAATCGAGAAGCCCTGCGCGCGTCGCCTTCAGACAGAGTTCGAGCGTGGCGCGGCGCGAGACGCCCCACGAGTCGGCGAGCGCGTAAGGCCGCAGGCGCGCGAGCGTGAAATCGTCTGCGGACTCAATCGCCTCCGCGAGGCGCGAGACGAGTTCCGCGTCCTCGAACGCGTCGAGCAGCTTGCGGCGGAGCGAGTCGAGCAGCGCGCGCTCCTTCGCCGCGAGCGTCGAAGCTTGCGCGACGCCGTCCCGGCGCTCGCCGCTCGCGGCCTCTTCGTCGTAGCGCCGGAAGACTTCCTCGAACTTGCGGCGCGAGACTCGACCGACCTGCACGGGGATGACCGCGCGACCGAGCGCGCCGCGCGGCCTCGCCCAGACCTGATAGACGAGGTGCGTGCCGCCGCCTTCGCGCTCGCGCATCTCGGCCTTGACGCGCGCCTCGGTGACGGGGCCGCTCTTGTAGCGGCGCACGACGCCGAAGCGGAAAGGGCGCACCCACTCGAAAGGTTCCTCTTCCCACTCGACGCCGACGCCGAGCTTCGACAGGCGCAGGCGTCGGCGGTTGTTTTTGCCCGGCTCGGCTTGCGCGTCCGCGCTCGTCACGTCGGGCAGGCCCGCGTCGCGGTTGAAGCGGTTGGTGTCTGTGACGAAAGGCCAGAGCGCCTGCGGACTCGCGCTCAGGTCGTACTCCCAGCGGTAGTGAAACTCTCTCTGTGCCACGCTCCCTCGTCGCCGAGTTCGGATCAGCCAAGCCCTGCTTTCTTCATCAACGCATTTTGAAGCGGCGCTCGCCGCGCGCCTGGTACGGCGGACGCATATTCTTTCCACGCGGCCACCGCGAGTCAACAATTTTTCGCACGCGCTTCACATTACGTCCGCGTCGGGCGCGGCGGATTCCGCGGTAAGAAAGTTGATGACAGCGACGCCGTCATTTGATAGTTTTCTGACGGCTGTTGAAATCAGACGAGCGAAGGAGATTAAAGATGGCAGCGAAGAAGTCTGCTAAGAAGTCTTCAAAGAAGGGCGGCAAGAAGTCCGCTAAGGGCGGCTCGAAGAAGTCCGCCGCGAAGAAGGGCGGGGCCAAGAAGTCGGCGTCGAAGTCCGCCGGCAAGGGCGGCGCGAAGAAGAGCGCGTCGAAAAAAGGCGGCGCGAAGAAGAGTGCCGCGAAAAAAGGCGGAGCCGCGAAGGGCGGAGCCAAGAACCAAGGCGGCGGCAAAAAAGGCGGCGCTAAAAAGGGCGGCGCGAAGAAGGGCGGCGCTAAAAAAGGCGGGTCGAAGAAGACGGGCGGCAAGGGCTTCCTCGACAAGGCGAAGGACATCGCCGGCGACGTTCTCGCGGGCGCGGGCGTCGGGGCCGTGATCGGCGCGATCAAGGGCGGCGTCGAACAACTCGAAGGCGCAGCCGGAATCGAGGGCGAGCACAAGACGCCGGACGAGAAGTAAGGCAAAAGTAAAAAGGCAAAAGGCAAAAGTGAAGAAGCCGGATAGCACGGCTCTCGTCATCCGACGATGACCAGAGGCGCGCTTGTCGTCTCTCCTTCTTTTGCCTTTTGCCTTTTTACCTTTGCCTTCTTCAGCCCCTGGGCCGCTTAAAGAAGATTGCTGTCTGAGTGCCGCCCGGAGCGCCGGGCCGGATTTCGAGCGGGCCTTCGCCGACCATCTCCCATCCGTCCTGACCGAGCTTCGCGACAGCCTTCGCGAAAGCGTTGCCGCCCAAGTCGGCCTCGACCGGCTCGGTTCTGACGGCATCGCCCCTGAAGTAAGCGATCCAATAGATGAGCCTGACCGAGCCGGGGTACTGCGCCTTCGCGACCGCGCAATACTCCCAACCCGAATCGAATGCGCGTGCCTGAACCGCCCGCGGCGCGACGAGCGAGCCGCAGAGCGCGTGCGCCAGCGCGCCGACGGCGAGGGCCAGCGCGAGCGTCAACGTCAGATGCTTTCTGTCCATCGTTCATCCCTCCGGGAAAAGGATAGGCCGCCGAGCAGGTACACGCCGCAGCCGCGTGCGAGTGCCGGAAACGCGCGGCGCAAACGGCGGAGGGCCGCGGGGCTGTTCGCAACTCCCGCGGCCCTCCGCAAGTCTCTCGGCCTTCGTGTCGTAATCTTTAATCGAAGCTCACATCACTCCGGCGGAGTGCGAGGCGCTGACGGCTGCGCCGATGATGGCGGTCTCGTCGCTCGTCGGCACGATCTCGAAAGAGCTTCCCTGAAGCGGACTCATCTTCACCATCTCGTGCAGGTAGATGTCGAGCAGGTTGGTCTCGACGAACTTCGACTGCGGGCCGGAGATGAAGAATTTGCCGGGGCCTCCGGCGTGGACGCTGTTGGCGGTCGCGGCGGCGATGGCGCGGTGCCACACCTTCACGAACTCGACGCAGCGCTGGTCGCCCTCGCGCGCGTGCGCGAAGACCTCTTCGGGTTCGAGGTCGAGGAAGCGCAGGCGCATCGCCCGTCGCCCGACGATTCCTTCGAGGTGCCCCGCGCCGCCGCAGCGACAAAACGTCTCCTTCGGGTCGAGCGAGACGACCGAGTGGCCGTTCTCCCAGACGCCCTCGGCCAGCGGGAAACGACCGAAGCCGACGCCGCTGCCCAAAGCCCAGACGCGGATGAAGGTGTCGAGCTGCCCGCGCGTCGCGGCGATGCCGGCGGCGATTGCGTCGGCGTCGTTGAGGACGAAGACGGGAGCGCTCAAGCCCTTCGCGCCGAGCAGCGACATCAGTTGCTCGCCTAAGCGTTGGCCTTTCACCTGCTGCAAGTTCGGCGAGTCTTCGACGACGTTCGCGCGGATGATGCCGGGAAAGCCGACGCCGATGGCCGCGACCTCGCCGCCGCCTGCGACCTCCTGAATCTGCCGCGCGATGCCCTGCGCGATCTCGTCGGCGGGCATCTCGGCCAGAGAGTCGTACTCGCTCTGCGTGTCCGGGAAGACGCGCTTCGCGCCGACGAGCTGGTGCTCTTCGACGAGTCCGACCGCGATGTGCTCCATCGCCATCACGCCGATTGTCCGGGTCATGTCGTCACCCTCTCAATTGCCACGAGCTTTAGCTCGTGGAGATGAAGAGCAGAAGAGTTTATCGGCTTTAGCCGAACCGTTCGGCTAAAGCCTCATTCTTTGTAAACACTCGCTCCTCCAGCTAAAGCCGGAGGCAATTCAAAAAAACTTTCATGACGTGGCACTAGCCGAAGCGCGAGAGCTTGTTGAGGCCGTTGAAGGCGGCGGCCTTGTAGCACTCGGCGAGCGTCGGGTAGTTGAAGACGGTATTGATGAAGTAATCCATCTTGCCTTTGAGGATCATCACGGCCTGCCCGATGTGGAGAATCTCCGACGCGCCCTCGCCGATGATGTGGACGCCGAGGACTTCGCGCGTCTCGCGGTGGAAGATGATCTTCAGGCGTCCCGTCGTGTCGCCGCGAATCTGCCCGCGCGCGATCTCGCGGTAGTACGCGACGCCGACCTCGTAGGGCGCGTCCTCGTCGGTCAACTGCTCCTCGGTTTTGCCGACGAAGGAGATTTCGGGAATCGTGTAGATGCCGTAAGGGTAATTCGCCGGGTCGGAGTGCAGCGTACTTCCGAAGGCGAGTCCGGCGGCGATGCGCCCCTGCTCCATCGAGACCGAGGCGAGCGAGGGGAAGCCGATCACGTCGCCGACGGCGTAGATGTTCGGCTGCTTCGTGCGGTAGTCGGAATCAACCGCGATGCGTCCGCGCGCGTCCGCTTCGAGTCCGGCGGCGGCGAGATTCAGGTCGTCAACGTTGCCCTGACGACCGACGGCGTAGAGCAGCGCGTCGCCCGAAACTTTCTTGTTGCTCTTCAGATTCGCGACGACGCTCCCGTCCGCCGTCTCCTCGACCGACGCGACCTCTTCGTTCAGTCGGAGCGTCACGCGGTTGTCGCGCAGGTGATAGCAGAGCGCCTCGACGATCTCCTGGTCGGCGAAGCCGAGAAGCTTCGGCATCTTCTCGATGAGCACGACGCGGACGCCGAGCGCGGCGAACATCGAAGTATATTCGACGCCGATGACGCCGCCGCCGACGACGATGAGCGTCTTCGGAAGCTCCGTGAGAGAGAAAATCTGGTCGCTGTTGATGATCGTCTTGTTGTTGATCGGAACGGTCGGCGACTCCGCCGGGCGCGTGCCCGTGGCGACGACGATGATGTCGGCCTCGTAGTCGTCCGACTGCCCGCGCGCGCTGTTGACCTGAACGTGGTGCGGGTCTGTGAAGCTGGCCGCGCCGAAGAGAACGTCAACGCCGTTGCGCGAGAGCTGCGCCTGCGTCACGTCAATCTCGGTCTTGACGACGTGCTGCACGCGGAAGGAGAGGTCGGCAATCGTGATGTTCTCCTTCACGCGGTAGTTCATGCCGTAGATGCTTTGATACTGATAGCCGGACAGGTGCATCACGGCCTCGCGCATTGACTTCGAGGGAATCGTGCCCGTGTTGATGCACGCGCCGCCGACGACCTCGCGCTTCTCGACGAGCGCGACGCGCTTGCCGAGCTTCGCGCCCTGAATCGCCGCGCGCTGTCCCGCCGGGCCGGAACCGATGACTAACATTTCGTATTTTTGCATGACTTACTCGGCGCGACTCCGGCAGCGCGCGCAGCCGAAACTGAATCTTCGGCAGCCGCGGGGCCGGACGATAAATTGTTTGCGAGCGAAGACAGACTCTATTCTCTCGCGCGTAAAAGTCAAGAGGAACGTTCGCCGGAGGCTTGGAGAAAGGGTTTTCGGTTTAGAGTGGGGTCGTGTTGCCTTTGTCTCTGGCGAGGAGCTTCAACATGAGGTTGTGCAGGCGGTCGAAGTCAATGGGCTTCGTGAGGTAGCCGTTGAAGCCCGCGTCGAAGGCGGCCTGGCGGAAGCCGTCGGTGTCGAAGGCCGTGAGCGCGATGACGGGGATGGTCTGGAGTTCCGCCTCCTCGCGTATGCGGCGCGTGGCCGCGAGCCCGTCCTGATGCGGCATCGCGATGTCCATCAGGATCAGGTCGGGGCGCGCGAGTTTCGCCACCGAGAGCGCGTCGTCGCCGTTCGTCGCCGTGACGACGCGGTAGCCCATGTCCTGAAGCGAGAGGCTGATCAGGATGATGTTGTCGCTCATGTCGTCAACGACGAGCACGGTCTGTCCCGTCTCGCCCTGACTCGGCAAATTGTCCGTCATGGCTCGCATTATCTCGCACTCACGCGAAACGCTCAAACCCCGGACGCGGGCAAAAAAAGTTGAGGCCCGGCTGCGCTCTCCCCTTCACAGACGGGCCTCACCTTCTTTCAGCGAGGCGCTCGCCCCGCTGATTGTCTCTTGCGAGACGCCTTTGAGGTAAACAATCGGCGTGCCAGTGCGGGCGAGAGCAACTCGGTGAGCCGGAGGCAGGATGTTCGCGGCGTTTATCAATTCGGCGAGGCGGACGGGTCGGAGAAATTGTCCGCCTCGTTACGAAATCGTCGGAGGCTTCAACCAAATGGGTCAGGAGTTCGGACAGGGAAGCGCGAAGTTTTTTGAGTCGGACGGTCGAACAGGCGCGGGCGTCAGAGCATGTACGTCCAGCTCTCCTGCCCGTTGACCATGACGACGATGCGGACGCCCGCGGCCTTGAGCGACTCGCGCAGGCGTCGGTTGCCGAGCAGTTGGTTGCCGACCTCGCGCGTCAGCGTCGCGCCCGTGAGCGAGAGCGTCGTCGTGCTGGCGTCGCCGCTCAGCGCGGCGTGGACTCTGTGGCCGCTCGAAGAGAGGGTCTGCGTCACTTCCGAGACGGCGGCCTCGCGCGACGGCGCTGCCGCTTTCGCGTTCGAGGCGGGCGAGCCGCCCTCAGTTTTCGTCGCAGGCGCGGGCGAGAACAAGTTCGATGCCGGCGGCGGGCCGGAAGCCGTGATGCCGGCTGCGTCGGTTGATGAAGGCTGAGACGTTTGAGTCGAAGAGTTATCGGGGCGTGACGAGCCGGCGCTCGTCTGCGCGGGCTGCGTGGAGATGTTTCCGAGCAGGGCCGTCCGCGCCTGCGAAGGGGCGTTCGGCTGCGCGGAGGCGGTCAGTTTATTTTCGACGGGGGGGGCGGCGACGGAAGAATTCGCCTCCGCAGTTTTTTTGTCGGCGACTGTGCTCGCCGTCACTGGCGCATCGCCCGTGCCTTCCGCGAACAAGCTCGACCTGTAAAACTCGTAGCCGATGCCGCCCACCATCCAGAGGCTGAGAAAGGTCGCGAGTCCCGCGAGCGCCCAGACGGTCGAGACGTGGAGCCGCCCGACGACGGGAACGTCGTAGAAGATTCTCACGGCCCGCCCGCGACCGTGGCGTCGCCCGCGCGCGTCCCTGCGTTCGTCAAAGTAAATTATGGCGAGGGTGATGAGGATGCCGAGCGGGCCGAGAAGGACGCCGACGAGCAGGCCGGGGAGGAAACTCCTCCCGCGCTCCCGGCGCATCCATCCCGTGATCAGTCCGGGCACGACCACCCAGAAGAAAACGATCAGCAGAGTAAACACCAGCATGGCCGACGCTTTAAAACCCCCTGCTCCCGCCCCCGAAAAACTTCCGCCGCCCAACTTTTATCACACATCAACGCCCGGCAGCATTCCTTTCCGCGCCGCCGTTTTGAAAGCCGTCGTCATTTGTCCTTTATTATAAGCGGGATTAAAGGGAAATTCGCGAAAAACGCCCCACGGCTGGCGTCAAAATCTAAACTGTGCTATTTCTTCGGTTAGAGGTCTAACGTGTCGCTGACCGCTGCAAACCGACGCGCCGACTCGCGCATCAGAGAGGGCGGGCACGCGCGGGCGGTCTTTTCTGCCCCGGCGTCAACGGGGGCGTCGAGTACAACTGGGAATATTCCGTTCGCATCTAATTTCACCCGTATCAAAGGGTTAGTTACGGGCACGGCGGGGCGGGCATCGAGGTCGGCGGGAAATCCGGGTCGGGGAAACAAAACTATTTTGAGTCGCGTATGAGACGCTTTCCGGCGTGGCGGCGCCGGTTACGGGGGGCGAGAGTTGAGCGAGAAGGCAAAGAAGCAGGGTCTGGGCATTTTGGAGTCGGGCGGCGAGAAGTTTTTCGAGGGTTACGGCGAGGTCGTGGCCGGCGACGCGGTCTCCGAGCACGACATTGACGACGTTCTTCAGAAGCTCGAAGCGGCGACCATCGGCGCGGTCGAGTCCGACGAGGAGTTGATCTCCGAGGTCGCGTCGCTCGCCACCCCCGCCGACGTTGAGGACGACGGCGCGCTCGACGACGTTGACGAGCTTGACCTGTCCGCCGGCGAGGACGAGAAGAGCGCCGACCCCGTCCGCGTCTATCTGCGGCAGATGGGCACCGTGCCGCTGCTGACGCGCGAGCAGGAAGTCTCCATCTCGCAGCGCATCGAGCGCGGCCAGATCAAGACGCACAAGGCCATCTCGCGCTCGCCCATCGCGGTCAGGGAGTTGCTTCGCATCGGCGAGGAGTTGCAGTCCGGGGCTTTGAGCATCCGCGACGTTGTCAACTTCTCCGACCAGGCCGACGTGTCCGAGGCCGAGGACAAGGCCGACGAGTATTTGCAGTGGACGCTCGAAGGCGTCGAGAACATCCGCGGCCACTTCAAGGAGGGCTTGAAGGAGTGGCAGAAGCTGGTCGCCGAGCAGAAGCTGACGCGCGGCAAGCAGACGAAGAAACTCCTCCGCCTGAAGCGCAAGGTCGCGCGCACGCGCCTCGAAATCTCGCAGGAGATCAAGAATCTCAACCTGAAGGAGTCAGCGCGCCAGCGTCTGATTGACGCCATCGCCTCCGCGCACAGGGAAGTCCGCTCGGTCGAGCGCGAGATCAAGAAGCTGACCGAGAAGCTTGAGAACAAGCGCATCAAGCCGGACACCGAGAAGGAATACAAGCGGCAGTTGAGCGCGGCCAAGCGCCACCTCAAGAAGATCGAAGAGGATCACAGCGTCTCCACCGTCGAGATCAAGCGGACCTATCAGGCAATCGTCGCCGGCGAGCACGAGACGCAGGAGGCCAAGCGCGAGCTGACGGAGGCGAACCTGCGCCTCGTCGTCTCGATAGCGAAGAAGTACACGAACCGCGGCCTGCAATTCCTGGACTTGATTCAGGAAGGCAACATCGGCCTGATGAAGGCCGTGGACAAGTTCGAGTGGCGACGCGGCTACAAGTTCTCCACCTACGCGACGTGGTGGATTCGTCAGGCCGTGACGCGCGCAATCGCAGATCAGGCGCGGACAATTCGCATCCCTGTCCACATGATCGAGACCATCAACAAGCTCATCCGCACCTCGCGCGCGCTCGTGCAGGAGTTGGGGCGCGAGCCGACGACGGAAGAGATCGCCGTGAAGGTTGACATGCCCGTGTCGAAGGTGCGCGCGGTCTTCAAGCTGGCGCAGCAGCCGATCTCGCTCGAAACGCCAATCGGCGAGGAAGAGGATTCGCACCTCGGCGACTTCATCGAGGACAAATCGCGCGTGAGTCCGGCGGACTCGGTCGTCACGACGAACCTGCGTGCGGTGACGGACGCCGTGCTCGCGACCTTGAGTCCGCGCGAGGAGGTCGTCATCAAACTCCGCTACGGCCTCGGCCCTGCGGGCGAGGAGCACACGCTCGAAGAGGTCGGCAAGAACTTCGACGTGACGCGCGAGCGCATCCGCCAGATCGAGGCCAAGGCGCTCCGCAAACTCCGCCACCCTTCGCGCGCGCGCCTGCTCAAAGCCTTCACCGAAGGCTTGCAGTAAGCCGAGGGCGACGCGGGGCCGCGGGCAAGCGAACAGGGATAGACGGAAACGGCTGGATGAAGGGCGAACCTTTTATCCAGCCAATCCTGTCTATCCCTCTAAATTTTGCTCTCAATTTTGTGACGGCGCGCGAGGGGTGTTTCCAATTTAGATTGAATTGGTGGATAATCGAATGGAATTAATAAGAAGGAATCATTTAAAGGTGAGCGTGGCAGAGGTAAACAAACCGCAGCCGTCCGACTTGGAGCTTGCGAAGAGTGCCGCCGGAGGCGACGGCGCGGCGTTCGAGGAGTTGTACAGGCGACACTACCGACGCGTCTATGCACTCACGCTTCGCATGATGGGGAACCCCACCGAGGCCGAGGACATGACGCAGGAAGTCTTCCTCCAACTCTTCAACAAGATCGGCATGTTCCGCGGCGAGTCGGCCTTCACGACCTGGCTGCACCGGATGACGGTCAACCAGGTCTTGATGCACTTCCGAAAGAAGAGCACGCGCTCGGAGCTGCTGACGGACGAGGGCGAGACGCCGATCCAGATCGTGAAGGGGACCGAGAAGCCGGGTACGATGCCGGTCATTGACCGCATCTCGCTCGAAAAGGCGCTCCAACAACTTCCCACCGGCTACCGCACGGTCTTCGTCCTCCACGACATCGAGGGCTACGAGCACTACGAGATTTCCGAGATGCTCGGCATCGCCGAGGGCACTTCCAAGTCACAATTGCACAAAGCCCGCCTCAAGCTGAGGCAATTAATCAGGCAGCAAGCCGCATCTAATTAGCCTTCCGGGATTCGCCCGGAGGCCAACAACTTTGACCATCCCCAAGGAACGGCCATGGACTGCGCCCGAAGTATAGAACTGCTCAGCGACTACAACGCCGGCTCACTCGGCGAGGAAGACGTGCTCTTCGTCACGACGCACCTGTCCTCCTGCACCGACTGCAACGGAGTCTTCGAGGATTTGAAGGTCATCGTCCAGACCGCGCTCGCGATGCGCTCCGAGAACGGGATCGCCTACCCGGACGAGGAAATCCTCTGGCAGCGCGTCAGCGCCCGCCGCGTCGTTCACTGAGCCGCGCTCCAAAGTTTTTCGGGCGGCTCGGACTCAGCTTCCGCCGCCCGTCAGATCATTTCCCGCGCCAACTCAAGAACGTTCCGCTCGCCTTTGAAAGCGAGCGCCCTCGCGGCCTCTTCGATCTCGAACCAGCGGGCCTCGTTCACCTCTTCGTCGTGCTCGGCGGTGTCGCCCGAACGATAGCGCATCAGGAAGAAGTGCACGTTCTTGTGGAAGCGGACGCGCCGCGCCTGGCCTTTCGAGAAGTACCAATATTCAATCGTCTCAATCGGCGCGACGACCTCGCAGTTGAGTCCCGTCTCCTCGCGGACTTCCCGGAGCGCGGCCTCCTCCGGCGACTCGCCGCGCCCGACCAGACCCTTCGGGAGTTGCCAGCGCCCCTCCTCGCCGACCGAGATCAAAGCGACCTCGACCTTCCCGCGCCTCCGCCTGAATGCGACGCCGCCCGCCGATACCTGCTTCTTCGTCACGAAGTCACTCATCGCTCACAGCCTAAGACAAAAACGCCGAGCGGCAAAGCGCGCGTGACTGTAGCGGTATGCAGTTGAGTGTGACCGTGGCAAGGGATGTAGGGACAGGGCTTGTCCCTGCCCGTTGTGCATCAAACACGCGCCTTGAGTTTTTTTGAATCTTCGCGGGCCGCGGACTTGCCCTGCCCCTACAGCTATCTCAGCAAACGCAACAAGTGGAGCGCGTGTTGAAATTTTCTCAGGCGGCCTTGCGGCGCGGCGCGCGCGTCTGCGGTTTGAGTCCGAGGCGTTCGCGCAGTCCGTCGCAGGCGTCCAACTCGGCGGCGGGGATGCATTCGGCGCAGACCCACTTGCCGTCGGAATTTCTCATGTGCAAAGTCTCCGACGCGCGCCGGCAGGCTTCGCATTTGAATGTCGTGCTCATCGCTTCTCTTAAAACTCCTTTCACGCGACGCGGGCCATCTGCCGCCGCGGGTCGTACTCGAACTTCAGGTACTGCCGACCGATGAACTTCAGCACGGCTGCGACGTGCTTGCACTCGTAGCCCGGCTCGGCGTTGCCGCGGAAGATGAAGTCGGCGCACGTGCAGGCGAGCGCTCGCGTCTCGGGGTCGCGGAAGAGGTGGTAGCCGCGCTCGACTCCCGACTCCGACTGCGCGATCCAGCCGTATGGCTCGGCCTCGAAAACCTTGACGCGCTCCGCACGCGCCGAGCGCTGCTCGGCGGGCGTGAACTCCTGAACCTTGTCCGTCCGCTTTTTCTCCGTCGCTTTCATGCGGAGCATTATAGCACGAAAGGCGCTCGAATGAAACAGTGTTGCGCGCGTGAAACAGAAGAATTTTCTTCTTTGTGACCTCCGCGGAATCCTTCGTGACCTCTGCGGTTAAGAACGTCTCACTTTAACGACAGAGGGATTCACAAAGGTCACAAAGGGAATTTGTCCGACCGCATCCCGTCCGGCTTGACCATTGTCGGAGCGGTTCACTAGGATGAGTTCATATGAGCAAAGAGTCGAGGGGCGCGGGCGTGGCCGAGCCGCCGGTCGGGAATGAAGGCTCGCGCGTTCGCGCGAAGGAGGGCGGGCGCAACGGCGCGCTCGGCGCGAAGGAGGAGGCTCAGGCGCAGCACGGCCCGCCGCGCTCGGTCGCGCGCGAGTATTTCGAGTCGCTCGTCGTGACGGCGATCATGGCGCTCTTCGGCATGACCTTCGTCGTGCAGGCCGTGAAAGTCCCGACCGGCTCGATGCAGAACACGATAGAGATCGGCGACCACCTGCTCGTCAACAAGTTCATCTTCGCGCCCGGCCCCATCCTCCCGTTCCTCCCGCAGCGCGAGATACGCCGCGGCGACATCATCGTCTTCAAGTACCCGGGCAAGTACCAGGGCGAGCCGCGGTTCGCCGACAACCCGGAGGTGAACGACACGGCGGAGAACAACATCCCTTACAAGACGAACTACGTCAAGCGCGTCATCGGCCT
>Ga0070740_10003202_pt1 | contig 17802 bp, 17 predicted proteins | sample Coa_R2_FD_67286 | JGI IMG/M metagenome (GOLD analysis project Ga0070740, IMG submission 67286) | Surface soil microbial communities from Centralia Pennsylvania, which are recovering from an underground coalmine fire - Coalmine... | ecosystem: Environmental > Terrestrial > Soil > Unclassified ... | reverse complement strand
TGGCCAGTTCAACGCCGCCCTGGGCTATCGCCAGCCCGGCTCATCCTTCAAACCGTATGTTTACGTGACCGCCTTCGAGCAGGGCGCCTCGCCGGCCCAGGCTGTGGACGACGCGCCCACGACCTTTAACACGCCCGGCAGCAATCCCCCGACCTACTCGCCCGGCAACTACGATAACCACTTTCACGGACATATGACGCTGCGCTGCGCCCTGCAAAATTCGCTGAACGTGCCCGCCGTGCGCGTGCTCCAGCACGTAGGCGTCAATAACGCGATGGCCACGGCCCAGGCGATGGGAATCACCAGCTATGAAGGCACGGTCGGCCTCTCGATGGTGCTGGGCGGCCTCGATGTGCGTTTGCTCGACCATACCTCCGCGATGGGCGTCTTTGCCAACGGCGGCGTGCGCCAGCCCTATTACTCGATCAGCAAAGTGGTTCAGGGCACGACCGGTACCGTCCTCTACCAGCACACGCTCACGCCCGGCACGCAGGTTATCACGCCCCAACTGGCCTATATGATGACCAGCGTGCTCAGCGATAACACTTCGCGCATCCCCGAATTTTTCGACTGCAATGTCCTGCAACTCTACGCCAATTCGCAGCAGGACTGCTACAATGGCAATCGCGGTCCGGTGCGTCCGGCGGCGGCCAAAACCGGCACGACGCAGAACTTCCGCGACAACTGGACCATCGGCTACACGACCGATTTTGTGATGGGCGTGTGGGCCGGCAACGACGATAACTCTCCGATGATCGATGTCACCGGCGTGCAGGGCGCGGCCCCGATCTGGCACGACGGGATGCTGCTGGCCGAGCAGGGCCATCCCATTCAGGATTTCCAGAATCCCGGCGGCCTGGTGCGCGCGACCGTGACCTATCCCGATGGCGTGACCTCAACCGACTGGTTCCTGCCCGGCACGGTCCCCAACGGCGGCGACAATACTCCCACGCCGACCCCCAATCCCGGCCCGCACGGTCCCACGCCCGCTCCCTATTGCGGCAACTATTCCTTCGCCTTCGCGCCTCCGCCCGGCGACGGCATCCCTGCGAATGGCGCGTGGTGGTGATACATAAAATTAGGAGAGTTCCTTATCGAGGTGGATAATGGCCAATCTCGATCAGTCCAAGCCGGTAAGCCACCCGCTCAGCATCATTTATATGCAGAAGAGCAACAGTTGCGCGACCGCTTGGAGTGATTCCTTCAATACGAGGACCGTTAAGACGAAAATGACGATTCCACAAACGTTCGGGAACCGCAAGTTTTCTAGCCACAGCCTTACGACGCCTGCTGCCTGAGTTGACGATGGGCTTCCAGCTTGATCAGTTCCATGAGATACTCTATAAGCATATAACTTTCGAGCTCCTGGCGCTCTTCTTCAGTAAGCGAACCATCACGCTCGGCATGCACAAGTTCATATGCTCGCTCAGCTACTTCTGAGGAAGGATGGAAAGCAATGATCTCCTCAGAAGTTGGATGACGCGCTAGAAACTGTGCTATTTCAGTTGCAGCCTGTGTTTTGAGAAGCATTGGTCAAGTTCCTCCTTTGACCAAAGGATGCCACTACAAATTGTGATTGTCAAGGTAGTCCGGGCCTGGCAGTCTCTTCATTAAGAAAAAAGGCCCGTCCCACCACGCCTTGTCACCCCCACGAACCATGTGCGATACTACCCCTAAGGATATCTGGTAAGGGCTTTCCCTGGTGGACTACATGGTCCGATTATGTGCGGAGAAGAGGAACATCATCATGCAACACGTCGTAGGTATCGCGGAAATTGTCCTGTGGACGGCGAATAAAGAGCGCGCCCTGGCTTTCTATCGGGATCTCCTCGGCCTGGAAGTTATTTCTCCACCAACGCTGCCCAACGTCTTTCTTAAGGTCAGCGAGGGACACGCCGGCATTCCTCAGATGATCGTCCTGGTTCCCAAAACCGAGGAGATCAAGGCCCGGCCCTCCGGCTACCAACTCAATCACCTGGCCTTTGAACTCCCGCCCGCTACCTTCGACGCGCAACACGCTGCGCTGGTCGCCGCCGGCTATCAGCCGCGCGGGGGCAAGCACCCGGTCTTCGCCAGCCGTACCATGTATGTCGACGACCCCGATGGCAACGAGGTCGAGTTTATCTGTCAGGCAGAGTAATGGAGGAGAGGCAAGCCTCATTCCTGAATGCGGGAGAGCCGCGCCGGCCCCGTCTCCTTCATAACCCGTAGGAAGAGAAAGAGACTTGCCCGCTCCGGGAACAGCCTGATGCCTGTGGAACCGGCGCACGCGCGTCCGTGGAGGATCTAATGGATAATCACGCACCTGCCGCCAGAGCGGCTATTGTCGCGGACGAAGTATGGGAAAACGCTCTCCGGCAGGCTCTCGCTCAGACAAGCGATCTCGCTCACGTCGATGTGGCGCTTCTCTTTGCCAGCTCGTTCTACGCCGAACACTTTCCGGCCATGCTCGCTGAGATTCGCCGGGCGACCGGCGGCGCGCTTCTCGTCGGCAGCTCCGGCCAGGCCGTCATTGGAGAAAACCTGGAACTGGAAGACGTGCCGGCGCTCTCTCTGCTCACCCTCTCGCTTCCCAACGCCACGCTGAAGCCGGTGCGTTTCACCCAGTCCCTGCTTGAGGAGTGCGAGACTCCGCTCGGCTGGCGCGAGTGCCTGGGCGTGCGGCTGGACGACGTGAACGCCTGGCTGCTCTTCGCCGATCCCTTCCATCTTGAAATCGAACGCCTGCTCGATGGCCTCTCAGGCGCGTATGGCGAGTGCCCGGTCCTGGGCGGGATGGCCTCGTCCTCCAATCCGAATCCTCGCCGCACCTACGTCTTTCTTAACGACGAGGTCTTTACCGACGGCGGCGTGGGACTGGCAATCGGCGGACCCTATACCCTGCTCCCTCTCGTCTCCCAGGGCTGCGAGCCGATCGGCGAAACCTGGACCATCACCGGCGTGCGCGACAACCTTATTCAGACTATCTCAAACCGCCCCGCATATGATATGCTAGTAGAAACATTTAAAAGCCTGCCGCCCGATGTCCAGCAACGAGCGCAGCGCAATCTGCTCGTTGGCCTGGCCGCCGATGAGTATCTGGAAACCTTCCAGCGGGGCAATTTTCTTGTGCGCCCGCTCATTGGCGTCGAGAGCAGCAGCGGCGCCCTGGCAATTGGCGCGCTGCCCAGAATCGGTCAGACGCTCCAGTTCCAGATGCGCGACGCCAGGGCCGCCGATCAGGATCTCAATGAATTATTGGACCAGGTGAGTGCCACCCTGGGCCACCAGTTGCCGATTGCAGGCGTGCTCTGCTCCTGCAACGGACGTGGCGTTGGCCTCTTCGAGACGCCCAACCACGACGCTTGCGCGATTAACCGGCAGCTCGGCGCGTTTCCCCTAGCAGGACTGTTCTGCAATGGGGAAATCGGCCCGATCGGGGCCCGGCCATTTCTGCATGGCTTTACCGCCAGCCTGGCCCTGTTGATTCAGAAGTAATGTGCGCTCTGTGTACCAAATGAAAAGTGAGTTTCTATTCTTATGAGTACAACGACTTCGCTCCCTCGTTGGGATATGACTCCGGTCTATCCCGGCCTCAATTCACCCGAATTTGACCAGGGCTTTGCCCATTTCACTCAGCAGGTCGCCGACCTGATTGAGCTTTTCGATTCCCACAGCATCCAGGCTCAGCCGGCGCGCGAGCTCGATGACGCGACGATCCAGAGCTTCGAGACGGTGACGAATCGCCTGAATACGGTGCTGGAGGAGGTTACAACGCTCGGCGCTTACCTCGCCTGCTTCGTGACGACGAATACGCAGGATACGCTCGCTCAGGCGCGCTATAGCGAATTTCAGCAGCAGGCGGCCAAAATTTCACTGCTCGGCACTCGCTACGCGGCCTGGATCGGTTCGCTGGACGTGGAGGCGCTGCTCGCGCGCTCGCAACTCGCCCGCGAGCATGCCTTTATGCTGCGCAAGGCCAGCGTGCAGGCCCGCCACTTGATGTCGCCCGCCGAGGAGGACCTGGCCGCCGAGCTGGAGTTGAGCAGCGGCGCCGGCTGGGAGAAACTGCACGGCGATATTACTTCTCAGATCATTGTGCCGGTGGAGATTCGTGGCGAGCGCTTGGAACTGCCGATGAGCCAGGTGCGCAACTTCGCCGACGATCCCGATCGCGAGGTGCGCCGCGCCGCCTACGAGGCCGAGCTGGCCGCCTGGAAGAAGGCCGCCGTTCCCCTGGCCGCGGCGATGAATGGCATTAAGGGCGAGGTCAATACGCTCTCGCGCCGCCGCGGCTGGGATTCGCCCCTCGACGCCTCGCTTTTCGAGTCCAATATCGATCGCGAGACGCTTGAGGCTATGCTGACCGCCGCCCGCGAGTCCTTCCCGGACTTTCGCCGCTACCTGCGCGCGAAGGCCCGCGCGCTCGGCCTGGAGAAGCTGGCCTGGTATGATATCTTCGCACCCGTAGGCAAGGAGACGCAGACCTGGGAGTTTGAGCAGGCCCGCGACTTTATCATTGAGAAGTTCGGCAGCTATTCGCAGAGGCTCGCGGACTTCGCCGCCCGCGCCTTCCGCGAAAACTGGATCGACGCCGAGCCACGCGCCGGCAAGGTCGATGGCGCGTATTGCACTCCCTTGCGCAAGGATGAGTCGCGCGTCTTCGCGAACTTTAAGCCTTCCTTCAACGGCGTGAGCACGCTGGCCCACGAACTGGGACATGGCTACCACAATCTGAACCTGGCGAACCGCACGGCGCTGCAGAAGGAGACGCCGATGACCCTGGCCGAAACCGCCAGCATCTTCTGTGAGACGATTATTACGCACGCGGCCCTGGCCAGGGCCGAGAGGGATGAGCAGATTGCAATTCTGGAGAATTCGATCCAGGGGTCCTGCCAGGTGGTAGTGGATATCACCAGCCGCTTCCTCTTCGAGAGCCGGGCTTTCGAGCGTCGCCGCCAGCGCGAGCTTTCGATCGATGAGTTTAACACGCTGATGCTGGAGGCGCAGAAGGAGACTTACGGCGATGGCCTGGACGAGACGCAGCTCCATCCCTATATGTGGGCGATGAAGCCGCATTACTACAATACCCATTTCTCGTTCTATAACTATCCCTATATGTTCGGCCTGCTTTTCGGCCTCGGCCTCTACGCGCGCTATCAGCAAGATCCCGAAGGTTTCAAGACCGGCTACGACGAGTTGCTCTCTTCAACCGGTCTGGGCGATGCCGCTACGATGGCCGCCCGCTTTGGCATCGATATCCGCTCGATCGACTTCTGGCGCGCCAGCCTGGATATCGTGAGGAAGGATATCGATCTGTTCGAGGAGTTGATAGACAGATAGCGGCCCTCAAGCGCAGGGATGCGGAACAAGGAGGGGCTCCTGCGCCGTTTGCTGCGCCTTCCTACTTTCTGACTTTCTGAAAGGCTGTTTTTACGATGGGCGATTCTGAGAAGAAATCCTTTGTCAGTCCGCGCATCGCGCGGGGCGGCGATGCGCTGGCGAATGGCGAGCGGGCCGCGCTCGACGCTTTCTGGCAAGAGGTCGCTCTCAACGGCTCGCCCCTGATTGAGCCGCTGGAGGGTGAGCCGAACTACCGGCTGGTGACGTTCCTCTGGCGCGATCCCGGCGAGACGCGCAACGTGGTCGTGATCCAGGGTCCCGCCTATTGGGGCGATTGGTACAACCATTTGCTCGCTCACCTGCCAGAGAGCGATCTGTGGTATAAAACCTACCGCCTGCGCTCGGATATGCGCACCGGCTACTGGCTCTCGCCGAACGATCCACTTATTCCCCTGCGCGAGACCGAGGATGTGCAGGCGCACTGGTCGAGGTTTCAACTCGATCCGCTGAATCCACGCTCGCATACGTATCCAAAGGACGATGAGCTGCCCGACGATGAAGATTTCTCGTTCTCCCTGCTCGAACTGCCGGACGCGCCCGCGCAGCCCTGGATTGTCCCCCGCCCGCAGGTTCCGCAGGGCAAATTGGAAATGTTTCGCCTGCGCAGCGAGATCCTCGACAATGAACGCCGCGTCTGGCTCTATACGCCTCCCGGCTATGAACCGTCGGCCACGCCCTATGGCCTGCTGCTGGTCTTCGATGGCCTGGCCTATATCCATCCTAGCCTGGTGCCCACACCGACGATTCTGGATAATCTCTTGCATGAGGGAAAGATTCCGCCGCTCGTCGCTGTGTTCCCTGATTCACTCTCGCTGGAGGCGCGTAACCGCGAACTGCCCTGCTACCCGCCATTCGTGGAGTACCTGACGCGCGAGCTGCTCCCCTGGGTGCGTGCGCGCTATCACGTCACCGACGAGCCGGCGCGCACGATTGTGGCCGGTTCGAGCTATGGCGGACTCGCGGCGGCCTTCGCCGGCCTGACAGCGCCGCAGGTCTTTGGCAACGTGCTCTCGCAATCGGGCGCTTTCTGGTACAGCGGGAAAGACGAGCACGACATCGACGCCGAGTGGCTGCTGACGCGCCGCTTCGTGGAGAGTCCCCGCCTGCCCTTGCGCTTCTACCTGGATGTGGGCCTGCTGGAACACACCCACGACGCCGATATGGTCTGGTGCAACCGCCATATGCGCGATGTGCTGCAAGCAAAGGGATATAATGTGACGTATCGCGAATTTATGGGCGGCCACCACTATATCTGCTGGCGCGGCACCTTCGCGGACGGCCTGCTGGCGCTGACCGGCAAGGAGTAACAACGAATGGCTTCCGATGATATCCTCATTCGCCCTGTGCGCCTGGAGGACGCGCATGCCCTGTGGAGGAAGAGTGGCGGATGGCGCGCTAGAGCTGAGAGGGATTTTGCTTTTGCCTTGAGAAAGCACTACTGACATTACATCCCATCGCTGCTATACTATGGGCAGCGAATACGCATAGATATTGAACAGGTGAGGGGGAACTATAGCTATGATCGACAGACTCAACGATATGCTTCCACACCTGGAACAACTTCCTGCGGAAACACAAGAAGAGGTTCTGGCTTATCTGGAAGTTTTGATCGAGGCCCTTGAGCTCGACGCGGTTGTACGCGGGCGCATGAGGCAAACATCACGTGCCATACCCTCGACTGAACCCTGGCAAGATCCCGTTGGAGCATGGAGCGATCTTCCTGACACGATGCTCGAAGATTTAGATCAGTTGCGACACGCAACCTCACCGACCCCACCAATTGAGGAGCTATGAGACAATTTCTCCTCGACACCAACATTCTTGGAGCTTATCTATTAGGACGCCCAGGGGCAGTGAAGCTCGCACAAGAGTGGATACATAACGAAGAAGCTGCTACCAGTATCATTGTCTATGGCGAAATTACTGAGTACATCAAAGGCTTTCCCAACTATACTCATCATCAGTCGGCTCTACGAACGCTGCTGAGGAAAGTTCATCCCTACCCTCTGACATTTGCGCAACTCGAGCACTATGCTGATCTACGACGAGCTATGCGCCCACCTCATGGCCCCGGGCTTATCGGAGATATTGATACGTTGATTGCAGCAACAGCGATTCACTATGGGCTTACGCTAGTTACTACCGATAGCGATTTTACACGTGTACCTGACCTTAAATTATATTACTTGCCACTTCATAACCTGCGCTAACTTAAGGAGAAGCAGCATGTCCTCTGGTATCAAGCGATTATTCTTCTTCCCCCAGAGAGGTATCCTGATACGCTTCCGCGACCAAGAAGCGAACGCCGAGGCAGGCTAGTTCAACAGTATCGGGAAGTTCAAGCGTATAGAGCTTCCAGAAGCCATTCTTCTCGCGGCGGAATAGCTTTATTTTGATTGGCCTCATGGGTATCTCTTCCTTGCCGATAAACAGGCGCTCTTTAAAACCTCTGTTCGTCGCTCTCATTATAGCATAGATTGGCTATACTTCCCTTTTGATGAAAGATTTTTCTTGCGCATACCTTGCTTTTCAGTTATGCTCTGGCTAACAGTCCAGCCAAAGATGGTACAATAGCAACGTCACGCTATCCAATCTCAAGACCATTTTGGAGAACACAACCGCATGACTACCACCTCTTCCGGGCGACCGCGCCCGTTTGTTTTGATCATTATGGACGGCTGGGGCATTAATCCGCGCAAAGAGGGCAATGCGATTGCCCTGGCGCGCACGCCCAATCTGGACAAGCTGGCGAGCCGCTGGCCGCATACTGCTGTGCGCACCTCCGGGACGGCTGTGGGACTGCCGGAGGGCCAGATGGGCAATTCTGAGGTCGGCCATCAGAATATCGGAGCCGGCAAGCGCGTGTTACAGGACTATACCCGCGTGAGCGAGTCGATCGAGGATGGCAGCTTCTATCACAATCCCGCGCTGCTCTCGGCGATTGAGCATGTGAAGAAGCATTCATCGCGCCTGCATATCTGCGGCCTGCTGGGGGACGGCGGCGTTCACGCGCACTCCAGCCACCTTGAGGCCCTGCTGCGCCTGGCCCAGATGCATGAGATCGATGAGGTCTACATCCACGCGTTCACCGATGGCCGCGATTCGTCCCCTACCGGCGGCGTGGAGTTTATGAAACACCTTGAGGCGCGCGCCCGCGAGATTCATTCCGCCCATCCCGCGCAGGTAGCAACGGTGACGGGCCGCTACTACGCGATGGACCGCGATAACCGCTGGGACCGCACGGGCAGCACGTATTTCGCGCTGACGCGCGGGGAGGGCCAGCGCGCGCAATCCGCCATCGAGGCGATTCAGCGTTCCTACGAACAGGGCACCACTGACGAGTTTATCAAGCCGACGGTGATTATGCGCGACGAGCGCCCGGTCGCTGTGGTAAAAGATGGAGACGCGCTGATCCACTACAATTTTCGGCCCGATCGCGCGCGCCAGTTGACGAAGGCATTTGTCCTGCCGGAACTTCCCCCGCAGGCTGAGGGCAAGTTTGAGCGCGGCCCGCGCCTGAACGATCTCCGGTTTGTGATGATGACCGAGTACGAAGCAGGACTGGATGCGGCGGTGGCATTCCGCGCCGACGAGGTGGAGATGCCGATCGCCCGCGTGATCTCTGAGCAGGGCCTCAGGCAGTTCCATACCGCCGAGACGGAGAAGTATGCCCACGTGACGTACTTTATCAATGGCCGCCGCGAGACGCCGTTCGCGGGCGAAGATCGCTACCTGGTCCCCTCGCCTAAGGTAGCAACCTACGATCTGCAGCCGGAGATGAGCGCTGCCGGAATTACTGAGACGGCTGTGGAGCGCATCCGCAGCGGCGATTACGACTTCGTGGTCATGAACTACGCCAACGCGGATATGGTCGGGCACACCGGGGTGATCGAGGCGACGATCAAGGGCGTCGAGGCGGTTGATACCGGCGTCGGCCAGGTCGTCGAGGCCACGCTGGCAATGGGCGGCGGCCTGCTGATTACCGCCGATCACGGCAACGCGGAACAGTTGATCGACTACGAGACCGGCCAGCCCTTTACCGCCCATACGACCAATCCCGTTCCCCTCTACCTGGTCGTGCCGGCCCTGGCCCAGGCAAAGTTGCGCGGCGACGGCATCCTGGCCGATGTCGCGCCTACGATTCTTCAGGTTTTACATATTCCTCAGCCCAAAGACATGACCGGGCGCTCGCTGCTACAATTCTAAGCAACGCAAGGTTATCCACATTTTTCAATAGAAAATGTGGATAACTTCTTTATTTTGTGGATAATTGGCCAAAATGACCAATATGTTGTGGCCCTCAACCGATGCGCTCCAGAACAGGCAGGGGCACGATGAGCAGCGATCCGTCTTCGAGCTGCACCCTGGCCGCGCGCGCGCGAATGCCCGATGGAAAGAGTTGCTGATGCGAGAAGAGGTAGTCGATCTTGCCGATTGCCCCCTCGTAATTTCCGCTGCACACGCGCACAAGTGCGCCGGGCTGGAGCTCTACTTCTGGTCCGGGAGTGCTGATTCGCTCCCTCATCTCAGCCTCGGAGAGGGGAATGACCAGTTCGGGATAGATCTGCGCGCTCAGGGAGGTCGCGCCTGAGAGCAACGCAGTCACTCCCTGGTACTTGTTCAGCAGATTAATAGTGCGCACGGGCATACCAATAGTGCCCAGACCCTCGGTCAATAGAATCGTCAGGGGCGGAAGGGCGCTGAGCAGGAGTTCTGGATTCGCGCAGTTGAGCAGATTGATCAGATCGGTGCGCAGGAACGTTTCCAGGTCGCTCGACGAGACACTGCTCGCCACAATGCCCGCAATCCCGGAGTAGAGCGCCCGGCGCAGCATGACCAGATTGAGCGGTCCCGGCACAACGAGAATCGCGCCGGGCGGGATATATGGCTGGCTCTCTGTGGAACCTGGCGCCTGCCAGATCGTAATTGGGCCGGCCACCTGCCGACCTGCGCCGACGGTGCCCGCCACGATCGCGGCCAGCCCCTCGATCACAACGCTGCCGCGCCTGGTGATAGCGATGATCGTACCGCGCAAACCGGCTGCGATCGCCGAACCTCTCTCGCGCAGCGCGCCGCTCATCGCGCCCGGCAAAGCCTGCCCTACGCTCGCGGGCAGCGAGAGCCTCGGCACATCAGGCAAAAGTCGGGGCCTCTCAACTTGCTCCACGCGCATGACAGGCTGAGCCGGCTCCACGCGCGCACCAACGGGCACCAGCGGCACGCAGCGTAGATCATAGCCGCCGGGCCAGCGTTCCCGCCTCACCCCTATGCGAGTTGTCAGGGACCATCCAAGCGGATAACTCACAACACCCCCTCACCGGGGCGGCCATCCCTGGCCGCCCTACAACTTATCTGCTTCGATATAAACGCTCTTGCCGCGCTTCCCGCGCTCCGTTCTCCCCTATCCGAATTACCCGGATTATGCTCCGACCACCTGCATCCACTGTAAGAGACGCGCCTGCCGCTCCGCGTCATCCTGAGCCAGCGCCAGCGGTCGGCCACGTGCGTCGATCACCAGGCCGACCAGCCCGCCGTCGATCTCCTCGGCAGCGCGCGCACGCTCGCCAGGTCCCAGGCCAACATCCACCGTTGGCGCCGGGTAGAGCGAGAGCAGAGCCTGCTCGTTAACCTGCAAGGGAATGACCTCGATTGAGCCGCTCATGACATCGACGGAAACCTTGCGTCCATTGCTATACTCAACGTCAACCTTGAGCGCATTCTGTCCTGCTGGCAAATCGCCGAAAGGTACAACGCAGGTTCCCAGCCGGTGCATCACCGCATCGTTCTCATTGACCTGCACCGCCGCGACCGGCGCGACCGTCGCGACCGCCCCAAGTTGTGAGATGAGCATGGTGCGGTCCAGCACCATCGAAGTGACGCCGCGCGGCTGCAGGGCATCCAGCAGGAGCAGCATAGCCTGGCCATATTTTGGCGCGTGCGCCAGCACTCCCCCGGTTGCGAGGATGAGGTCGGCGCTGAATTGCCCGCTCTGCGCATGCGCCCCCGTTTCGACGGTCAGGATGATCGCCTCGCGCGCGAAAGCCTGGGCAATCTGCAAATCGCGCAGGCTGGTCGGCACAACCTGCGGATGCATCATGCGGTTCATAGCGTACTGCTTCAGCTCTTCTTCGCTGATCGTGAAAGGCAGCCAGCGGGCAATACGCTGCGCTCCCACCTGCTGCAGGATGGCCCCGATATTGGGACCAATCCCTATCCCGGCGTTGACCATCGGGATAAATTCGCCGCGCTCTCCCCCCATCATCACCGAGGTGGTGGAGGCTCCCACATCCACGGCGGTGACGTTCATGGCGTAATGCTGAGCCAGGAAACGCACCAGGCTGCTCAAGGAACCAGCCGCCCCTACAGGTGCCGCCGGGGACCACGCCCGCACCTGCTGGTATCCCGGCACCTGCTGAATCACATCCCGCTCGTAGAGAGCAGTGGCCGCCATACTCACCGGACCAAGCTGCTTCTGCGAGACAAGCGTCTCCACGCGCGTGACGTCCGCGTGCCCGTGCAACATACGCCGCACAGCCTCTACATACTGCGGCGCCCCGGCGTAGAGAACAGGCAGCAGCCTCTCCCGCGCCACGCCGAGCTTCTTCTGGTCCTGCAGCGCGTTGATCACAAGCTGGCAAGCCTCCTGCAAGGGTGTGGCGCCTGCGGGACTGTCCGCCAGGCCAACGATTAACGCGGCGTGCGGCTGCAGCTCGCGCATGCTCTGCAACTGGCGTTCCCATTCAAGCTTTATCCGCTCGGGCGTCCACGGCCCCTGCCCACTCCTCTGCACAGAATTGAAGGTCGGCGAAGGAATGACGTGCGTCTCTGCGTACAACCCCGAAACCGCCTGGGCCGAGAGTTCCGCCAGTTGAGGAGTGACCGCGCCCAGCACGACCAGGCGAATCGGCCCACCCGCGCTGATCGCCGCCACAAATAGATCAACCCCGTCACCGCTCATCTGCTGCGGTGAAAGAATGCGCCCTCTCGCAACAAGGCGATGCCCCGTAATCCGCTCGATCTCTTCAATCGCCTGGATAATTCCCCTGGTAATGTCTTTGTGAGGCGCAGCCGCCGTAGTGGGAGCCTCGCCCCGCGCCATCAGGCGGTATTGCCCCTCTACCAGACCCAGCAGAGATACCTTCGTCACTACGGTGCCACAGTCGGCCACCAGAATGGCTCTGGCGGTTTCTGGATCATACCTGCCCGCCGGGCTTTGTATTTCACCCGGCGAGGATTCTGTCTGCATATACATTCCTTCTGCCTCTACCTCTGCTCAGCGGGGCTGCCGCGACAAATTTCTTTACTTGAAGAAAAATTCACGGATGGCATCGAAAAAGCCCTTCTTCTTTGTATCAGTTGCCTGGGCATTCCCGCTGCTATTGCTCCCTATGCCCGGAGCTAACGCTGCCCTGTCTATCGGCGAAAAGCCTGCGTATGGCAGTTGCTCTCCTCTGTTTGCCTGCGGTTGCATACCCGCCGGGACCCCCGGCTGACCGCCTGGAGTATATGTTGGATTGGGCACCGGCGAGGCGCCAACCGACGGCATCTGTCCAGAGGCCCGCCATGCCTGCGACTGCATGCCCTGGCCAGTTGGGGGTGATGCGGGCGATTGCCAGCCGGGCAGAACCGGCGGCGAGGGCATCTGAGGCGGCGGAACCGGCTGCCCCTGCGCAACCCCCAGATTGCTCGCCGGCGCCTGGCCGGGAATCACCGGCGTGGAGGCTGACACTCCCAGCATAGAGGAGAAGACGCTTGCCGCCGCTTCGCTCTGCTCCTGCACGCTCATCTCGGCGCGGGGCCTCCCCGGCACGCGTATGCCCTCGCCGCGTGTGTATCCCGGCGAATTTGTGGGCTGCGCGCCTGCCATCCCCGGCTGCCCCTCCTCCGCATTACGCATCCACTGCGGCAGCGCACTTTTGTCAATTAATGACCCGGCGGACATCCCGCCCGGCGCGTACATTCCCGATCCGCTTCCCTGCTCGCCCTCGCGCATCCAGGACGGCAACGAGTCCATATCCAATAATGTCGAAGCCGGCATCCCCTCAGCACCCGCTGTCTCCTGTCCCATTCCCATCATCTGCCCACTCCCATTCACCGGCACACCCCTTGCAGATATGGGACCCGCTTTCCCCTGCCCTTGCTGCTCTTGCATCCACCTCGGCAGGGATTGCTGGTCGATCAATTCGCCCGCCGAAAACCCTGATTCCGTCGGCACCGGCCTGTTCTGCGCCTGCTGGCCGGGACCCTGCGCCCCTTTCATCCAATCGGGCAGTGCCCGCTGATCGATCAGGTCGTGGGCCGAAAAATTCTGGCCCGGCGCGTAACCCTGCATTGGAGGCGTCTGGGGTACGGGCGCGACCCTGGAGATCGCGGGCGGCGTTACCGGCGCCTGCGGAGGTAAACCGTACTGCTGCTCTCCCGATCTCGCGGACGGCGTGGACATCGGCGACACCGCCGGCATCTGTCCCGACTGGCTCAGCTCTTTTATCCAGGGCGGCAGCGCTTGCTGATCTACCAGACTGCGCGCGGAGAGACTCTGCCCGGCTGCCGGCTGCGCCCCCTCCTGGGAATTGCGCATCCAAGAGGGCAGCGATTGCTCATCAATTAATGATCCCGCGGCTAAACCGCTGGCAGGAAACGCCTGCTCCTCCGGCCCTGCTCCGGGCTGCGCATTTGTCGATAACACCGGGAAGGCGTCCGAGTTTCCGCTCTCGCTCACCTTCGGCTGATCCCGGCGCATCCAATGAGGCATGGAATTCTCATCAACCAGCTCGTCCATCGAAAAGGGCTGGCGATCCCCCTGACCACTCGCAAGAGGTCGCTCATGCGCGCGCAACGATTCAAGCCAGGCCGGTAACTCCTGCTGCTCGGTCGGCCCGGCGCTCGTCACATTACTATTCGCCAGGGGCATGCCGCAACTCTGGCAGCTCAACGCTCCCGCGGGAGCTAACTTTCCACAGTGACTACATCTGATCACGTTGACTCCTCACTTTTACCAGACCGACGCCCACATGTATCTTCCCGCAAGTGTATCATGCTTTTTTCTTCATGACAACGCTTGAAATCTACGGGGTGAAACATACTGATATGATACTATGCACCGATACAAATTCCAAAAGTACTATTCACAGGGTTCGGGTTATCTCTTTGTAGCGCGATTCCCTTCGATCCCCTCCCCACTCTTGCCTCTCCTTGAGGCTTCCACTACAATAAAACTGGCAGCCCTGCATTCTGTAACACTTTTGCTACGAGGTATGTACTTATGTCCGCTCACAGCAGCAACCATCCAGGCGTCCAGCTCAAGGTGGAACGCCCACTGGCGCCTCCGCGCGCGCTCAGTGCTCCCAAAACTAGCCTCTCGCGGCGCGGACGCCTCCTGCTCGGTCTGGCTTTCAGCAGCAGCATCGGCCTGCTCGCGTATAGACGCCGCTCGCTGACGGGAGACGGCGCCGCCGGGGCCGTAGCAACCGGTACGACGATTTTTGGCCTGGGTGGCTGGTCCTGGGGCCTTTCTCTGATCTATTTTTTTGTCTCTTCTACGCTCCTCTCGCATTTTCGTGAAAAAGAGAAAGCTCAGACCGCCGCCGATAAGTTCAGCAAAGGCTCCCGGCGCGATCTCGCTCAGGTTGTGGCCAACGGCGGTGTGGCCTCGCTCTGCGCGGCTCTGAATTGTACTGCTCGCTCCGAAGCAGCCCAGGATGCGCTCCAGGCGGCCTTTGCCGGCGCGCTGGCGACCGCAACCGCCGATACCTGGGCCACCGAACTCGGCGTGCTCAGTTCGCGCAAACCGCGTCTGCTTACAACTGGCCGGCCTGTCCCCCCCGGCACCTCCGGCGGTATTACTCCCCTCGGCTCCGCTGCCTCCGCCCTGGGCGCGCTCTCGCTCGGTGTCTTTCTCTGGATCACCGGCGGTCTGCGCAGGTCGTCGGCTCGCCTGCCGCTGATCTCTCTGCTCAGCGGACTGACCGGCAGCGCCTGCGATAGCCTGCTGGGCGCGACGGTCCAGGCGATGTATTTCTGCCCGCTCTGCCGGCGCGAGACGGAGCGCACCGTTCACTCCTGCGGCACTCGCACCCGCCCCCTGCGCGGCGTCTCCTGGTGTAATAACGATGTCGTCAATCTCTTCGCCACGTGCGCCGGCTCTCTCACGGCATTAGTACTGAACGCGCTCGGCCCGTTCTCTCCCTCACAGAAAAAAACCGCACGCGCCACCAAATTATAGGGCCGACCTTTTCACCGCTCTTCTAGAGCAGTACGGGCAGAGCATTCCTTCCTTAAATCAAGAGGAACAAATCAGCCCGATAGTCCTATATCATGGTATTCTTGTGCAGTATACTGAAAACAGAAATTCAGAGGAGATGACAAGACCATGCCAGAGCTTATACAACACCTGCTTCCTCGCGACTGGCAACCCGGACAAGCCGCTGTGGCTGGCATTGCTGCTACGCTCGCCTATAGCCTGGTGATGGAGGTGGATCAATATATTACAGGGAACCGCTTTCACGATGTGAAATTTATTCAGGGCCTGCTTGGAGATACGGACGCTTCGTGCAAGCGCGCCGCTGCCCTGGCCTGGGGACTCCATTTTCTCAATGGCGCGCTGCTCGGCGAGGTCTATGCCGCACTCGGCAAACGCGCGCTGCCGGGACCGGCATGGCTCAGGGGGACGATCTTCGGCGAGGCTTTTATTCTGACAGTCTGGCCGCTTACCCCACTCATCGATCGCTCCCATCCCATGATTAAAAACGGTCGGTTGCCGCGCCTGGCGAACTGGACCTCGCTCTGGCAGAACCTTCTGCGCCATCTCGCCTTTGGCCTGACCCTCGGTCTGCTTTACCATCCACGCCAAAAATAACACTCAGGGCACCCTGAAGCGGGTGCCCGATGCTTTTAGTATCTCAGCCAGTTGCTGATAAACGGCAGGCGATAGGCTGGCCGGAACCAGGCCATGATAATCAGCCAGACGGCCAGAATGATTATCACCCAGAAAAAGACGCTGGCCAGGAAGCCAAACGCGATGCCAAGCAAAAAGCCTATCAGCGGTATATGACTCAGAACACCTCCGAGAAAGCCGGCCAGCCACCAGAGGATACATAGCGGGCCAAACACCGCCATCGACTGCTTGGCGTGCCACTGCACGTTCTGATTTCTACGCTCGATCAGAAAGAGTATCAGGGCGCCCACCCATAAGAAGAGATAGGCCAGCACGCGCTCCAGGCGCTCGCTCAGGCCAAGCGTGGTCGGCCCATCACCCATCAGGCGACTGCTCCTTGTCATTCGCTCCCTATTCATCATTAGAATCCTCGCACTTTCTGCAGACGCCAGGCGCCGCTGCCCGCACCCTTAAGCTCCGCCTCCCACGCCTCCGCGTCTTCTAATTTTGTCTCTGCAATCTATACGAAGATGCTCCCCACATGTTGCATACCTTTTGACCCCGCAAAATATCCACACCCTTCCCCATCCCAGAGGAGTTATTCTCATGGACAGCATGGTTTTTTGGGAAAAATCGCATTTAACGCGATTTTTCCCAAAAAACCATGCTGTTCATGAATAAGAGAAAAGCGAGCTTGCCTCGCTTTTCAGGATGTGCTATAGTATCAGCATGCGTATTACCGCTCTCGAACAACAGGCGCACAGCCCGGAGCGCGTCAATCTCTATCTCGACGGCATATTCGCGCTCGGCATTAGCGCGGAGTTGATGCTCAAGCTCGATCTGCATCTCGACCAGGAGATCTCCGACGCCGACCTCGAACAGCTTAAAAGCGAGGAGGCGCGCCAGCAGGCGGTTGAGCGCGCAATTAACTATCTCTCGTTCCGTCCCCGCAGCCAGGCGGAGGTGCGCCGCTACCTGCGCAAGAAAGAGACGCCCCCGGAGATTATCGAGGCGGTGCTCGAACGCCTGGGTCGCCTGGATTACGTCAACGACCGGGCCTTCGCTTCGTTCTGGGTGGAGAACCGCGAGCAGTTTAATCCGCGCGGCTCGCAGGCTCTGCGCAATGAGTTGCGCCTGAAAGGCGTCGAGCGCGAGATTATCGATGAGGCGGTCAGCGACGAACACGACGAGGAGCTGGCCCTGCGCGCGGGTCGCAAAAAAGCTCGCTCCCTGCTGCAAACTCCTGAGATGGACTACGCGAAGTTTCGTAATCGCCTGGGCGGCTTCCTGGCCCGGCGCGGCTTCTCCTACGAGTTGACGGCTCGCGTGGTGCGAACTCTCTGGCAGGAGAGCAAAGAAGAGGGAAATCCCGACGCATAAACCCTTTTCAATTTGCTTTGCGTTGGATATAATAGAAGCAGATAATTACCATTCCAGAATTGCCCGTTCCAGGGTGGGCCGCGCTTCGCCCCTGCAAAGGCAGAACTGCTAGTTTTGCAGGGGTTTGAAAGCGCTGGCCCGCCCTTTTCTTCTTTATCTCCCCCACT
>Ga0070740_10003199_pt1 | contig 17818 bp, 9 predicted proteins | sample Coa_R2_FD_67286 | JGI IMG/M metagenome (GOLD analysis project Ga0070740, IMG submission 67286) | Surface soil microbial communities from Centralia Pennsylvania, which are recovering from an underground coalmine fire - Coalmine... | ecosystem: Environmental > Terrestrial > Soil > Unclassified ... | reverse complement strand
TTTGCAAAAAAATAGACATGAATTAAAAATATCCAATGTTGCAGAAAAAATGAATTCAATAACACCTGAGCCAGCCCCATTTTTTAGAAAACATATCATTCAATTTATCGAACAAGGGTGCTTTGATCTTATTCAATTAGCACATCGTTACAAGATTGATTTGAATGAATCTGATTGGCAAGGTTCATATCCACTCATAGTTGCTGCCCGTTGCGGAAATGTTGAGATTTTTAAATTTATTCTTGAAAACACAAAAAAAACAGTTTCTGCAAAAGTACTGAGCGATGCGCAAGCAGCTGCAGCTACTGATGAAATAAGAGCATTAATAGATAAAAGTATGGGCATAAGATTCAGTGCAAAAAAAGTTAAAGAAAAGCCCAAAAAGATAACAAAACGGCAAATCAGGGCTGCTGATAAGGCAATGGAAGCTTTAGAAGAAGAACTTGAGCTTGAAGAAGAGCAAGAAAAAGCAAAAAAAGAAGCAGCAAAGGCCGCTCCTAAAAAAACAACAAAAGCAAAACAAAAAGGGGCTGGAAAAAAGGCCGAGCCCAAAAAAGAAGCCGGAAAAAAAGAGGCGCCTAAGAAAGAACCTCGTATAAAACCTGATTCACCATCAGCTGCTGAGTATGAAGCTTTAGTAGCGGCCAAAAGAAAAGAATATGAGTTGCAAGATGATGTGATTCTTGCAACGTTGCAAGCCGATGTGGCAAACGCACTGAAATGCGTTCAAGCAGCTACCGATTTGGTATTACCCAAAGAACAAACTACTCAAGCTTTTGAGATTTATATTACAACTATTACTGGATACAAAAATACCATTGAAAATCTGAAAGCTGTCGCAGCAGAAAAACAAGCGATGATTAAAATTAAGCGTGCGGCTAGCAATGAATTGTATGATCAATTATACAAACCGTTAGCGGATGTTAATAGCATACTGAGAGCGGGTCAGGTTACCCATGCTCAATTGCTTAAACAAGAACAAGAACAATTGAAAAGAGATCAGCAAGCTGAAGAAGCTCGTTTGGCCAAGCAAACACAGATGCAAAAAGAACATGAAGCAGAAGTAGCCCGCATGCTTGCCAATTTTAACGCTGCCAAAGAACGTTACTTAGTGATAGAAAGAGCACGTCAAGATCTGTTAAGGCGTGAGGCTGAGCATAAGCGTAAGGCCGAAGAAGCTGAGCGTAAGAGAATGGAAGAAGAGCGCAAAGCTAAAGAAGAGCGCAAAGCTAAAGAAGAGCGCAAAGCTAAAGAAGACGCTGAGCGTAAAAAAGAGGCGGAACGTAAACAAGCAGATAAAACAAAAAGAGAAGCGGATTTAGCCCGTCTTGTAACGGCATCAAATGGATACAGTAAGCTTACTGGTGCTGGTTCAATTTGGTAATTATTAAATAAATGAAAGGTTATATCATGAAGAATATAAGAATGTTTAGTTTAATTATTGGTTGTTTGCTTTCTGCACCTCTTTTTGGGGCAGAATATTTTGGTAGTTCTGCACACGATTTATTCAATGCTTTTAGTAGATCGGGCACAGCGAGCGATCGTAAAACTATTGTAGGTCATTTCGAGCAAATGAAAGCATTCATGGCATTAATGGATGGAGATGCTGAGCCGAGTGTAAAGGCAATTGCTCAAAGTTTAGGATTAGGTTCAATGTATACCGATAAAATGGAAGCAGTTGCAAAGGATGGCATACTTCACGGTATCATGACGCATCATAAAGGTTTGGAATCGCGTACCCATGAAGCAATGAAAGAACATATTGCAAAAGGTGCCAATATTGAGTGCAGAGAAAAAGTACTGAATCGAACTCCACTCATGATTGCAGCTTCAAATGCCTGTGCAGAATGTACTAAGATGTTACTTTCTGCAGGCGCAGATGTACATGCCAAAGACAAACGTGGTAGAACTGCGTTAGATTGGGCCCGCATGAAAAAAAGTGCGGACGTTCAAGCATTGCTGATCAGTGCAATTGCAAAAAAAGCTGAGGCAGAAAAAAAAGAAAGAGCTCAAGTTAAAGCTGCACCAAAAAAAGAAGCGGCAAAAGTTGCTGAACCATCAAAGGATAGTTCTGCTTCTGCTAAAAAGAAAAAGAAATCAAAAGCAGCTTCATTAGCTAAAAAGAAAGCAAAAGAGAAAGCTAAGCAACAAGCAGGTGCTGGTGCTTCTAGCGCGGTTGCAGTGCCGAGTGAAGCAGACTTAGCCCGACAAGCGAAACAAACTGAAAAAGAAAACAATATTATCGCTGCAGTTGAAAAAGCTGTTAGACAAGCGGATGAAATTCTTAATGCTGCAGGCAAAAAGCCTGAAAATGCGGTAGACTATCCTGCCTATGTAGCAACTTTAGAAAGTTATCAAACTGATCTTGCTCGTTTAATCAGGGAACATGAAGGCCAAGATGTAAATATTATTGAATCTTCAGGGAAAAGACAATTTTGGTATTTCTTTAACCATCTTGTAGTAAATAAAAATAGCGTTGATTCATTATTGAAAGAAGCAAAACAAAAAGTAGCTTTATCAAAACCTGAAGCACCTAAAAACTAATAGGTCGGCTGAAGCGAAAAAACCAAACTCACCAGATAAAAATAGGTAACTATTAAGTTGGGAAAATATGAAGATACATAACATTATTACCATATTAGCGTTTGCCTTGATGTTTCAATCAAGTAGCATTATTGCAGCAGAAAAAGCTAAGGGTAAAGGAAAAAAAGGGAACGCAGTATTTGAACTATTTGATGAAACTGGTTCATCAATAGCTGAAGGACCATTATCGTCTTTGCCCTCTGTTGCCGACCTTGATGACGCCGTTCTCATGGAGGCTATCAAAGAGGGTAATGCAGATATAGTTTATAAAGTATTAAAGGCTAACGTTCAACCAACCCAAAAACATGTGGCATTAGCAGAACGCTTGGGGCATAAAGGAATTGAGTTATTATTGAAAGGTACAATAAGTGTTATAAATGGCATGATAAGCCAACAATTTGTTCCTGCAGCTGGTGGTGCAGGTGATTCCCAATTGCCTCATTCAGTTGAAGCACAACAGATGGGTTTGGCTGCTGCCATAAACGCAGGTTATCCGTCTGAGGTAATACAAACTTTTTTTAGACAAGGTGTTAGAGCAACGCCTGAACATATCAAACTAGCTGAACAAAAGGGAAGACGAGATATTGCTGATTTACTCAAAATGGATCTTGCAAAGCATTCTCCAGCCCAGTCCCGAAAAGCTTCTTCACAATCAAGTGTAACAAGTCCTGCAATGTCAAAATCTGCTTTAAAAGAAAAAGAAAAAAAAGAGAAAAAGGCAACACTTTCAGATTTCACTCAAGACGTATCTCCAGAAACAGCAAGTAGCTATCTTGAAACTGTAATTGACACAGGTGATGCAACACAAGTAGCTATTCTAGTGGCTCAAGGTGTAAAACCTACCCAAGCACAGATTGACAAAGCAGAGCAGATGAATCGTTCTGACATAGTTGATATTCTTACGGGTAAAATTAAAGCCGAACTTCTTATTGATGTGACTTGGAAAGGTAAAAAAATTGCGAGATTTAGTAAAGATCAAGGTTTGTCTCAAGCAGATTGGAATAGACAAGTTAAAAAAGCTACGCAAGATCAGATAGAAAGAGAATTTTTGTCTGAGTTAACTCAATCTATAGAAGATGGAAATGCTGATAATGTGAGATTAACATTATTTGTAGCACCATTTTTGAAAAATATTCCTAAATCGCTCGATGCATTCATTCAACAAGCGCAATTGAAAGGTCATTCCGGCATTGTTGAAATGTTGAAAGAATCGAATGAAAAATTAAAAGCCAAACATGCAGAAGAGACAGAACGGGAGCGCCAAATAGCGGAAGCAAAGAAACGAGAACAACAAGAAAAAGAGCGTGCTAAACAAGAAGCAGCATTGAAAGCTTTAAGGCAAAAAAAAGAAAAAGAAGAAAGAGGAAAAGCACAATTTCAAGCAGAGCAACGAAGACATCAAGAGAAAGAGGCTGCAAAAATTGCAAAAGCTCAAGCGGCAAAAGCTGAAGCTGAAAGGCAAAAAGCAGAGCAAGACCGCATAAAAATGCAAGCGGAGGCAGATAGGAAAAAAGCGAAAGATAAACGTGCGACAAAAAAAGCCGCTGAACAGGAAGCTGAACGATTAAGACTATTGGAAAAGCAACAAGAAAAGCAAAAAGAAGATCATAAACGTTTAGAAAATGAATTGTTGGTAAAAGTACGTACCTTAGTAGCGCAGTCTCGGCAAATAATGCAAAAGATTGCTGATTTAAAAACTAAAAAATATGAAACAATTGAAGATTATGCTTCCTTATTGTTAGAGCTTGAAACGCATAAAAGGGAATTGGATACTATCGCAACACAAGCACAAAGTGACAAAAAAACGGTTACCACAGAAGATAAGCTAAGAAAATATACATCATCTACTGATCAGATTGTTCAAGTGCAAACGCAAGTTGAAGCAGAATTAACGCAAGCTCTGGCAGCGCATACTCGCTTGAAGCAAGCCAAAGAGCAGGCCGAACAAGCACGTTTGGCAAGAGAGCAAGAAGAACAAAACAAGAGATTGCAAGAACAAGAACAGGCTAAACAGGCAGCTGAATTAGAACGTTTGCGTTCACAACAACAAGATCGCGAGAAAGAAAAAACACAAGATCTGCTTCCTGCGCCAGTTGAGGAACCTGAACGTACGCTAACCGTTCCTGCCCAACCGTTTGAGCATGGCGAACGAGAGAGGCAAAAAATCGAAGAAGCTGAACTTTTTGTAAAATTGGAGAGTCTTGCAAAACTTTCGATAGCATTAAAAAATAAGAATGCCCAGGTTAAACCGTTAGAGACATTAGAAGAATATGATGCTCTTCTATCGAAATTGAAAGATGATCTTCCACTGTTTGAAAACCTCTTTGAGCAAGCTGAGGATCTTAGAAAAAACAAAAAAGAATTATGGAAAGCTAAATTTACAACTAAATTCGATGAGATCCAACAAAACTTAAATGGTCATAAAATGTTAATTACAAAAATAGAAGAAAGGCGGGTTGAGGTTCAAAAAACTCTTGAGGAAGCAGCCGTGCAGGAAGCTGAATCAGTAATAGCACAAGAGCCTGAAAGCACCGCATCTGCAGTTTCTGCGCCTGAGTTGGCGCAAACATTACCAGCACTGGTTGCATACCAGCATCTGGCATATCCGATGCCGTATCCGACCGTTGCTCAGCAAGCACCCATGGCACCACAGCCGGTAGTTGGCCATTTCCCTGCGCCTGTTCAGACAACTTATCACAATCCTCACTATGCTCAGGGATATCCTTATCAAATGGGAGCAGGGTATTCGGTACCAGTACCAATGCATTACGCGCCACAGATGAATACCTATGCATATCAGCAACAGCATGTGCAACCTAGATATGCAATGCCATCAACACCTGCAACACCTGCGTGGGGTTATCAGATGGCTGCTGCTCCAGTGCAAACGTATCCAGCAAGTCATGTACCAGCAATGGGCATGGGAACTGGACATTCATATGCACCAGCGCCAACTATTTCCTTGCCAGCACATGCAATAGATGAAAGTACCATGTTGCAACAAATGAAAGAAAGTGAAGCAGGATTTTTAACAGAGATTCGTAATGCGATCGCTAAAGAATGCGCTCAAAAATTATCAGGAAAACCGTTGGATAAAGCTACAAGAGATTCAATGAAAGAGGCTATCGAAAAAAGGATCCATGAAAAGACATTAAGACTTATGGTTGAAAAGGATGACATCGCGAAAGCGACTGTGTGCTTATCTAAGTTCACAGATATTGATATTAATAGTGCTGGTGATTCTGGTAGATCAGCCTTGCAGATAGCAACTAAGAGAGGCAACGAGCCAATGAAGGCACTCTTAATTAAGTACGGTGCTAAAGAATAATAAATAATAATGGAGGAATTAAAATGAAGGTTATACAGTATTTATTAATGGTTGCAGGACTATTATTACCATCAGTTGCATTGCATGCAGCAGGTGCTGGTGATCCAGCTCACATGCAAAAAATGGTTGATTCAATTATGGCAAAAGTTGAACAACGCGCTGAGCATAAGGGATCACGAATCAAGCCTATGGTCGATGCCATGAAGTTGGCAGTGGTGCAAGAATTGATTAAGCAATCAGGTATTTCAAACCCTGAAGTATACAATTCAGTTAAATCATTTGAAGATGCATTGCTTGTTGCGGCAGAATATGATCATGGTGCAATTGCAAAGCAATTATTTGTGCACAATAAGACACTTAATGTCAATTTTAGAGCAGTTTCTGAAGGCAAAACAGCATTAATGATTGCAGCAGAATTGGGTCATGTGAACTTTGTTCAATTCCTTATTTCTCAAAATGCTGATCCTAATATTTGTGATAATGAAGGTGAATCACCACTCTTGCATGTTTTATATAAATCAGATGATGTTGATGAAGGTGAAGCTATCGCATTGTTGTTATTAAAACATAATGCGAATGCAAATATATCTTCCAATGAGGGATTACACCCCGCGATCTTTGCTCAAGAGATCAGAAATCGTAAATTAAGACAATTAATTGCGCAAGCAGATGTTAACTATCAAGACCCAGAAACGGGTGATACTGCACTTATTAAAGCGGCACGAGCTGGTAAAGCAGAAATAGTAAAAGATTTATTAGAGCTTAATGCAGATGTTAATCGTACCAATAAGGCTGGGCATAATGCTTTAGCGGTCGCAAAAGAAAATGTTAAACCGTTATTGAGCGCAAAGCCAAAAGCTGAGGCTAAAGCTATCGTTGGTGGCGCAGGCATGTTGCCAGCAACTGCAAAACCATTTGTTTCTAGAGATAAAGAAGGTTCAGAAGGTGATTCTGATGGCGAGGGTGATGAACCCCGCGTTCATGGAGCAATACAAGCTGAAGTATTAGCCTTATGCCAAAAGGTGGGTGTTACCGACCTTAAAGAGTATAATCAGGTGGGATCAATAGAAGAAGCGCTATTTGCTGCGGCAGAAAATGGGCATTTGGATTTATTTAAAGCCCTATTTACCGCGCACCCTGATATTGATGTTAATGCGCAAGATGATAACGGTGAGACGTTGGTAATGGTTTCTGCCAAAGCCGGTGCATTAGAGGTGCTGCGCTATTTACTTACAGAAAAAAAAGCTAACGTTAATCTACAAAATGATAATGGAGCTACTGCAATATTATTAGTTTTAATTAATTCTGATATCGATGAAAATATTGATTATCTTCCCATTATAGAGCTTTTATTACAGTTTAATGCAAATCCGAGCATTTCCGATGATGAAGGAAATCATCCGCTGTTATATCAAGTTGGCAGTACCTTAATTAAAAATGCAGATATTGACTATGATAATGGAAATGGCTCTGCATTGATGAAAGCGGTTAAACATAATGATGCATTAATTGAAGGATTGGTGCAGGCCGGAGCTACTATTACTGATGAAATAATGGAGGTAGCTAAAGAAACGATTTCAATTGAGGGCTTTAAGTATTTGGAAAAACTTAAAAAAGGTGTAAAAGATAAAAAAACCGATCAAAAAATAGAGCAAATGGGACCAGGGACACCTATAGTAAAATATCCCAATTTTACTGACTTATCGATTGGAGAAAAAAATAAGTATTTAGTCGAATACGTAAAGAGTGGGGATGTTAACGGTGTTATTCAAGTGCTTGCAGCAGGAGCAAACGCAAATATAAAACCTGATGGTAAAACATTAATTATGCTTGCTAGCGCATATAAAACAGAAGCACATAAAAGGATTATAGAGATTCTTCTAAAGTTAAAAAAGAATCAAAAAACACTAAAAGATGAATCTAAATCTCAGAAGATTCAATCAGCAAAAAATCCGCCCATACCTAATTTTGGCAAACCAATGGATCCAAAAGCTGATTCATCTGCAAAATCTCAAGTACAGAAAGAAAAGAATAAAAAGAAGAAAGCCAAACAAGGTGCTCAAAGAAGAGCTGCAAAACAGGCGGAAAAAGATAAAGAAGCTAAAGAAAAAGCAGCTTTAGAATTGGAAGATAGGCTCAAGAAAGCTGCTGAGGCTCGTGCTTCATTAGATAAGCAGAAAGCATTGGAGCATGATGCATGGTTAGCTCAAGAACGGGCACGACGGGCATGGGAAAGCTTCTCAACTACAGAAAAAGAGGTCAACGCAGATAAAGTTCGTCTTCTCAGGTCGTTAAAAACTGAGGTACGACGTCAAGCACAAGTTAAGAAAGCAGCCAGTGAAGATACTGAACTACATCTTAAAGATATTGTGCAAGAAGCTGAAAATGAGTCAGAACTAGCAAAATTAAAAGACGAGTTGTTCAAAGATGCACGAGCTATTAAGGCAGAGCAAGAGAAAGATAAAGCAAAGCGGGACATACAAAGTGTAATCAGCCATTGCGCTTGGCAAGCAGTTGATCAAGTTGAGCGAAGAAAACAAGATGAAGCAGACTCTAGAAAGCGTGAAATACATCAAGTAATCGCGCACTGTGCAACAGCGGCAGTTGAGCAATCGGAGCAAAGAAAGCAAAAAGAAGCAAAGCCGAAAACCTACCAAGAGTACTTTGAGCAGGCACTTCAAGAAAAAATGAATGGCCAGTCTTCAGAAACTGTTGATATGCAAGCACTCAAACAGCAAATATTAAAACAATGGTTGTTTAGTGCTATTGAAAAGGGAAATAAGGATTTGGTACTATTCTGTTTAGGTAATGGCATTGATATTAACTGTAAAGACTTTGACCATTATGCAAGTACACCAATTATAATGGCATGCAGCACCGGTCAACTCGCAATTGCCAAATTGTTAGTACAAAATAAAGCTGATTTACTTATAGTTAACGGCGTGGGAGAAACGGCTGCTATTTGTGCGGCACAATACGCTGCCAGAACGGGAGATGCCGGCGTTCTTGAGTGGTTGCGCAGTCTTAATGTTATTGATATGAATGCTCAAGATTTCAGTAGAAAAACAGCATTTGATTATCTGATGAGTAAATTTACCGTCGCCAAAAAAGATGCTCAAACTCAAACTGAGTAACATAAATTATTGACTCATAAACCCTTCTTTGATTAGTTTTCATATGCATAATTCGCAGAGTGTATGAAAGTCAGAGGAGGGGGAATGAGTGGGTTTATTAAAACATTAATTATTATAGCCTCAATCTTAGTAGTAATGCTCCTGGGTTGGTATATCTATACACAAATCAGAAATGATTATATTAGAAAACAAAAAATGGAAGCATTACAATCGAGCATGGATCAAATTAAAGAGATGCGCCTGATTGGTTTATCTGAAAGTGATCCACGCATGCAAATGGTGCAAGAACAGATTGCAAAAACTGAACAAGAGTTGAATGCATTAAAGCGATGGAATCCTTTTGCTTATAGCCCATCACCAAAAGCTGAGCAACACAAAAAAATAGCTACTTTACTTACTAAAACTAAAACGGTCATGGCAGCGTATAAACAACAATTTGCCAAACTTAAACAAGAACGAGTTGTCAGTTAATTAAAATGCAGCTGCTGCTTTAGCCCAAACACCAGCATTTTTCAATGCGGTATTTCTTTGCGGGAAATCAAAGAAGAAGCCGGCACCAAATCCTCTATCAATATAAGGAGCACGTTTGGTATAAGAAACGGCAAAGTGTGCCTTATGATTTATAGCCGCTTTGGCCGCTCCTGATTTTAAATCAAGATCACCCTCATCAATTGGAATGAAGGCTGGAAATCCATTAGGATCAAGATCATATGGTTTGACCGGGTTGTTTGGTATTACTTGTGCAATAGTACTATCACTTGCCGTTACGTTAAAGACACCAGGTGGTAAAAGATTTTGTAACGCGATAAGTTGTTCATCAGTTAAACTGGATAAGTTTGGAGCGATACCGTAGGTTGCTGGGAACGGGCAATGCAGCTCAAGTACTTCATCTGGGTGACCCCAAATGCTGTAGCCCATTTCAAATTCAACACATCCTCTCCTGAATCGCCAACCCATAGCCAAATCAACATGATTATATCCATGCACGCGCACTGCTTGCGTGAGCACATTAACACCCGGAACAGTAAATCCTATTGGACCAGTTATTGGTGTTAATAATAAAAATCTGGTTAATGGCTTATTCAAAAGATCGAGCGTACGTAATTGATCACTTCTGACAAAGAAAAGACTTTCAAAACTTAAAAAGAATAATGCAGCCATATTGACCGGATCTCTGTTGAGTAATAATTGCATATCCACGCCACCGCCCACTGCCCAATGCCCGTTAAAACCGGCAACTGGTGAAAACATAAACGCTGCATTTTGTTTATTACCGGTAGGGAAACTTAATACTGAATAATAATCAAGTAAGAAATGGTTCTCGTATAAAAAGGTACTACCCAATTTTAAATTAAGTTCAGCAAGAGTTGTTTTGCTGTGGTTACCCTGAATTATTTTACCCCATAACCAATCTTTTTGTCCCAGTGCTTGAATAAGATCATTTGGACCTGCTTCATTCGGCATTGGATTGATTATATCAAACTGACGCAGGCCAATATTATTTTCCACGCCTACAATAGGAAGTTCAACATTAAACCACAAGTTGTCTACAAACGAAGAGAAATAGGAGGCAGGATCAAAATAACGACCAAGATCTTGGTTATAGCTCAGGCAAAATTCCCATTGGCGCTGACGGGGGCAAATGGTGAATTTGCCAGAAAATTCAGCAGGCAATCCAAGCCATTCTGCTCTAATATCGCGAAATGGTACGTTGACGGTAAAAGATTGACGTTCAATGTCAGTGTCATCCAAATCCGATTCTACTGATTCTACTACCTTATCACCAACAACGGTTAGATAATCATTGCACGAAAATAAGAAGTAACGAATTGCGCGATCAAATTCCACCGAACGTTGATATATACCGGTTGCTTCAACTTCTGCTCTCATAACGCCATGTTTATCATGAATAAGATCATGCCGCAAAAATTGGGTGATATTTAAATGCTCATTAATCGGGCGTGTGAACATAAAAGAACTTGATTTATCTTCACAATGACACACACTGCGGTCAACTGCCTGAGTAAATGGAAAGGCATTTCCACGGGTATAGGGGCAGACAAAACAGTTTACCTGTTCGCTACCAAATAACTGGCTAGCAGAAAGGAATAATGCTAGTGTAACGATACTTTTTTTCATTAACTCGTCCTTTTTCATTAGGTACTCGTTCACTAGCTTAGGATAGCTTTTGTAGAAATACAACAGGGGAATCGATAACTATTTTCATTTACCCGTGTAGATGCTTAATGCCGTTTTTGGATCTTTATTTTCAAAGACGATGGCAGCAATTGCTTTAGTTAACGAGACTGCCTCTGGCAATGATTTTTGAAAAATATTTCTTCCGGTTGCATTGCCCTGTGTACCATGCTGCAGTTGCTCATATAATTCTTGCAAGAAGGAAGCTGCATCAATCATTTTTCCGCCGGCACAAATAATTTTAGTATTACCGGCTGCTTTAACTGCTTGATCAATAGCTGCTATGTCTTTGGGTGGTTTAACTTTAACAAAATCAGCACCAAGTGCATTGGCAATGCCAGTGGCGCCAGCAACTAAGTGCGGCTCTTGATCATCCGTTATACTTTTGCCGCGAGGATAAATCCATAAGACGGTGATCAATCCATGTTGGTGTGCATCAAAAATTGCTTGCGCTGCTTGATGCAACATTTCATGTTCAAATTCACTGCCCAAGTAAATTGTGTAGCCAATAGCGCAAATTGATAATCCTGAATTTTTTTTAAACGTTATTAGATCTTGCATGGTCCACAGCTGCTGACTGAAAGGATCTTTTTGTTCTGTTTTAACTAAATCAGTTTTTGAGTTTAATTTAACCAAATAATTGATATTCGAGTATTTAGAGCCATACCGAGCAATAAGACCAAAGCTCGTTGCTAAGGCACCAATGGTTCCTTGCTGTGCTATAGCAAAAATATGCTCTGGGTGTGCCGCATCGGGAGCAATACCAGGACCATAAAAATCATTATTTAAATGCTCAATTTTTTGATCACATGCAAAGAGCATAAGGCGCCCGGTGTTGCGGGTTATTGCAGAATAGTTTTTGATATATTCATCATGAACTGCACGGGGGACGTCAGCAGGTATTTCAAGTTCAAATGAGAGTTTAGCCATACTCAGATTTCCTTATTACAAAATTTTTTCATGAATTAACATTTTTTCAGCTACTCGTTCGAGTAATGGGATGGTTACCGTTGATGCATATAAATTTTTTTGCGCTGCTTGCCTAATGAATGTAATGATAACGCGCTGATAATTGCCCTTTTCAATAATCGCAGCACCGGTGTATTGGTTATCATCCGGGCTGTATTGGCCATTTATTAATATATTGGCTGTTCCGGTTTTACTCATCACTCTATAACCTTGAATGCGCGCTTTTTTGGCACTTCCTTGCAATACGGTATTCTCCAAAATTTGTTTTATTGTGGTAATTGCTTGAGCACTAAAAAGAGGCTTTTCACTCATAGTTTGTGGCTGCTTAAGGTTTAAGGTTGGCTCAATGTAACGGCCATCATTGGCGATGATACAAAAAGCGCGTGCTAGTTGTAATAGCGTAGCGGTAATTTCATAGCCATATGAAAGTGAAAAGAGTGATTGTTTAGACCATTGTTCTGGAGGATTTACAAAACCTGCTCGTTCGCCAGGAAACTGAATATTTGTTTTTTTGCCAAATCCCAGTTTCTTATAATGAGTATATAATGAGGGCCCCAAACGCCTGACCACCTTTGCAATGCCAATATTATTTGATTTTTCAATAACTTGTGAAAAGGGAACAAGGCCGGTAATCGAGCTGGTTACGGTATTAATTTTTCGGCCGTCAACATAGGTTGTTTTTACATTTTCACAATCTATCGGTTCATCAATAGTTACTACTCCTTCTTCAAGCGCTGCCAGTGCAGAGAATGCTTTTATTACGGAGCCCAATTCATATTCTTCAGTGATTACCCGATTTTTAGTATGAGCCATATCAATTTGTTTTGTATCATTAGGATCAAAGTCTGGCCAACTGGTCATGGCAAGAATTTCACCATTTTTGGGATTCATAACAAGAACAGATCCTTCTTTTGCAGCGAAGTGATCGATCGTTTTTTTTAATTCTTCATGAGCGAGAAATTGCAAATCGCCATCAATGGTTAGGTATAAAGCTTCTCCATCTTTACCTTCAACAGTAGTTTTTCGTTTAAAATAAAAATGACCAGATCGGGCATCTCGTTCTAAAGAATAGGTGGTAGGTTTTCCAGCCAGCGATGGGTGAAACAATAATTCAAGACCTATAATACCTTTATTATCAATATCAGTAAGACCAATAATTTGCCCAGCTGCAGGGACTGGGTAAAATCGATGTGGTTCATTCAGTAATTGAATGTCAGCAATATTACTTTCTTGAATCAATCTTATTTGCTCATCAGTTAACCTGCGCCCGATATACATAAAGTGAGCATCACTATTGGCTGCAAGCCGTTCTAAGGCATGGGGAAAATGTTTCTTCAAAAAAGGTTTTAAGGTCTCAGGACTGGTTAATTTTTTGGGGAGTATAAAAGCAGCAAGACTATCTTTATTCATTGCCAAAAATTTACCCTTGCGGTCATAAATTGGTGCGCGGGGTGGATTGGTAGTAAACGAAACATTATATTGCTTTTCGCCTAGTTCGGTAAAAAAAGCATTTCTTTGAATTTGCAATAAATAGAGCTTTAATATAATGATAGTGTATAAAAGACAAAAGCATAAGAAGATAATGCCACTGCGTACTTTATAACTATTATTCATCATGACACAGGGATCCTTTGTATCTGCTTGAGGGTGACCGGTGCCATGTGTAAGGTATTTTTAGCAAACTGAGTGATCTCTGACTGGCTCTTTTCTCGTTCTATTTTGTGGGCTAAAAGTTGTTTGGTATGCTTTAACTCTTTAACTCGTGCCTCAAGCTTTTGTTTTTGGTAAGATTCATCCATGCATTGGCTTGCCTTATGAATATAAAGCAACACAAACATTACTTGAATGGTAATTACGATCCCTAAAAAAGGTGATTTCTTCATACCAGGTACTTTCATTTATGCCACAAGTAGATTAAACCTATTGCAACAGTACCTACCAATTTTAGTCGATGCATGTAAATAGAATGGATCTCAATAGTTTACCGAAAGCTTAAGTATTCTATTTCCTTACCAATCATATGACATGCCAAAATGGACTTCACTTGCGCGCTCACCTTTTCGAGGGTCAAGTTTGAAACCCCAATCAATTTTAATTGGTGCAGGATTGAGCATACGAATACCAAAGCCAACGGCATGACGGTAATTAAAATTATTATTTTGAATGAATTTATCATCAATGCAATGTACATATGGGTTATGCCAACCAGCACCACCATCATAGAACACAACACCCTTCATAGAAAAATCGGCCAAAATAGGGAAAATAAGTTCAGCATTTACAAAGAAGGTTCTATCTCCCCCGATTGAATCGCGAACGAAGGTGCCATTTCTTTTGACGGCAAATTGTGGACCAATTTGACCAAATAAGAAGCCACGCACGCTAGCAGGACCACCAATATGGAACATTTCACGGTATGGGATGATTCTGTTATGTATTGGTTGTACAAAACCAGCAAAACCATGCAAACGCAAAATAAGATCAAATTCACCGATAAGTGGTGTATACCAGTTAGCTTCGATATCAAATTTATAGAATGAAATATCGCTATCGAGTGCTCTTGTTGATGCCTGTGCACGAGCAAGCCAAGTATAGCCTCTGGTTGGATGCATTGGATGATTTTTTGCATCTTTTCCAACATTTGCACTGAGCGTAACATAAGAACCTGGACTAAATTCTTTAGCAAGAATTCTATTGTACGCCGTTTCTGCTTCAACTTTTTCTAATGCCGTAACTCCAAAGATATTGGCTACTGGTAAGTTTGGATTTGCAACATTACCGCTAGTTCCTTCATAATGAACATCATTAACGCCAAGACTGAATCGCACAAAAGTATCGGTAAAGAAATGATGACGCATACCAGTAACAAAACCGGTAGTTAAGATACCTCCTGTATGTTTTTCGTTAACTGGTCTAGTAAGGGCTAATTCATCATAAGCAAGCCGCTTATGGTAAATATCCATAGCACCATATACTGGTTTATCAAACATCCAAGGCTGCGTGAGATTGAAGTTTACTGTTTTTTCTTCAGCGCCAACACGACCCGTTAAATTCATGCGTACACCGCTGCCAAATAAATTGGTATCAGCGATAGAGCCTTCTAACGTAACACCATTTGCAGGATTGCTGATTGATCCAGCTCCGCCAAAACCAAGTTGCAGATGTGCACTACCAGTTTTGATTTCTTTTACGAACAAATCAAGATCTGCCAATTCATCTGAAAGACGGGTCATTTTCCAGTTAACGCCATTGCGTTGATCAAAATAACCTAAGCCTTCAATACGATTTTTCGAAGCTTCCATTTGGCGGTTAGTAAGTATTCCACCTTCTTCCAGGGAGATTTTGCGTCTGATAACTTTATCTCGGGTTTTCTTATTACCTTTAATAGTAATCTTATTTAAAAAGACTGGCTTGCCGATATCACAATGGAAAGTCACACTGATAGTTTTAGTATCTTCATCTGGTTGCACTGCAGGATCTATGTTGGCATAAACATATCCAAGATCACCCCAAATAAATTCAAGAGCTCTGATCGATTCTACCAATTGCTCTCGTGAATAGATGGTGCCTGCTTTTAACGGGAGAATGGATATTAAGTAATCCTCTGATAAAATCCCTTTGCCCTCAGCCTTTACTGAACTTACGGTATACTCATCGCCTTCCTGAATTTCGTAGGTGATCGTAATATATTGCGTTAAGGGATCAACATCAATTTTAGTATCAATTACTTTAGCAGCAATATATCCCTTATTTTGGTAAAACTGTTCAATAGCGTGTTTATCACCTTCAATACGTTCCTCTTGATAAGTACCGGCCTTATCCATAAAGCTTAAGATCCAATCTTCTTTGGAGAAAAGAACGTTTCTTAATTTTTTGCTGCTAAAATGGTTATTGCCGATAAACTCTAAACGTTTAACAATGCCCCTTTTATGTTCGGTAATGGTAAATAATGCTGTAGCTTTACCTTCATCATCAATGACTAAGTCAGTAGCTACTTCAGTAACATGGTATCCTTTTTCCTTATAAATCTTTTGAATAGCCAAAGCAAAACGTTTAAGTTCTGGTTTATCGATTGCAGGAACCTCTGAAAAATTAATTTTTTCTCTAAGTTCTTTTTCTGTTACTTGCTTGTTGCCTTTAAATTGTACTTCCTTTAATGGCGTTTTTTCTTCAACTTTGATGTAGATATTAATGCGATCAGTGCCTTTATTCTCTGCATATACAGAAACGTTTCGTAATCGCTTTAAATCATAATAAAGATTATTAATAAGACGTCGTGTTTTGTTTGGATCAAATATCTCACCGGTCTTATAAGGGATACGGGCCAAAATAGCCTCTGTTGGAATATTGTTGTTGCCAACAACCAATATTTTTTCAATACGTCTTGGTACTGAGGGTTTTTCCTCAGGTTGCTCTTCTGATTCACCCTCTTCTATTTCCTGCTCAGTGGGCTCATTATTGTTGTTTTGTATAGTAGGTGAAGGTTGAGAAGATTCTTGCTCTGATTCCAAGTGGTTCTGTTCTTGGCAATAGATCAGCGTGGTAGTGGAAAAAAGCCACATTACCATTAAAGCAACAATTTTAAAAATGCTGTTGCGCAATAACACCATCGAAAGCTCCTGATCTCGTGTTCTGCAGTATTATCAGTATTATCTGATTCGTCTAAATATTATCGAAGAAAGTAGGTTGTATATTACTGGTTTTTTTCATGAATGGCCAGAGGATATGCTACTGACTTGAATAAAGAGATAAATGATACTACTGTAAGAGTTAAAAAAAAGAGGCTAGTGAGTATGTTAATAGGTCCATTATTCAAAACATTTCGTGTTGGTATTGTATTATTTTATGGGGCAAGTAGGGCGATCTTTTTTGAGCATCATCGTTATTTTATTTTCTGTATATTGCTGACCCTCATCCAATTTATGACATTTACTATGGTTGGGGTAATAAATCCTAAGTTGTTATATTCCATTCTTATTACCGAGACCTTATCTGGGCTTAACTTTTTTGATATTTTATTTACCTATATTCCTTTTTCTTTTACGTGTGAAAGAATCGGAAAGTTATTTTTGGATGCGTTGATATTGATAAGTAATCTATTTATGGCATATTTTGTCGCCTGCGCAGCGGCCTACTATATATGGTTGAGAACTACTGCTAATGCAACTGCCAAATTTGGTTTCAAGCATGCCTATATCAAAATTAATCAACTCTTTTATTTGGCCCTATTAGAATCGGGAGTTGTATTTTTAACCGCGCTGATCGGCGCTTGGGGCAATGTGCTGTATTTTATTTGGCAATTATTAATGATCTTTGCCATCCAGTTGATAACGTTTGAAGATCTTAGATTGATGAGTGTAATTAAAAAATCAGTTCATTTTTTTACCAACAATATAAAGAATATTTTGGGTATCGATACATTAATCAATTTTATACTTATTATGAGCGCTGTGTTGTTATATTATTTTTATAGTTCATTTATCTTTGCACCTATTAAGACGGCGGTTAAATATAATTATTGGTTGTTGTTAGTCATTTTATATATCTTATCAGTAGTTTATATGCTGCAGCTGATCGCGATAACTAATTTCTTTAGTATCATCACCAA